>Ga0154020_10011297_pt1 | contig 10182 bp, 10 predicted proteins | sample Klosneuvirus_201_FD_109709 | JGI IMG/M metagenome (GOLD analysis project Ga0154020, IMG submission 109709) | Active sludge microbial communities from wastewater, Klosterneuburg, Austria - Klosneuvirus_20160825_MG | ecosystem: Engineered > WWTP > Aerobic digester > Activated sludge | place... | reverse complement strand
CGCGATGGATCAGCTCGTCGACACCACGAAGATCGAGACGGAGATCGCCGGCGCGCAGCCGATCGATGCCACGTACTTCACCACGCTCGGTGCGAACAAGAAGGGCTTTCACGCGATCGAGTACCTGATCTTCGACGGCGCGGGCGTGGGCGATACCGCAGTCCTCGCGAGCCTGACCGACGCGCGCCGCCTCGCGTTTGTCGTCGGTGCGGCGGATGACATCGTGGTCAACGCGCGCGCGCTGCGCGATGCATGGGCCGAGCTCGGCGCGATCGTGTCCGACCCCGGCTCCGATCGCGGCGAGGACTACGACACGATCGAAGAGTCGGTCGACGACATCGTGAACGAGACCTGGTTCCAGGCCGAAGCCGTCGCGGACAACCGCATCGGGGCTCCGTTCGGCGTGAAGACCGGCGGCGTTCCGCATCCCGAGGAGCAAGAGTCGGGGCCGAGCGACAACTCGATCGACGACATGCGCGGCGTCCTGCGCGGTATTCGCAACATCTACTTCGGCTCGCGCGACGGCACGCCCGGCAAAGGCATCGGCGGCCTCGTCGCCGCAGAGAGTCCGCGCACGGATCTCGACGTGCGTGCGGCGCTGGCCGACGCCGACAGCAAGCTGGCCGCGATCCCGCGCCCGTTCGCCGACGCGATCCTCGCGCAAGATGCACGCATCGTCGCCGCGCGCGACGCGATGCTCGAGGTCAAACACGTGATCAACACCGAGGTCGTGTCGATCCTCGGCGCCACGCTCAAGTTCAACGACAACGATGGTGACTAGGCTGCGCCGACATTTGCTCGAGCCCGTCGACGCCGCGAGCGTCGGCGTGTTCCGCATCGTGTTCGGCGTGCTGATGCTGATCGCGACGCTGCGCTTCGTCGCGACGGGCTGCATCGCGGACTACTACGAGATGCCGTCCCACTTTCTGCACTACGCGGGCTTCGGGTGGGTGACGCCGTGGCCCGGTCCCGGCATGTACATCCACTTCGGCGTGATGGCGGTGCTCGCCGTCATGGTGATCCTCGGTCGCCGCCCGCGGCTCGCGATCGCGGCGTTCGGCGTGCTGTTCGCGTACGCGCACCTGATCGACAAGACGAACTACCTGAACCACTACTACTTGGTCATCTGCGTGTGCGGGCTGATGGCGTGCTTGCCGATCGAGCGCACGTGGACGCACGTGCCGCGCTGGGTGGTGTGGGCGCTTCGTGCGCAGATCGGCCTCGTCTACCTGTTCGGGGGCATCGCCAAGCTCAAGTACGATTGGCTCGTCGACGCGCAGCCGCTGTCGATCTGGCTCTCGGCGAACACGGACTTCCCGGTGATCGGCGGACTCCTCGACGAGAAATGGGTCGCGTATGCCTTCTCGTATGCGGGCGTGCTGTTCGATCTCTCGATCGTCCCGCTCCTGCTCTGGCGTCGCTCGCGACCGTTCGCATACGTCGCCGTGATCGCGTTCCACGTGATCACGGCGCGCTTGTTCCACCTCGGGATGTTCCCGTGGATCATGATCGGCTGCTCGCTGATCTTCTTGCCACCCGAGTGGCCGCGCCGCGTGCTCGCACGTCCCGTCGTGATGAAGTCGATCGCACCGACGCGCCGGCCGCGCCTCGTGTTCGCGCTCCTGGCAACGTACTTCGCGTTCCACGTGCTGATGCCGCTGCGCCACCTCGCGTATCCGGGCGACGTGTGTTGGACCGAGGAGGGCTTCCGCTTCGCGTGGCACGTGATGGTGATGGAGAAGGACGGCTCGGTCGTGTTGCACGTGCGCGAGCCCGCGACGAATCGCCGCTGGGAAGTGAGCCCGACGGCCTATCTCACGCGCTACCAGACGAAGATGATGGCGTCGCAACCCGACATGATCCTCGAGCTCGCGCACATCACGGCCGCCGACTTCCGCGCACGCGGGATCCGAGATCCAGAAGTCACCGTCGATGCGTTCGTGTCGCTGAACGGTCGCCGTCGAGCGCGCTTGATCGATCCCACGGTCGACCTCGCCCGCGTGTCGTCATCGCTCGGTCACGCGACCTGGATCCCCGAGGCTCCCCCATGATCAAGCCGCTGTCTGCCATCGTCCTCGGTGCCCTGCTCGCCACGACGGCGAACGCGAATCCCCATCCGCTGCCGTTCTCGTATCCGTACGAGACGCTTCCGCAAGGGAAGGTCGAGATCGAGCAGTACATGGACTTCGTGCCGGTGCGCGTCGAGCGCGAGGAGCCCGACGGCACCCTCGAAGGCGTGTGGGGCGTTCGCTCCGTGCTCACGACCGAGCTCGAGCTTGGGATCACCGACAACCTCGAGGCGGGCTTCTACTTCCAGTTCCGGCAAGGCGCATCCGGCGGCACGCCGTTCATGCGCTTCGATGGCGTGAAGCAGCGCTTGCGCTATCGCTTCGCGGAGACGGGCGAGCTTCCCGTCGATATCGGCATTTACCTCGAGCTCGCCGAGTTCCAGAACGAGCTCGAGTTCGAAGAGAAGATCCTCCTGTCCAAGCGCCTCGGCGATGTCGTTCTCGTCGCGAACTTGTGGGTCGAGCAGGAGTGGTACTTCCAGGACTCGACGACGAAGTACATCTACAACCCGACGGCCGGCGCCGCCTACGAGATCTCGCCGCGCTTCCACGTCGGCCTCGAGTACTGGGCGCGCGGCCGGTTCGACGACACGAGCGACGATCCCGAGGACGACGACGGCGACGACGCGCCGACCGGAGCCCATCACTACCTCGGCCCGACGTTTCTCTATCAGCAGGGCCCGATGTTCTTCTCGCTCGGCGCGTACGCCCGCATGGACAACATCGGCGATAGCGCGAAGGTCGGCGATCAGTACGGCAAGATCTGGCTGCGCTCGATCATCGGACTCGAGCTCTGAGTCAGTTCGTCGCGAAGTCCCACGCGACGACGAGCGCATCGACATCGAGCCCCGCTGTCTCGAGAGCGTCGAGCATCTCGGCGAACCGCGGGCGCATCGCTTCGAGCAGCTCGTGATCCGTGTAACGACCGTCGAGTAGCGCCTCGAAGCCCGGCGGCGACTCGAGCTCGTCGCCATCGAGATCGACGACGGTGTTCGTGATCGCCACGGCGAACCGATGCGCGCGAGGAAGCGGCGCCGACGGCAGGATGCGAATCGCCTGCACGTCGTCGGGGCGCGCTTCGATCGACGCGACGTGCGCGACGCGTTGACCCGTCGACAGATCGAGGATCACCGTCGCATCCGGACGCACGAGCGACGTGGGATCGATCGTGCCGTCGAGCTCCATCGTGATCGGCATCGCGGGCGCGAACCCGTTGGTGCCGAACGCCGAGCTGGGCCACGGCGTCAGGCAGCCAGTCGCCCCGAGTGGATTGCAGTCGGCCTCGACGGGCAACGCGGTGTCGCCGTCGCATGCACCCAGCGCGAGGGCGCCGAGCAGCAGGATCTGGGTGAGCCGCATGCATCGAAGCTACACCCGCACAGCATCGAGGGGCGAATCGTCGACCGTCGCGCTATAACGTTGCCGTGCGTGGACTCAGCGTGGCCGTCCTTACCATCCTCGTCGCGTGCGGTAACCCCGCGAAGACCGGAGGTCCAAAGGGACCCACGGATACGAAGAAGGTGGGCAGTGGTGCCACCACCGATGCGGGCAGCGGTTCCGGATCGGCGCAACAGGGCAGCGCTGCCGTCGTGCTCCGCGACGTCGGGTGTCCATCGCCGTCGTGCGTCTATCACGCAGGCACCGCCGCGTACTTCACGTGCACCGGCAGCGGCAGCGGCAATTGCACGCATTTCGGTCCCGCGTGCACGCCCGCGAACGCGTGCATGTACGAAGCGGCATCGAAGACGTACAAGCAGTGCACGAAGCCCGTCGAGGGAACGTGCAAAGCGTGGGGCGCCGCGTGCACGCCGGCGAGCACGTGCATGTTCGACGCGCGCGATGGCTACCACCACGAGTGCAGCGACGTCGCGAACGGTCAGTGCCGGAAGTTCGGCGCGTTCTGCACGCCCTGATCTCGCTACGGCGTCGCGGGCTCGGGAACCGGCGCGTTCTCGCCCGAATGCTCGGTGTTGTCGGGCACCGGCGCGTTGTCGTCGGTCGGCTCGGCGAGATCCTCGGCCGCGCCGGCATCGGGCGCCACCGGGACCGGCAGCTTGCCGGGTGACACGCGCGTCGTCACCGTCATGCCCATCTGATCGGTCTCGTTGTCGGCGGTCATGTCGCTGTGAAACGAGAGCGTCGATTCGCCGGTCATCGCCATCTTCGTCAGATCGATCGTGCCTTTGCCGGTCCCGACACCACCGATGCTCGACATCTGGATCTTGTGTCCCTGCATCGTGATCGTCTGATCCGGTCCACCGAGCGACGTGGTGCTCGTGAACGTGAAGCCGTCCGCATCGACGGCGGTGACCACGATCGTCGTCACCGTGAACAGCTTCATGCCGTTCTGCTCGATCGTCTTCTTCTGTCGCCACGCGGCGCCGTCTCCGATCGGCACGTGCGGCAACGGTAGCGAGATCTGCTGGAAGCTCTTGGTCACCGTCTCGAGCTGTTGCGCGAGCGCCGGCGGCAGCTTCGCTTCGGCATCGGCGTGAAGGTCGCGCAGGCCGCCGTCGGGCAGCAGCGTTCCGCTGAGCGAGGTGCCCTTGAGCAGCTGCATGTGCTCGGTCATCGACTCGGCGCTGAGCGTGCTGTTCGCGACATCGCGCGCGGTGATCGACATGATCGTAGCGCGCACGCGCATCGAACCATCTGCGAGGACGTCGGTCGCTACGAGCTCGCTGCCGACGATCACGGTGGGCAGCGGTCCTCCGCGTCCGCTCGCATCGAGCTCGACATCGATCGACACCTCGACCTCGAGCTTGTCGTTCTTCGCGATCTGATAGCGCAGCGGTCGTCGGGGCTCGGTGCCCGCGTAGACCACCTCGAGCCCGTTGGGATCGGTGGGCGGTGGAGGGGCCTTCTCGCTTCCACATCCAATCAGCAGGGCGATCCCAGTTTGGAGCAGCTTCACGTCTGTATGATCACGGGGTTAGACCGTCGGGGCAAGCTTTCGATCTAGGGGTTGACGAGAATGGAATTGAAAAGCATTATCAATGTCACACCGTGCTCGTCTGCATCTGTCACCCGGCCAGCGACCGCGATATCGACGCGGTCATCGACGACGGTGCACGTACGGTGAAAGACATCGGCCGGAAGTGCGGCGCGGGAACGGGCTGTGGCGCGTGTGTCGAGGAGCTTCGAGATCGTCTCGCTGCCAAGGGCGCGAACAGCTGCCCGCGCGATTGCTCGAATGACCTCGTCTCGGTAAGGTCGCGAACCTAATCGCAATCTGCCGGAGGGTGCATGAAGGGCAACGAAGAGGTGCTGACGCTCCTCAATTCGCTCCTGACCAACGAGCTGACCGCCATCAACCAGTACTTCGTCCACGCCAAAATGTGCGCGAACTGGGGATACGAGCGGCTGGCCACCAAGCTCCGCGCGGAGTCCATCGACGAGATGCGGCACGCGGACATGGTCATCGACCGCATCCTCTTCCTCGAGGGTGTTCCCAACCTGCAGCGCTATCACAAGCTGCGGATCGGCGAGACCGTGAAGGAGCAGCTCGAGAGCGACTTGCAGCTCGAGTACGCGGCGATCGCGGAGCTCAACAAGGGCGTCGAAGCGTGCCGCAAGGCAGGCGACAACGCCTCCGAAGATCTGTTCACGCGGATCCTCGTGTCCGAGGAACAGCACACCGACTGGATCGAGACGCAGCTCGAGCTGATCCGCCAGGTCGGCGAGCAGAACTATCTCGCGCAGCAAATGAAGGGCTGACACGCCTGCGCCGTCGCGCGTGCCACGTTGGCAGGCAGACGGTGCGTGAGGGCCGGCAACGCCGCGGATCTGTTCGCGCGCGCGTGGCCATCGGGTTGCAACACCATCTTCCATGATGGTGTTTCGTTCGCTCGTCCTCGGGCTTCTCGGTGCGTGCGCGATCCTCCTCGCGCAGGCGGCGAATCGTCCCGTCGTGGTGCAGGCGGCAGCACCCGCGAATCGCGCGACGATCATCGATGTCGCACCGGGCGTCACCGACGTGATTCCGCTCCTCGGTCTCGCGCCGGGAGAGCACGTGCTGTCCGTCGGTGACCAGACCGTGCTCACCGATCTCGAAGCCGGCGCGGCGATCCGCGATACGCGACAAGCACCGGGCCACTACGTCGATCTCGCGACGACCCAGCGTCGCGTGCTCGTGCTGTTGCACTAGGAGTATCGGCTCGCGAAGCGCTCGCCTGTACGGATAGCGCTAGAGGTTCGGGCAGCCGGCCTTCAGCTTCTTGATCAGTCCGGGAAAGCGCTTCGGGATCTGGCGCATCTCGCCGTTCGCCTGCGTGATGTCGTTGCAGAACAGGATGCCGCGCAACACGTGCGCTTCGGCGGTCACGCGCGCGTCGCTGCCATCGTTGACGATCTTCGCGGTCAGCCGCAGTGCATCGATGCGATCACCGCGGTTCGCCGCGTCCTGCGCTTCTGTCAGCAGCTCGCGCATCGCGGGATTTCCCGCCTCGTCGGGTGCCGGCGTCGGACGCTTCTCCGTCGACTTCGGCTCCGTTCGCTTCGGCTCGGTCCGCTTCGGCTCGACGGGTGGCTTCGGATCGGGCTCGACCGGAGTCGGCGCGGGCTCCTTCTCGATTCGAGGTTTGTCATCGCGCTTGTCATCGCGGCGCTCGGTACGCGTGTCGGTGCGCTTGTCGTCGCGCCGCTTGTCCGCGACACGATCGCGCGCGGGCGCATCGTTCTCGTCGCCCATCACGAACATCATGACGCCGGCGGTCGCTGCCACCGCGAGCACACCGACCGCGACGAGCGGCCAGATCCTGCGCGGTGGTGGCGTCGTCGCTGCGGACACCGTCGGCGGCGCGGCGAGCGAGCGATCTGGGGACGGTGCCTGCGTGTGCGCGATCTCGAGCGACGACGGGCGCGGAGCGGGCTCGCCCACGCCGAGGTTCGTGCGCGACGACACAGAGTTGATCGTCGCGGCATCACCGCTGATCGGTGGTCCGACTTTGATCGGGCGCGCGGGCGGCGTCGCGTAGTCGCCCGAGTCCATCGTGTTCGCGAGCGCATCGTGGTTCGAGACGTTCTGCGATCCGGACGCGAAGCCGACGTCGGGCATGGTCAGCGCGGGACGCATCTGCGTGAGCGGCGCTCCGGTCAACGCCTCGATGAACGCGCTGACGGTCGGGAAGCGATCGGAGGACTGCTTCGCCATCGCTCGCGTCACCGCAGCGACGATCTCCGCGGGGACGCTATCGGGCAGCGGCAGCGGCTGCTCGTAGACGACCTTGAACACGACCTCGGGAATCGACGAGCCGGTGAAGGCGGGTTGCCCGGTCAGCATCTCGTGCACGATCGCGCCGAGCGCGAACACGTCGGTGCGCTCGTCGACGTCGCCCTGACGTCCCGTCGCTTGTTCGGGCGCCATGTACTGCGGCGTTCCGAGCAGCGCGGTCTCTTGCGTCTTCACGGTCTGCGAGCCGCGGATCTTCGAGATGCCGAAGTCGAGCACCTTCGCGACCTCGACCACGCGACCGGCGACCTCGGTCGGAACGAGGAAGATGTTGTGCGGCTTCAGATCGCGATGAACGATGCCTTCGCGGTGTGCGGCGGCGAGCGCCGAGCCGACCTGGCGAATGATCGCCTTGGTCTGATCGAGCGGAATGGGACCGTTGCGTAGCCGCTGCGCGAGGGTCTCGCCCTGCAGGAATTCCAGCACCAGGTACGGCATGCCGTCCGCGGTGATGTTGAAGTCGTGCACCGCGACGATGTTCGGATGTCCGAGCCGCGACGCGATCTCGGCTTCGCGGCGGAACCGGGCGAGCACGTCGCCGTCCTCGATCTCGGCGTGGAGCAGCTTGATCGCGACCTGCTTGCCGGGAAGCCGCGCGTGACTGGCCAAGAACACCGCACCCATCCCACCCCGACCGATGAGCGCCTCGATCTTGTAGGTGTCGGCGATGACCGACCCCACATCGACGACGGCACGCGCCGGTGAATTCGCCATTCGCACGAGCGTATAATGAGACACCGATGCGTGCACCAAGTTGGGTCGTCGTGGCGTGGATCCTTGGCAGTGCCGTCGGTGCGTACGCCGACGACAAGAAGGTTTCCCAGGAACCGCAGCCGTTTGCCGTCGACCTCAATCCCAAGAAGGAGCCGGTGCTCGTTCTCAAGGATGCCAACGGGGGCACCTACGTCGTCGTCGGCGAGCAAACGTCGACGAGCAAGAAGGCCTACTACGGCACCGGCAAACAGCTCTACGAGCAGGTCACGATCGGTGGCTCGCGCGATGGCGACTCGTGGTCGATGAACACGTGGTCACCGCGCATCCCGCAGCTCCGGTCGGGAGAGATCGCGCGACGCAAGGACGGCACGTTCTTTCGTTCATGCGATGGCCTCGACGACGCGGTGCTGACGGAGATCACGGGCGATAAAGCAAAGGCGGTTCTCGACAAGTCGCAGTTCCTGTCACCGGGCCTCGTGCGTCGACCGCACCTGCTCGCGCGCGATGACATGGGCATCTACTACTACGTCGACAAGCTGTCCGAGCGACACGGTGGCAAGGCGTTCCGCGTGTTCGTCGGCAAGCGCGGCGCGATGAAGCAGGTCCCGCTCGTCGACATCGCGATGGACAGCGCGGGCCAGGTGTTCTCGACGAAGACCGGCGACCTTCGCCTCGTCGACAGCTTTCAGACGCAGGACGGCGCGAAGAAGCAGTCGACGTGGGTGAAAGGATCGAAGAAGACCGAGCTGTTCATCCTCGATCTCGACGTGAACTCCGTCGTCATCTTCAAGGAGCTCGGCATCTACAAGTTGGTCGGCGGCATCTGCGACAACGTGTAGCGACGCGCGTATCTTGCGCGCATGCAGCTCAAGGACTCGGTAGCTCTCGTCACGGGTGGTGCATCGGGACTCGGCGCGGCGACGGTCCGCGCGCTGGTCGGCAAAGGCGCGAAGGCGCTGATCGTCGACCGCGATGAAGCGAAAGGGCAGGCGCTCGCGGCCGAGCTCGGCGCGTCAGCGGCGTTCGCGAAGGCCGACGTCACCGATGCCGCGCAGATCGAAGCCGCGATCGAAGCGGCGAAGGCGCTCGGCACGCTGCGCATCGCGGTGTCGTGCGCGGGCGTCGGCTGGGCCTCGCGCACGCTCGACAAGACGGGCAAGCCGCACGACCTCGATCTGTTCAAGACGGTGATCGGCATCAACCTGATCGGGACGTTCAACGTGCTGCGGCTCGCAGCGTCGGCGATCAGCAAGGCCGAGCCGCTCGCGGACAACGAGCGCGGCGTGATCGTGAACACCGCGTCGGTGGCCGCGTTCGACGGTCAGATCGGGCAGATCGCGTATGCCGCGTCGAAGGCCGGCGTGGCCGGAATGACGTTGCCCGCCGCGCGCGACCTCGCGCCCGCCGGTATCCGCGTCGTCACGATCGCGCCCGGCATCTTCGACACGCCCATGCTCGGGCAGCTGAGCGAAGAAGTGCGCGCGGCACTCAGCAAGGACGTCGTGTTTCCGAAGCGCCTCGGCGACCCCGCCGAATACGGCGCGATGGTCGCGGCGATCGTCGAGAGCGGCTATCTCAACGGCGAGACGATCCGGCTCGACGGCGCGCTGCGCATGCCCCCGAAGTGAGCGCGGCACCGCACGCCCGTCGCGCCATCGCTCGCGCGGTCGCCGCACGGTCGCGAACAAGTCATTGATCGCCGCCGCTACCCGATCTCGGAACCGGCGTTGCACAGCGATGAAGGCATTCCCTTCTCAGGAGCCTTCCGATGCGCCTCGCCTTGTCTCTCGCGATCTGCCTGTTCGCCTCGTGTGGTGACAACCTCCAACCCGACGAGGATTCCAGCTCGTCGGTGTCCGGCAGCGCCGATGCCGGCGTCGATGCGGCCGATGTAGGCGACGCCGGGGACGCGGGCGATGCCGGGGACGCGAGCGTGCGAGAGATTCGTGCATCGCTGCAGGTAACGTCGCCGGAGTGCTTCGACCCGGTCGCGGGCTTCGAGGTCACTGCCGTGTACGCCGACGATGGTTCGCCGGTCGAAGACCTCGAATGCCACGTGGCGTTCGACGAAGGCGCGGCGTCCGACAGCTGTTCGGGACGGCAGAACGTCTCGGGCGGCGGCCTGCACACGTTCTACGTCGACGTCAGCGATCCCGCGACGGGCGCGGT
>Ga0154020_10011296_pt1 | contig 10182 bp, 8 predicted proteins | sample Klosneuvirus_201_FD_109709 | JGI IMG/M metagenome (GOLD analysis project Ga0154020, IMG submission 109709) | Active sludge microbial communities from wastewater, Klosterneuburg, Austria - Klosneuvirus_20160825_MG | ecosystem: Engineered > WWTP > Aerobic digester > Activated sludge | place... | reverse complement strand
TGCCGGTGGAGGCGCTCTGGGGGGTCGGCCCCGTGACGGCGTCGAAGCTCCACGCGCTCGGCCTGAAGCGGCTCGTCGACTTCCGGACCTGCGATCCGGAGGCGCTCCGCAAGGCCGTGGGGAGCTGGGCCGAGGGGCTGCGGCGTCTCGCGGACGGGATCGACGATCGGCCGGTGGTGCCGAACCGCCCGTCGAAATCGGTGAGCGCCGAGGAGACGTTCGACGTCGACCTCGTCGACCTCGAGGCGATGCGAAAGGAGATCGAGCCGCTCGCGGCCCGCGTCGGCGCCTGGCTCACGAGGAAGGGGCTCGTCGGGCGGACCGTCACGCTGAAGGTCCGGTACGCGAGCTTCGAGACCGTGACGCGGAGCGAGACGCGCCACCCGCCGACCCAGAGCGCCGCCGAGATCGACGAGCGCGCGAAAGGCCTCCTCTCGAAGACCGAGGCGGGCCGGCTGCCGGTGCGGCTCCTGGGCGTCGGCGTCCACGGGCTGTCGAAGCCGGCGGCCGAGGAGGACGAGCTTCCGCTCCTGACGTAACCTCGCCGGGCGTGGCGACGATCCCCTCCTTCCTTTCGCGCCTGCCGCGAGCCGTCCATGCCGCCGCGGCGCTGGCGCTCGTCCTCGCGGTCGGGGCCGTCGACTACCGGACCGGCGCCGAGCTCTCGGTCTCCCTCTTCTACGCCTTGCCCATCTTCGTCGCGAGCTGGTTCGTGGGCCGGCGCTCGGGCCTCGCCGTCTCCGTTTTCTGCGCGGTCGACCATATCCTCGTCGATTTGATCGGGCACGCGGGCCGCTTTCCGAGAGGCGTCGTCCTCTGGAACGCCGTGGTCGAGCTCGGCTTCTTCGTCACGTTCACCCTCCTCCTGGTGGGCCTGAAGTCCGCGCTCGACCGGGAGAGCGCGCTCGCGAGGACCGACGGTCTCACGGGCCTCGCGAACGCGCGGTCGTTCTTCGAGAGGCTCCAGCTGGAGATCGACAGATCGAGGCGGGACGGGACGCCGGCCACGCTCGTCTACATCGACCTCGACGACTTCAAGCGGGTGAACGACCAGAAGGGGCACCCGGAGGGGGACCGCGTTCTCCGGGAGGTCGCGCGGGCGATCGCGGCGCGCCTCCGCGCGACCGATCTCGTGGCCCGGCTCGGCGGCGACGAGTTCGGGATGCTCCTGCCGGGTACGGCGGCGGAGGAGGCCCGCGTCGTCCTCGACACGGTGCTGGGCGATCTGCGGGAGCGTATCCGTCGCGGGGGTTGGCCGATCTCCCTGAGCGCGGGGGCGCTCACGTTCGCGCGACCGGCGGTCGGCGTGGACGAGCTGATGCGGCGCGCGGACGCGTTGATGTACGGCGTGAAGACGGGCGGCAAGAACGGCGTCCGCCAGGAAGAGCTCGCGGAGCCGGGAACCGAATCGCGTTGACTCGGGTCTCCATCGCGAAAGGAGACGCGCCCATGTTCGACGCCACCTTCGCCAGGCCGCGACGCCGCGGCACCCTCACCCTCTCGATCGGGTTCCACGCGGTACTCGGGGCGGCGCTCGTCGTCGGGCCGCTCGCGGCCGTGGAGGAGCCGTCGGAGCCCTCGGTTCAGACGGTCTGCTGGTTCCCGTCCCCTCCGAATGACGAGCCCATCCGGGTGAAGCTCGTCACCGAGAAGCCCGCGGGGGGACGGAAGCCCGCCGCCGACGCGCCGCGCAACGCCGTCGCGCGTCCGGGGACGATCGCCGAGCCGAGCCGCATTCCCGACACGGTTCCCGCGGCGGGCCTCTTCTCCGACGAGAACCAGGTGATCGGACCGGTCGATGCTCCGGAAAGGAAGGGGAACGAGCCGGCGACGGATTCCCCCGTAGTCGACATGCCACCGGGCGACGACGAGGAGCCGATCTACCGGGTCGACAAGGTGACCGAGCCCGTGCCTGTCTTCAACCCGTCGCCCGCCTACCCGGACCTCGCCCGCCGCATCCACGCGGAGGGCGTCGTCATCCTCGAGGCCATCATCGGGCGCGACGGACACGTCCGCGACGTCCGCGTCCTCCGGGGCGTCAACCCGCTCCTCGACAAGGCCGCGCTGGACGCGGTCCTTCAGTGGACGTACGAGCCGGCGCGGATCGGGAAGCGCGCCGTGTCGGTCTACCTGACGGTCACGGTGAGGTTCGGGCTGACGCGGTGACGGCTCACAGCCGCACCTGCGACCCGATCTCGACGACCTGATTCGACGGCAGCCCGAAGTAGAGCGTGGCGTTCCGGGCGTTCCGCGACATGAGGGCGAAGAGCTTCTCGCGCCAGATGGCCATGCCGGGGTCCTCCGTCGCGAGAAGCGTCTCCTTGGCGACGAAGTAGGTGGTGCTGTCGGGCGCGAACGAGAGAGCCGGGTCGTTCAGGCCGGAAAGGATCGGCGGGATCTTCTGGTCTTCCATGAAGCCGAAGCGCGAGATGACGCGGTAGACGCCGAAGCCGAGCGCCTCCACCGTCGTCCGGACCTCGTCCCGGGCGAGCCGGGGGACCTCCTCGGTCACGATCGACAGCAGCACCACCGTCTCGTGGAGGACGTGGTTGTGCTTGAGGTTCAGGAGGAGCGCGGCCGGCGTGCCGGAGGGGACGCGCGAGAGGAAGACGGCCGTCCCCGGAACGCGGTGCGGCGGGTTGGAGGCGACCAGCGAGAGGAGGCGTTCGATCGGCTCGGACGTCTCCCGGAGCCGCGAGTCGAGGATCTCGCGGCCCCTCTTCCAGGTGGTCAGGAGCGTGAAGACGATCGCGCCCACCAGGAGCGGGAACCAGCCGCCGTGAGCGATCTTCACGGCGTTCGCCGCGAAGAAGCCGATCTCCATCACCGCGAAGACCCCGGTCAAGCCGAGCGCGGCCGGCTTTGACCACTTCCAGAGCTTCGTGGCCACGAAATAGAGGAGGAGCGTGGTGATGAGCATCGTCAGCGTCACCGCGATGCCGTACGCCGCGGCGAGATTGCTGGAGGACCGGAACCCCAGCACCAGCCCGATGGTGCACGCCATGAGGGCCCAGTTGATGCCGGGGATGTAGATCTGCCCGATCTCGCTGGCGGAGGTGTGGTCGATCTTCACGCGCGGCATGTACCCGAGCTGAACGGCCTGCCGGGTCATCGAGAAGGCGCCGGAGATCAGCGCCTGCGACGCGATGACGGTGGCGAGCGTGGCGAGCCCCACCAGCGGCAGGAGCGCCCACTTCGGGGCCAGGAAGAAGAACGGGTTCGCGGCCGCCGTGGCGTCGTGGAGCAGCAGGGCTCCCTGACCGAAGTAGTTCACGACGAGCGCCGGCAGCACCACGGCGAACCAGGCCACGCGGATCGGGCGCGTGCCGAAGTGGCCCATGTCGGCGTACAGGGCTTCGCCGCCGGTCACGACGAGGAAGACCGAGCCGAGCGTGAGGAAACCGCGCAGGCCGTTGTCTCCGAAGAAGCTGAGGCCGTGGAGCGGGTTGATCGCGCGGAGGACGGACGGATCCCGGAGGATGCCGCCGATGCCGAGCGCCAGGAGGACGCCGAACCAGAGGATCATCACCGGGCCGAAAACGGCCCCGATCCCGCCCGTGCCGCGGCGCTGGACGAGGAAGAGGATGACGAGGATGGTGACGGTCACGGGGATGACGTACGGCGCCACCGCGGGCGTGGCGATCTGGAGCCCCTCGACGGCCGAGAGGACCGAGATGGCGGGCGTGATCATCCCGTCGCCGTAGAGGAGCGCCGAGCCGAAGAGACCGAGCGCCACCAGAAGCCACTTCCCGCTCGACGCCTCGCTCCGGTGCGGCTGCGCGAGCGCCATCAGCGCGAGGATGCCCCCCTCGCCTTTGTTGTCGGCCCGCATCACGAAGACGAGGTACTTCACCGTGACGACGGCGATGAGCGACCAGAGGATGAGCGACAGGATGCCGAGGACGTTCCCGGGCGTCACGGCGACGGGCTGGTGCCCGGCGAAGCACTCTTTCAGCGCGTAGAGGGGACTCGTTCCGATGTCGCCGTAGACGATGCCGAGGGCGCCGACGGAAAGTGTGGCGAGGTGCTTTCCGGTCGGAGGGGCGGCGTGGGTGGTGCTCAAGCCGGGCATTCTACGCAGCCCTCGCGGTGACCAGGAGTGGAACCACACCGGCGTCGAGGGCGGGCGCTAAACTCCGGGTATGACGTCTGCTGTCGTCGACGGTCCCGCCGTCGCGGCCCGAACCGTCCTTCCCAACGCTCCCGCGCCCGGGCTCGGGGGGGCGCCCCCGGTTCGCGAGATCCTCCGGCGCGTCACGGACGGCGAACGCCTCTCGGGAGAGGACGCCCTGACGCTCTACCGGCAGGCGACGCTCCTCGAGCTGGGGGACGCCGCGCATGCCGCGCGCCGGCGCAAGTCCGATCCTGCGGTCGTCACGTTCCAGATCGACCGGAACATCAACTACACGAACGTCTGCATCTACCGCTGCACCTTTTGCGCGTTCTACCGCCCCGCGGGCCACGACGAGGGCTACGTGCTGCCGCTCGAGGAGATCGGCGCGAAGGTCGAGGAGACGATGGCCCTCGGCGGCACGGGCGTCCTCCTGCAGGGGGGCGTCCACGCGGAGCTGCCGTTCTCGTTCTACGAGGATGTCCTCGCCTTCCTGCGGGACCGGTACCCACGGATCCACCGGCACGCCTTCTCCGCGCCCGAGATCTACTTCCTCGCGAAGAAGGAGAAGGCGCCGATCCCCGACGTCCTGCGGCGGCTGAAGGCCGCCGGGCTGATGTCCGTGCCCGGCGGCGGCGCCGAGATCCTGGACGACGGCGTGCGGAAGCGGATCTGGGCCCAGGCGAAGGCGCCGGTGGCGAAGTGGGGCGAGGTCCACCGCGAGGCGCACCGGCTCGGGATGCCCACCACCGCCACGATGATGTTCGGCGTGGGCGAGACCCACGAGGAGCGGCTGAACCACCTCGAGGTCATCCGCCGCCTGCAGGACGAATCGCTCGCCGAGGGGGCCGAGTCGTTCACCGCGTTCATCCCGTGGACCTTCCAGGAGGAGAACACCGCGATGGACGGCACGGTCGAGACGGCGGGGGGCTACGACTACCTCCGGACGCTCGCGCTGTCGAGGCTCTACCTCGACAACGTCCCGCACGTGCAGGGATCGTGGCTGACGCAGGGCCGGAAGATCGGCCAGACGGCGCTCCTCTTCGGGGCCGACGACCTCGGCTCGATCATGATCGAGGAGAACGTGGTGGCCGCCGCCGGCTCGCACAACCGGATGGCCCGCGCCGACATGGTGGCGCTCATCGAGGACGCGGGATTCGAGGCCCGCCAGCGCGGTTCGGTCTACGAGCGCTGCCACGCTCCGTGCTGCGAGACGCTTCACCGGTAGAATCCCCGCGAAACCCGACCGAACGATTCAATTCAGAGGAGAAGCCATGACGCGTTCCGCCGCCGTCTCGCGCCGTTTCACGAACCTCGCGGCCCTCGCCCTCGTCGCCGTCCTCGGCACCACCGGGTGCCCGAAGATCAAGCGGCTCGAGGCGGAGAACAAGCAGCTCCAGGAGCAGAAGCAGAAGGCCGAGGCCGAGGTCCAGTCGGCGAACGAGGAAGGCGCGAAGATGAACGCCGACCTGTCGTCGATCCAGGAGAACCTGGCCGACCTCCGCAACAAGGAGCTGAAGGTCCTGCGCGTCTCCCTCCAGGGCCTCAAGGAAGGGGGCATCGCCGGGACGAAGAAGGAGGAGATCCTCGCGGAGATCGAGTCGATCCGGACCGCCGTCAAGGACAACCAGAAGAAGCTCGAGGATCTGGAGAAGCAGCGCGCGGCGTCGGGGAAGAAGATCAAGGCGCTCGACCGCTTGATTTCCGAGCTCCGCGTCACGCTCGCCGCGAAGGAAGCCACCATCAACGAGCTTCAGGGCACCATCACCGAGCTGAAGGGGAAGGTCGACTCGCTCGTCGTGGTCGTCAAGGAGCGCGAGAAGGTGATCTCCGAGAAGGAGAGCGCCCTCGCGCAGAAGGAGAAGGAAGCGCTCGAGAAGGAGAAGGAGGCCAACAAGGTCCTCTTCCTCATCGCGCGGAAGAGCTCGCTGAAGGCGCAGGGCGTCATCGAGAAGAAGGGCGACATCATCGGCCTCGGCGGGAACTGGAAGCTCACCGGCTCGTTCGACGAATCGAGCTACACCGCGGTCGACCTGCGCGACATGAACGAGCTGCAGATCAGCGCGAAGCCGACCGACGTGAAGATCCTGACGGACCACCCGAAGGACTCGTTCAAGGTCGAGCCCGACGGAAAGACCGCGAGCACCCTGAAGATCGCGGACGCCAAGAAGTTCTGGGGAGCGAGCCGGCGGCTGGTCATCATGGTGAACGACTAGGCCGGTGTAGGTCCCTGCTTCAGCGAACCGCGGCGGCCCGCACCAGCGCCGCGAGGTCCGGCACCTTCAGCGAGGCGCCGCCGACGAGGCCGCCGCCGATCTCGTCCTTCGCGAAGAGCGCCTTCGCGTTGTCGGGCGTGACGGAGCCGCCGTAGAGGATCCGGATCGAGGCGGCGTTCGCGCCGTAGCGCTGGACCAGGGAGCGGCGGAGGAACGCGTGCGTCTCGGCGGCCATCTCCGGGGTCGCGGCGCGGCCGGTGCCGATGGCCCAGACGGGCTCGTAGGCGAGGACGAGGCCCTTCGGCGGCTCGCCGGCGAAGGCGTCGAGGGCACCCAGCTGGAGGGCCAGTATCCGCTCGGTGTCGCCGGTGTCGCGGTCGGTGAGCTGCTCGCCGACGCAGTAGATCGGGGCGATGTCGTGCTCGACGAGGCGCTGCATTTTTCGCGCGAGGAGGGTCTCGTCCTCCCCGTGGTAGCGGCGGCGCTCGCTGTGGCCCACGATGGCGTGGGTCACGCCGAGGTCCTGCAGCATCGAGGCCGAGACCTCGCCCGTGAAGGCGCCGCTCGCCTCCTGGTGGACGTCCTGCGCCACGAGCCGGACGCTGGTGTAGACGAGCATCCGGCCGAGGCGCTCCAGCGCGGGGAACGCCGGGGCGAGGCCGATCTCCACGCCGTCCGGCAGGTCGGCGACGATCGACAGGAGCTCGGCCCCGAACGCCGCGGCCTCGCGCGGCGTCTTGTTCATCTTCCAGTTGCCGACGACGAAGGGCGTCACGACAGCGCCACCACCGCCGGGAGCTCCTTGCCGCTGATGTAGTCGAGCGAGGCGCCGCCGCCGGTGGAGACGTGCGAGATATTCCCGGCGAGCCCCGCGGCGTGGATCGCCTCCACGCTCTCGCCGCCCCCCACCACGGTGAAGGCTGCGGAGTCGGCCAGGATCCTCGCGACCGCGAACGTCCCGACGTCGAACGGCTTCGTCTCGAAGACGCCCATCGGGCCGTTCCAGAAGATCGTCTTCGCGTCGCCCGTCATCCGCCGGAACATCTCGATCGTCTTCGGGCCGATGTCGAACGCGGCGTCGGCGTCCGGGATGTCGTTCATGGCGACGGTGTGCGCCTTCGCCGCCAGCTCGAGCGACGGGGCCACCATGAAGTCGCTCGGGAGGACGAGCTTCACGCCCCGCTCCTTGCAGCGGTCGATCACCTTCCGCGCGATCGGGACGCCGTCCGGCTCGAGGAGGGACTTCCCGGTGGCGAGGCCGAGCGCCGCCACGAAGTGGTTCGCCATGCCGCCGCCGATCAGGACGACGTCGGCCTTCTCCACCAGCGCTTCCAGGGCCGCGATCTTCCCGAGGATCTTCGCGCCGCCGAGGATGGCCGCGAATGGGCGTTCGATGTCGCCCACGAGCTTCCCGAGGGCGGAGAGCTCCTTCGCCATCAGGAAGCCGACGCCCCGCGCCTCGGGCGCGAAGAACGCCGCCATCCCCGAAGTGGAGGCGTGCGCGCGGTGGGCCGTGCCGAAGGCGTCGTTCACGTAGACGTCGGCGAGGTCCGCCAGCTCCTTCGCGAACGCCGGGTCGTTCCCCTCCTCGCCCGGATGGAAGCGAAGGTTCTCGAGGACGACGAGATCGCCTTCGGCGTTCCGGGCCTCGGGGCCCACGCAGTCCTTCGCGAACGTGACGGGCTGGCCGATCACCTCGGCGAGCCGCTTCGCGGCGGGCTCCAGCGTGTACTTCGGGTCCGGCTTCCCCTTCGCCTTGCCGAGATGCGAGGCGAGGTAGACGCGGGCGCCTTGCTCCCGCGCGTGGCGGATGGTGGGAAGGGCCTCGGTGATGCGGGTGTCGTCCTTCACGACGCCGTCCTTCACGGGGACGTTGAAGTCGACCCGGAGGAAGAGGCGCTTGCCGGAGAGCGAGAGGTCTCGGATGGAGAGAGGTGTCGTCATGGCGATCTCCTCTACGTTTCGGATGATTCTATAGTCGCGCCCCCATGGACCTCTCCACCCGAGTCACACCTTATTCGTACGAGGACGGACGCCTCCGCCTCCTCGATCAGCGTCGCCTGCCGTTCGAGGAGATCTTCCTCGACTGCGAGAGCGCGGTCGAGACGGCCGCGGCGATCCGGAGCCTCGCGGTGCGCGGCGCGCCGCTGATCGGCGTCGCCGCGGCCTACGGGATGGCGGCGGACGCCCGCCGCGTGGCGTCGCGCTCGCCGGGCGACCTCCACGCCGCGCTGCTCCTCGCCGCCGAGCGGCTCCGGACGGCGCGCCCCACGGCCGTGAACCTGGCGGCCGCGGTGGCCCGGATGGAGGCCGTGGTGGCGGCCACCGAGACCGCGCTGCCGGACGAGCGCGTCCTCGCGCTGGAGAAGGAGGCCGCCGCGATCGCCGAGGAGGATCGCCTCGCCTGCCTCGAGATCGGCCGCCGCGGCGCCGACTTCATCGAGGCGCGCCTCGGCCGGCCGGCCTCGAAGGTGCTGACGCACTGCAACGCCGGCGCGCTCGCGACGGCAGGGATCGGGACCGCGCTCGGCGTCGTCCGCGCCCTCGACGGGCGGAGGAAGCTGGCCGTCCTCGCGGACGAGACCCGCCCGTTCTGGCAGGGCTCGCGTCTGACCGCGTGGGAGCTCCAGCTGGACGGGATCGATGTGACGCTGGTCCCGGACGTGGCCGCCGCCGCGATCCTGGCGTCGGGCGTCGTGGACGCCGTCGTCGTCGGCGCGGACCGGATCGCGGCGAACGGCGATGTGGCGAACAAGGTGGGGACGTACGGGCTCGCGCTGGCGTGCCGCGCGAACGGCGTCCTCTTCGTGGTGGCCGCGCCGCTCACCACGCTCGACCTCGCCTGCCCCGACGGCCGTGCGATCCCGATCGAGGCGCGCTCCTCGGACGAGGTGCTCGAGATCGCGCCCGGCGTCCGCGTCTCGCCCCCGGGCGTCCCGGCGCTCTACCCCGCCTTCGACGTCACGCCCGCGGCCCTCGTCGACGCCATCGTCACCGAACGGGGCGTGTCGACGGCGCCGCACGCCGAGGGGCTCCGCGAGCTCGCGCGATGACGCTGGTCCTGGGGATCGAGTCGTCGTGTGACGAGACCTCGGTGGCGCTCCTCGACGGCGACGGGCGGATCCTGTCGTCCGTCATCGCGTCGCAGCACGACGCCCACCGGCGCTTCGGCGGCGTGGTGCCGGAGATCGCAGCCCGCGCGCACCTGACGAACTTCCCGCCGCTCCTCGACGCCGCGCTGGCCGAGGCGGGAGCCAGGCTCGCCGACGTGACGGCCGTCGCGGCCACGGCGGGCCCGGGGCTCGTCGGGGCGCTGCTCGTGGGCCTTTCGGAGGGGAAGGGGCTGGCCCTGGGCCTGGGGGTGCCGTTCGTCCCGGTCCACCACATCGAGGGGCATTGCCTGTCGTCGTTCCTCCGGGCCGGCGAGCCGGCGCGAGAGGTGCCGGAGAGCTGGTGCGCGCTCGTCGTCTCCGGCGGCCACACGCACGTCTTCCGCTTCGAGAACGGGCGGATCGAGCGGCTCGCGCGGACGCGGGACGACGCGGCGGGCGAGGCGTACGACAAGGTGGCGAAGATGGCGGGACTCGGCTATCCGGGCGGGCCGATCGTCGACCGCCTGGCCCGGCTCGGCACCGCGGGGACGCCGTTCAGCGTCGCGCGCTTCCGGGACGGCTCCCTCGACTTCAGCTTCTCCGGCCTCAAGACCGCCGTCCGTGATCGCCTCGCGGCGCTCGGCGCGGCGCCGTCCACCGGCCTTCCCGATGCCGCGCGGACGCGGCTCGAGGAAGACGTGCCGGAGCCGATCCGGAGCGTCCTCTACGACTTCCAGGAGGCCGTCGTGGCGCAGCTCGACGC
>Ga0154020_10011293_pt1 | contig 10184 bp, 2 predicted proteins | sample Klosneuvirus_201_FD_109709 | JGI IMG/M metagenome (GOLD analysis project Ga0154020, IMG submission 109709) | Active sludge microbial communities from wastewater, Klosterneuburg, Austria - Klosneuvirus_20160825_MG | ecosystem: Engineered > WWTP > Aerobic digester > Activated sludge | place... | reverse complement strand
CGGACCCGCTGAATCGCACCACGCGTTTTGGTTACAATGGCGACAATCGCAGAATTACCGCGACTAACGCGGCCAACGAAGTTTCCCAGCAGGTTTGGAGTCTTCGGGGGGACCTGTTCCAGACGAAGGACCCTGCGAACCGCGCTGTCTGGCGCGATTACGATGGCTGCGGCAACCAAATCGCTCTCACCAACCGAAACAGCAAGCTCTGGCAGTTCCAGTATGACGCGGCCAACCGGCTGACGAATACCATCACACCACTCGGACGCTCGACCAAACAAAGCTTCAACAATCGTGGCCTGTTGGCTTCGGTAAAGGAACCCTCCACGGACACCACTACGTTTGGCTACGACGCCAAGGGCCGTCTTACGAACTCGACGGACTCAGTGGGCACGCGGTTTTATCGTTACGACGCGAACAACAATGTCACGAACCTTGTTGAGAACGGGCAGACGAACCTCTGGACTTTCGACGCCTACAACCGCGTGGGCAGTCACACGACGGCCACGGGCGACCTCATCCAACATCGCTATGACCAGAACGGGAACGTGACGAACCTCATTTATCCCGGCAACCGTATCGTGGGCTACGCCTACGACAGTTTGAACCGGCTGACCAACGTCACGGATTGGGCGGGGCGCAAGACGAGCTTCGCATATGATCTCGCCAGTCACCTGACCAGCATCACGCGGCCCAACGGCAGCAAGCGGCTTATGGATTACGATGCTGCCGGGCAGATGACAAACATCGTCGAAAAACTGACCAACAACTACCCCATTGCCTTCTTCCGGTTGAACTGGAACAGCGCCGCGCGGATGGATTGGGAATTTACCGCGCCGTTGCCACACACGAACGCGCTGCCAACACGCACGATGACCTTCGACGACGACAATCGCCTGGCGACGTTCAACGGTCAGACAGTGGTGCATGATTCGGATGGAAACATGACCAGCGGCCCACTCACGAACAACACGCTGGTGAGTTACAGCTACAATGCGCGCAATCAACTCTTGTCGGCGGGCGGGTTGAACTACGGGTATGACCCGCAGGGTAACCGGACCACGCTGACGAATGGCACGAACATGGCGAAGTTTGTGGGTAACGCGAATGCTGTTCTCCTGCGGACGCGGCCCGGCGTGACGAACTATTACATTTACGGGCCGGGCCTGCTCTATGAGGTGACGGAGACGGCAACGACGACAAACACGCTGACCTACCATTTCGACTATCGCGGCTCGACGGTGGCGCTTACTGCTGATAGCGGACTGCCGACGGATCGGATGGAATATTCCACCTATGGCTCCCTGACCTATCGCACCGGCACGAATGACACGCCCTTCCTGTTCAACGGCCGCTACGGGGTGCAGATGGACGCGAATGGGCTGCTCTATATGCGGGCGCGTTATTACAACCCGCACCTCTGCCGATTTGTGAACGCCGACCCGAGCGGGTTCTCTGGCGGACTAAATTTCTACGCGTATGCTGATGGGAATCCGGTGAGCATGATTGATCCATTTGGGCTTTGTGCCGGGGAAACAAGCACGGGAGGATCGTGGTTCGAAGGAGTGATCGGCTCATTGCTGTATGCAGGGGACGAACAGCAGTGGCAAATGAACCTAGATGCGCAGTGGGCGAAAGAGCATCCTAGCGCGCCCGGCGGGCATGAATGGGGCATAGAGCCTGGCCCGGATACCTTGCTGAATATGGCGCTCTTTCTACTCCCGGAACTGCGCGCCGCTCAAACGACAACGATTTATCGAACTGTTGGTGAAGCGGAGCGTCTGTCAATAAATGCAGCAATAAGATACACTCCGCCTATTGGGGGTGTAGAGGGTAAGTATTTCTATCCCACACTTGAACAGGCGAGAACGATGGCGCAGGCCAATTATGCGTCACAGGGAGCACAAACATTGACATCAGTTCAAGTATCAAGATCCTTTCTTCAGACTGTGACGCCTATTGCTCCATTGGGCGAAGGCCCGGCATTCTTTCTAAACGCCGAACGGGTGTCTCAACTAGGCAGTCCAACGGTTTGGCCATATTGGCCGTTGCACTAACCAACAAAAATGAACTCTTGCCCGAATATAGTTGTCTGCCTGCCAAACCGAAAGAAGGTCGTTGAGTTCCGAGAAGGTCTTGGTAACACGCTTGGCATCTTTGCATTTGGACCGGAAAGCGATGCAATGTGGAAGCTTGCTGGCATTGACGCTTTTTACCTGAGCCTTTCGCGAGCAGAACGTTGGGGGTCTCGGCCTATTGCACCGCATACTGTAGCCGTGCTGCAAACAAGTCAAAGTGAGCAACAAGCAGGTTATCCTCCATTCATCATCACAGGGTTTCTGTTAAAAGAAGGCGAACCAACCCATGCAGACTTTGTTTTACCACTCCTTGTCCGGTCTGTGCTAAACGCCGTAGATGAGGTGAATACTCATCAGCCCGGTGCAATTCGGGCGCTCGGTTTTTTTGCGTTTGAATTGACATTTGCCGACTGCACCTTGACTGGCTCGGCTCATTTACTGGCTCGCTTGATCAAGGAAAGAGGATGTTAGACTATACAAAATTCTTCTGGGCTGCTTCGCAATGAACTCAATACGAGCCAAACAGGTTTGTTCGCTTTGGTTCGCAATTTTGATCTATTGCTACGAGGAGGTCGGGCACGCCAGCATTCCCGATCCAACTTCCAGCGCTGTTCATGCCGGCCCGACCGCATTTTTAATTCTATCTAGCAAGGTTGAGCCTTGGTTTGCCGCAGGCATAATTGGCAACGACCGGTCTGCGGGATTCCTGCAACGCCTTCGCGAATCGGGCACAAATGGAAATATGTTGGCGGAAGGATTCTTGGGGATGTTGTTGGTTACAGGCGACGGCGTGACACCGGATAAGGCGGAAGGTTTGCATTTGCTCCACCGTTCGGCCGAACAGGGTTGTCTCCCTGCAATGGGTGAACTTGGCTACGTTTACCTGGAAGGGCGCTTCGGAGTTCCAACTAACAGAACCGAGGCATTAAAATGGATTCGCTCGGCGGCAGATCGTGGGTGGGCGAACGCACAATGCAATTTGGGTTATTGCTGCGAACGAGGACTGGGCATTGAGGTAGATCTTGTCGAAGCGGCAAAATGGTATCGGCTTGCTGCTGATCAGGGACATCCCGCCGCGAAAGGCTCCTTGGGCGTTTTTTATATGGAAGGTCGTGGTGGCATTACGCCTGATCACACTTTGGCCGAACGTCTTCTCAGAGAGGCAGTGGAAAAGGGTAACATCCGCGCGAAACTAAACTTGGGCTACCTATATGTCGAAAAGGGATACCGAACAAATATGTTTGAAACAGGCATTCGTTTGATTCGCGAAGCCGCCGAGGCGGGTGATTTTAGGGCGCAGGCTCACCTGGCTCACCTCTATTTTTATGGGAATGGTCTTCCCAAAGACTTGACCAACTACCTTGCTTGGACTCGTAAAGCAGCTGAACAAGGATTAGCCGAAGCACAACTCAACATGGCGAATGCTTTGGGGGCAGGAAAAATCACAAACCGAAACTTGGCTGAAGCGCGACAGTGGTCGGAGAAAGCTGCACATCAAGGCCTGCCCGAAGCGTGTTTTATTTTTGCCAACATGCTTGCACGCGGAGACGGTGGCGAAAAAGACACGGTGCAAGCGGTTGAATGGTTTAACAAAGCGGCCACGCAAGGCCACCGTGCTGCCCAATTTCGGTTGGCTTTGGCATATTGGAGTGGCGATGGGGTCAAAACGAATATTGCGGAAGGCACCCGATGGATACGAATTTCCGCAGAGGGTGGTTGGCCCATGTCTGAATTCACCTTCGCTCTATGTTTGCTGAACGGGCAAAACGGAGTGACCAAAAGCACGCAAGAAGGCGTTCGCTGGTTGCGCAAAGCAGCGGAAGACGAATGTTTGGAGGCCCAGTCGGTTTTGGGCATCAAGCTTATAAAAGGGGTCGATTTGCCACGCGATTCGACCGAGGGAATCAAGTGGTTCCGTAGAGCCGCCGAACATGGTTACGGGAAGGCCCAAAATGACTTAGGATACGCGATTGAAACCGAAGAAGGTGGTAGCGGCGACTTAGTGGAAGCATGTGCTTGGTATCTTCTCGCCGTGAAAGGAGGCATTGGGCCAGCGGCGAAAGCCAATGCTGAACGCCTTGTTCGAAAATTAGATCAGGAACAACTGGCAGAAGTCATGCGTCGCGTTCAAAACTTCAAGCCGAACCCTGTGCCAGAATTAAACCCACCGATCGAGAAGAGGTTGGAAAAGTGATGTTTGGCCAATTCTCAGACGATTGCTAAAGGCAGGACTGAGCGAACAAAAAACGCATTGTATCCCGATTTGTATCCCGCGCGTTTGAAAAGGAGGCCATAACAGTCCAAGTGAGTCCTCCTGAAAAATCAGTCGGGAACGCGAGTCCATTGTTGTCCAACTGGTTCCACGTAAGTCGCTGTGGGTGAGCCAGATTTACAGTCTGCCCCCGTTGGCCACTTGGGTAACCTACCACGAAGGGCGCAGATTAAGCCAAACCGCCGCCGCCTTGTCAATCCGCGCACCGGTATTCATTCGCGACGATTCCGGAGCGCCGGTCTCCGGCCCGGCTGAAATTGGGTTTCCCCCGGAACGCGCCGGATTGGAGATCAGCGCTCCACTTTGCCACTGGCCACTTGCATAATGCAGGGAAGCGCGTTTACTAATGGAGAATCAGTCGGAGAAGAGCCCCGGCAAGCGAGTGAGATCGGATGACGGAAAGTTTGAGGGAACCCGCGCCTCTTCTGCGCATCAACCATTCATCGTTATGAAAGCTGCGGCTCATCTTGCGTTGCTGGGAGGCATTGTTGGCGCACTTGTGTCATCTACCGCGCCCGTATCCGCCCAAGGTTATTCCCTCATCAAGAGCTTCGGCGTGTTGACCAACGCCACGGGGTTGTATCCCCAGAACCCGCTCGTGCGCGGGCCGGATGGCACTTTGTATGGCACGATGCCCACCTCCGAAGGTTTCGCGCGCGGCTCGGTGTTCAAGCTCCAGCCGGACGGCACGGGCTTCACGGTGTTGAAGCTGTTCACAAACCTGTTCGAGGGGAGCAATCCAATGGGCGGCCTGCTGCTGGACGGGAACACGCTGTATGGCACGACGCGATGGGGTGGAACCTCGAATACCTCCTACGGCACGGTGTTCAAAATCAACACGGACGGGTCGGCCTTTGCGGTGCTCAGGAGTTTTGACTACAACAGCGACCTCGCGGGTTATCCGATCGGCAGCCTGGCCTTGAGCGGGAGCACCTTGTATGGCGCAGCGGCGGCGGGCCTCAGCGGTGGAGCAGTGTTCAAATTGGAAACGAACGGCACGGGGTTCACGGTCCTGCAACAACTGCCCTACAATGACGGCAGTTATCCGACTGCGGGCGTAGTGCTGGATGGGAACACGCTTTATGGCGTCGCCACTTACAGCGGCCTGAACGGCGGCGGTTCAGTGTTCAAGGTCAACACGGATGGCACCGGCTACGCGGCCTTGCGGCAGTTTTCGGGGACCGACGGGCGCTATCCGCAGGCGCTTCCAGTCGTCGTGAATGGCCTGTTGTATGGCACGACCTCGCACGGCGGCAGTGCCGATGCCGGTGTGCTCTTCCGCATGGAGACTAACGGCGGCAACTTTACGATCCTCAGGAATTTCCCTTACCCGGGTTCAGCCTATCCGGGTAACGGTCTGATCAATATCGGCGGCACCTTGTATGGCACCACCACTGGCGGGACCGGCGGGGGAACGGTTTTTAGAATCGGGACGAACGGAACGGGCTATGCCACCGTTTATACTTTCTCGACTTCGACGACGAACGGGAATTACCCAAAGGCAGCGCTGCTTTTGAGCAGCAACATGTTTTTCGGATCCATGACCTACGGCGGCAACTCCGGCATCGGCACGATCTTCAAACTGGCGACCAACGGAACGGGCTTCACGGTTTTGAAACACATTGCCTACTCCGATGCCGTGCAACTCTACGCGGGCGTGGTGCAGATCGGGGATTCGCTTTACGGAACCACCTACGCCGGATCGGTCGGCGGCCAGGGTGCCGTGTTCAAAGTCGGCACCAACGGGACGGGCTATACGATCCTCAATAGTTTTGCCCTTACCAATGGTGCCGCGCCGGGCAGCGGCGAACTCACCGCGGTCGGCAACGTGCTGTATGGCGCGACCACTGCCGGTGGTTCAGGCAACTCAGGAACGCTTTTCACGATGAATGCCAACGGGACGGGCTTCAAGACCCTCAAGAATTACACTTCTAAGAACGGGCGTTACCCCAATGGGGGCCTTGTCGTGGCGGGCGACATGATTTACGGCACCACGCGCTATGGCGGCACGGGGTTGGGCACGGTGTTCAAGATGAAGACGAATGGCACCGGCTATCTCGCGCTCAAGAATTTCCCCAACCTGGCGTCCAGCTCCCCCTACGGGAACAGTGATGGAGCCGCTCCGAACGGGGGACTGGTCCTGGTCGGGAATTCCCTCTACGGCACGACGCAGAACGGCGGCACCGCGGGAAATGGAGTCGTGTTCAAGGTCACCACGAACGGCACCGGCTTCACCGTGCTGCGGCACTTCGGGACGAATGACGGCCGCTATTGCCACACGCCCCTGGCCCTCGCCGACAACACCCTTTACGGCGCAATATCCTACGGGGGCGCCGGCTACGGGAGCCTCTTCAAATTAAACCTGGATGGCTCGGGCTATTCGGTGATGAAGAGCTTCGACAACTATTACGACGGCCAGAATCCGCAGACCGGCCTGTCCGCCAGCGGCGGGATGCTGTATGGCGTGACGACTTATGGCGGCACGGGCAGGGCCGGCACGGCGTTTCGGATCAGCACCAACGGAACCGGCTTCACCGTTCTAAAAAGCTTCAACTTTCTCAGCGCCGAAAGTGCGTTCCCTTACGGCAGGCTGCAACTCAGTGGCGGCGTCCTCTACGGCACCACCAGAAGCGGCGGCACGGCGGACGGCGGCACGGTGTTTGCCCTGACGCTGTCACCCGGTTTCGACAGCCAGCCGGTGAGCCTCACGGTGACAAGCAGCTTCGCGGCGAATTTTTCAGCGGCCGCATCAGGCAATGCGCCGTTGAGTTATCAATGGTGGAAGGGCGCCTCACCGCTTATCGGCCAGACGAACGCCAGCTACACCATCGCCAGCACCGCCACCAACGACGCGGGCAATTACTTTGTGGTCGTCACCAATCTTTATGGCAGCACGACCAGCACGACAGCAGTGCTGACGGTCGCGTCCGGCCTGCCGCTAATCATCAGCCAGCCGACCGGCACAACCAACATCGAAGGTTCGCAGGTCAGTTTCAGCGTCAACGCCAGCGGGGCACAGCCGCTGAGTTATCAATGGCGCAAGGGCGCCACGCTGCTTACGGACGAGACGAACACCACCTTCAGCATCAACAGCATCGTCACGAACGACGCGGGCAATTACACCGTCGTTGTCGCGAATGGATTCGGGAGCGTGACCAGTGCCGTGGCCGTTCTCGGCGTCATCTCCGGACAGCCGCAGGTTCTGACGCAACCGAAGAGCGCCACGAATCTCGTCGGCACGGCGGTGAGCTTTTTTGTCACCGCGAGCGGCACCAGTCCGTTGAGTTATCAGTGGTGGAAGGACGTCACACTCCAGACCGGCAAGACCAATCCGACCTTCAACATCTCCAGCGTCGGGCTGGGTGATGCCGGAGGCTATTTTGTCATCGTCAGCAACACCTATGGCAGCGCGACCAGCACCGTGGCGACGCTGACGATTGGTTGCCCTGCCATCACGGTCAATCCCACGACGCTTTCCAACAGCCTCGTCGGTGCGGCTTATACTCGCTCACTTACCGCCACCGGCGGAACCACACCCTACTCCTTCAGCGTAACCAGCGGCGCATTGCCCGGCGGACTAAACCTGTCCGGTGCAGGTCTCCTGTCCGGCACAACGACCAACAGCGGGACGTTCAATTTCACGGTCACCGCCACTGATTCCAACACCTGCACCGGCGCACGCAGTTACGCGATCACAGTGAGTTGTCCGGCCATCACGGTTGCACCGCCGTCGTTGCCCGGCACAACCATCGGCGCAGCCTACGCCGCCACCAATTCTGCGAGCGGCGGCAATGCACCTTACACGTTCGTCGTCACGAGCGGCTTATTGCCCGGCGGATTGAATTTCACGAATGGCATCCTCTCGGGCACGCCGACGAACACGGGCGATTTCAATTTCACCATTACCGCCACCGATACGAACGGTTGTTCCGCGAGCAGCAGCTATGTCGTCTCCGTCGGCTGCGCGAACCTTGCCATCTCGCCCGATACGCTGCCCAACGGCACGAGCGAAACACCCTATAGCCAGACGCTCATCGCGGACGGCGGGCTGGAGCCCTACATCTACACGGTTGCCAGCGACGCGCTGCCTCCGGGTTGGGCGCTCTCCACCAATGGCGTCATCTCCGGCACGACCACGAATCCCGGCTTGTTCAACTTCACCATCACCGTCACTGACGCGAACAACTGCGCCGGTTCCCAAGCCTACGCGCTGACGGTGAACGAGGTGGAGCATCCGACGAACATGACTTGGATCGCCACGACGGAGGCCGACTGGGACGAGCCGGACAACTGGTCGCCGCAACAAGTGCCCGGCCCGCTCGACACCGCCATCATCCCGACCGGCACTGAGATTTTCATCGGCCCCGACATCACCGTGAGCAACCTGAACCTTACGGGATCGAGCGTGCGTTTGACGGGCAACTCACTCACCGTGCTCGGCACGATGAACTGGTCCGCCGGCATGGTGAGCAACTCAGTTATCATCGCGAGCAACGCTGTCGCCATCTGGACGGGCGGCGACCTCGAAGCGCAATTCACCGTTGCGCCTGGCGGCACCCTCTACATCTCCAACGTCGTGACCTTCGCCGCCAACAACTGGAACTACGGCCTGACAAACGACCGCGTGGTGCTGACCAATCTCGGCACGGTGTATTGGTCGAGCCAGTTCTATGGCTACGGGCGCGCGCAGATCTACAACGCCGGCCTGTGGGATTGCACCGGCAGCCTGGCGATGAACACCCACATTGGCACGAACCGCTTCATCAACGTGGGCACGTTCCGCAAATCCGGCGGCGCTTCCGGCACGGTGCAATGGCACTTCAACACCACGGGCAACCTGGAGGTGACCAACAGCCCCATCGTCATCACCGACTGGTTCGGCACGAACGTCATCAACGGCACGCTGAATCTCTCCGGCGGCTCGATGCGGGCGCCCATCAACATCGCGAGCAACGCGCAGTTCAACTGGACCGGCGGCTATCTCGACAGCCTGATGACCGTGGACGGCGGCGGCACGCTGGCCATCTCCAACGTCGTCGGCATCGCCTTCGACAACTGGAACCTCGGCAAGACCAACTTCGTCGCGCTCACGAACAACGGCACCGTGGTCTGGGCCGCCGACCTCTACGGCTATGGCCGCGCGCACATCTGCAACAACGGCCTCTGGGACAACACCGGCAATCAGGCGTTAAACGTTCACATCGGCACCAACCTGTTCATCAACAACGGCACGTTCCGTAAATCCGGTGGCTCGACTGCAAATCTCCAGTGGTTCTTCGGCACCACCGGCCTGATGGACGTCACCAACGGCGCGCTCTCCATCGCGAAGTGGACGAACGACAGCGTGCTGAACGGCACCTTGAATCTGGGCGGCGGTTCAATCTCCGCACCGTTGAACATCGCGAGCAACGCGCAGTTGAACTGGATCAGCGGCTATCTGGACAGCCTGATGACCGTGGGCCCCGGCGGCTTGCTCGTCATCTCGAACGTGGTCGGGCTCGCCTTCGACAATTGGAATCTCGGCAAGACCAACTTCGTCGCGCTCACGAACAACGGCACCGTGCGCTGGACGGCTGACCTCTACGGCTACGGTCGCGCCCACATCTTCAACAACGGCCTGTGGGACACCACCGGCAACCAGACGCTGCACGTTCACATCGGCGCCAACCTGTTCCTCAACACGGGCACGTTCCGCAAATCCGGCGGCACCAGCGCCGCCAGCTTGAACTGGTTCTTCGGCACGACGGGCCTGATGGATGTCACCAACGGCACGCTCTCCATCGCGAAGTGGACGAACGACAGCGTGCTGAACGGCACCTTGAATCTGGGCGGCG
>Ga0154020_10011292_pt1 | contig 10184 bp, 6 predicted proteins | sample Klosneuvirus_201_FD_109709 | JGI IMG/M metagenome (GOLD analysis project Ga0154020, IMG submission 109709) | Active sludge microbial communities from wastewater, Klosterneuburg, Austria - Klosneuvirus_20160825_MG | ecosystem: Engineered > WWTP > Aerobic digester > Activated sludge | place... | reverse complement strand
ATCTGTGTCCATCTCTACAACGAGATCGTCAAGCTGCGCCCCGAGTGGCACGATGCCGATCCGGAAAAAGGCGCGATCAAGGTGGTGATGACCGGCTCGGCCAGCGACAAGGCGCTGCTGCGGCCGCACATCTACAGCGGCCAGGTCAAGAAGCGGCTGGAAAAGCGCTTCAAGGACCCGGCCGATCCGTTGCGCCTGGTGATCGTGCGCGACATGTGGCTGACCGGCTTCGATGCGCCGTGCGTGCATACGCTCTACGTCGACAAGCCGATGAAGGGCCACAACCTGATGCAGGCCATCGCGCGGGTCAATCGGGTGTTCAAGGACAAGCAGGGCGGGCTGGTGGTCGACTACATCGGCATCGCCAACGAACTGAAAAGCGCCCTCAAGGAATACACCGCCAGCAACGGGCGCGGTCGACCGACCGTCGACGCGGCCGAGGCCTATGCCGTGCTGGAGGAAAAGCTCGATGTCCTGCGCGCCATGCTGCATGGCTTCGATTACAGCGATTTCCTGACAGCCGGCCACAAGCGCCTGGCTGGCGCCGCCAATCATGTGCTGGCGCAAAAGGACGGCAAGAAGCGTTTTGCCGACATCGCGCTGGCGATGAGCAAGGCTTTTACGCTGTGCTGCACGCTTGATGACGCCAGGGCGGTACGCGAGGAAGTCGCTTTCTTCCAGGCAGTGAAGGTGATCCTGACCAAGCGCGACATTAGCCAGAAGAAGCGCACCGACGAGGAGCGCGATCTGGCCATCCGGCAGATTATCGGTTCGGCGGTGGTCTCCGAAGAGGTGGTCGACATCTTCGATGCGGTCGGACTGGACAAGCCGAACATCGGCATTCTCGACGACGATTTCCTGGCCGACGTGCGCAACCTGCCCGAACGCAACCTGGCCGTCGAACTGCTGGAACGCCTGCTCGAAGGCGAAATCAAGAGCAAGTTCGCCAGCAACGTGGTGCAGGAGCGGAAGTTTTCCGAGCTGCTGAATAACGTCATCAAGCGCTACCAGAACCGCGCCATCGAAACCGCCCAGGTCATCGAGGAGCTGATCGAGATGGCGAAGAAGTTCCGGGCGGCGGCGAGCCGTGGTGAGCAGCTTGGGCTGAGTGACGACGAAGTGCGTTTCTACGATGCGCTGGCCGATAACGAATCGGCGGTGCGCGAACTATCGGACGAAACGCTGAAAAAAATCGCCCACGAACTGACCGAGAATCTACGGCAGAACATTACGGTGGACTGGTCGCAGCGGGAAAGTGTGCGCGCCAAGCTGCGGCTGATGGTCAAGCGAATCCTCCGCAAGTACAAATATCCGCCGGATCAGCAGGATGCCGCTGTGGAGTTGGTGTTGCGGCAGATGCAGAGTCTTGGAGAGGAGTGGACTTGTTAACCGCTTGACCTGCAATTTTTAAGTTGTGGGTTCCTTGATTCTGGCTGTGAATTACTATGGCAAATAAATAATGTAAATTTTAATCGGCACTGCATCAAGAAGATGATCTCCTACGGTGCGCTTCGCACCATACCTAAATATTTGAACTTAAAAGCAATGAACACAATCTTCCTTCATCTTAGTGACAGCCATATCCAGAAAGACAATAGCCATATCCTGGCTCGTCATGGCGCAATTGCCGCAACGCTCAGGCCACTTCTTTCTTCTTCTGAGGGTATTTTCATACTTTACACAGGGGATATCGCAAATTCAGGAACAAAGGACGAGTTCGCTCTAGCTTCAACCTTTCTAGCTGCGCTGAAGGCAGATCTATCCAATGATTTCGCTGGGCCGATTGAGATCATTTCGGTGCCTGGCAATCATGATGGAACTTTTAAGACCTCAAAAACGACGCGGCTTCGGTTGATCAAAGGAATTCGTGGGGAACAGAATCCTGAAATTGATACTGACTTGATTGGCGATTGCACTGAACCGCTTGAGGATTACTACGACTTCCAACGTTCTCTTGGTACTTCCGGTTTAACGTACTGCGATGAGCTTTGGGCTGAATATAAATATTTAATTGGAAATAAGACATTGCGCTTTAGCGCGATGAATGCCAGCTGGATTTCGACGGTGCCTGAATCCAAGGCAGAACTAATATTTCCGGTAGAGCGCTATCTTGAGATTCAGGAGTCGGCCGCCAACCTCAATATCTTGTTGATGCACCATCCTTTGAATTGGTATGCACAGGCCTCATATCACCCGCTAAGGGAGATGGCGAAGGAGAATTATCAAATTGTGATGTCCGGTCATGAACATACGGCATCAACGAGTATTGTTACTGATCAGGAAAAACAGTCGTCTGTGTACTTCGAAGCCCCGGCGCTAGAAAAGGGAGAGTTATCAGCTTTCTCGATATTGTTGGTTGATTTGGATGCAGAAACTGTCGCGCAAGAGACGTTTTCCTGGAACGGCGAGCTTTATCAGCCAGCAAGCGGAAATGCGGTATGGGATCGAAGTATGCATATTCCCAAACGTCGCCCCAAGAATGGGTTCCACCTCACAGATCGTGCAAAGGCTTGGTTGGAATCGTTGGATGCAACTTTTACCCACCCGATGCAGGAGGTCATACAACTATCCGATGTCTTTGTCTCCCCAGAACTGCACGATCTTGATGCGGATAGTGATGGTCCGGAATCGATAAGTGCATCTGAACTATTGCTACCCAAAGCGGCTTACAACAAGGTGCTTATTTACGGCGATGAGCAATATGGAAAGACTAGTCTTCTCAAACATTGGGTTTCTGAATACTTAAGCGCGGCCCAAAAGCCCATTATGTTCGATGCAAAAGATGCTTCCGGTAATCCAGAGCATTTTCGAAGGGTAATTGATAGGGTGGTGAGCGAGCAGTATGGCGAAGAGGCTACGGTGAAGTTCGCTCAGGCTCCTTTTGAAGAAAAGGTCGCGCTGGTCGATAACGTTGAAGAACTTGGATCTCGTGGTGACGTGCTGGCGCGGGTCATCAAAAATCTCGAAGGGCAGTTCGGGCGCATCGTTATTGTGGCCAGTGAGCGCTATGAAGTATCCGTCATGTCTTCAAAAGAGGCAGTTGCTGCACTATCGAATTTTGCTGAATATCGCATGCAGGGTTTTGGGTACAAGCTTCGCCATGATCTTGTTCGGCGCTGGTTTCAGATTGGAAACCAGCTTTGCGAACAGGAATACGAAGCTAAGGTTCAGGCAGCAGACAAGGCCATCAATGGTGTCTTGAGCAAGGGGCTGGTCCCGATGACAGCTTTCAATACTCTAGTACTGCTGCAGACCATTGAGGTCAACGAACGTGGTTCGTTGGCTAATGCTGGCACTGCTCAATATTACGAGTATATGTTCCGCCACTCGCTGACGGTAGCCAAGGTTCGGGCAGATGAGTTTGACGAGATTCAGAGCTATCTTGTGTACCTTGCTTGGGAGTTCTTCACAAAACGCCAAAAGGCCATCAGTGTCGATGCCATACTTCAGTTCAATCACTGGTTTTCGGAAAAAGTCCATCCAACTGACCCTTTGCTCCGACTCAAGTTACTTGAAGACACCAAAATTCTTGTACGGCGCAACGGGGACTATGCGTTTGCATACTCATACTTAGAATATTTCTTCGTCGCCAAATATCTGGCCACACATTGCGAAGACCAGCCAGAACTCAAAGAGACCATCAAGCGTCTCTGCCGTCATCTCTACCTGAAAGAAAATGCCAATATCGTATTGTTTCTGACTCACCATATTCACCATAATTGGGTGGTTCAAGAGGTCGCAGATCTACTTTCGGTGATTTTGAGCGAAATTCCCGTGCTTCGTTTAGAGCAAGATGCAGAGATACTGAATACTTGGGTCAGCGAAAAGGCCAAGATTCTGGTGGATACGACAAATGTCGTGAAAAACAATCAAGATGCTCGCGAGAGTAGTGATAAAGCAGCAAAACTACCGGAAATTTTGCCTGATCACGAGGTTTCATCTATTCGTGAGCTCGATCAATTCACCCAACTCAATTTGCTTTTCAAAACGAGCGAAATTCTTGGGCAGGTACTCAAGGGGCGTTATGGATCAATCGTCAAAGAGGTCAAGACGGATTTAGTAAAGCGCCTTTTTGATGCCCCTTTACGCGGAGTGAATTTCTTTAATTCAATTATCAACACGGAACCAGAAGCCGTACTACTTGAGGTGACATCTCGCCTGCAGAAGAACTTCCCTTCGATAGCGCGGGACAAGGTTGACCGCGTCGCGAAGCGCTTTCTATTTTCTACAGTAGGGGCGGTCGCTGATGCATTTGTCAGTCGACAAGGGGAAATTATTGGTTCACCGAAGCTGGTTCAAATCATTGACCAAGTAGCGCAGGAGGATGGAGGGCTTTCGTATCAAGTGGTTTCGGTGGCATCCAAACTAAGCTATCCCGGTACGCCGCCAATTGACCAGATTAAAGAGCTGGCAGAAAAATTGGACAAGAATTACTTCGGTTACAAGCTACTGCAAGGCTTAGTTGCTCGCCATCTATACATGTTCTATTTGCCGCATAACGATAAGACTCGTTTGGCTGATGCAGTAGGCATTGATGTGCGAACTCAGCGAGATATCGAACTGAAATCTCATTCGACGAAAAAACTACCGAGCCAAAAAATGACTCCAAATCATTCCGTAGGCCTGCTCCGTAGATTACAAGATTCATTCCTAATGAATAACAAGGCTACCATTGACTCGATTGAGAAAAGGTATGTGCCAAAGAAGAAAAAGGAAAAAGAGTCTTGAGTGCAATCAAGGAGGAAACTGAGTCGGTGATTCAGCGCTACCCTAGTTTTTTGGCAAGAGCCGATGCTCTGGGGTGGTAATACCTCTTCAACATCCGAACATCCTTGTGCCCAGTGACCGCTGATAGCTCCAAGATGTTGTCGAGTTTTTCAGCAATACGGCTTGTCGCCTCGTGGCGCAGATCATGAAAGTGCAGATCCAGCAGGCGGCCATCTGGCTTGGTAAGGGCTTCGCTGCATTCATTCTCGTAGGCGTCTCGTGCTCGCTTCAGAGCACGCGTGAAAGCCTTCTTGACCGAGTCTTCTGTGATCGGGAACACGCGCCCGCTGAGATGCCTAGGTAGTGCCCTCAGTTGGGATACGGCGGCAGTCGACAAAGGAACAGAGCGTGTCGTACCGTTTTTGGTATCTGGCAGGTAAGCAGTCTGCTCGTCCAAGTCAATGTTTTCCCATGCCAGCGACAATAGTTCCCCTCGTCGCATTGCGGTTTCTATGGCCAAACAGACCAACGGCTTTATCCACGGATTGCGTGTTCCGCTGCCGAGGCAGCCATGTTCATCGCGCTTCTCGTTGTCCAGGGTGGCTAGTAGACGTTGTTCTTCATCGAGGATCAGGCGGCGCTCTCTGGCTTTTGATGGCTTGGGGCGGCGCATCGACAGAATGGGATTGTCCATGTGGATTCCCCAATCCTTTCGCGCCGTATTGATGGCGGCAGAAATGATGTCCAGGTCACGGCGAACGGTGGCCGGGGCTACTGCTTTTAGCCGCTCGTCGCGCCACTCGGCCAGGGCTGCTGGGGTCAGGGCAATCATGGCCAGTTGGCTGACCTTGGCCTTGAGGATGGCATTGATCCGAATCTTTTCGACGTCGGCCCCTTTGTGTGCGGGCACGACCTCATTCAGGTAGCGTTTGAGAATGTCGCCCAGCGTGTTCTTTTCGGCGGGGCCACGGTTGATATAGAGACCGATATCGAGTTCGTGCTCTATGGCGCGAGCCCATTTTTCGGCATTATCCCTCGGCTCGAATGTTTTGCTCTGGGCTGGGTAGCCTTGCCGGCGAACTTGAGCTCGCCATTGGAAGTCGCCGCGTTTGTTGATGGTCGCCATTTCGTCCCTATTGTGCCAAGACTGTGCCAGCAATTATAATACGGCTTCTGAGGGCTTTCTATTGCATGGTTGTCCGCTGTCTTCGGGACGCAGGGGTCGCAAGTTCGAATCCTGTCACTCCGACCAAATATCGTGAAGAAAAAGCACTTAGCCATCCTTCGGGGTGGCTTTTTGCTTTCTGTAATCAGTTATTGTCAGCCAGAAGTCTTGCGCTTTGTCCTTCTGATTACTTCCAGTTCGATTACGCGCAAGCAGTCAATCGAAGCGACTGACTGACTTCAGACTACCGTGAGCGTAGGGCGGGAGGAAGACTGGAAGGTGCTTGATTGAATGGAAAATCGCATCACGATGGGGTTGGGTTTGATTTCGGATGCATGCCCGGTCCCGCTGGTGACGTAACGCCAGGGATGGGGAGCTGCCGCCTCAGCTGATGCTATGCCGCTTGATTTGATCACCATATAAGTAATATCATCGTTCTTTCCATACGGTACCGTATGCAGTGGGTTGCATGAGTGCCTTGGTCAAGTTTATTTGGAGAGATAAAGCGTGCAAATTAAAGACAAGGTTTTTCTCGTGACCGGTGCCGGTTCAGGTCTGGGCGCCGCGACGGCTCGAGTGTTGGCGGAGGCTGGAGCCAAGGTGGTTCTGGCTGATTTGAATCGTGAGGCGGGCGAAAAGCTGTCGTTGGAACTCGGTGCGGGCACTTGCTTCGTTGAGACCGATGTCGCTAACGAGGTTTCTGCGGTCAACGCCATTCAAACGGCAATTTCCAGATTTGGTGGTCTGCACGGGTTGGTTAATTGTGCGGGTGTGGCGCCAGCGGAAAAAGTGGTTGGCAAGGAAGGCCCGCATCGCCTGGAAAGCTTCGCCAAGGTGATCAACATCAACCTGGTGGGGACATTCAATATGCTTCGCCTGGCGGCGGAAGCGATGCAGAAGGGCGAACCGGATGCCGGGGGGGAGCGTGGGGTGATCATCAATACGGCCTCCGTTGCCGCTTTCGATGGCCAGTTGGGGCAGGCGGCTTATGCGGCCTCGAAGGGCGGTATTGTTGCCCTGACCTTGCCGGTGGCCCGTGAGTTGGCGCGTAGCAGTATTCGATACATGACCATTACACCAGGCATTATGGAAACGCCGATGCTGCTGGGTATGCCGCCCGAGGTGCAGGATTCGCTCAACAAAATGGTGCCGTTCCCGACCCGTATGGGCAAGCCGGCAGAGTATGCGGCGCTGGTCAAGCATATTGTTGAAAATGCCTACCTCAATGGCGAGGTAATCCGTCTGGATGGCGCCATCCGGATGGGGACCAAATAAACTATACTTTGGCTCCGCCATTGACCCCAAAGGCACTTCGGTGCCTTTTTTATTTGCATGTCTGACTCCTCCTGTTATCACTGTGGCCTGCCGATTCCGGGTGATGTTGATCTGTCGGTAAACATTGCTGCCGAGACGCGTGCGATGTGTTGTTATGGTTGTCAGGCGGTGGCGCAGTCCATTGTTGATAACGGTCTCGAAGAGTATTACAGGAGCCGTGACTCGCTACCGGAGTCGCCGCGGGAGGCGATGCCGGCTATCCTCGAACAGTTGGTGCTGTTCGATCATGCTGAATTCCAGAAGAGCTTCGTCAAGGAACTCGGTGAAAACGAGCGGGAAGCCTCGTTACTGCTGGAGGGAATTACCTGCTCTGCCTGCATCTGGCTGAATGAGCAGCATGTGGGCCGATTGCCTGGGGTGACGGCGGTCGATATCAATTACACCACCCGTCGGGCGCGCGTTCGCTGGAACGAGTCCCGGGTCAAGCTCTCCGATATTCTAGGCGCCATCGCCGCCATCGGTTATCGCGCTTACCCCTATGACGCGGCGAAGAATGAGGAAATCTCCCGCAAGGAGCGGCGCGATGCGCTGTGGCGCCTGTGGGTCGCCGGTTTTGGCATGATGCAGGTGATGATGTATGCCTATCCGGTGTATATCGCCAATGGTGACATGAGCGCCGATATTGAAAGCATGATGCGCTGGGCCAGTTTGTTGCTGACGCTACCGGTCGTTTTTTATTCCTCGGCGCCGTTCTTTCGCAATGCCTGGCGGGATATCAAGCTGCGTCGCGTCGGCATGGATGTGCCGGTGGCGCTCGGGGTCGGGGCCGCCTTTGTCGCCAGTTGCTGGGCGACGTACATGCAGGCCGGTGAAGTCTATTTTGACTCGGTGACGATGTTCGTTTTCTTTCTGCTCGGCGGGCGTTATCTCGAAATGACGGCCCGTCAGAAGGCATTGAGCGTGACCGAGGCGTTGGCCAAACTGATGCCGACCTTTGCCCAAAAAATGCCTAATTTTCCAGTTGACCGCAGCACTGAGCAGCGCGTCGTCAGCGATTTGTTGCCGGGCGATTTTGTACTGGTCCGGGCCGGCGATATCGTGCCGGCGGATGGCCGGGTCGTTGAAGGCGTCAGTTGCGCCAACGAAGCGTTGCTGACCGGTGAGAGCAAGCCGGTACCCAAGTCGCCGGGTGAGTTGGTGACCGGCGGGTCGATTAATGCCGAAAGCCCGTTGGTGGTACAGGTCCAGCAGGTTGGCGATGGGACAAGGCTCTCGGCCATCATCAATCTGATGGAACGGGCGGCGGCCGAGAAGCCGCGCATCGTCGAAATGGCGGACCGTATCGCCAGTTACTTCGTGGCGGCGCTGCTGGCGGTTGCCGTATTGGTGGCGGTGGGATGGTATCTGGTCGAGCCATCGAAAGCACTTTGGGTCACGGTTTCCGTGCTGGTTGTCACCTGCCCCTGCGCCCTGTCGCTAGCTACGCCGATTGCGTTGACCGTTGCCGCCGGTGCGCTGGCCAAGGATGGATTGCTGGTAACGCGTGGTCACGCCATCGAAACGCTGGCCCGGGCGACACATTTTGTTTTCGACAAGACGGGAACGCTGACCACGGGGCATATGCACCTGATCGACGTCGGTGCGGTCGGAGGCTTGAATAGGGATGAGTGTCTGGCGATTGCCGCGGCACTTGAGCAAAACTCGGAGCACCCGGTGGCAACGGCGCTAAGACGAGCAGCAGGAGAATCGTTCCCGACTGTGGCGGATGCTGTCAGCGAGCCCGGGCAGGGTATTGAGGCGGTGGTCAATGGGCGGCGTTATCGGATCGGTCGGCCAGCCTACGTGCTGGCCTTGAGCCATGCCGAGCTACCGAATGTTGCGGTCGACTGGCTGGAAAGCGGCGATACGGTTGTGGTGCTGGCCGATACTAGCGGTTGCCTGGCGTTTTTCCGGATTGGCGATGAAATTCGTCCTGAATCGTCGGCGCTGATTGCGCAACTGCGATCTGCCGGTAAAAAGATTATCTTGCTAACCGGGGATGCGCCAGCGGTGGCCAGGCGTGTTGCCTCAGCCTTGGGTATCGAAGATGTTCGTGCCGGTGCGACGCCGCAGGGCAAGCACGATTGTGTCAAGGCTCTACAGGCTGGCGGTGCCGTTGTCGCGATGGTCGGTGATGGGGTCAATGACGCACCAGTGCTGGCGCAGGCTCAGGTTTCAATCGCCATGGGGGGCGGCGCGCAACTGGCTCGAACGCAATCCGATTTTGTCCTCCTTTCGGAAAATCTCGATCATCTGCGCTATGGCCTGCGCCGTGCGGTTAAAACTCTGCAGGTCATTCGGCAGAACCTCTGGTGGTCGTTCGCTTACAATTTTATTGCCCTGCCGCTGGCTATTGCCGGGTATGTGACGCCCTGGATGGCGGGTATCGGCATGTCGGCCAGCTCCTTGCTTGTTGTCCTCAATTCACTGCGCATTCAGCGTGTGGAGACTGACTGATGGAAAGTATCTACCTACTCATTCCGATATCCGTAATCCTGGTTTTTGCCATTGCCGTCGCGTTCTGGTGGTCGGTGCGCAGCGGACAGTTCGATGATCTCGAAGGGCCTGGATTTCGTATCCTTATGGATGAAGATATGCCGAAATCGCAAAATGATGCCGAAGAAAGTAAGAAATCAGAAAAAGTTTGACTTGTGTCAACGTCCACTTCAGGCGCGACGGGCAACATTGCGGCTGTGTGGAGTGTGAGCTCCACGAAAATTCTCTGTTGGGGTTGGGGTGCGTTACGACGCACCCTTTTTTTGTCCACGCGTGCCGGATTTTGGCGTGATTGTGGCAAGTTGCTACGCCCTTCGATCTAATTTGACCTAGATAATCGGTAGGTTGATCTAGGTCAAATCCCCGCCTCTGATCTAGAATAACATCCGCTTTCATGTGCCGCCTTGGGTTCAGGGAGGTGGGCATCCAGTTTTTAATTAACGAGAGGTGGGTTCATGTCGGTAGCGAAAACCACATATAACGACAAGGTTGTACGGCAATT
>Ga0154020_10011291_pt1 | contig 10184 bp, 22 predicted proteins | sample Klosneuvirus_201_FD_109709 | JGI IMG/M metagenome (GOLD analysis project Ga0154020, IMG submission 109709) | Active sludge microbial communities from wastewater, Klosterneuburg, Austria - Klosneuvirus_20160825_MG | ecosystem: Engineered > WWTP > Aerobic digester > Activated sludge | place... | reverse complement strand
TCGTTGGTTATGAGATTTTCTAACATCTCGACTTCTATGACCACATCCCGATTTGCCTCCACAACATTTACCAAGTGCAGCACCCGATTTGACAGGACCTCTTGAATATGAATAAAGTTGGAGCGCCAGATTTTTCAATGGATCATTGTGTAATTTACCATATTTCTGAACTTCCAGAATTGTAATTTGAGTTGCTTCATCATATGTTACTTTTCCGTCTTTAGTAAATTTTGAAATTTCTTTTCTTCGACATCCTTGGTCATTCCAACCGAAGCCAATAGAATAACTCTGAAGGTTTTTCTTTAACTTTCGATTATAAACCATTCCGTCCTTGTACCACCATGGGCGATATCCCTCATTCGCTTTGATTTCCCATACAAGTAATTGATATGGCGTGTAAGTGATTTTTTCCTGTCTATTCGCTGATAACATTGCAAAAATGCAAATGATTCCAAACGACAAATGTAGAAAGTTTGCTTTCATTTTTTGGTTTTCCTTGATTTATTTATGATTGATTTGATTTTTTCCCTGAACCCGAACACAATCCACAATAAAATGAAAAATAAGATGATCATAATTTAACTTTTTCCTTAATTTATCACCTTATTCGCTGCCGGGTTCCTGACATAACTATTTTAAATTCAAAGAATAATCATTTATTATTTAATTTCATTCTTTTGAAATTTTAGTTAAGTTTTTCTTAATACTGATAAATACCCAACCAGAAATAAAAACATTGTTAGATTTACAAGGATTAACAAAACATTAACTTTTAAGATAAAAAGAATAAAAAAGCACCTTCAGAAATAAATCCGAAAGTGCTTGGGCAATTGCAAACAAACCCTAATTTCTAATCATTCAATATTTGCCTACCAGTCTTTGAGCGTTCTTGAATTGGATTTGATTTCTTCAATTGCCATTCAAGAAATTGTTCAGTTCCAATCGTCATTTCAACGAAATCTTTACCTTGGCTTTCAAAGAAATAACGATTTGGATAACCGTGTTCTTGAATGTTTGAAATTTCTTTCTGGTGAACCCAGAGTTTAATTTGTCCTTGTGGATAAGATGCCATTTTATTTTCCCTTTGGTTTTTGAGCGTTAACGTTTTCCATCGATTCTTTAATTTTTAAATGAATGGACTGACGATATCCTTCAAGTTGCTCTAAGAAATTGCTTGTTTCGATGTATGTATAATCTGCAATCCCAAGTTCTTGAAATAACTCGTCAACTAACATTTTTGAAATATCTTTGAATTCAATCATCTTTGCATTATTATATAGGGTTTCTGTCTCATATCTCCATAATTCAAATGGTAGCAATTGTAGCAAACCATTTCTAAATTATCTCTTGAATGATCCTTCTTGTTACCATTCTTCCAAGTTAGAACCAAAGGCACTGAATAGTCTGAAATCCTTCTCTCATCAAATCCACAAATGTGGCATCGCTCTTCCATTGCTCCTTCTGAAATCAATCTAGCATGAAGTTTCTTGACTGGATATTTCGGATGAAGTCCGTTGAAGATTGATTCCAATGTCGCTAATTGAACAGAAGGCTTCGTTGAATGATGGGCTCCTTGGTTTTTATGAACCTGATAGAGATTCTTTCCTGATTCTGGATCAAAATACATCGATGCATATTTCTTCCAAGTTATTTGATTAATGTGGAGAAATGCTGCTGCTTCTGCGTTTGAATTGGTTGAACGCATTGCATATCTTATTTCTTTCTCTGTTAAATGATATGCTGGTTTGTACCAATGTTTTGTTTCTGCCATTTAACTCAATTTCCCTTCAATTAAATGAATGAACCAAACGATGAATGAATAAAATAATCCAGAAATAGCCCAACTCACCGATTCATATCCGAGAAAGTTCCCAATGTCAAAAAGCACAACACTTCCAATGAAACCTATCCAAACTGAAACACATAGAAAGCATCCAAAGAAATCACCAATCCAGCCAAGATACTTAGATCTTTCTCTAAATTTAGAATCATATTCTGGCTTATAGACAAATTGACCAACATCTCTCAGCCATTTAAACAACGGAAACGACGATTCAGATATGAGCGAAGTGACTTGATAAACGACTCCAATCGTCAATATAAATTGTAAAAATTCTATCATTTCTTCGATAATTTAACTTCATGAGGAATTGATTTCTTAGCCAATTCCAATGATAATTGAGTTATTTCGCTCTGTGGTTTTGAATCGATGAGGAAATGTCCTCGATCTACTGCAAACTCAACCATTGTCTTTGCCTTCTGTTCAGAAATTTTCAATGCTTCAGTCAGGTTTAGAACAGTTTCTGCTTGAAATTTAATGTCTGATTTCTGCCAACCTTCAAATTTCAATAGAATATTGTATTTTGAATCTTTACATCCGTTTGGACATTTGGCCATGTTTTATCTTTATCTTTAAATAGACGTCATCAAAATCACCTATCTCTGCATGAATTGGTATTTTACCGATGAAAATATAACCAATCCATTCACTCTTTAATTTCTTCAGTTGAATTGACATTAAACTTTGCTCCTCTTTGCTTCATGAATTATCTTTCTTCCAATATCATATGCCGGTGAATACCATGATAAATCAGGTTCCTTTTCAGGCTTTTCATCAGTTGGTTCTTCATCTGGCATTGGTTCCTCTTCTGAATCTTTCTTCTCGGGTTTTTCTTCTGTTGGCTTCTGCCCTGTTTTCATTGCTTGAAGCCCTTCTAAATCCAACGGAGGACGATTCCCAACTTTAATCTGTTCAATATTTCGATAATCGAACCTGTGATCACCTCCGTAAACGTCATATCCAATTCCAGTAATATCATCTTCCAAATCACTCAATGATGGGATAGAATACCATTCATTATTTGAATAAACCTTTAAGGGCATTCTCGGTGAACATTGGTCTAAATATAGAGATAAGAGCCCTTTATCAAAAAAATACATTCATTTCTCCTTTATCTCTTCTTTCTCATAATTATCATCCTTATCTGGATTTTCATCCTTCTTTATCTTTTTCTTCTTAACAGGAATCTTTTGCTTGATTGGAAGTTCATCAAGTTCTTCAAAATCAAAATTATAAATGTCAATTTTCATTTGATTTCAACGCCGTCAAGTTGATTCAGAAAACCTTCAACCGTGTATTCTCTTCCTCGATTTGAGATGATTTTCGTATGTTCTAAAATATCCATTCTATCTTTTGCTATGATTGATTCCAATATTTCGAATCCCTGAAGTTTATTAAAAATGTGTCTTCTTGTGAATTGTCCGTTTTTCAATGGTTTCTTTGGATATGTGAATCTTCCAAGTTGACAGATTTCATAAATGCAATCTGATTCGGTTTTGCCAGGCCAAAGAATGTAAATGAAATCTGTCTTAGAATCAATTTTACTCATGCAATTATTACTTTAACTTCTGGAAGAATTGATTCTGAAATAAAAATTGGCATCTTAATCTGAGTTATTGGATGGATAACAAATGCACCTGTAAAGATACCTTTAATTTCAACGGATTTGAATTCTTCATCAAATTTTCTTCTTTTAACATCGAAATCTGGAATTCTTATTTTCATAATTGACTTTTAATCCAATCTTGAAGTTTCATTTTACATTGCCATCCAAGAACCTTTCTCGCTAATTCATTATTTGCTAAGGTTATCAATGGTTCTTTCTTTGCTTCCAAATGGATCTTTTCTTTATTTAGATCAATCATATCACATAATCCATTAATGGAATGGTTCTGACCTGAACCAAGGTTAAAGATTCCTCTGACATCATTTTCCATTGCTAAAATTATTCCATCGACGATATCACCAACATAGGTGAAATCTCTCCTCTGTTCTCCTGTTCCGAATATCTTAAATGGTTCGCCTTTCTTGTAATTATCCAAGAATATTCTAATGGCTTGTTGATATTGGCCACCTTCAATCATCCTCTCGCCATAGACATTGAAGAATCTCAATATACGGCAGTTCATCCCAAATTCTCTATCGAACATCTGACATAAATCTTCACCAATTACCTTTTGAACTGCATAAGGTGAAATCGGGTTCAACCCGTAATATTCACAACTCGGCTCGTTTTTAAATAAAGGACCATAAACACTTGAACTGCTGGCAAAGATGAAATCCTTTATTCCAGATCTTCTACAAGCCTCTAATAAGTTCAAAGTTCCAGAAACATTGACTTCATTATATCGAAGAATATCATTGTAACTTGGTTGAACCCTCGCTTTTGCAGCAAGATGAATGACACATTGCACATCTCTCAAGATATTGCACAAATCTAATTGTGAAACTTTTGAAATGTCCCAAGGGAAATATTCCGCATGGTCGTTCATGTAATTTCCAGAGGAGAAATCGTCAATAACTTTGACTTGATATCCAAGTTGGAGTAATTTATCGACGAGATGTCCGCCCAAAAAACCCGCTCCGCCGGTTACGACTATTTTTTTATTCATTTTCTAAACTTATCGGTTCATTTTTACAGACAATTAAATCATTTTCATAGTGATTCATCGCATTTATCATTATCTTTAAATTACCTAATTCAAATTCGCCAAGTTCTTCTTTTTGTGAAATAATTTGAGATAAAAATTGAATGTAAAAATAATCATCTTGATTGAAATTATTTCCATCTAAATCAACCCAAATATCAGGTTCTTTCCATTCATCGGGATCACCTAATTCTGGAGCAATTTTACTTTCAATATCGAATTTGGTATTCGGTTGTTCTTCTTTGCAATATCTAGCAATATCATCTAATTTTAAATCATTTATAAGAATTGAACACCAAGGCTCTAACAAGTGCAATAAATTTGATGTGCAATTCTTAATTTTGAATCCAATTGAATATTTGACGGGCTTTCTTGGGTTTAACCATTCATCATGTAATGGTTCAAAAGTTCCCCACTTACGAATGAAATTTCGTTCAGATATTTGATTTATTTTTATCCATTCCGGATTATCTTGATGCGAACCTGAAGTATGTTTTGCCCGGCGGTTGCCACGACTTGCCCAATGGAAGCAAAATGAAGGAATTTGAATTGTTTCAAATCCATCAAGAACTAATCTGAATCCGAAGCAACTGTCCTCTCTGGCTTGAAATTTGAACGTCTCAGAATCGACGCCGCCGATTCTATTATATTCTTCTCTAAACATGAAGAACGGAGCAAAATGTCCACCGGTCGTTCTATTGTTCCATATCTTCTTTGCTTCTGGAAGATAATTTAGAAACTCATCTTCATTCCAATCTTCTAATTCAACTGGAGCATCTTTCCAAACAATTTTAAACAGACCTTCTCCATAAATTGGAGGTTCAATTCGAGTTAAGCAAACGACATTTTTAATTTCTTTGAAGCCTTTGCCATCAAGAGTTGGACTAAATAGATACATTTCAACTGCGTCCAAAACACCTTCCAACAAATTCATATCATTATGCCAATGAACAATAATCTCCTGAGTTGCTTGTTGAGCGAGGAATTTATATCCACCACTGATCCCAAGTCTTTCTTTTCTGTTGTTCTGAAAGGCTTTGAAGTTAGGATCAGATTTCATCATTTCCAAACACCATCCCCAAGTATTATCTTTGTCGGAAATATCATCTAAAACTAAGATTTCAACGAAGTGATCACTTTGATTCTTCCTGATTGAATTGTAACTCCACTCAAGGAATTCTCGACCATTACGACTTGGAATACAGAAACTAAGATTCATAATTTACATAAAATGACTATTACAAGCGAATTGAGTAAATTCATATCTTTCTTCAGGTTTAGGTTCAACATAGACTCGTTCTTTGGTTTTGGTTCCTGCTCCGCACAATGCACATTCAGTGATGTAAGTTTTATACCAATATTTAATTTTTGGCTTATCTTTAATTTCTTTCATTGAATACACGCATTTAAAAATTGATCTTCACAATCGATATTTGCTGAACTATTCTTCGCAAATTCTTGCAATTCTTCAAGCATTCCGATATTAATTTGTAAATATTTTGCAAATTCTTCAATATCAAATGTTTTGAAATCTTTCTTATATTTTCTTGAAATTCCTGGTAGAAATACTCCAGCAAAAGATTCAAAATTATTAATTGGTCGTGGATCCTCATTTGCCCATTTGACTAATAGAATTGAACCTCGTTCAAATAATTCTGCCAATTCACCTTTTTCATTCAATTCTAAATTATTAAGAATTCCAGTTCCCTTCCATTTATCAATTAACTCATTTCTTGATTTCATGTTCTTTTTATTTTTAAAATGGGAATGAACCTGATTAGAAGCCCATTCCCATTGCTTCACGATTCTTTGAATTTGATTATTGATTGAATTTTGACTTCATTGCAGATTGTCGTTTACTTTCATCTTGAAGTGGCGTTTTAACTTCTACAAGTTTTTCACCACTTGCGACTTTCTTCCAATTTGCATCAACTGCTAAAACCGGAACCTTTTCAGGAATTGCTTCTTTAGCAAATGGAATGTAAATTGATAAGAGTCCGTTCTCGAACGTAGTCGAGATTTTACTTGAATCAAACTTTGAAGTCAATCTCCAAGCCTGATCGAAATCTTTCCGAACCATTCCTCTCTTGACATAAGTTCTGGTTCCAATTCCTTCTTTATCACTTCTCATGTACTTGACTCTGAGTTGATCAGAGGTTTTTGTGATTTCAATGTCCTCTGGCTTTCCTTGGACGATTGGAATTTCAATGCACCAGAACTCATCGTTAAACCATGAATCCATCGGATAGTCAATTTTTGCTGCTTGATTAAATGGTTGAAAGAAAGCGTGTTGCCTCATTAGGTTTTTCACGTCAATTCCTTCAAAGAATTTATCTAATGCCATTGCAGGGTCATTTAGATAATAGACTGTTCTTGTACTCATAATTAAATCTCCTTAGATGATTTATTGTTTGGTCGAACCTGACCAGGGTTTGTCCGATATTGGACGATTTTGCTCCTATAAAAGTGAGCAGTTTTGCCACTTTGAATCGTGAAGTTTCTCTTTAGAATTGAAATCAATTCCTTTTATTTTCTAAATCTATCTTCTGAGAAGAAATCCCAGAATTTTCTCTCAGTTATCGTAATAAATACTTGAGCCTTTTCGAACCAACCGAGTTTTGATGCTAATTGAAGATAAACGACTCTTCCATCTGCATTCGGAACACCTTTGGCATTTCCAGTGATGTCAATCACCTTATAATCGTGATTGGTCAATTTTAGACGATAAAGATCGCCGAGTTCTACTTTTTCCATGATTTGAATCCTATTTTAATTGATTAATGATTGCATTGAACTTTTCAATAAATATCTTTTCAGAATAAATTTCATTGTATTTCGCGAATGCGTATTCAGCACAGTGATCGTAGAAGAGTTGATTTTCCTTTAGATGTTTTGCAATTTTTCTAGCCTGAACCATATCTCCTTCTGGAGGACTTAATTCGGGGAATAATATCTTCTGCGTGTCCGTTCCGTTCCAACCCAAACATGGTATCTTGAGACGGGCAAGATTTAAGGGAAAGGTTCCAGCAGCGAAAGTTCGCATTAAATGAACGCCATATTTGCATTGGTTAATCGTCAGCATCCATTCTGACCAATTCATATAAGGCAAATATTTCAATCCTTCAATTGCATCTTCTTCTGGTTGCTTTCTTCCCATTGACGGAGCATAAATTGATTCTCCAAATTCCTGAGCAATCATGAATGAATCTTGTCCTGAATACCAATCAGTCCACGTTCCCCCTATAATACACGAGGATCGTTTCTGAGGAGGTTTCTTTGCTTCAACGGGTATTGAGTCCTCAATCATTAAAGAAGGGAATACAGCAACGTTTTTATGCGGAATTAAACCTTTGAAATAAACCAGATCAATTTCATTGTGAACTAATAGCAAATCCACTTCATTTAGTAGATTTAGATAATTAATTTGATCCGTTATTGAAAATCTCTGCCATGAAATCTGGTCTGCTTCCTGCATGACTGCCCACTTCTTACAAATCTTCCGATGCTTTTCAAAGAAATAAAATGCTTGTAAAGAATTCTTCTTTGGAACGATGATGATACCAAGATCAAAGGATAAGAAATTCTCCTGATTCAGGGGAAAATGTGCAGCATCTAATGCGACCATCCATGATGTGTCAGTTCTTCCTGCCTGATCTCTTGAAACTTTACCTTTGAAATTATTTTCAGTGAAGAATGCAATCTTATTTTCCATCAATTCCCCTTTCCAATGCTTCTGTGATTTGTCTCGGAGTCATTCCTTTCAAGGTTAATTCGTCCAAAAGTTCATAAAATGCAATGTAATCGAGATAGAATTGTTTCTTTTGTCTGTGCCACAGCCCTTTTAATAGATTCCCATTTCCCATGTTTCTTTCTGATTTTCTCATGTATTTAAAATTTCATTTATTTTTTGAATGACAGATTCGATTTCTCTAAAATTTTCAACAAATAGCATTTCTAAACCTGACCAACAAACTAAGATAAATCTTCCTTCGTGTTGACTAGGAATCTTATAATCGTCCAAATAGAAATGTTTCCCGTCTTTCCAGCCAAATTGATAACATTCTGGATCTCCAGGGCTCATTATTGCGTATTCAAACTTGGTAAGTTCTTTAATTTGATCTAAATACATTCTTTCAAGAGTTTAAATTCACAATTTTGAGTCTGAACCAGATGTTCCAATGATAATTTCAATTGATCAAAATTCTTCTGATTCCAGACGTTGTCATTATGATTTCCCGCAATGTGACTTTGGAACATCACCATTCCCGTTTCTCCATCTTCCGAAACATTATGAATTCCAATTTCAGTTTGATGAATTCCATCATGTCCGAAGAAAGTCTTGCAATTCCACTTCATTCCTCGATTGTGTTCATAATGAAGTGCCATGTATTTCAAAGTTTTATTCCTGAATTGCCCAACCGAATGAGTATTATCTGACGAAGCGAATATGTTATTGTTGAACCAAACATTAAACATTTCACTATTCATCCAGCCTGGATTCCGCCATCCCGTAATTTCAACGTCGCATTTCAACCATTCATCAAAAATTCTAAACATTCTGTCATCAATTTTCTTGAAACTATTCATTTCAAAGAATTCCATCTCGCCGAATTGTGTTGGATCTTGACATTGGTGGAAAAATCCATGGCCCGCGCATTCTATCCAGGAAATGGAATTTAATTCTTGAATCCATTCTTTATTTTCTGACAATAAATTGGTTCCATGATAGTTCGCAGGGATGAAGCAGGTGAATTTTGCGCCAAATTCATCATTCAATTCTCGGAACCATTTTTCAGCAGGTTCTCCAATGAGTCGGTATCCTGGTTTTGGGCAAATGTCATCACATGAAATGGCAATCTGAAGGTTCATTTCATTATTTCATTTAATTGGTTCATAATTGACGTTTGAGTTTCTCCCCAGAACATATCACATTTCCAATAGCAGGTAGAATCAGGTTCAAATTCCGCGTCTTGAATCCATTCTCCAGGAATTTCAACGAAATATGATTGCCAAAGTGGTTCTTTCGGTCCAGTAAACCTTTGGCATTTTTCTTTAATTGGACAACCTTCTCCGGGGCAAGAAATATAATCAGTTCCCATATATTTGAAGCATTCTAATTATGAATAAAATTATGAAAATAATCGTTGAAATCAACCCAATTACAAACCATATTTTATATCTCTTTTCATTTTTATCAAGGAAGAATAATAAGGATGAAATTAGAAATACCATCTTACAAATCTGCCCTAAAATCCATAGGATATTCATATCTTAATTATCGTTTGAATAATCGATCAATTTTGAAATTTTATTGAAATCTGTATTTGGATCAATTTCAGTTTCTATTTCTGCGACTAATTCACCTAAGATTTCACAATAACCTAGATCATTGTTATCGCACCACTTTCTGGCATCTTGAAAGGAAATAGCATTGATGTTTGGACCGAACCAAAGTTTCAATTCACCGTCTTTTGGATCAATGGCTCGAATCGTGGTTGTAAATATTTTCATTTTAGACATATCCTTCGTTATCTTTCAAATATTCTTCTTCTGATATTGGAATCAATGGTAAATTATTCAATTGTTCGTCTTGATGAATTGAAAAGAATCCATTATCAAATTTATAACCAATTGCCCATTGACCAGCATCTCTCCAATATCCATCTGAAAGTTCATGAAATCTCATCGCAGTTCCT
>Ga0154020_10011290_pt1 | contig 10184 bp, 13 predicted proteins | sample Klosneuvirus_201_FD_109709 | JGI IMG/M metagenome (GOLD analysis project Ga0154020, IMG submission 109709) | Active sludge microbial communities from wastewater, Klosterneuburg, Austria - Klosneuvirus_20160825_MG | ecosystem: Engineered > WWTP > Aerobic digester > Activated sludge | place... | reverse complement strand
TATACTGTCTGTTATACCTTTAATCGCTCTATTTGAGTCCATTCCACGATTAATAAGTTCCGGCTGCATTCTTACTGCGTAATCTCTTACCGTTTCAGTTTCTTCTATTGGATAATCAATTACAATTTGCTGATACAATTTGATTCCTGATGCCATATGTTAGTTAGTTTAGTTTGAAGTCTTTTTCATTATGTCTATCTTGTCCGAAATCTCAAACTCATAGTGGTCGCTTGCTTCAACGCCACACATCATTGAGTACATTATAAGATTATTAGGGTGAATAGAAATTGATACTATTATTCTTTCGTACTGTTCCGAGTCTGTCACCAAATACACACTATCGCCTATATCGTATTTAGTAGTTATTTTCATTTAGATATTCTCGGTTTATTAATTGCGCGTTTTACCGCTTTGAAAATTTCCATTTCTATTACTGTCACGCACGGATTAGACGTTAAAGAGTACGCCATTTTAATGCCTGACTTTACACATTCTTCAATCTCTTTTTCTGATAACTTCACCTCACCTGTATTGATGTGACGTATAGGGTTGTGGTTTTTATCTTGCGTTATCCACTCCATTTTGTCAAGTTATAGGCTTACTTTTTAAATGGGTTTGTCAACTTATATGCTTACTTTTCAATACAGTCTATTAACAAACATCGCAGGTGAAAACCCTGCATTAAGCCACGTTACACCTAATTTCTTTAACTCTAAAGTATTCGGCATCATAATATTGCCGTATGCCTGGTCTGCAAGTTTAGTCCATAACTGATACTCGTATTGCACCTCACTTTGTGGTGTACTATCCTTAAATTTATTACGTTGCGTGGCTTTTGTTTTCCAAATAATGTACTGCTTAACCGCCCTACCTGCTTTACCATCAACCAATGGTGTACCACACTCACCCAAAGGTTGTCCGATATACTTCATTTTGGCTAATGTATAGATACTGCCATTACTACTTAGGTAGATGTGCGTTGCATTTTCACCAACCGTAACATCACAAGTTGTATTACAATTTTCACAACAACTGCAACTTTCTGTATCGCTATCCATGTGCGGTTTAATACACGCACCGGAATCGGTTTTTAATGTAATACTCAAAGGTGCTACAAAGTCTTTTGGTTTTAAGAACTGCAAATCATCAATAGGCAACCATTCTGTTTCTACTGCAAACAGCTTACTGCCACCGATTGCTCTCATGGCTTCCTTACTCCATGTCAGCATGATAGGTAACATACTTTCATCCGGCAATGCTAATTCAACCATTACCTCTGCAATTAATTGTCGGGTACTAAGTTGGTATGCCATCGTCTTGTAAGTCTATTTTGGTTTGTAATTCTCTTAATCCGATCTTCTCCGCTTGTTCCAGTATGCTCGGTATCAATTCGTCAATAGTAGGATAGTTTTCGGTATCTGCCATATCCGTAGTGTCACAACTCGCTATATACGCAGTCAGTTTGCAGTAACTTGGGAATACACCGTTAAATAGGTATATCTTATCTGCTACACGAACAAAGTATGCGAACTTAGATGAAAACTCTAATTTCAAATTCATACCTAATTGTGCGATATTCGTCACTCGCATAATAGGATTACTGCCTTGCATTAACTGCACAATACCACCGTCATTAGGCAACGCCAGGATTCCTTTCGTTGTACCATCACTATTCTGTGGTAGTTGTATGTACTGTCGTGTATTGCAACTTCCTACACAAGTATCTTCTTCGGTTTGCACTAAAAGACAATCGTATGGTTTTATTATTTGTGCCGGTACTTCACCACCATTTCTTTTCTTAATCCATTCAGACATTAATGATGCAGATGCAGTATCTAACCAAAAACGTATCTGCTCTCTCGGAATAGCAAAATCATCACTCGGCTTGGCGTGTGACAATCGCAATTCTACATCGCTTATCATGTTGTCTATACTCGGCATTACTGTTTATTTTCCTGTGCCATAGCAGCTTCATTTAACTGCACTTCACGTATTTTGATTGCATAATATTGTTCCATTCTTACCAACACATCATTTATGGCTGAATCACCCAAATCGGGATTAACATTATTTGTAGGTGTAGTTAAGTCTAATTTTACTTTCTTTGGATAGCGTGTCACCGTAAATGTACACTCATGCACTCCTGTTGGGTTTATCTGAACGTATGAATCAAATCCTCTCCAAATTGGTGCTGTTGTTTTAGGTTTCAAGAAGCTGTTGTCAATTATCTGTGCATAGTCATTGTGGCGTACATATCTTGCCTTTTTAAACCTACCGATACTTGATACATATACCAATGGTGTGTTGATGTGAAACAGTTTACCATCGTTGTCCGCTAATGCCTGTTCTATTGCACCAAATCCTACCTTTCCGTCTGTATCTGTAACTACTTCAACTTCTTCAATCAGCGTATGCCACTTATGCAAGTCAGTCTGTGACATTTCAAAAGCATACGGTAAAGTACCGTTCTCGCCACGCTTACTTTTATTGTTGAACTGGTCGGATAGTACCGCTAATGATGCACGGTTGAACGTTTCCGTAAACTCGAAATCCTCTATTGAAGCATCACCGAACTTATCAATTAAAGTATTAATAAAAAGTTTGTATGTGTCTCTTATATCCATCTAAAACGGGTCGTATTCTAATATTGAGTAGCCTACGCCTTCCCTTTTTGTTGGACAAGCATTGTCTGTTTGTAAATCAACAGGAAGGAATATTGTTATATCAATAAAGCGTAATTCATTGTTTGAGTTTTTAACTTTTATTGTAATAATTACAGTACCACCTAAGTCATCTACGTCAGAGATATTGAAATTTGAAAATCCATATACATAGCCTGATTTAGTATCTACTCCATTTCCTATTACATGCATAGTTGGAAAGTTTAATGCAAGTGGGTCTGTTATTAAAATAATTGCCCCTGTATCGTTTTCGTATGTAATACCAACCATTTCAACTGCACCGATTTTATTGCTAAATGCAAAGCTGTTAAATATTCTTAATGCTGATGATTCTGTGCAAATAGAGATATCTCCAGATATTGTTATTGAAGGAGCAGAAGACGCATTATTCGTGATATAAATAAAGGCTGTATCTGTTTGACTGTATATGTCAGTAATCACATAAGCGAATGTATCTATACCGCTTGATGTCGGTGTGTATTGTAAATTCGTTCCTGTAAGGATAGCGTTACCTTTACTTGCGCTAATATTCAGTAAACTTGAAAATACACCGTAAGGTATTACGTCATTCGCACCTAAATTATAAACCACTGCCGTTTCGCTTGTATTGGTAAATGCATCATTGTTTGCAATTAAAGAAGATAGCGTAAATACAGGAACATTTGTGGTTAACGTACTATCATGCGTACCGCAGTAAGCGTGTGACGTACATTTTTCTTTCCAAAACCTTGCCGTAATTGTAACCTCTCTTGCACCCTGAATATATCCGTAAGGAATAGTCCATGATGTAACGGCACCTAATGTTGAAGTTCCGTTAATCAATCCGTTTGCCATCACCGCACCTGTGCTGTCATATAATGTATAGATGTACTCAATCTTTGTAAGACACATATCTGCCGGTACTGCACCTATACTATATGATGTTGCACTAACCGTTGTTGTACCTGCGGTACTTCCTACTGAATTGGTTGCGTATAATCTCCATACCTTGCAACTGTCTACTGTCGGATCGGTTGTTAAACAGGCAATCTCAATCAGTTTATTCATTATGCTGTCAAAGTTTCTCGGAACACCCAAACAACTGTAATCCAGGTCACGAACTAATTTAGATTTTACACTATCAATATCTACCGATAAATTAAACTGCTGAACCAAACCAACCATTGACGCTACAATATTTACAGAACTGTCAGAACTAATTATAGAAGTATTGTAGTTAGATTCAAGGTCTGCGCTAATACTGTCAAGTATGTATATGATACTGTCAATTCTATTGATAAGGCTTGTATCGCTACCGATAAGGCTATCTATTCTTGTCCGGTGTGCGCACAATGCATTATTGATACCTCTAAGGTGTCCGTTTAATGTCGCTGCTGTTGGTGTATAACAAGTAGGTGTAGTGCCGTCAAAGTGGTCTACCTCGCTTGTATAACCGTTAAATCCTTGTTGTGGTGCTGATATACTGCTTGGTGCAGTCAACCCTTTAGGACACGTAGGACAGTTAACCTGTCCATACGCATCCACAACAGCAAAAAGGGAAATCATTAGGACTATTAATCCTGTATTCTTAAATTTATTAAACATTGTAGTCGTCTATAAAGGTTATCAATCTGTGTTTCTGTTATGTACGTTCCTGCCGATTCAATGGCGTGTTTCAATGAATATACTTTTGCAATCTTTGCGCATAATCCGCAAGGACTTTTACCACAACAAACGTATTCATTCAAACACACAACACTCTCTGCAAAGAACTGGTCTGTCCATAATAATATATTGGTCTTTTCCGTTGACGTTAGCATCCACAATCAGTATTTAATCGCCCACATTCTAATCCCATTCTTTCAATCGCCATATCGGCACTCAATAAATCATTGCGTTCTACCAAAGCCTGTAATCCAATAAACTGTCCTTGCAAACAAAATAAGCGTTCCCAAAATTTAGAACCCTCATATCCGCATTGTTTCTCCAGTGCTTTAGTTGAGTATTCAGCAAGACAAGCACAAAATCTTTCAGTTACAATAACGCCTAAAACCTTCTCATCACTTCTTTCTTCCTGCCCTACCGCATTGGTAACGGTCATTAATATACTGTACCATCCATCGTGTGTAATCGGTATCAGTATTTCTTCTACTGTTTCTTCATCGTATGTGACCTCAATAAGTTCACCGGTGCGTTTATCTGTAATAATAAAGTTCACTAATGAGTTTACTCTCGTTGGATTGTCGCCACCATAAACGGTAGTATCAGTAACATTGATACCTGTACCAACATTTACTATCTCGTAATCCATCAATAGTGTTAAAGCCATTTATTACAGGGTGTTTTGTAGTATAAAAAATTCCATCTGTGACTGTGGCATACGATACGTTAAAATCTCTTTCTTATCCTTATCGAATACACGCAATCTGTCTTTCTGTTTTGCTACCTTCATCTTCATTTCTCCATTCACAAAGTCTGCTTCGCAACAACAGGCTTTTACAAAATCCCAACCAAATAGTGTTGGATTGAAAGGTATGGTTTCGTTCCATACCTTTCCATCTTTCTTCTTTGGTATCACCAAACTACTCATCATCCTTTCCTTCGAGTTTGGCTTTAATTAACGGTAATACATGAGCCATACTGGCATCGTCACCTTTTGTTTTGTTTTGCAGGTTTTTCAAAGCGTTTCTGAAATCAGTTCCGATTTGTTCTTCTGCGAAAAATAATGCACCGGCACGTTCTTTTACCACTCTCACATTGATTGCTCTGCGTAGTATCGCTTCAACCCTGAAACTTTCATACAGCGTTCCTTTAGGTACTCCGTCTTTCTGTTTCACATCAAGCATATCCAGTATGCGCTGCGGTTTGTTGTCAATGATGTCTGCAAAGTCAGGATCGGAAATAGTGTCAACTTCACGCATACCTAAACAGATAGATAAATCTTTTAAATCTGCCTTTGGTAATCCGGCTACAACCAACAATGCTAATTGTCTGCCCTGTACCGATTTCTGTCTTTCCAGTTTGTTTTCCTGCGGATCAAACCATGATACCTTGTTTGTCAACTTCTGACTTCCTTTCGCCTTGCTGACAAGTTCATTACTTTTCAGCAGTTCAATCATTTCTTCTTCATAGTACGGAACGATAATCTTCCGTGTCTTATTCATATCAAGTTCTATCAACCCAATTTCTCTGCCATCACTTCTTTTGGCAAGGAATGTGTCGGGTAATTTCAACTTTTCAATGTCGGCACGGCTGAAATATAATTTCTTTTTGTCACCTTTCTCGTTCTCTTTGTAACCATGTCGGAGTACCACCGAACCACCTAAGCAGTTAAACTCTACTCCTCCCTTTTGTTTTGTTGCTGTTGCTGTCATTTTTATTTATTTAGTGAATAATTTACTGTACTGATCTACTTGCTTCTACCCACTTAACACCGTTAAACACAAAGCGGATAACTGCACCTAATGTACTTGCAAGTGTTACGTTACCGGAACTTGATGTAGTCGCATTGGTAGTCATAAACTTAATAAGGTGAGAAGAACCGGATGCATTTGTAGCGATAATTTCCACTTCGTCACCTACATAACTGTTTTGTACGGAAGCGAACTTAAACACGATTGAATCTGCTACTGTCAGATTTACGATTGTTTTTGCAGCCTTTGGGTACAAATAAGATGTGTCTGCACCTGCGGTATCAACTACGGCAACGTAAGCATTTAATTTTGCGCCTACCGTGCGACCATAAGTAGCGGTGGTGAAGCGTGGTAATACGTTCTGTGCGTTTAATGCAACCGTGAACGATAATGCGAATAGTAAAAAGATTATTTTTTTCATTTCTTTATTTTTTTTGTTTTTATAAATAGGTAGCCACTTTTATTGTGGCTACCATTAGGTTTAAAGTTTCGTACTATACTCCGTAGAAGAAGCCGTGTGCGTTTAAACATTTCATTACCAACATCATTTTAGATGAATATGCACGTTCAAAACATCTGCTGTTAGATGAACGAACACCACCATCCACTAAAGGAGTGTGACCGTTTTTCTGTGTCATAATCATTTTCTCAACCTTGCCTGTAAATCCTTTCACATACTTAATCTGTGTAGCTGCACCGTCTTTCGTTTTAGAAACGTTCAGGAACAATAATGCGTTTGCATAGTTGATTCCACCGGCAACTGGCGCAGGAATTAAGTCAAATATGTGTAAGTTGTGTAAGTGTAAGATTGCACCGTTAAAAGTGTAAGATGTAACATCGAATCCTGCTTTACCGGCACGTCTTTCAGCAGTAAATGAACCTGCACCACCAACTGTAAAGTAGTCTTTCAACGCCTTCTTAGTTTTAGCAATAGCAGTAGAACCACCTAATACCAACCATTCGCCTTCTGCGTACGGAGAGTTTTTAACCATAGCAGTACAGATGTCTTGTAAATCATCTTCTGCAATGTTACCCGCCCATGTTCCAACAGTTCCGCCTGTCATAATGTTGGCAATAATACCATCACCGGAAATCGCACCACTTGTTAATGATGTAGGGGATGCCGTAGCTTCACCGAACAATACATAGTTAGATACCGCAAGGTTGAACTCTTTTACGTGAGTTTGCTCGTCAATAGAGTGGTAGTATTTAGCCGTACCTTCTTTATTTCCAACCCATGATAATTGAGATTCTTCATCGTAGCAGAAAGGTTTGTTCTGGCTGATGATTTGCGCTACCGCAGTACGCTGATTTGGTTTGTAACGTCTGCCATCACTTAACGTTCCGCATGGTGCAGTAACGTTTGCTACCCACATGATTTGACCGGCTGCTGCAATGTTAGCTGCTAAAATAACCTCACCGTCAACTGATTCAACAGTCAATACGTGGTTTGGTGTAGTTGCAATTTCAGTAACCTGTACTAATTTCTGCTTGTCACCACTTCCTGATGGCAGTAAAATGTAGTCACCGATTGCAAAATACGGATCAGTTTCAGTCAATGTCAATTCCGCAGTAGTTGTACCACCACCGGTAGACGATGTAATTGTGTATAGTTTGATGATTGCGCCTTCTTCCGCCCAATTCAGGGTAGATGATTCCGCTACACCTTCACCGATGTATTCTAAGATTTGTGGCAAGTTGTATTTCTCTGCCGTTTTAGCGATTAATGCATCCCATGAAGGTTTGCCGTATGCAGATACAAATAAGTTATTGTACGTGCAATCCCCAATTCTTGTCGCCATTTCGTTGCTTGGGGTTACTGTTTCTGTGTAAGCCATTTTTTATTTGGTTTTTTGTTTTTTTAAAATCTATTAATATCCTGCCATGCTACATCTGCGCTATCGCTTCTGCAACAGGGTCTTTAATTGTAGCAGTTTGCGAATGTTGCGTTAGTTCCCGTCTTTCGGAGTTTTCTATCTTCTCAAAAACCTCTTTCTTTCCTTTACTCCTTGCTTTTTCAAGCAGAAGTTCGGTGTTGCGTTTTCCATATTTCTCTCGGTAAATAATTCTTACCAATGCGTCTACATCGGGAAGTCCATCTTTATCAAGTGGCATAAGGTCTTGCAACGCTTGTTTCGGATTTTTAAGAATGGTTGACAACTCCGCTTTTTCACTTTCTTTCACCTTTATTCCATCAACGCCTGTTAATGTTTGAATGGCTTTAGATACGTTGGTTGCATACGCTTCATTCTTACGTGCTAAATTTTCCTGTGCTTGTGTGATTCCTTGCTCAATTTTGTTAATCTCTGCCTGATACGATGCCTTTTCTGCATTAATCAGCTTCCTGCCTTCTAATTCCTTTTGGAATGCCGGTTGAGAATCTATATAATCCTCAAACTCCTGGCGTTTATCTTCCGGCAATTCAGATACATCTTTTACTCCGAACTGCTGTAAGATGCCGTATTTATAGGCTTCAACAGGACTGATGCTATCAAGTGCGGTAAGCGTCTGTTTGTACTGCGTTAGTTGCTGTACATCGTTGGTATATGCCTTTAAGTCACCGCCATTCTTAACGTAGTCGTTAAGTTTTTTGATTTCTTCATTTGCATACACCTCATCCGCTTTCGCTTTCAAGGTCACATTTTCATTTTTCAAAGAACTGATGAACTCTTTTAGTTCACTCTTACTCTTTATTTCAACTCCAATTTCTTTTAATTCTTCTGGGTTGAATATTTCTTCTTTAGTTGCTTCCGATTTTTGTTCTTCATCTTCTTCGAGTTCGATTAAATCATCCTCTTTCTTTTCTTCTGCTACTTCTGTTTTCTGTTCTGCAACAATTTCTTCTTTTACTTCTTCCTGTTTCGGTGCTGACAATTCATCTGCTATGTTTTGTAAGTCCGAACTTTGCGTTTCAACCTTTGGTGCTTCTGTCGCTAAACTATCAGCGATGTTCTGCAATGTGTCATTTTCAGTCATTTTTCCCTTTTTACTGTTTATAATCAAGCAAACCGATATTTCATCAGTTTATTTCTTTCCTTTTTTCTTTGGAACTGCTGGTTCTGTTGGTGTTTCAGCTAAATCATCTGCGATACTCTGTGCAAAATCATTAACCGATTCACTCTCCGCCTTGATTCCTTCTTCTTCTTTAACCACTTCCGCAACCGTTGCAACCACTTCTTTTTCTTTTTCAAGATATTCAGCGATACCATTTACAATTCCGTCACGCAATTTCTTCGCAATCAGGTTGTTTATACCTAAGTTGCTACCTGCCTTTATCTGCAATTCTTCAATTAAACCAACAGACTTCGTTCTTTTATTTTGTATATGGTAAGCGTTATTCTGTACACTGATAACACCATCACCGATTGGTAAACCAAAAAGAATAATATCAACAACTGCACTTAGTTTATCTTTTTCCATGTATCAAAATTAATGTGCTATCATGTATAGCAAGTGATACTTTATGGAATTAAAAAAGCCAACTTGTTAGTTGACTTTCCGAGCATGGACACCACACTCCGTATTTATTGGGGAATAAATTTTACAGTCCTAATTCATTAATTAAAGTTTGTGCCATACGATGTTTACTTCCAATTTTACCATCTGTCATTCCTTTGATTAATTCTTCGTATGTATATGGTTTTTTAGTTTTTGGATTTAATGTATTCTGATAGTTATACATCAGTTTTTCTTTCGGTATTTGTGCGACCTTTGATTTGTATTGTGCGTAACCTTGTGGTGTTGCCATATAAGCCATATCGCCACTATTGTAAGACTTATCATAGAATTGTGGTTGTATTATTGGTGTTGGCGTTTGTGTTGTTGCATTTTGTCCATATGACAATAATGAGCCATTGCCTTTTACAAATGGTTGCATTACACCAATACCTGCTGGATTTTTACCATTCATTGTTTCATATGCATTAGGTAATAAACCGCTTAGGTTAAATTGTGGTGTTGTGATTGTTGCGGTTGGTTGTGCTGTTGGTGTCGGCACAACTTTAGATGTAGACATTGGCGTACTCATTGCCAACTGTTGTTCCTTTAATACTTTCGGTGTTTGTGCATCAAATAATGCTTCATTTTGTTTGGTACGTGCCAATACTGTTGC
>Ga0154020_10011289_pt1 | contig 10185 bp, 10 predicted proteins | sample Klosneuvirus_201_FD_109709 | JGI IMG/M metagenome (GOLD analysis project Ga0154020, IMG submission 109709) | Active sludge microbial communities from wastewater, Klosterneuburg, Austria - Klosneuvirus_20160825_MG | ecosystem: Engineered > WWTP > Aerobic digester > Activated sludge | place... | reverse complement strand
TGCCACCGGCCGCGCGGCGTTCTGGCGCAGCGAGCAGAGCCGCCAGCGCTACGAGCTGGCCACGTGGCTGCAACACGACAGCGTGTTCGTTGCCGGCCGGCACGCGCAGGTCATCGCCTCCGAGCACCGCTTCGGCAGCGGTGGCACCCCGCCGGCGGTGATCGAACTGCCCGACGGCACCGTGGTGCGTCTGGCGGGTTCCGTCGACCGGATCGATCGCTGCGACGACGGCACTCTCGTGGTCACCGACCACAAGACGGGCGGCGCAGACAGCTTCCGCGACATCACCGACACCGACCCGACTGCCGGAGGTACGAAGCTGCAACTTCCCGCCTACGCAGCCGCGGCCGTTGCGTTCGCCGGCGCCGGCGCCATACCACCGGTGGTCGCCGAGTACGCGTTCCTCGGAAAGGCCGACTACAAGCGAGTCACGTCACACATCGGCGAGTCGGCGTGGCCGAAGGTCTACGACGCGCTGCAACACGTGCTCGACGGCATTCGCTCGGGCGTGTTCGTCGCCCGCCCGGAGAAGTCGCAGTTCCGCCTCAGCTTCGTGCCGTGCGAGTACTGCGACCCCGACCACCTGGGCACCGCCGAGCGGTGGACGCAGTTCGAGCGCAAGCTCGCCGACCCCAGGGTCGCAGGGTTGCTCGGCGAACCCGGCGACGCGACACCCGCGCCCACCGGCCACGAGGAGACCGTCGATGGCTGACCAACTCGACCTGTTCAGCGCCATCGACCACGCCTCCGCCGCTGCGCTCGGGCCCCAGCGTGCGACCGCCCCCGACCAGGCCGACCGCAACCTGGTCACCGACGCACTCGCCACCACCTTGTTCGTGGAGGCCGGCGCCGGCAGCGGCAAGACCACCGCGCTCGTGCAGCGCGTCGTCAACCTCATCCTCGGCGGCGTGCCGGTCGGCTGCATCGCCGCCATCACGTTCACCGAGAAGGCCGCCGCCGAGTTGCGCCACAAGATCCGCAGCTCGCTGGAAGCAGCGGCCACGCACCACGCCGCGGCCGCCGCGTTGGCCGATCTCGACCAGGCCCCCATCGGCACGTTGCACGCGTTCGCGCGCCGTCTGCTCAGTGAGTTCCCGGTGGAGGCCGAGCTGCCGCCTCAGTTCGGTGTGCTCGACGAAGTGCAGAGCGCGACGGCGTTCCACGAGCGCTTCACCGACTTCCTCGAGATGCTGCTCGACGACCCGGCGTCGGTTCGGCTGGTCGATCTCTGCCAGCACGACGGCTTCGGCGTGGAAAAGGGCGTCCGGGTGATGGCGGAAGACTTCCAGGCCAACTGGGATCTCGTCGCCGAGCGAGTGTCCGCCGTGGTGCCCGACCCGCAGCACGACGGTCCGGCGCGCGAGCACCTCATCGAGTTGTGCGCTGCGGTGGCAGCGTTCCAGCCGCCACCGGGCGACACCCAAGGCGTCGTGTGCCAGCAGTTCGCCCACTGGGGCAGGCTGCTCTCCGAACCGCCGCCGCTCAGTGAGCTGCTGCGCCTGCTCACCACGCTGGCGAAGGCGAAAGCCAAGGGTGATGCGGCCAAGTGGAAGAAGCACCACGGCTCCGACGCGGTGCTGCCACTGTTCAGGCAGGCCGTCGCCGACGCTGCCGGCGCTGCCGGCGAGATGACGAAGCAGTGCAACGAGGAGCGACGGCTCACGCTCGGGGCGTTGCTGCGCGAGTTCACCCTCGACTCTGTGCGGCAGCGCCAGCGCGACGGCGAGCTCGAGTTCCACGATCTGCTGGTGCTCGCACGCCGACTGGTGGCCACCGATGCCGGGGTCCGGGCTCAGCTGCACCAGCGCTACACACATCTGCTGCTCGACGAGTTCCAGGACACCGATCCCATCCAACTCGAGCTCGCCGTGCGCATCACTGCCGAGCCGGTCGACCAGGCCGCCGACTGGAGGGTGCTGCGGCCGTTGCCCGGTCGGCTCACCGTGGTGGGCGATCCGAAGCAGAGCATCTACCGCTTCCGCCGCGCCGACATCGCCCAGTTCCTGCAGGCCCGCGAGCAGATCGGAGCCGAGCGAGCAACGCTGTCGGCCAACTTCCGCAGTGCCGCACCCATCATCGAATGGGTCAACGCGACGATGAGCAAGCTGATCGTGTACGAGGCCGACGTGCAGCCCGCGTACGAGCCGCTCATCGCGGCCCGGCCGGGCCCGAGCGAGCACGGCACCGGTCGTGAGCACGGCACCGGTCGTGTGCACGGCACCGGTAGTGAACACGGCACAGTCACCGTGCTGGGGGCCGATGCGCACACCAATCTGCCACGTGCTGCCGCCGAGACCCTGCGCGAAGCGGAAGCAACCGACGTCGCGGCGGTCGTGGTGCAGGCGCTCGCGCAGGAGTGGCCGGTGCTGCGCGACGGGGTACTGCAGCCGTGCCGCCCGGGCGACATCGCCATCCTGTTGCCGTCTCGGCTGTCGCTGCCGGCCCTACAGGTGGCGCTGGCGGCACGGGCCGTGCCGTACCGAGCGGAGAACAGCTCGCTGGTCTACGCGGCTCCGGAGGTACGGGCCATGATGCTGGCCCTGCGCGCTGCCGACGACCCAACCGACGAACTGGCCCTCGTGTCGGCACTCCGCACTCCGCTGTTCGGCTGCAGCGATCGACATCTGTACGAGTGGAAGGTCACCCATGGCCAACGCTGGCGCTGGAGCGTGGGCGGCGAGTCGCTTCCCGGCGAGCTGCGGCAGCACCCTGTCGCGGTCGCGTTGGACTGCCTCGGCGAGGTGGCCGCCCGCATTCCCTACAGCACGCCCTCGCAGCTGCTCTCGTGGCTGGCCGAAGACCGATGCGTGATGGAGCTCGCCTTGGCGCAGCGCGACAGCCGCGACGTGTGGCGGCGAGTGCGGTTCGTGATCGATCAAGCCCGCGCCTGGAGCGAAGCCGGTGGCCATGGTGTTCGGCGCTACCTGCTCTGGACCCGGCTGCAGGGCGACGAGGGCCGCTTCGTCGCCGAGACCGTGCTGCCCGAGACCGACCACGATGTCGTGCGCATCATGACCGTGCATGCTGCCAAAGGCCTCGAGTTCCCCATCACCGTCGTGTCGGGCCTCACCGCCAGACCACAGGGCGCACGCGGCAAGCGGGTGGTGTGGCCGGCGGGCACCTGGGCACTCAGCACAAAGGACGACCCCACCTACGTGCAGTTCGCTCCGGTCGACGAGCAGATGAGCAACGCCGAACGCCGTCGCCTGCTGTACGTGGCGTGCACCCGAGCGATGGACCACCTGGTCGTCTCGCTGCACCGCCCCGACACGACAAGCGCGTCCGCCGCCCACGACCTCGCCACGGCGAGTGAGGGCGCCACTCATCGCTCGTTCAGCGCCACCGCGGCGACGCTGCTCGGTTCCGCACCGGCCGCCACAGAGCTCCCATGGGCCGACGAGGGCACCTGGTTCGCCACCTGGCAGTCCGATCTCGCTGCTGCCAGCCGGCCAGCCGCGCTCAGCGCCACCACGCTCGCCGGTCGCCTTGCCGGTGATGCCGACACCGCGGCTGCGGCCAGCGCCGACGATGGCGTGCGCAAGGACCCCGTCGACCTCGACCTGCCTCCGTGGCAACGCGGGCGGTACGGCACGGCAGTGGGCCGAGCAGTGCATGCCGTGCTGCAGTTCGCGGATCTACGCACCGGCGCCAACATCCCCGGCCTGGCGGCCGCTCAAGCCGCTGCCGAAGGTGTGCTGGGTCACGAACGCACCATCGAGCGGCTCGCTCGTTCGGCACTGCGGGCACCGATCGTGGCGCAGGGCATCGAAGGGCAGCACTGGCGCGAGCTGTTCGTCGCCACCGAGATTGCCGGCACGGTCGTGGAGGGCTACATCGACCTGCTGGTGCGGCACCCGACGAGAGGGCTCATCGTGGTCGACTACAAGACCGACCAGGTTGCCGACGGGCCCGAGCGTGCGCGCCGTCTGCAGCGCTACGGCATCCAGCTCGCCGCCTACGGCCTCGCCTTGGAGCAGTTGCTCGGCGAACCAGTGGAGGGCGGGGTGCTGGTCATGTGCCGCCCCACCGGCCCGGCCGAGCACATCGAGATCGACGATTGGCACAACCTGCGCGACTCGCTACGCACCCGATTGCTCGGCAGCGACTGACGCCGGGTGGTGCCGGCGCCCAGCGGCAGAAGCCGCCGCAGGCTCTGCACGGCTGATGTCGCGCAACGAGCGACCGACAGCGAACAGCAGGTGCTTCACCGCCACCAGCAACAGCAACACGGCGAGCGCGACACCCAGCGGCCGCAGCACCGCCAGCAGGATCGACTTCCCCTCACCCTCGAGCGGCGCCAGCACACCGGTCTCCACCGACGTGCCATCCGCCTGCAGGGTGCGCGCCGGGTCTTCCACCCGCGGGCACTTCACATCGCTGTCGTTGGCACCGATCACGGCATCGCCGCCGAACAGTGGCGCCGGTTCGCTGACCGTGCTGACCAGCAACCCGGTGGTGGCATCGACAACGACACCGACGATGTAGCGCACGCCGATCGTCAGGAAGTGCGCCTCGCCGCCGTAGTGCACGTCGACGAGACCCCCGCTCGCGTAACCGTCGAGGTTTCCGGCCAGCACACGTTCGAGCCGGAAGCGAGCGGTCGTCGGCGGTTGATCCGTGTTGGACAGCTCACCGACGAACACGGCGCGCGCCGGTGCCGGCACGACGCAACCGCTGGGCACCACCACCAGCGGTCCGAGCGCCGGAGGAAGCTCGCCGGTCGCCAACGTGGTGTCGGAACCGGCCGACGACGCCGGCACGCTGGTGTCACCGGGCACGGTGGTGTCACTGGGTGCCGCGGGGTCGGTGGGCGGCGCGGCCGTTGCGCTCGCACCCCACCCCAACACCGCCAGTAGGCACAGGCACAGCCATCGCGCACGTCGCATCGCCCGCCACGCTACCGAAACGTCGTGTCGCGAGGGTGGCGGGCAGGCCTCAGCGGCCTCGGAAGCGCGGTTGCCGCTTCTCCACGAACGCGAGGATCGCCTCCGGGGTGTCGTTGGTGCCGAAGTTCACGGTCTGCGCCATTCCTTCGTCGTCGAGTGCTTCCTCGAGCGTGACGTTCATCGCGTTGTCGAGCAGGCGCTTGGTCATCGCCACCGCAATCGGCGGGCCTGCCGCCAGCCGTGTGGCCCAATCGGCCACGAAGCCATCGAGCGCAGCATCGGGCACGACCCTGTTGACCAACCCGATGCGCTCCGCCTCGGTGGCATCGATGATGTCGGCGAAGAACGCCAACTCCTTTGCCCGGTGCAGGCCAACCCTGCGTGGCAGCAGCCAGGACCCACCAAAATCGACGCTGAGGCCCCGCTTGGCGAAGATCTCCGAGAAGCGGGCCGTGTCGCCGGCCACCACCAGATCGCACCCCAACGCCAGGTTGCATCCGGCGCCCACCGCCACGCCCCGCACCTTGGCGATGGTGGGTTGCGGCAGGCGGTGCAGCGCAAGCGCGACGTCGCCCACGTGTCGCATGGCAGCGAGTTGGTGCCGGCTGGCGCCGCCACCGGTGAGGTCGGCGCCGCTGCAGAACTCGCCGGCGGCCCCGGTGATCACCACCACTCGATCGTCGGCAGAACCGGCGATCTCACGAAAGGTCGCGATCAACTCGTTCCACATCACCTCGTTCATCGCGTTCTTCTTCGCAGGCCGATCGAGGGTGATCGTCACGATGCCGTCGGCTCGGGCCACTTGCAGGGTCTCCATGTCGATGGACGATACTGATGCGATGGGCTTCAACCCGAACCGCAAGCACGTCGCCCGCACGTCCGACTACCTCTTCGTCGGTCTCGCCGCACTCGCCTGCGGCGCGTTGCTGGTGTGGGCGTTCCTGGGCTGAACGTCGCGCCACCGCTCAGAACGCCGCTTCGATCACCTGCACCCGAGCGCCCACCACAGCGGCGACGTCGAAGCGCACGGTGACCAGGCCGCGGGGCTTCTCGGCGGCCAACCAGGTCGCCGCCAAGCGCCGCAACCGACGTTGCTTGGCCCAGTTCACGGCGCCTTCTGGGCCACCGAACTCGCTGCCTGCGCGAGCCTTCACCTCGCAGAACACGAGCACGTCGGCACCGGCGGCACCCGGCAGCACCAGGATCAGATCGATCTCTCCCGCGGTGCATCGCCAGTTGCGCGCAACCACTCGATAGCCGCGCCGCACGTACCAGCGCGCCGCTTCGTTCTCACCGAAACGCCCGCGAGCCTGCCCGGCCAGCGATGGCCGGCGCAGCGGGCGCGAGGTCAGATCTCCAGCGGCGGCAGCTCTTCCACGTTCACGTCCTTGAACGTGAGCACCCGCACCTTCGGGATGAAGCGGGTCTTGCGGTACATGTCCCATACCCACGCGTCGGCCAGCTCCACTTCGATCACCGGGCGCGAAGGGTCGCCGGTGACGGTGACGTTGACTTCGTTGGCCAGGTAGAAACGACGCTCGGTCTCCACGGCGAAGCGGAACATGGCCGCGACGTCCTGGTACTCCTGAGCGAGTTGGAGCTCGCGCTCGGCCTCGAAGTTCTCGAGATCGTCAGAGCTCAACGTGGGTGCTGCTCACACCGAGAGGGACGACGCCGATCAGGCGTCGCGCTTTTCCTTGATCTTGGCGCGCTTGCCGATGCGGTCGCGCACGTAGTACAGCTTGGCGCGGCGCACGTCGCCACGCTTCAGCACCTCCAGCTTGACCACCGTGGGAGCGTGCACCGGGAAGGTGCGCTCGACACCGACGCCATAGCTGAGCTTGCGCACGGTGTAGGTCTCGTGCACGCCGCCACCCTGACGACGGATGACGTTGCCCTGGAACACCTGCACGCGCTCCTTGTTGCCCTCGACCACCTTCACATGCACCTTGACCTCGTCGCCGGGCCCAAAGTTGGGGATGTCGGAACGAAGGGACTGGCTGTCGACAAAATCGGTGGACTTCATGGCACGAACTCTCTTACAGCGGTCGGCTAAGGAACGCTCAAGGATAGGTGACTGATGGGAACTCTTCCAACAGTCGGCGGTCGGTTTCGCTGAGACCTCCGCGACCATCGATCAGGTCCGGACGGTCACGGAGGGTGCGATGCAGCGCCTGCGCGCGGCGCCAACGGTCGATTCGGGCGTGATCGCCGCCGCGGAGCACCTCGGGCACATCCCACCCGCGAAACGACGCCGGCCGCGTGTAGTGCGGCTCCTCCAACAGCCCAGAGGCGCCGAAGCTCTCGTTGACGGGGCTGCTGGCATTGCCCATGGCGCCCGGCAGCAACCGCACGACCGCTTCCACCACCAGACACGCAGCCACCTCCCCGCCGTTGAGCACGACATCGCCGACGCTGAGCTCGCCGTCGACGAGATGCTCGCGCACGCGATGGTCGACGCCTTCGTAGCGCCCACAGATCAGCGAGAAGCCATCGCCATCGGCAAGCTGGTGAGCCATCGCCTGATCGAACCGGCGACCACCGGGACCGAGCAGGAACAGCGGGCGCGGCGGTTGTGCAGCTTCCACGGAGCGGAACAACGGCTCCGCCTTCATCACCATGCCTGCGCCGCCGCCGAACGGTGCGTCGTCGATGGTGCGATGCACGTCGGAGGTGTGGTCGCGAGGGTCGTGCATGCGCAGGTCGAGCACACCGGCGATGCGCGACTTGCCGAGCAGGCCCTCCGCGCAGAAGCCGTCGACCAGACCGGGAAAGATGGTGAAGACGTCGATGCGCATCGACCTGCAAGCCTACGGTGATGATCTTTCACCTCACCGATCCCACCCGCTGGGCCCACTCCGTTGCCGAGGGCCTGCACAGCGGCTCGAGTCGCGGCATCGAGCTGGCCGAGGAGGGCTTCATCCACTGCAGCACCGCTCAGCAGTGGCCGGCCACGGTCGAGCGCTTCTACGCCGATGCCGGCGAGCTGCTGCTCTTGCACATCGACGAAGCACTGCTCGCAGCGCCGCTGGTCTACGAGCAAGTCGGCAACGCCACCGAACCGTTCCCTCACGTCTACGGTCCGATCAACCTCGACGCGGTGGTCGAGGTCGAACGGCTCCGCTGAGCCGGCACGTGCTGCGTCAGGCCGCGTTCTCCGACACCGGGCCGTCGGCAATGGGCGATGCCCCCGACGGCGGTCGCTTCCGACGCAACGACGAGAGCAGGCGCACCACGAGGTGTTCGATGGTGCCCAGCATGATCAACAGGTCGAGGGTGATCGACCAGTTCTCCACGTAGAACAGATCCAACCGGCGGTAGGCCTCGAACGACGGGTTGTCGCGTGCTTCCACCTGCCAGAGGCCGGTGATGCCCGGCTGCACCTGCTCGCGCTGGCGCAGTTCGGCACCGAAGTTGGCCACCTCGGAGGGCAACGCCGGCCGCGGGCCGACCAGGCTCATCTCACCGCGCAGCACGTTCAACAGCTGCGGCAGCTCATCGAGGCTGGTCTCGCGCAGCAGCTTGCCGACGCGCGTGACCCGAGGGTCGCTCTCCATCTTGAACAACGGGCCGTTGCGCTCGTTCTCGGCGCGCAACTTGGCGAGCTGCTCCTCGGCGTCGACCCCCATCGTGCGGAACTTCAGCACGTCGAACGTGACCCCATCGCGGCCCACTCGCTGCTGCCGGAAGTAGACCGGGCCCCGATCCTGCAACTTCACCGCGATCGCAACCACGGCGAACAGCGGCGCGGTGAGCACCATGAGCACGACCGACACGACGAGATCGAAGACCCGCTTCGCCGCGACCTGCACCTTCGACAGCGACGGCGCCTCCACGTACAGCATCGGCTCGTGCGACAGCGGCAGCGACCGCAGGCGGCGAGCATCGATACCGGAGACGCCAGTGGCGAGGTGCACGTGCACGTCGTCGTTCTGCAGGTTGCGGATGAGCATGTTGAGGCGCGTGGAGCTGAGCGCCAACGGAGAAACCACCACGCCCGATGCGTCGTGCGCCTTCACCAAGGACTCGGTGTCGTCAGAGTGCCCGAGCCACAAGGCATCCAGCTCATGCCGAATTGCCTCGTCGCGGTCGCCCACGATGCCCACCACCGCCATGCCCAGGTCGGGGTGAGTGGAGAACACCTCGATCAAACGCGCTGCCTCGGCATCAGAGCCGACCACCAGCACTCGCCGCTGGTGATGGCCCTTGCTGCGCCGCACCGCCACCCAGGAGCGGAAGATGGAGCGGCTGAGCACGATGAGCAGCCACGAGATCACCGCGCCGAGCACGATGTAGCGAATGCGGAACCCGAAACGAGCGACGCGGTCGACGACGATCATGCCCGCCACCAGCATCGCCATGGCCCGAGTGCTGCGCGTGAGCTCCACGATGCGCACGGCACTGACACGGGCGAGGAACAGGCCCTGGCTGCGCATCGACGCGAGGCCGATGACGACAGCGGAGCCGACCACGCCCGCCGAGCGGAGCAAGCCATAGCCGGCAGGAAAGCCCACACCGAGGACCACCGCGAGATAACCGACGGCAAGCGCGAGCCCATCACCGGTGATCAGCAGCATCTTCAGCTTGTTACGTCCCACAGATCCAGCCTCTTCCACGGAGCCCGACGGCCCGCACGAACCGCCCGAGATGAGCTGCAAGTTCTTCGGCTGATTCACTGCTCTCCTGTACACATTTCTTGACGGCGCCCACACGGAACAGTGACGACAGCTCGACCGATTCGATACAACTCCCTGACAGAACGTTCGCACACCCTTCATCGAGCAGCGCAACGCTCAACGCCCACGCAACGTGACCATCCTCTCCCGCAGCGGCGCATGGCCGAGCCCAACGACTCGAACTCGCGCGCTGCGCTTGGAGCGTACCTCCGTCCGGCAAACGCTGAACGTGGCGACGAGCTCACCCCAGCAGGTCGAAAAGGCCTTCCGGCGGATCGATCGTGACGAGCCCCGCGGTCGCGTCGACGATGAAGACCACCGGCACCAGCGCTCCGGACTCGAGCTCCAGCAGATCATGAGCAGGGTTGGCCACCACCGCCACGCAGCGGCCGTAGGCCTGGTGGTCGACGCCGACGACATCGGCCCCGATCAGATCGTGCACGTACAGCCCATCGGGGCTCAGCGCCGGCAGCGATGCTGCCAGCAACGGCGTGTTCACATAGGCCTCGGCAGCCGTACGGTCGGCGATGCCGGCGAAGTGCACGAGCCAGCGGGTACCTGCCGGGCGCGACGCCTCCACGGTGAGCCACGTGCCCCGGCCCTGCAGACGGGCACCCACCGCC
>Ga0154020_10011287_pt1 | contig 10187 bp, 17 predicted proteins | sample Klosneuvirus_201_FD_109709 | JGI IMG/M metagenome (GOLD analysis project Ga0154020, IMG submission 109709) | Active sludge microbial communities from wastewater, Klosterneuburg, Austria - Klosneuvirus_20160825_MG | ecosystem: Engineered > WWTP > Aerobic digester > Activated sludge | place... | reverse complement strand
CCCAGCGGGTGTGGGCAATACCTAGGAAAAATTATTAGATCGATCAAATCAAGAAAAATGGCTTTGGCAAGAGAGGAGAAAGGGACAGAGGAATCACGAGCGAGGTTAGCAAAGACGAGTTCAACGGATAAATTACCAACGATGTTGCCATTATGGGCGCTCGCCTTCGACTCCAACAGCTGAATCGCATTGCTGGTGCTACCAGACGAGGCGAACTTGGTAGTGACGAGCTCATGGGCACGGTCAATGGTGGAGATACCGGCCGAGTCGTAACCTCGGGCCTCGAGAATCTTGAGGCCTTCGAGCAGGATGTTCACGGCAGGCTCGTTGCCAACCACAGCGATGATACCGCAGCACTCCAAGGTCGAGAGCATGGGCTTCTGGGCGGCGGTGCTGAGGTGGCCAGCGACCATGGCGAGACGACGATTCACCGAGGAATTCATCTTTCAAGCTGACTCGCCTTGACCGTTCTAGAGAGACTATGACGAAGCCGCAATGGACCACGACAAAAAGGTCACATTCTTTTAAGGAAAAGGACGTGCATATCGCACCGCTGCCAGCACATAGCGGACAACTTGACGAGATCAAACAGGCGAGCGGTTTTGCGTTCAGCGACTGTCATCATCGGCTTCATCGCTCGGCATTTCCCTCTCGCGCGCCAATCGGCATCAGCTCAAAGATGAATAGATTTCCTCATATGACTGTGAAATTTTTCACCAAAAAGCAGTGCAGCTTATGTGTGCCCGCCAAAGCGAACATCGTCAGCGCCTCGAAGAAGGTGAACTCGCCCCTCCCGTCGCCCTCGCCCTCTAGCTTGGCCTACTCATCCCTCGCCCTTTAGATGAACAACGCAATTTCAATTGAGGAAGTCGACATTGAAAAGCCCGAAAATAAAGCGTGGTTCGACATGTACAAGTGGGACATTCCCGCAGGCCACGTCGACGGCGAAGAGATCTTTCGCCACCGAATCACCGAGGCCAAAGCGCTTGAGGTGTACAACTCCTGGAGAGAGAAAAAGCACAACATCAATCCCAAAGAGGATCTATGAGATTGATTCACTTTTATATATTCATTTCTTGAGCCGCTGTGGGCGCAACCAAGTCGAGAGAGTTCAACGGAAGAGATTTTTCATGGTGGCCGCTTTGGGCTTCATGAAGCGCAGCAAGCCAAAGGCGGTGATGGCCGACAAGGAGAACCTATGGCAACATGATATATTCATAAATTCGTGGATATTATAGATATGTATCTAAATATATGGAATTATGTGGATGCGGACCAAGTTATCGCATATCCTAGGTGGTCGTTAGGTAGGTTGATGGGAGTGGTGCCTCCAACAGGATAACCACCCGGATTCTTCGGCTCTGAAAGACAACAAAAGATTCCATCATGATCATAATTACGACTAAAATAACAATAAGGGGGCTACCGGAGAGCGAGTCGACAAGGACGGGCTTCGTATCGGTCGACTTGGCGAGGGCAGGGAGGTCGATCCAGTGCCAGTCGCGATTGGCAGGGCTGTTATCCGGCGCAAAATAGTTTGGCTAAGGGAGTCAGCAAGTTAGGGGCTATCAAGATCATAGCCATAACCGTTTTCATGAACGCGTGCCTTCTGCGCGTCGCCTGGACGGAGGAGGCCGCGTACCTCCACCTCTCCTTGAATTTGACCCTCAGCGCGAGCGGATGCTTCCTTCATCTTCAAGGGAACCCAGCCTCGGTTGATTAAAACTCGCTCCCTAAGAAAGGACAAGCGGTAACTTCTATGAATCATCAAAGGCAAGGGGAAATGGAAAGGACCCTCCAGGGCGAACGAATGGAGTGATAATGTGATAGCCAACTTCTCGAGTGGTGCCATTGGGAACGACGCCCCAGCGCGGCGACATATACTGCTCCTTGTCGTGCTCAAAGACACCGCGAAGGGAAACAGGACTAAATTCCAGCTCTTTGAGCTGATCAGGCCTACCATAAATGAGTAACAATCGAAGTCGGGGCAAAGGGGGGGAAGGTCGACGAGGCCTTACGAAGGGTTCGAGGGAAGCAGGACGGGAGGTCGATGGAACTGAGCCTCGCGATTGGCGATTAAGTCGAGCTTCCACTGCAACCGATATACTTGCCACAATCCCTAATAAGTGACAAATATAAATTCTGGACGCCGAGCACAGAGTGGCGAGAGGAGGGCGAGGCGAGGGAAGTCCTCGAGCGAGTGCGTTCACCAACCAACCTCACTCAGCGGCCAAGAGAGCGACGTGCCAGGCAGAATGCGCCAGCAGGGAATGCGAATAATAGCCCTCGGAATACGACACTCGACATCGAGGGCTCACAAGAGGGAAAAGAAGTGAACAAAGGCGAAGCAGACTCAGCGACGTCGAGCTCGACCATTGCCAACTGCCACCTTCAGTAGCGTGGCCTTGCAGCGACTTGTCTGAGCACGCCATGAGCGCCATTGAGCGGTGAAGCCGGTGATCATTCGTCTACTTGATAAATGTCTGTGCAAGTTGATAGGATCGTAGTGCCAGGCGATCTCGTGGGAGCGGCGAATGAGTACGCGGTCGGCGAAGGCGTCTATGAGCGCGCTGGTCGGCTCGTCTCCACGCTCGTCGGCGTTGTTCGCGTGGTCCCAGCTGCTGATGGTAACAACAAGGCGACTATCACTGTGTCTAGAGTCGACGAAAAGCCCACGATTGTCCCCAAGCTAGGCGATATTGTCCTGGGCAAGGTGCGAGCGCGCTCTTTCTCTGGTGGACCTCGGCCTAGCTCGACGAATGTCTTATTCTCCCGCTAGGTCACCAAGGTCACCACAAAATTTGCTAAAATTCAAATCCTAACAATTGGCGATAATCCATTGAAAAGCGATTTCCCAGCGCTGATCCGACAAGCCGACGTTCGACAAACGCTCGTCGACCAGGTCGAGATGTATGAATGCTTCCGACCGGGTGATATCGTGCGAGCTGAAGTGGTCCGCTTTTATCTCCTCTTCTTTGTGGAGACGGTTTTTTCATATGTAGTGGTACTAATATGAACCTTTGTTCATTCCAGATCTCGCTCGGCGACAAATCCTCTTACTACCTATCCACAGCGAAAAACGAATACGGAGTGATCTTTGCGACGAGCGTTGCTGGCGCGACCATGGTGCCCATCAGTTGGGACTCCATGCAATGCCCAAAAACGAAAATGGTCGAACAGAGGAAAGTGGCAAAGATCTGATGCATTTTCGACCTTAACTCTGTTTGGAATAGAGAGATAGATGGCATGGTCGGCTCCCTCGTCGTCCTGTGGCGAGGCGCACCCCACAACGATCACTTATTTGCTGATAGTATATTATTTTGAGATTCTTCCATTGATTCATTTCTATCCTCGATGACGTAGGACGAAGGAGTCGCGCACTCTGCTCACTGCATGCCGTGCAGAGTTTGCCGTGCAGAGTTTGCATTCTAATGTGACTACAAAGAAGGGTTAATCAAACATCGTCGAGTTGCCTCTGTCACGGGACACGGGTGTCGAGGGCAATTGTCGCCGCTCGTCCTCGTCGATCATGTCGGGCCAGGGGTCAAAGTGTCTGTGAGAGGGAGTGAGGGTCGCACCCGCACATTCATCTCGCGCTGCACGCATCGGCAAGTGGCTGACTGAAACACATAATATATATTAATTCAGCACAATTATAATGGTATTTCATCTTTCTTGTGGCTGGGCTGTGCTGATGTCAGGCGCCTTCGTTGCTCGAGGTGTTCTTCTCGTTGCCTCGCCCTCGTCCTCGCCCTCTTCCTCGCCTCTCTCTCTTGCACTCCGAGAATAACGATTCTAATTGATTGATAATATTATTTTGTATTAGTCTCTGTACGCAGTGAAAGCGCTGATCATCCTGGAGTCGGCGAACGGCGCTCGTTTGGTGAGCAAATACTATTGCAACGAGCCGTCCTTCAACAGCAAGCAGAGGCAAGAGGCCTTCGAGGCCAAGCTCTTCAACAAGACCAAGAACCAGCCCCTTGGTGCGCTTTTATATATTATAATACAGTATAATATCAGTTCACATTACGTGGTGCTTACGTTGTTTGTTCGTGCAGCGGAGATTGTGATCATCGACGAATATGCGGCCATCTACAAGTCGAGCGGTGACCTCACCTTCTTCGTCATTGGCGCTAAGAGTGAGAACGAGCTCTTGTTGCTTACCATTCTCAATGTATTCCGCGAGTCCATGGACGTTCTGCTAAGGTTCGTTTCATTCTTCATGAGGGAGGTCGAGCCTTTCGCCTAAGGCCCCTTTTCTTTCGTGGAGGATTTGTTGTATAATATTATCATGGATAGGAACCAAGTGGAGAAGAGGACCATGCTCGAGAACCTCGACTATGTGCTGCTTACCATGGACGAGCTTGTCGACGGCGGGTACCTCTCCTTCACTCTGATCTCGGTCATTCCACTCCCTCTGATCTTCGTCTTTGGGTAGAATCCTCCTGGAATGGGACGTTGACGAAATCGTGAAGCGTGTGTCGCTCAAGAGCGCTCTGGAAAACGAGACGCCGATTGCCGAGCAGACCATCTCGCAAGCCTTCGAGAGCGCTAAGGAATCGCTGATCAAGTCCTTCATCTCATAAATGCTGTGACTCATGAGACTCATATGACACTGTGACTAATTTTTACATTTTTATTTTTTGAGTTGTGTTTTGTGTTATTTTAATCCCTCTTCTGGAAACGACGCTTCCTGTCGTCACGGAAGGCAGTGCGGTTGCCAATGGTGACCTGGGAGGCGAGAGTGCCGAAGTCAATGGCCTGGAGCATCTCCTTGGTGTCGGCATCGACCTCAATGTTGGCGGTCATGCGCTCCATCACGGAGACGTCAGGGACGTAGTTATCGCGACGCTCGCGCTCCTCCTCCTGAAGGGCAAGGGAGATACCGCGGACGGGACCCTTCTGGATGCGGAGCATGAGGCGGGTCACGTAGCCGGCAATCTTATTGCGGAGGCGCTTGGACTGAACGACAGCGACCTGATCGACAACACGCTTGTTGGTCTGGAAGTCGACGGTCAACTTGGGGAAGTACTTCTCCACAATGTTGCGAGCAGCACGCTTGGTGGTCTTGGTACGAACGCGACCCTAAAGGGAAAAATCGTAAAAAATAATGTCAGAAGAAAACAATGGATTTGGTCCGAGCATGTGAGCAGGCCCTAGGGGAGCGAAAGGCCGAGATTGAATGCAAAATATGTACAAAAAAATATGGTATGTGAAAAAACGCGCAATCAAGTCGACTTCCGTGCCCAGGAGCCCAAAGAAAATTTGATCGAAAAAAAAAAATGATTCTCTTTCATTTCAAGAAATGAAGGACTATGTGAAAAATACGAACCATGGTTTTCTATGGCGGTGGTATAAGGACAGAGAACAGGCTTGGGCAAGGGGCCGAGAGGATGAAGTTCTATGGATGAAGTCCCCAGAAAAGAGTCGCATGGGCCGTCCGACGTTTTTTAGGACCCCGTTCCGGACACTGATCAACACACCAAGGCCCTCGACCCACTTTTTTATATCACTATATTGAGTGAGATGGCTCGAATTGCGCTATTTAGCGTGATTTCAGTCCTCTTGGTGGCCCTCGTGGCCTGGTGCGCCTCGCTCCCTGATTCGTCGACCTCGTCTCCAGGTTGCCGCGACCACCGCTCATCTGTGTTCCCCTTTCAGCCAGTCCCATTTCATCCCGGTCGCCCCTCCGACATGCCCCGTGAGGGCCATTCGAAATGGAACAGTTTTCTTCTACCAATCGCCGCGCGTACAACGCCTCGTCATTTCGCGCCCCGATGCTCCTCGACCTTTCCACCCTAACCTTTCTCTTAAATTAGCCGACTGCCCTCTCTCAGTGCCGCGAGTACGAATCGAACTCGTGTTGTACTCAGGTACCACTCTTTAATTTCTTTGGATAAGGTGGCCCTCATTGACTTCCGGCAGCAATACGCGCAAGCCATCGGAGAGAACACGGACTTGCTGGCGCGTGACCTGCATCGCCAGCTGAGCGGCCTCTCTGCCGAATGTGAGCTCGATTTCCACAAGATCACGTGCTCTCCATGTGCTCCTGATAGCGGCATCTTCTACTCCCATATCTTTGACTCGTGGTTTGACTTCTACGTGTGCAAGAGCTTCTGCAACAAGTAACGCTCTCCCTATTCAACCCTCTCTTTCTTCTGCATTTCCCTCTCTCACCCTTGGTTGATGTCTTAGGATGTACGAGTCTTGCAAATCGTCGGTTTTCATTGCGACCAACACGACGATTGGCGAGGAGTTTCCGAATGGCCAGCTCTTTTGCGATCGCATGTTTATTGACACGGAGCTCTTTGTTGGTGTTCTCCCCGACACGGACAAGAACTGTTTCGACCCCCTCACCCGTGGTCCGCTTTCATTGCTTTCTCGTCGCCATTGCTATTTCAAATTGCATAGATGATGTTGTTGGTTACGTCGATGATGTTGATGCTTATGTTGGTGCTGATGTTGTTGCTGATGTAGATTGTACTGTCGACGATATCGACTTCCACTTCTCGGAGTGCCTCAACAACAAGACCTCTCTGCAGTACAACTGGAAGGTGAACACCTCTTGCTCTGGTGGAGTCGCTCTTCCCGCTGACGTTGCCGATATCCCTTGCCGTACTCCAATTCATTTGTGATTGAAATTTGTTTTGATTTGCTTATATGTGTTTGATTGTTTTGTTTTGAAATTCGATTTTGATTTAGCGATTACCTGCGAGCCAGGCTTCTACCTGCCATTGGGTCAGACCCAGTGTGAGATCTGTCCCGCCGGTTACTATAGCCTTGGTGGCGGTCACCGCTTTGACAAGTGGGACGAGTGGCCGACTCGTTACATTACTTTTAACAATTATTGTCTTGATGAGTTTGGTGTGCGTCTCAATGCGACGAATTGCACTGGATGGGGCACCTTTGGAGCGTTCATTGAGAGCACCATCCAGGGAAAGCAATCGACAACCGCCGTCCTCGAGTCTCGCGTCAATGTACCCTTCGTTTCGCTTATCTGAGGATCTTTGTGGATGGAAACATTTATGATTTTGCATTTGCATTAGCTGCGCCATAATGGTACTGTCAGCTTTGTGGCTCGTGTCGACAGCGAGATCTTCGACACCTTCTCCTTCAAGATCGACAATGGCATCGAGAATGTGATCGATAACGACTATGAGGAGAGGGAGTACACCTTCAACCTCACTCGTGGCTTCCACCTCCTCCGCTGGAAGTATACCAAAGATGATACGATTGACGAGGGCTCTGACAGCGCCGCCATCTACGTACCTCCCTCCCCTTGGGTATCGATGGATTGTTTCCCACCTTATCGGCATGAATATATTGTAGAGTATTACCATCACCAACATGGCCGATCACAATGACTACTGTGAGCCTTGTCCCGCCGGCTCTTTCTCCAAGGAAGGCGCCAGTTCCGTACGAAACCGCCATTAAATATCTTTGGAACTTCGTTATGATGATTTGGTATTAGTGCGTGGATTGTCCGATGAACTTCATCACGGCGAATCCTGGGTCGAGCGAATGTGTCGAATGCAATGCAACTGACTTCTCTTTCATCGGCGATTCCGAGTGCCACACTCGCTATGGTATGCCTTGCAGAGATGGCCCTCTCACCCCCCTCCACTCCCTCCACCTCCCTCCATCTCCCTCCACTGCCTCCACCTACCTCCATCTTCCCACCTCCTTCTTACATGTTATTTTGTGTTGAACTTTGTTTGCATAGCATGCACCGAGTGGGACTACCAGAGGTTTCACACGGAGTGTGATGTTAACCACGAGCGCTCCTCTTACTATGTCTGGGCGGACCCCAAGATCTGCATCGAGGAGAACTTCACTCTTCCTCCGCGTCAAGATCATCTCGACTGTGCCGATTGTGCGTGGCCTCCTTCATCTTCTGTAATATTTATTGTTTTTCGATGTTTCTTAGATCCTCCTTTCCTCCACCTCCACCTCCTCCTCTTCCTCCTTCTCCTCTCTTAGGCAATGCCGGTCATTACCGTTCTGGAAAAGACTGCTTGCTTTGCCCCGAGGGTCAGTACAGCAATCAGGGCACTGAATACAAGTGCGTTCTCTCTCCTTGTGGTTTCACTCTCGTTCGCCCAAGTGACATATATTTGATGTTATATGACGTGTCTTGTGACAGCTGCTCGGTGTGTCCCGCTGGTAGCGAGGCGCCCAAGTCACTCGATCTCGATCTATGGGACACTTGGCCCGCAGTGATGGTCCACAACAACTGCACGGGTATCTGTGGCAGCTCGTACACCTCCTATCACAATTTTCTATGCGTTGTAATTTTGATTTTGATGCGATTTTCTTGTTGTGCAGTGGTTGGCGTCTCCGTGATGACCACATTGACGCGGGTATCGAGCATGGCGATCATGTCGATGTCGCTGTGTCCTTTGCCATTGAGGTATGTCCATCATCATCATGAGCTTGTTGCACTCTCTCTGTTGTGACCCTCCTATGTCAGATTGTCGCTGAGCCTCATGGCGCTCTCTATTTCGACTTTGAGCTCATCTGCCAGGAGTGGTGCTACTTTGAGATCTACGACAACAACAAGTACCTCACTTCCTTCTGGAACTCGGGCGCTGAGGAAGACAACGGTAAGCTCTTGCTATTTGTTATAATCGCACATGATGGTGATTGACTGATTGGGTGTCGTCGCTGTAGCGTATCGCATGGAGGGTCCTTTCGACATTCCGATTGGCAAGCACAACATCACCTTCCTCTTTGGCAAGTGGAACAGCCGTCGCAATTACGACACGGTCAAGGTCCACGTACGCATCCCCTCCCCCCTGTCGATCCACATGATCGTCAGTCGCCTCATCACTTCTCGATAGTACATTCTCTTTGAGGGTTTGAGCGAGGGCGGCGCCACTGAGTGCTTCCCTTGCCCCGCTGGATCTTACAATGAGGGTCCTGTACGTCTTTCTCTTTGTCGAGCTGATTTCTAATATATTTATGATATTTTTTGATTACAGGGCTTCGAGTGCAAGTTCTGCCCTCCTGGTACTTTCTCTAGCGGCAACGCTACCAAGTGCACGCCCTGCCCGCCCAACACTTATGCTGTATGCTATTTCACTCATTTCTACTGTTGTTGCGTCAAGATCATTCATGGAGGTTATGATGCACTTAGGACCAACAAGGCACTGCCGTCTGCTTGCCATGTGGCCATGACACCACGACCCCCGCCAGTTCGACCAAGTGCAACTTCAACGACTGCATTTACTCGCCCGCTGGTTCCCAGGACACCTTCAACCTGAACCCTCTCTCTCGGTGCGTGATGAGACACTGTCTTTCCACTCGAATGCTTACTCGATACCCATTGATCTAATTTTCACGATAGCAATGACACCATGTGGGGCCCCATCCAAGAGCTCGGCTTGCACTCGTACTGGTTCAATCCTTGTGGTCAGAAGGTGACGACCGCGACCTGCAAGGACCGCTTGGGCGCTCCTCTCAACACGAGCGTGTGTCAATATGTGAAACAGTGGAATTACTCGGTCGATCTGGGTCACACCATTGGTTTCTATCCGCTTAAGAGCAGCTCTAACGTCGGTCTCATTGTCGAGTACACTGGCGGCACGCCTGGCTGCGGCAACTGGGTGCGCTCCTCTGGTCATCATGTGTGTTCGAGTTGAGGCCATTGTGAGGTAACGTTCATTGCTTTAGTGGAGCAGCCAGAAGGATGTGCCCCGCTCGACCAATGTCACCTTCATCTGCGATCCCTCAGTTGGTGTTGGACAGTGGACCGCTGGCGATCCCATCAACATCGCTGGCGTCTACCCTAACCTCTGTCGCTATAACTTCACCTGGCGCTCGCTTTATGCTGTACTCCCTATCGCTTGACTCTCCTCGCTGTCGTCATCCAAGTTATGGTTTGTGTGTAGTGTCCTGTGTGCCGCGCGGATCACTACGAGGCGATCCCTGGCCCTTGCGTCGATGGCAAGCAGACGACCACTTACCGCTGGAAGACCAATCCTGTTAACTGCCACAGCGGAGTCAAGCTGCCCGCCAACATTATCGCCAATTGCTGTGCGCTCGACTCAATACATTCTATGTGGCATGTCTTGCATTGACGTCCCTCGTGTTAGCAACTACGACTGTCTGTGGCGTCGGTACGTACCTCACTGGTAAGGATGTTTGCGACGCTTGCCCCGCGAGCACTTACAGTCTCGGCAACGGTG
>Ga0154020_10011286_pt1 | contig 10187 bp, 15 predicted proteins | sample Klosneuvirus_201_FD_109709 | JGI IMG/M metagenome (GOLD analysis project Ga0154020, IMG submission 109709) | Active sludge microbial communities from wastewater, Klosterneuburg, Austria - Klosneuvirus_20160825_MG | ecosystem: Engineered > WWTP > Aerobic digester > Activated sludge | place... | reverse complement strand
TCGATGCTTGTCGGAGGCTCGGCTAAGAAAACAAGTCAACAATGGCAATCGCTATCAAAATGATCTAAGTCGCACGATTATCAAGGATGGAGCGAAGCTCTTTGATTTCGGCATCCGAGGCGGAGACGCGATAGAGACCCGTCACCATGAGCTCTTGCTCCACTGCAGAAGTGAGCATGTGGAAGAATCTGCAACACCAACAAGAAGAATAGATCAACATTATGACAGCTCTGAAACAAATAAGAGAGGATAAGTACGGAGGGATGAGGGATTCGAGATGCTCAGAACTTTTGATCTTATCGCGCTGCTTCTTGAGCGGCTGCGACAGGTCCAGCTCCCATAGGAACTTGTCATGGACCGCCTTGCGAAGCACCGCCGCAGGAGGAGCGCCAAAGACTGTGAGAGAAGATGGAAATCAGCGCTGCAAGATCAAGAATCACCAAATATACACAACGGTACATATGGCCTTAGCGATCTTGAGCTTTTCAATGTTCTCGCGGATCAACTTAAGCCACTCGTCATGCTCTTCTATCGTCCTAATAACGATCATTAAACGCAAAATACATACAACAAGATTTTGATGAAAAATGGACTTGAGGAGGATCGCGGCGGTGTCGGGTCCAGAGGGATTGGCTGTGTCAATGATATCAATCTTGAATTCTTTGTCCTTCGAAATCTTAGCAATCTTGAAGGCTCCTTCCCCGTCAGTAATAACCTAATGGAATGTTGAGTGATTAGCAAACCATCCATTCGATAAGCGCAGAAAGAATGTACATTTGTGGATGGATGGAACTTGAGTAATGATTTGACGGTTATTTCGTCTTTCCTCACTGACTTGGAGATCAGCAAGGCATCTAAACAACGCCAAGTAAGCAACAACACCACAATGGCAGCATAACGCTCCACTCTATGCGCACCATTGAACAAAATCAGCGTGCGCTGCTTCTTTTCCTTTTTGTCATTGAGGGCAAAGCCCATTGTCTCTTTGAGGAATTGCCGACCGGGGACCACAATCTCGAGGTTCTACATTTGAGCAAATATTGAGATTCACAAGAAGTGATGATGAAGGCAAGGGATTCGAACGTCTTTGACCGTGGCGCGGCGCTTAGTCTCGAGCATGAGGTCTTTGTTCTTCGCCTGTGACATCTTCTCAGCGACTTGCTCCTTGATCTTATCCGTAAGAGAAAAAGCTTGGCTGAGATCGACATAGTCCGGATGCTTCGCAGGCGTCTCCACAAGCAATGCCTATCAAAATATCAATCAATGAAGGGAAAGCAAGAGTCAAGGTCGTTCATAGCACCTTCAACTGAGACTGGTAGTCAGAAACTCGAGAGAGTGGTGCGGCGAGCAGTTCATCCAAGGTCGGAAGCTGTTCAAATAACAATAAAGATCAGAAGATGAACACAACAATCGATCGATCAAAGAAACGGAGGCACATTGTCCTGTTTATAGCGCTTGTAGAGAAAATCTTTGAATCTGCTGTTCTTCTCGCTGAGTCGGATGATGGTGGTGAGGGCATGTGACGAGTTCTCCACATAGTCTCCAAATGCTACCAAGCGAGGGCCCTACGAACATGATTCAGAAAAAATGATCACCGCCAAAATAAGAAAAAAAGGTTTAACAAAAACAAAAAGAGAAGACGCACCACGACATCGAGCCAGAACCAACCGAGCCCCGTGATGTGGGGATAGCTCTCCTTTTCCTTTTGCAGACCGGCCACGAGTTCCTATGAAACTCATTGAAATTTCACTGAGAAAACCTCTGAGAAAAAGGATACAAACCTTATGCGATGTGGACAGGGTTTCGATATTACAAAAGATGGACTGGAGCTCCTCGGCATTGAGAATCGACTTGTCACGAAGTGGCTCGAAGTAACCCTGCGAAACCAAAGAATCAGACCGTAGGAAAAGCACTAAAGAGAAAAGATACAGCGGTACACCAATAATAAGCTCCAGCTTCTTGCCATAAACATCTTCATCAGCGATGATGTGGCGGAAGAGGTCCAATCGAGCCTGCCAGTTCACGCTCGAGTACAGCTTATCTGAGGGATAGAGTGAGCAGCAGCGGTATCAGCTCAGAAAATGGGAAGCAATGTTACCTAACTTGCCCATGCGATGGCGAACAGCAGCACCGCGGAAAGCGCGCTGAAGCTTCATCGTCGCAGTGAGCTCATCAATGTAGCGCACCGTCTTCACGCTCAGCGCTTGGGCCGAGGACTACAAGGGGAATGAGGTTTCGGAGATTGGCATGAGGCAGGAGAGGGATCGTACCATGATACCGCGCATTGTTTTCAAATTGGGAGGTTCACATTTTGATTCTTGGACGCGCGCTTCCACATATTGAATGATAACCTGCAGCAAGGAGGAAGAGGTTTACAAAGATGCTTTTTGGAAGGAAACAAAGAGGTGTGAAGGACCTGAATCTCGGGAGTTTGCAAGCCGAGGCCTCGAAGGACAATATCAGCTAAGCGATATGTTTCCTAGAATAAAAGATGTAACAAAGGTGGTAAAGACGTCTGAAATTCTTCGGAAGGGATCAATGGAAGGTAAGGGAGAGAAGCTTCGTCACGCACGCGCTGCAGGTCCTTGGCGCTCTCACCTCCAGCACTTGCGGTAGGCGATATCAAAGCTTCAACATCGACGGGTGGCTTGGTCTGATTCTTCTTGAGTTCTTTTTCCTTTCCTGTAGCAACAAGACGATGAGGAATTAAAAAAAATTTGACACTCGAGAGTTTGAACGGGAAAGTATTCAAGTCACAACCAATGCCAAGAAATGATTCCGAGCGATCGGAAAAGCGGCAAACTAACAGATAAAGAAAGATAAAATGGTCGGAGTGTCAGAGAGGCGCGCGAGCAGCTGGCACCACAACAACGAAGCGATCCTCGACGAAACAGTAGCGAAGGAACACTCTGCTTCCTCTTCATTTCCAAGGAATTCTCGAAATGTAAGAATCATCAAAATTTCATAACTACATAAATTTCCTTACCAGAATAAAAATGAGGAAATCGCTTGTCGACCCATCAGCGAGAGCAATGAAGATCCCAATAGGGAGAGCGATGGATGATCTCGAGGACAACGTCTCACAAAGACCTCCTCCTCCGGGGCCTCGACAAGCGAATAACGTCATGGAGAAGATATTAATAGCGATACTAAGAGGATTTCGATGCGAAAGCAAGACAAGAGGGTCCGAGGACAATGGGACGTCAACTCAAGCGTTGGTCAACGGTCAAATTGCCCCCCCAACCACGAACGGCGGCTCTCACAGACGATAACAATATTCTATATCAGAGCGATAATTGTTTATATATTTACCACGAGCAGATTTGAGAGGGGCGTCGCGGGCGCTCTTCTGGGAGTTTGCGAAGCCCGACGTAGGAGACGTCGAGTGTGGCGACGACAGCGGCGAGGCGCCGCCCTTGGCCGTCCCTGCCGTCGGGGAAAGCAACGAGTTAGAAGAGTTCGAATTCGCCTGCAGGCCACCCGTCGCGAGCGCCGGCACGACGGCGGTGCTGGGGCTCTTCTTGAGCGACATGGCGAGAATGGCAGGCACAGCATCGTTGGCCTTATCGCAGTGCACGGTTGCTTCTCGGAGATCTTCGTCCTCAGTCTCCCCCCCTCATATTGTTAAACATAAATACAAATACAATATTTTTGGGGTGCGCGTAGCGACCTCGATAACCACAAAATCTTTGATTTATCGATGAACACCTCACCGCCACCAAATCATGTCTTCGTAACAAAAGGGAAAGTCATAAAAATTCATTTCGAAGCTCATTCGAAGCTCAGGAGCATTAGTTGGTCTTGCCGGCGTGCTTGATGAGCCAGTCGAGAACCTTGTCGATATTCACATTGTTCTTTGCGGATATTGAGTACGCCATCACATCGCGGCCCTTGATTTCCTCAAGGTCCCTAAGAAAATATTCACACATGAAAAATACAAACTCTGGGAAAGTCTTCATAGGGATGTTGAAAGCTGCGATAGCTAAGAATGAAACGTACATGACTGTAATAAGTTGATCGAGATTCACGCTCTCAGAGAGGTCGTTCTTGTTGCCGAGCAGAAGCAAAGGAATGCCGACGAGCTGCGGCTTCGAGATGAGGTCGTGCAATTCCTTCTTGGCGCTCTCGAATTTCTCCTTGTCTGCGCTATCGACGACGAAGCTACACGGCATCATCATGATAAGATCATACAAATGTGACTACACTTTGCGGAAGCGTACACGATCGCGTTGACACCACGGCAATAGCGCTCCCACATGGAGCGGAAGCGAGGCTGACCACCAATGTCCCAAAGCTTGATGGCAACATTACCCTTGGTAACCTTCTTCATGTTGAAGCCCACCGTGGGGATCATGTCCTCTGTATATTGGCCCGTCTAAACAAAAATTGAAAATCCGACATGACGGCGTCGAAGGCGATATCTCAACAACGAGAAACGAAGACGATGATCTTCTGACTTATTCATTTCCATATAAACCGATGTACCAGGTTTTACAAACTCTCTCTGAGCACGTCGTCGAGGGGCGAGAAAAGACGTGAAAGAAAAAAGCAGGGATCGACCTCGAGGACGAGAATGGAGAAATTTCCATCGAAAGAGAATCATCGAGAAAACTTCGCAAGATGCTTCGGAGGCCCATCAAATGAAAATCGATTCTCATAAATGCGTCGTAAGAATTAAAATGAGGCGCTATGGAGACGCGAGGAAGAGGTATAGGAGAGGGAAAGGTGAAAGGAAGAGGGGGGTACGGCAATGACATTCACCAATGTCGTCTTGCCGCTGTTCTGCAGGCCAACCAAGGTGAGCTCCATCTCCTGTTGCCAGAAGAGGCTCTTTAACCAGTTCAGAAACGAGTCGACCAGCTCTCCGAAGAAGCTCATGGCGCCTACAAAAAAAGCACGTCAGCACCAATCGAACTTCCGAGCAACTGAAGCGAGGGCAACGCCTGCACTCTCCATTCGAACGAAACGAACCTCTTGATTCGCTGTACCAACAAAAGAATGCTCCTTGCGAGGTAGCCCGAGGTTTGGCCGCCTTGCAGCACTGTGAAGGACTCCACAATTCAGGCGCAGTGAGGCTCCTCAACCGAGCGATGGATCATCGGCGGTCGGCGCTGGATGACAGGATGAGACGATTCTCGAGTCCTATAGCTCTAGCTGACGTAGTTGTTATTACAGCATTACTCATTTTTTCATCAAGTCCAGCCGTGGGCGTTGAACGCGTGGGGACCCTTTGAGATCCCTATCAACGCTTGGCGGTCGCGCTATCGCATCCCTCGCTCATGGCCGACGAAGCTCACGTACCTCGGCCCATCACCGCTATTTTATTATTTTTCTCTAATATCAGATAGATTGTATGTTTGCTTCGTTGTGAGCGGCATTCCGCGAGACCGTCGTAGAGTACGCGGCGGCGGGCCCGAAATTGTTCCTCCCCAATTCGCCCTGCTTCTCCTCCCGTCAGCCCCCAGATGAATATAATATTGTATTAGATGGCCGCTCGCATTTCTAATGCTGCCCAAGCGCAAGTGGACAATTCAGGTCCGTTACCATTGCCTCGACGTTTGTCCCTCGAAAAGGTCGATGGCAAGTCGTACTTCGACGCCTCTTGAGTCGGATTCGACAAATTTTATGTTGTTGCGTTGGCCTTCATCAAGGGATGCCTAGCGCGCTGATGAGTGACATCCGTAATACTATTGCTTTCCTCTGACTTGTCACCTTGACAGGATCTTCTAGCGATGACGAGGCTGTTCATGCTGGGGCAATTCCCGAAGACGATTCGATTGAGCAGATCTTGTTGCGCCGCCTGGTCAATGTACATTGGTTCTTCTGTTTGCCTCATTTTGTCCCTTTTGACACTCACTCTAATCTTCTAGGAGGAACCCGAATACCTCATAAAATTCCGAGGTGTTGATAAAACTCAAAACGCTTGGGTCGCCGAGTCCGATCTCGCCGAGCGCGCCCCTCGGCTATTAGGTCAATTCAAGGAACGAGTCGAGGAAGAGCAGGCAGCTAAAGAGAAAGAAAAGGAGGAGTCTGACAAGCGCGGAAAGAAGCGCAATCATGATGAGGTACTTGACACTTGATTTGCTTCTGAATTGTTATCGCCTGAGATCATCTTGGTAAGGACACTGCTCGTTCCAACAAAAAGCGAAGAGTGGAGAATGATGGCAAGGTGGACAATAACAATGACTTGGCCACCTTTGATCACGGCGACAAAGTGGAAGAGATTGTTGGCGCTCGAATGATTGACGGCGTTCTCCACCTCTACGTTCTCTGGTTCGAGACTGTTTCTTAGAATAATAATACTATATGATGTTGAATTCATGGATCATATTTTTAGGAAGGGCAAAAACGTCTGCACTTTCGTGAAGGCGGAAGAGTGCAATAAGCGGATTCCTCAGAAAGTTATCACTTTCTATGAGACGCGTCTCAAGTTTGAGAATCCCATCAAAGGTGGCGGCCAACTCACTCACTCCTTCTCCTCATGAGCTGCGTTGCAGCAACGACCCTTCCTCTACTCTCTCCACCACACTCCCTACCATTCCGAATTGCCATTTGGGAGCAATTGCATTCCTCGCTCCAATCAGTCAGTTTTGTCTCCAGTTGTTTGTACAGATTGCTACTAAGCTCTGCGTCTCCCGTTGATCAAACCGTCCATAAAATGCATTGATTGCCGCCTATGTCAATTTGAATACTTTGACGGTAAGGAATCGGACAGACCGGTGCCTCACATTTGGTTTGGTTGACCCTCCCACTCTCGCAATGGAATGATCATGCTCATATTAATCAAAGAATTCGGATTGCAAAAAAGGGGGAAACAGAAAGGAAGAGTGTGAGAGGGATTCCTCATTCACGTGAGCACTTGCCACAAAAACGTTCTGGGGCAACGGGTCAACGGTAACAGGCGAGCTTATGATAATTTGACGATCGCTCCCAATCCACACGCTGCTCCGGCAGCGGCCGCAGCGCTGCGATCATTCCCCTCGAGCCGTTCGACATCGGCATCGCCTCAAGTTTTGATTGTATCTTAACGCGACTCCCGAGTTACATGACGAATCTTCACGGTGCCTCTGTGGCGCTGTTGCTGCTTGCGGCGCTCCTTTGTGTCCTCCCCTCCGCTTACGGTTCGTTCTAAAATTGCATTATTCGATTTGTATATCAATTATAATTCGACGCTCTTCGGTCCGGGCGATCGAATAACGCCGCCCCAATCTTCCATCTTGTTGCCCACATACATTGTGATCAACCTTAAATGGTGATTTTTTTTATCTATTTCCATGATGGTCATCTCGATCCTTCGTCTCGTGTGTGTTTTGCTCTCCGGCTGCGAGTGTCCGCTCTCGTGACAGTCCTATTGTGGACGATTCCTCACTCAGATCGAGCAGGCTAACCCACAAGAGTGGCCCGAAGTGGCTGTTGCTCTCTCTCCGCCTCCGATCTCATCGTTTTCTTGTCAAGTCAACTTTGTGTTTTCCTATCTTAGAAGATCGCTTTCATTGTCGTTGGAGAAGTGTCGCTAGCCGCGGAGCTCGGAGTCGAAAATCATTAGCCCGCTTTGTTTCCCATCGTCTCTCTCCTGCCGCTCTTTCTAAATATTAATATTAATATTAATAATTAATTTAAATAAAATATAATTCGGCGAAACACGAGGGGACGTTTTGCGTCCGCTGCTGCAGACAACCGTTATGTCGCTGGCGTGAGCATCTCCGCCAAGCGGCGATCTGTTTCCTCTTGCTCTCCTGACTGCTCGAGGTATTTCGTGCCCTTTGCATAATATTCTGGTTTATTAGCATTTGCGAATTGGACGAAACCTACGACCGTCGGTGAACCGGCGTTAGGGGGCCGCGAGGAGTCTCAATACGTCTTCCTTCCCGCGCTCAACGCATTTTGGTATTTCTGTCGATTTCTTATTTCTTTGCTGAAGAATGTTAGAAGGTAATATTTCTCCCCTTGAAGGGTCTTCGGTGGTCTCACTTCCAATGGAAATCCCTCCAATGAGCTCTGGATTCTCGACGTCGGTGCGCTGATTGTCCATCTCCCTTCTGCCGTAATGACTACTTCTCACCCTCTCGCTCTGTCATGAAGCCACCCACACCTGGCGGAACGCGACGTGCGTGGGTGCCTATGGAACTGTCTGCCCTTACTCGCGCGCTAGCGGCTCGGCTGTCTACTCGAAGGCCACTAACGAGATCTACGTCGTCTCTGGCCGCACCTACACGGCTGCTGGCGGCAATCTTAATCCGCAGAACAACTTCGTCTGGGTGTATAGCCTCGGTACCTCCTCCTCGATCCGTCTTAAAGCGGCTCTCATCATTGGTCTGTCATGGCAGCTAACGCGAACTGGACTTCCATCAATGCCACTGGCGTTCCCTCTGTTCGCAACTACGCGTACGTCACCTTTGACCCCGTGAACCAGGAGATTCTGCTCTATGGTGGTACGAACACTGCCGGCAGCGCGACCTATGCTGATATGTACGCCTTCAATGTCAAATCCAAGACCTGGTCCAACCTCAGTACGACTCTTGTTCTACTCTAGATGACCCTCTTGACCTCTTCTCATTGCCTTCGTTAATAGCTACTTCCGGTGCCCCGAGCGCGCGTCACTCTGGCAACTCCATGTATGTCTCCGTTCCTGGAACCGCTGGCAAGGTACTCCTCCCCCATCTATGATTTACTTTTTCGGCGGTTACCGATTGTTGCAGATGGTGATCTTCGGCGGCCGTCTCGCCAGCCGCGACACGACGAACACCATGTTCCAATATGACATTTGTACGGCGTTGTTGCTGAGTTTGCCTAACCTTGTTGTCTCATCTCTTGTCTCTCACTAGCCACTAAGACCTGGTCGCAGGTGACTTATGCCCTCGATGCTACCACCTACGTCGTCTCCAACACTCACATTTCTAAGTTCCAAGGTGCCGCTCAGATCGAGCCTCGCCGCCGTGCTTCCAGTACGCCGAGTTGACCTGTCATATTGCTTGGTGAGATGTAATCAGGCATTTACTAGGCGCGTTCGACGCTGTTGGCAATTTCTATATTTATGGTGGTTCGGGCAGTGCTGCCTCTGCTGCTTGCCAGAACTGCGTTACCAATGTTCGAACTAATATATCTCCTTGTCACGTCCACGATTACTAATGCTAATGATGGCACATGTAGGTGATCTGCTTCGAGTGCATCCACCGTTACAACTACGCCAACAACACCTTTTACTTTGTCGACCAAGCCACCACTCTCTGGACGAGTACTCTCTCTGTTAAATTTTCTTGAAGTGCCATCAATTTCTCAATGAATTTTCTAGCCCCTAACACCCCCTTGACCTTCTGGCCCTCCTTCGTTAGTGTTGGCAGCCCCTCCGTCCTGGGCAACTGGGGTGCTCAAGCCGCCCCCGCTTACGCTGAGTACAGTACGGATGCTCTTCGAAATTGCCATTAAGAGAAAAACGTGGTCGATTGATTTTTGTCGGTTATTAGCTGAGGGAATTTGCGGCGACAGTGCCACGAACGCTCCCGAGCAGTGCGACGACGGCAACAAGGTTGTTGGTGATGGATGCGACACTTGCGTCCTCGTGCGTCGGTTTTTCCTAAAACCGGGATGTGAAATATCAGATTTCTAATTGGTGAGAGCTTAGGAATATTGCGGTGATGGCAAGACGAACAACAACGGTAAGGAGACCTGCGACGATGGTAACGTCCAAAACAACGACAATTGCGATCAAAACTGCGTCATTGGTATCTCGATTTACCTCCATCCTTCCCTTCCTCCTTCCCTCCCTCCTCCCAATATTTTCCTTCACCTCCTCACTGTTGCTTCATAGAGTGCGGTAACGGAAAGTGGGAATCGACGAACGAGCAGTGCGATGGTGGTCTCAATTGCAATGTTGACTGCACTTGCCCTACTGGTCAATTCCCCGTTCGTCTCCATTCGATTACCCTTATCCTTCGTCAGCTCTTCTAACATGCTCCATCCTAGGACTACTTGACTCCTGCAGGCTGCACTGCAGACCCTCCTTCCCCTACCCCTACCCCTACTCCTACCCCTACTCCTACTCCTACCCCCACTCCTACTCCTTTTACCAAGGCCACGACCCCCTCGCCTACTCCTACTCCTACTCCTACCCCTACTCCTCCTTGCTTTTACTTCTAGGACATTACTCCTACTCCTACTCCTACCCCTACCCCTACCCCTACCCCTAC
>Ga0154020_10011284_pt1 | contig 10188 bp, 10 predicted proteins | sample Klosneuvirus_201_FD_109709 | JGI IMG/M metagenome (GOLD analysis project Ga0154020, IMG submission 109709) | Active sludge microbial communities from wastewater, Klosterneuburg, Austria - Klosneuvirus_20160825_MG | ecosystem: Engineered > WWTP > Aerobic digester > Activated sludge | place... | reverse complement strand
TGGCTCCCGGCTCCAGCAGCGCCTCGGCGAGCAGGAACGCCTCGGCGTCGTTGACCAGCACCAGCTCGTGACAGCAGGCGTTGCAGCCGCGCTTGCAGGCGATCTCCCGCCCCAGATCGAGCGCCGCCATGGGCAGTCGCCGCGCCGCGTCGGCGTGCGCGACGTAGAGGTCGGCCATCACCGCGCCAGCCTCCTCGGGACGCAGCCCCTGCGGGTGCACCTTGCGCCCACTGCCATAGCCGGGATCGGTCGCCAGCTGCTCGACGACCGCATCGATGACTTTGCGGCTGGCCACCGACGCAGGCTACACCCTGTCGTCATCCATCGACAATCGGTCGAAGTGTGGCGCATGCGCCACGTGCCGCCGCCGCCCGCGACCCCGAACCTCCCGAGATCGTTGCCCGCCGCGCTGGCGCCAAAGTTGCTCAGGACGAAGTCGATGCGCCGCCCAATGTCCGCCCTCGTGCTGACCGCCGCCCTGGCCCTGTCGGGATGTCGCGGCCTCGGCTCCTTCGCGGGCGGGCTGGCCAGCGGCATCGGCAAGGTCGGGGTCGGCATGGCGAGCGGCCTGGCCAAGGCGGCCCCGGCCATCGCCAGCGGTGTCGGCAAGGGGCTGGCGCAGGCCGTCCCGCTGGCCGCGCGCGCCGCCGGCCACGCCACCGTGCGCGTCGCCACCACCATGGCCCGCGCCACCACGGTCGACTACCAGCGCGCCCCCGGCGGGCGGATCTACATCTACGATGTCGACGGCGACTACGAAGGCATCGAGTACCAGCCGGTGCCACAGACGGTCTGGGGCCCAGCCCCGCCGCCGGCCGCGCAGCAGACGGTGTGCTGGTGCGTGTTCAGGCGCTCCAACATCGACGTCAACGGTGATGGCTGGGAGGACGCCAGCTACGATCCGCGCAGCGGCGTCGCCCTGTGCCCCGACTTCCCGGTGACCCAGGATGGTCAGCCCTACCTGCCGCCCCCCGGTCCCGATGGCGGTCCGCCGTCCTGCCCGGTCTGGCGCAACGCCGCCTACCAGCCCGAAACGCCTTGAAGCTTCGGCGCCGGTGTATCCTGCCGCCATGTGCAAGCGCCCGCTCCCGCTCTCCGTCGCCCTCCGCTCCCTGCTGCCCGCCCTGAGCATCGCCCTCGTGCTGGGTGCCTGCGGCGGCGGCCAGAAGCGCTCCGGCGGTCCGCGCCGCCAGCGCGAGGTGGCGCCCTGCCACGAACCGCTCAGGAACGAGCTCCTGCCCAAGCTGCGCGCGCTGACCCACCTCGAGTGCACGCTCAAGGACGACGCCTCCAACGACTTCTGCAACCTGACCATGTACCCGCCCGACGCCATCGCCTGTCTGGCCGACCTGGTCGACGATCAGACCCTGCTGCCCAAGTCGGCCACCCTGGCGATGATCCCGCACGCCTACAAGGCCGGCGACGCCGCCGTCTTCCTGGCCGTGCACCTGCTCGAGGTGCAGCTGCAGGACGTGCTGCCGCCCGAGGTCGAGCAGCGCTTCGGTGACGGCGGCATGGAGGTCTACTTCGAGGTCATGTCGACCGAGGACGGCCGCGAGGCGGTGCGCCAGGGCATCATGCTGGCGGCCGCGCGCACCCGCCGATAGCCGCACTGCCGGCACGACCTCGCGCGCTGGCGCCCGGCTACTTGTCTTCGCGCCGCGCCACCGGCACGATCTCGCGCTCGGTGGGCAGGTTGTCGGCGAACTCGTCGGCCCCGACCTCGAGCTCGATCTCGACGCGGGAGCCGGCCAGCGTGGGCGGACCCAGGCGGATGGCGGCGGCCTCGGCGACGCGGTCACAGTAGCCCACCCAGCCATCACACGCCCTGGTCAGGAAGATCCCGATCCCGGTCGGCTCGCGCTTGCCGACGTCGTCGGGGTCGTCGAGGTCGGGCACGGTGTGCACCACCACGCCCTCCAGCGCGAAGACCTCGCCGGTGGCGGCCTCCTCGATGCGCAGGCGCACCTCGGTGCCCAGCGGGCGCGGCGGATCCATCACGATGAAGAGGCCCTCGCGGCTCACGTTCAGCGTACGCGCCAGCAGGGTGTCGCCGCCGACCCGCAGCTGCAGATCGAGCCGCACCGGCACGCGTGGCCACTTGCGGTTGCCGTCCATGCCGCTAGCCGCCCGCGATCGGCGAGGCCTGCAGATCGCAGACGACGCCATAGTGATCCGACGGCCAGATGTCGCCGGCGGGGCCGCGCAGCCGCGCGGTGAAGCACAGCCGCGCGCTCAGCGGTTTGCCCCGGCCATCGCGGTCGGGACCGCGCACGAAGACATAGTCGATGCGACGGCTCTGCTCGTGCGCGGCCGCGGTGTAGCCGTTGCTGCGACAGAAGGTCGCTCCCGGGCCGCCATCGCCGGCGAACGCGAAGGCGTCACAGAAGTACACGCTGCGCCCGTGCTGCACCGACAGCCCGCGCAGATAGCGGATCTCGTCGGAGTCGGGCTCGGCGTTGAAGTCGCCCAGCAGCAGCGGTGGAAAGCCGCTGCCGGTCGGCGCCAGCTCCATGATCCAGGCCGCCAGCGCGCGCACCTGCTCGAGGCGCACATGGCCGTGGTGAAACTTCCAGTTGAGGTGGGTCACGAACACCGGCACCGCGCCGAACGGCGCCTCCACCAGCGCATACAGCACCGAGCGCGTCTCGCTGCTGCCCCCGGTGGGCAGCTCCAGCGTGCGCGTCTCGCGCACCGGCCAGCGCGACAGCAGCGCGTTACCAAAACTGAGCCCGCCGCCGATGAGCCACGCGGTGCCATAGGCGGTGTGATAGCCCAGCCCCTCGGCCAGCTCGCGCGATTGATCCGCCGCCGGGGTGCCGGCATCGGCGACCGCCTGGGCGCCGGCGCCTGCCGGCGCGACGAAGCGCAGCACCTCCTGCAGAGCACACAGATCGGGCGCCAGCGCCGCCAGCTCGCGCTTGATGAGGTCGCGGCGCGACTCCCAGGGGCCCTGGCGATTCCAGATATTGAGCGTGGCGACCCGCAACTTCATGGCCGTCCGTCCGTCGCGTCGGATGCGCGCCCTGTGAACCGCTGTCGCACTGGTTCGATCCCGCTCCCCCGACGTCATGCTAACCGCGCGCGCGCCGAGCCGTCAACGCCGCTCGCTGCCCGCCTGGCTGCCGAGGCAGCGTCAACAAATCGTCAGCGACCAACACCTACCTGGGGTGCAACCGCGCGATCCCTCATCGCCTGCCAGCACTTGCCAGGCCGCGCCGGGCGGCACCAAAGCTGCTCTACCCCTGACACATGTCAGACCGCCTCGACCTCGGATCGACCTCGAGCCTCGCGCTGCCACGCGCTGCCACGCTGGCGCCGTCACAGTCGCTGCTCGGCAACCTGCTGGCGCAGGCCGCCCGGCGCCCCGATCTCGCCTTCTCGGTGCTGGCCACGCTGACCGTGCTCGGCCTGATGGCGGCCTACGGTGTGCGCCCCGCGGTGGCCATGGACGCTCTCGGTCAGCCGTTCCAGATCCTGGGCGCCTTCCTGGCCATTGTCGCCATCGTCCGCTTCCCCGCGCTGCTCCGGCACTGGAGCCCGCTGGCGCGCCGCGCCTACGCCCGCGCGCTGTACCAGGGCGCCATCGACTTCGCGCCCTTCGTCTGGCTGTACATCGTCTACCGCAGCCTGCGCCGCATGACCGACGTGCTGTCCATCCGCAGCGTCGAGCCGCTGCTGGTGCGCATCGGCGAGCGCCTGTTCGGCACCGAGCCGACCTTCTGGATCCAGCAGTTCGCGTCGCCCTGGCTGACCGAGGTCATGACCTTCGCCTACGCGCTGATGTTCGTGTACCCGCTGATCATCCTGGTCCTGCTGCACGTGCGCGAGCGTCGCGACCTGTTCCGCGAGGTCGTGCTGGCCCTGCTGGCCATCTTCTTCATCGGCTTTCTGCTCTACATCTTCGTGCCGGCGCAGTCGCCGCGCCTGGTCTATCCGCTGGCCTACGAGCCGCGCCACCTGACCGGCGTGACCGGCTTCTACGCCTTCTCCGAGCGCACCTGGGACGCCATGCAGATGATCACCTACGACGCCTTCCCGTCGCTGCACACCGGCGTCTCGACGCTGTCCCTGCTGTACGCGGGCGCGCTGGGCCCGGTGCTGTGGCCGCGCCGCCCGCGTGCGCTGTTCTTCATCTTCTTGCCCTTCGTGGTCGCGCTGTGGATGTCCACGCTGTACCTGCGCCAGCACTATGTCATCGACGTCTTCGCCGGCTTCGCCATCTCGTTCGCGGTGGTCTGGCTGTGCCGCCGCTGCTTGCGTGGGCGTCGCCCCGGCCGTAGCCTGACCGTGTGAGTGACCGCGACGACCGCCACGACCTGGCCGCCAAGAAGCCCGCACCCGCGGAGATCGTCAGCAGCACTCCTGAGGACGCCCACCTGCCCCCGGTCGTCGCCCGCATGGTCATCGAGATCCGCTCCGACGGCAGCCACACCATCGCGCGCGGCGCCATCGAGGACGTGCAGCAGGGCACCCGGGTCGACCTGAAGGTCGAGGCCGATAGCCCGATCAAGCTGCTGTGGAAGCTGGTGCGAACGGTGGGTCAGACGCCGGCGCTGATGCGCGGCGCGCGGCAGACGGTGCGCGGCCTGCTCGGCGGCCGCAAGAAGCAGTAGCAGGCTACTTCGCGGACACCATGGCGCGGGCATGACGCAGCGCCCGCACGGTCGCCGTCGCAGCGCGCCGGCCGGCGCCACGCTCCAGCGCGGTCAGCGCCTGGCCAGCCGCCGCCTTCATGACGTCGGCCTCGGCACGCAGCCGGGTCCCGGCTGCCACCTCGGCGTCCAGCGCCCACGACCCGCCCAGCTTGCCCAGCGCCTCGGCGGCTGCCTGGACCTCGCTGTCACTGAATGAGCGCGCGCTCACCGCTGCGGTCAGCTTCTCGATGCTGGCGGGACGCCGGCACTCGCCGACGCCGCGCAGCGCCGCGCCGGCCGCGAACGCGCCGCGCTTGCCCGTCAGCGCGCCGTCCAGCTCACCCGAGCACAGCCGACCCAGCCCCAGCGCCGCGGTGGCGACGACATGGCCCGGCTGCCCGGCCTTGTTGAAGGCCACCGCCAGCACCGCCTCGGCGCGCGCATCGGCCAGCTTGCCGACCGCGTCGAGCAGCCCGACCTCGATGGCCTGCTGCTCGGCCGCGCTGACCGCGCCCACGCCGGGCAGCCCCTCGGTCAGCGCCTCCAGCATCGGCATGAGGCCGCGCTTGCCCAGGCCGGCCAGCTCGGGCGCCAGGTTCGGCCTGCGCCCACGCGTGGTCATGTACATCTCGGGCTGGTAGCCGCGCACCGCGGCCAGCGCCGCGAAGGCGCCCGGGTCGGCCTTGCGTGCCGCTGCGATGCCGTCCTTCAAGGTGCGCGCCGCCGCCGGCGCGAGATCCGCCGGGGTCGTCACCTGCCCGGCACCGTCGGCCCACGCCGCTCCCGCGACACCCAGGCACAGCGCGATGGTCGCGCTCTTCATCATCAGCTTGGTCTTCACCATGGTCCTGGCCTTCACTTTCCGAGCTCCCACCACCTGGCGGTGGGCGCGTCACGCAGCGTGTTGGTCCCGCAGTGCACCTCGCCCGACAGCCGGTGGTAGTCGTCCCACGCGTCGGCGAAGTGCGGCGTGATGCCCAGGGCCGCATAGCGCGCGACCAGGTCCGCCTTGAAGATGTCCTGTCCGTTGATGATCGGGCCGAACGGGTCCGGCGGCACGGTGTGCTGCCCGACCACCAGCTGGTTCACGGTGCCCGGGATGTACGCGATGTACAGGGTGATCGCGCCGCCCTGGCCATCGCCGAACTGCTCACCCTTGTACAGGAAGGGCACCTCGACGATGTCGTCGTCGGTCAGGCCGACCTCGCGCTTCAGGATCACCAGCGCGTCGTCGATCCACTGCTGCGCCTCCTGGTTGGCCTGCATCAGGTCGGCGTCGGCCAGCATGGCGTTGATGGAGGTCTGCGCCGCGATCTCGTTGCCGGTGCGGAAATCGACCCAGTTCTTGCCCTCGAACAGCACCGCGCCGCCGTTGCTCGCGGCCGCCGTCATCAGCATCTGGCGCGCCAGCCTGGGCGAGGCCACGAACAGCTTCCAGCCGCGGGCATTGCCGCTGGTGCGCACGAAGCTGACCATCTCGTCGACGTGGCCGACCTCCAGCCACTCGGTGTTGATGTTGATGACCGGCTGCACGCGCTGCGCCTCGAGGTAGGCCTTCAGGGTCTGGTCGGGCTTCCTGAACTCGCCCTCGCCGGCCAGGATGCGACCCAGCGGATAGCTGGCGCTGCCCAGCGTGTAGGGCGGCACCACGTCGAGGTTGCCGTGCGAGTCCATGCTGACGTCGTGGGTCTGCGGATCGTCCGTCGCGCGCGGGTGGATGTAGCCGAAGTCGGGGCCGAGCAGCTCCACGCTGGCGAAGTCGGCGGCCGGGCGCGGCTCGGTGGCGGCGCGCAGGACGACGTCCATCACGCGCTGCACCCCACCGGCGACCGGCATCGAGGTGTAGCCGACCGTCCAGTGATCCTGCGTCCACTGATCGGGCTGGCCGCGCTGGGTGTACTCGGACTTGAACGAGTCGATGGGCCGCGCCACCGCGCCGCCGGCGACCACGCCCTCGGTGACCTGGGCCTGGAAGCGGCGATGGCCGGGGTCACGCAGATCCGCGAAGTACACCGTGCGCGGCGCCTCCACGTCCGTCTGCAGGATGAAGGGGGCGACGCGCAGCACCGCGCTGTCCTTGCCCAGCTCGGCACCGGCGGCGCTGGTCACCACCAGCTCGGCGGTGACATCGCCGTTCCAGGTCGGCAGCGCGAAGCTCTTCGACTCGATGCCGAGCTCGACGCCGGCGCGCAGGTCGGCCACGGTCAGGGCCAGCCCCTGCGTCGGCACCACCGTGGTGCCCTCGGGAGCGATGCGGAACAGCCGCACGCGCGGCTGCGACGCGGTGTCGACCTTGAGCACGCCGGTGGCACCCTCGGGCGCCTTGGCCCAGGGATGGATCTGCAGGCGCGCGAGGTCGAGCTCGTCGTCCGCGCCGTTGACGACCTCGTCCTCGGAGTCGCGCTTCTTGTCGCCATCGTCGTCGTCGGCGTTGGCCAGGAAGATGGCGCCCGAGGTGGTGGTGAAGCTGTCGTCGGCCTGCTCCGACGGTGAGGTCGGCTCCAGCACGCCGTTGCGGTTGGCGTCGACCACGAGGTCGACCGCGGGTGGATCCTTGGGCTTCTCGGGGCCGGCATCCTGGAAAGGATCAGGCCCCGTGTCGTCCCCGCCGCCGCTGCCCCCACACCCCACCACCACCACCATCAAGGTCAGGAGAGCTCGCTTCATCAATCACCACTCCGCTTCGGGTCTTCGACTTGTTACTTGTCCCGGTCGCTGGGCCGCAGCCTGTGGACCTTGCCGCCCGGAATGGGCTTCAGATCCGGAACCTCGTCGGTCACCGCGATGACGGCGATGTGCGACAGCGCGAACGCCATCACGGGGCTCTCCCCGGGGGCATCGGCCACGAACACGAAGCCGTCCACCACGTCGGTCACATAGCCGCCGCCGAGGAAGCCATCGTCCTCGTGATCGGGGGGCCCGAACACGTTGACCAGCTTGCCGATGAAGAGTTCCAGCCGCGACACTGAGGGGACGATACTCCTCCCCGGAGGAGGGGCAATCGAAAACGACAGATTGTCTAATAATACTACACCTTTAGCGAGCTAGAGTTCGGTAAGCCCCACTGCAAAATAAACGTTCACTGCTCCCGACTGCAGGCCGTAGCCAACGTCGACGCCGAGCAGCGGCATCACGATGGACCGCATATAGATCCGGAAGCCGCCACCGACGCCGTTGGCCAGCTGGTCGAGCGGCTCGTTGTCACCGTGCCACTGCACATAGTTCCGGGTGGCGTCGTCGCCCACCTTCTTGGACTGCTGGTACTTGTCGAACCAGGTCATGGCGTTGTCGCTGAAGGCCAGGCCGCGGAAGGCGACCGAGCCGGCCTTGAACAGCGGCACCGAGTACTCGACGGTGGCGCGGGCCTGGTGATCGCCGCGGAACTGGCGGTTGACGAAGCCGCGCAGGTCGACGCCGCCGGCGGTGAACTCCTGCTGGAAGGGCAGGTTCTCGCCCTGGGCGTACTTGGTCTTGATGACCAGGTTGTGCTCGCTGAGGATGCGGCGCGCGATGATGGCGCGCGCGCTGCCGACCCAGTAGTCGAAGTCGCTGCCCAGCGCGGTCAGGCTGTGCTCGTAGGCGACCTGGAACATGTCGCCGTGGGTGACGCCGTAGTAGTTGGCGCGCCGATCATAGGTCAGCTTGCCCTCGGTCGACACGTCATAGCCGTCGGAGCTGGGGGCCTTGATGGGCTCGCCGGCGACCTGGAAGACCTCGGCGGGATCGACGCCGGAGTGCAGCTCGGCGTCCTCGTAGAAGACCTTGGCGCCGCGCAGGCGGCCGTCCAGCGACAGCCCGCGCATGAAGTTGACGCCGAGGAGGATGCCGCCGTTCAGGTACCACATGGTGGAGTCGCGCACGCCCGACTCGTTGCCGAAGTCTTTGCCGTGGGGGCCGTACTCGGTGACGATCTCGCGGCGCACGAAGACGTCGCCGCGGAAGAAGAAGCGGCTGCCGCCGATGTTGGGGTCGAGCAGGCCGGCGATGAACATGGAGTCCGCGGTGGCGACCTGGCCGTAGAGCAAGAGCTTCTTGTTGGCGCCGAACAGGTTGTTCTCGCCGAAGCCGAAGCCGCCGCCCTTGTTGCCCGGCTGCAGGTAGACCGTGGGGGCAATGACCCAGCTGTGCTTGTCCTTGGCATTGATGATGATGCGCACGCCGTCGCCCTGCGGGATGGCCTGCACGTTGACGTCCTTGAACAGCTCGGACGAGATCAGGCGGTTCTCGATGGTGGTCAGGTCGTCGTCGGAGAAGTCGTCGCCGACCGAGACGCCGGCGATGAGGATGACGGTGTCGTCGTTGGTCTTGCTGTTCTCCAGGACGTCGATGGCGTTGATGCGGCGGGCCTGGGCGTGGGCGCTGCTGGCGAAGCACAGGATGCCGGCGGCCAGGGCCAGGGGGAGCAGGAGCCTGACGGTGCGCAAGACGGCGAGGCCAAGGCGAGAGGGCCGCATCCCGCCATCTTGGCAGGCGGTGTGGGGCGGCACAACGGGCGGAATGCCTGCCGTTCCGCGGCTGTGACACAGATCTCGTAGCGTGGTGTGGGAATGGACTTGACAGGGTCCGGGGTGATGCCGCATAAACCACCGGACTTTCACTCGGGAGGGCCCATTTACTCGGGGATCGTCTAACGGCAGGACGTACGACTCTGACTCGTACTATCTAGGTTCGAATCCTAGTCCCCGAACCACCAGGTACCACGCACCAAAGGCCCCATTGTCTAGCGGTTAGGACGTTGGCCTCTCACGCCGAAAACGCGGGTTCGAATCCCGCTGGGGTCACAAACGAGAGGAGAAGAGCCCGGGATTCCCGGGCTTTTCGCTTTTCGGATCGGGAGGGACGGGATTCGAACCGTGCTCGCCGGGCACGTGTCAGGGCGAGCTGACAGGCTCTTCATCTTCGCCACGACTCTTCCCAGTCGTCATCGTGTGGGTTGCCATCGAGAGAGACCGACAGTGTCAGCCGACGCCCGTGTAGTTGCGCGGCTCGACAAAGTTGAGCCCCGTCAGGCCGGCCGCGATCATCTTCTCGGCCAGCTCTCTGCGGATCAGGATCTTGCCTGGCCAGTACAGGGTCCGAAACACCGCCGCCGTTTTCGGGACGACCTTCTCGCGAAGCACGAGCTGCTTGACCCCTTCGATCATCCCGGGGTCGAGCGAGTCCGCTTGAATCTCGGAGGCAGCTTTGTCGATGCAGTCGACCGACTGGGTGGGGTTCAGGATGAAATATTCCCTCGAGGCGACCCGACCCTTGTGATCGAGGATCTGGATAGGCAGGAACTCGACCTTCGCGACGTGCTCCTCGGCGAGAAACGCCCGAACGCGCCGCGAGATCACCACGTGAATGCAACCGATGAGGCTATCGGCGAACCCGACGTCCTTGGGAAACGACTTGCTCATCGGTGCGCTTGCGTCGGCCGGCCAGCCCGCCAACCGCGACACGCCCTCCTTGATCTCGAAAGCGTCCTCCACCCCCTTGGTGCCCCTCAGCACGCAGATTCCATCCGCGTAGGACCCGGGGCGCCAGACCAGGAACGCAGAACTCATGGGCG
>Ga0154020_10011283_pt1 | contig 10188 bp, 6 predicted proteins | sample Klosneuvirus_201_FD_109709 | JGI IMG/M metagenome (GOLD analysis project Ga0154020, IMG submission 109709) | Active sludge microbial communities from wastewater, Klosterneuburg, Austria - Klosneuvirus_20160825_MG | ecosystem: Engineered > WWTP > Aerobic digester > Activated sludge | place... | reverse complement strand
TCTTGGGAAAGGTGATCTGATCGTCGGTGGCGAAGTTGCCGCCCCGGTCGTCGTAGCCCTGGCGCCCGCCCTGCGGGTTGACGCACGACCCGTGGCGCGTGCCGGTCGGGGCCGGGGTCACCGACACGACGGTGACGGGGCCCACCACCCAGTGGTCCCCGGTCACGAACGTTCCCGACTCGTACGCCTTGTCGAAGGTCCAGGTGACGCCGTATTGCGAGATCGACGAGACCGGCGCCCCGAGCGCGACGGAGGCGGCGGACGCGAGGCAGAACGACCCGAACGCGAGAGCGTGCTTCATTCGAGCCAGGCTACACCAGCTTCCGCGCGTGTCACCCGGGCGACGGGCGGGTGGCGCCAGCGCGCCCGCGCGTTGACGTCGTCGGCCCGCCGCGCCACACGTTGCCCACGATGATCGCGTTCTTCGGCATGGGGCTGCTCGGTTCGAATTTCGTGCGCGCGCTGCAGAAGCGGGGTGAGGCGGTGCACGTCTGGAACCGGACGGGGGACAAGGCGCGGGCCCTCGAAGGCGCCGGGGTGGCGGCGTTCGCGGATCCGGCCGAGGCCGTGCGCGGCGCGGCGCGGCTGCACCTCACCCTTTCGGACGACGCCGCGGTGGACGACGTGCTCGAGCGCGCGCGTCCGGGCTTCGGGCCCGGGCTGGTGATCGTCGACCACACGACGACTTCCGCCACGGGCACCGCGGCTCGAGCCGCGCGCTGGGCCGAGCGCGGCGTCGCGTTCCAGCACGCGCCGGTGTTCATGGGCCCGGTCAACGCGCTCGAAGGCACGGGCCTGATGCTCGCCTCGGGCGAGCGCGGACGCTTCGATGCGCTCGAGCCGGCGCTCTCTGCCATGACCGGCAAGCTGGTGTACCTGGGCGAGCAGCCCGAGCGCGCCGCCGGCATGAAGCTCTTGGGTAACTCGTTCTTGATCGCCATGACCGCGGGGCTGGCCGACACCTTCGCGCTGGCCAAGGCGCTGGCGATCCCCCCGCGCGAAGCGGGCTCGCTCTTCGATCTGTTCAACCCGGGGCTGCTCTTGCCCATGCGGGTGAAGCGCATCCTGGACGAAGAGTTCGACAGCCCGTCGTGGGAGCTGGCCATGGCCCGGAAAGACGCCCGCCTGATGCTGGAAGAAGCGGCCCGCGCCCAGGTGCCGCTCGCGGTCTTGCCCGCCGTGGCCGAAGAGATGGATCGCTGGCTGGCGCGCGGCCACGAGAAGCGCGACTGGACCGTGATCGCCAGCGACGCGCTGCACTGAGCGTGCCGTCAGGCGGCCCGCTGGCGCGGCTCGATCGGCGTGAGCACGCCCAGCTCTTGCTCGATGGCGCGGGCCACCGCCAGGCACAGGTGATCGCAGCCCTTGCCCGCCACCACCTGTACGCCCAGCGGAAGCCCGCCCGGATCGAGGCCGGTCGGCACCTGGGTCGCGGGCAGCTCGAGCACGTTGAACACCCCGGTGAAGCCGCCGTCGAACGGCCGCAAGAGCGGCAGCCGATGCCGCGGCGCGGGGCGCGCATAGGGCGGGTGGAGAATCACCGCGTTCTTCCCCAGCCGCTCGCCCAGCTCACGCGAGAGCGAGCGCCCCAGCTCGAGCCAGCGCTCGCCGTGCTTGTCCGGCAGGCGACGGATCGCGCGCTCGGCGACGATCATCGCCAGCACCGGCCCGGTGTGCCGCGAGCGACCGAGGGCGAGCCGGACCAGCTCGCGACCGACCGGCAGCGCGGGATCGCCGCTCACCAGCTCGGCGTAGCTCTTCCCCTCGACCTCGGCCAGCATGGCACCCCACACCCACAGCGCGTGGCGCAGCAGATCCGATCGCAGGCGCTCGATGCGCGCGCCGCGCCGCTCGAGCAGGCGTGCCGACCGGTGCACCGCGTCGCGGACGGCGGGGGTGACGGTGGCGCTGCCCTCGTCCAGCGGGAAGACGGTGACGCCATGCAGATCGACCGCGTCCGGGTCCCCCAGCGACCACGGCTCGACCGCACCGGAGTCGTCGGGGCCGGACACGACCTTCCAGACGGCGATCAGATCGTCCACGCTGCGCGCCATGGGGCCACAGCTCAGGTAAGCGTTCAGCGCGCCTTCGAGCGGGGGAAAGTGGCCGGTGTTGGGGATCATCCGCCCGGTGGGCTTGTGCCCGGTGATGCCGCAGAACGCCGCGGGCAGGCGGATCGAGCCGCCGATGTCCGAGCCCATGCCAAAGGGGGAGCCCCCGGCGGCGATGATCGCGCCCTCGCCACCGCTGCTGCCACCCGACGTGCGGCCGAGATCCCAGGGGTTGTTGGTGCGGCCGTAGACCGTGTTGTGCGTCTCGAGCCACAGGCCGCCTTCGGGCACGTTGGTGACGCCCAGCACGATGGCGCCGGCAGCGCGCAGGCGCTCCACCACCACCGCGTCTTGCTCGGCGACCTCGCCCCGCCGCCGCCAGAGGCCGCCGGTCTGCGACATGCCGGTGACGCCGTAGAACTCCTTGATGGTGCAGGGCACGCCGAAGAGCGGCGGCAGCTCGCCCACCGGGGTGCGCGCCAGCTGCGCCTCTGCCGCGCGCGCTTCGCAGAGCGCTTGCTCGAAGCGCGCGCCGACCACGGCGTTGAGCAGCGGGTTGACCGCCTCGATGCGCGCGATGTGCGCCGCCGCGACTTCCACCACGCCGAGCTCGCGCTGTCGGATGCGCCGCGCGAGCTCGAGCGCGCTCATTCGAACCAAGGGATCCATGGGGCACGGAAGGATAGCGTCAGCGCCCGAGCTTGCCCGGAAATTCGTGGAGAGCTTCGCCTTGGGTCGGAACACGGTGGTATGCTCGGCCCATGCGTCTGCTCGCCGCCGTGCTGACCGCGCTGTCGGTGCTCGGCTGCGCCGATCTCGAGCCGGTCAGCGACGAGCCCGGCGGCGGCGCCGGCACGGGCGGGGCGTCGGATGGCGGCGCAGAGGCCTCGCCCCCGCCGGATGGTGGGCTCTGCTGGACGGACCAGAAGTGGTGCGGGGTCTGCGTGGATCTGGCTGACCCGAGCCACGGTTGCGACAGCACCGGGTGCGACCCTTGCCCGACGCCGCACGCGACCGCGAAGTGCGAAGCCGGGAAATGCGCGGTGAAGACCTGCGACGCAGGCTGGGCCGACTGCAACCAGAGTGCGACCGACGGTTGTGAGGTCGACACGGCGTCCGACCACTCCCACTGCGGCAAGTGTGGCGGCGCGTGCGCGGCCTCGGAAGTGTGTCTCGCGGGCGCCTGCGCGTCGAACTGCGGTTCGCTCCAGAACTGCGCTGGCTCGTGCGTGAACGCCGCCACCAACAGCCAGCACTGCGGCGCCTGCAACCACGCCTGCGCCGGAAGCCAGACCTGCCAGGCCGGCAAGTGCGTGTGCCCGGCTGGGCTGACCTCGTGCGCCGGAGCGTGCATCGACACCAAGGTCAGCAAGCAGCACTGCGGCGGGTGCAACAAGCCCTGCACCGATCCGGCGAACGGGCTGGCCGCGTGCCAGGCCGGGCAGTGCGCGTTGGCGTGCCTCGCAGGCTTCTCGCTGTGCGGCGGCCAGTGCGTGGTCACCGCAACCCACGTCAGCCACTGCGGCGGGTGCAACAAGGCCTGCGGCCTCGGCGAAGCGTGCCAAGACGGCGCGTGCGTGGCGACATTCTCGGCCTCGGCGGGCTTCTCGAGCGTGCAGGGCAAGAACGGGTGGAGCTATCTGAGCTCGGACGGCGCGGCGATGAGCTACGTCGCGGCGCAGAACTACTGGCAAGGTGCAGAGACGTACGTGATCGTGACCGCCGGTGGCGGGCACCCAGGCGTGAACCTGGACGCAGTGCGCCGCTGGACGGCGCCGAAGTCCGGCAGCGTCAAGATCACGGGCAAGGCCTTCGACACCCACGCGGGCTGCGGCGCCGACGGGGTCAACGTCTCGATCCGCAAGGGTGCGACCGTGCTGTGGCAAGCGACCATCGCCAAGGACGACGCCACGGGCCAGAGCTACGACCTCACGGCGGCGGTCAGCGCGGGCGAGAAGATCGATTTCGTGCTGAACAAGGGCGCGGAAGATGCCTGCGACTCGTCGCACTTCGATCCGACGATCGTGCTGACCTACAAGCCCTGAGCCCGTGCATCGAAGTGACCTTCACTTCGGGACGGCGAAGGGCGCGCAGGTGCTGACCGCCGCGCCGGCAATCAGGGCGTTCTGGCTGATCGGAACCTCGTCGAGCTTGACGAACGTGCCGGTGGTCGGGCTGTAGCGGCCGACGCGCACCTTCTTGTCACCCACCCCGCGAAACGCGAACAGGTCGCCCGCGAGCTGCGCGAAGCCGAGCCCACCGCCGTTGCCGGCCAGCTCTTGCACTTCCTTCATCACCTTCACGTTGCCGTTCTTCTTGTCGACCTCGCCGATGGGGGTGGTGAAGCCCATGGCGAACAGCTTCGCGTCGCCGGTTCCGGTCAGGCGCGGCAGGTTGATGTGAGGGCTCAGCTTGCCGACCTTGGTCACCTGCAGGCTGAGCGGATCGATGGTGCCCAGCTCCCCGGTGGGCACATCGACGGCGAACAGGGTCTCGGTCTTCGCGCCCGGCGCGTCCGCCGCGAACGCGAGCTGCATCTGGTAGAAGCCCGAGGCCTTGGGGTCGTAGTCCAGCTCGGTGCAGACCAGGGTGTGCAGGTCCAGCTTGTACAGGTTGCCACTGGTGGCGCTGATCCACGCCGTGCCGTCCCGCGAGATGGTGAACGAGTAGACCGGCGGCGAGAACGGGCAGACCACCTTGCCCACTTCCGTGAAGGTGAACTTGTCTGCGTCGAAGCGCAGCAGGTGGGGTGTCTCGAGCGCCGTCAGCACGTAGATCTGCTTCAGCTGCTCCGAGCACTCCCCGGGCGCGAGGCCGGAACCCCCGCCCGCGTTGACCCCTCCGCCGCTACCCCCGCCCGCGACCGCGCCGCCGCCGCCGGGGGCCCCTCCTGCGGCCGCACCGGCAGAACCGCCCAGCCCGGTGTCGGACACAGCCTGGTCAGGCGTCAGCTCGGCCGGAACTGCACACGCGGACGCCAGGAGCGAAAGAACCCAGATGGTCATGCTCGACTTCGTCATGCGCTCACCCTCGAGTGCGCGGACTCTGGATCTGGGCCTCTGGACTGTCGCCTGAAAACAAATGAAATGCGGGTCTGACTGAGGGTGCGCGCTCGGATAACCTGGTGCCGTTGAGCGCGCCCGACTCCTTCGTCATCGCCGATCGCTTCGAGACCGAACGCCTGGCGGGCTCGGGCGGAATGGGCTCGGTGTACCTGGCTCGCGATCGCGTGATCGGTGGCCCCGTGGCGATCAAGCTGCTCAACCCCGCGCCGAAGCACGAGTGGCGATTCGAGCGCGAGGCCGAGCTGCTGGCACAGCTCAGCCATCCGGGCATCGTGCGTCACATCGCCCACGGCCGCCTCGACGACGGCCGCCTCTACCTGGCGCTCGAGTGGCTGGAGGGTGAAGATCTCGAGGCGCGCCTGGCGGGGCGGGGGCTCACCATGCGAGAGGCGCTGATCTTGGCACGCCGCGTGGCCGAAGCTCTGGGCGCGGCGCACTCGCTGGGCATCGTTCACCGTGACGTGAAGCCAAGTAACGTCTTCCTGGTCGACGGCGACCCGACCCGGCCCAAGCTGCTCGACTTCGGCGTGGCGAGAGTGCTCTCGGCCAGCGCGACGCGAACGGGCACGGCGCTGGGGACGCCAGCGTACATGGCGCCCGAGCAAGCGAAGGGCGAGCGCGATCTGGATGCCCGCGCCGACGTATGGTCACTGGGCTGCGTGCTGTTCGAGTGCCTGAGCGGCTCGCCCCCGTTCACCGGCGATCACCCCATGGCCATCTTGGGCAAGATCGTGATCGCGCGGGCGCCGCGCGTCACCGAGCTCAGGCCCGAGGTGCCCCCGGATCTCGACGACCTGGTGGCGCGCATGCTGTCGCGCGAGCGAGAAGCCAGGCCGGTGAGCGGCAATGCTGCCGCCGTGGAGCTCGCCGAGCTGGGTGAGCTGGGCGTGCCCGACCGCACCACGCGCAGCGCGCGCCGCCCGGCGCTGACGGCGACGGAGCAGCGCCTGCTGGGCGTGATCATGGGCGACTCGTGGCGCGGCGAAGACATCGACATGGCGACGGCCCCCACCCTGTCACCGGTCGAGATCGACGGCGCCCTGAGCCGCGCCCGCACCGTGGCCGCGGGGTTCGGCGGGCGGCTCGAGGCAATGGCGGTCTCGTCGCTGATCGTCACCTTCACCGCGGGCGGCAGCGCGGTGGAGCAAGCCACCCGGGCCGCACGCTGCGCGCTGGCGCTGCGCGCCGCGCTGCCCCCGATGCGATTCGCGGTGTCGCTGGGTCTGGGAATGATGGAACAGAACACCGCCTCGGGGCAGGTGATCGACCGGGCGGCAGCGCTCTTGCGCACCCTGACCGAGCTGACCCCGGAAGGCTCGCCCATCGCCCTGGACCCGTCGACGCTGGGGTTGCTCGACGCTGCCTTCGAGGTCGAGGCGCGGGGCGAGCTGCGCCTGCTCGAGGCCGAGCACGATGCCCTCGAGGTCGGGCGAACGCTGCTCGGCAAGCAGACCCCTTGTCTGGGTCGCGAGAACGAGATCCGCACGCTGTGCGACGTCTTGGACGAGGCCATCGGCGATCCGGCGGCCCGCACTGCGCTGGTCACCGGGGCTGCGGGCCTGGGCAAGTCTCGGGTGGTGAGCGAGCTGGGGCGGGTGGCGCGGGCCCGCGACGTCGACGTGTGGGTCGGGCGCGGTGATCCGATGAGCGCGGGCGCGCCCTACGCCCTGGCCGGGCGCGCGCTGCGACGCGCCGCGCGGGTGCTGGACGCGGAGCCCATGGCCGCGCAACACCAGAAGCTGGTGGCGCGCCTGAGCCGGCGCCTGCGCGGCAGCGACCTGGCACGCACCGGCGAGTTCCTGGGAGAAATGGCCGGGATCCGCGACGAGGCCAGCGAGAGCGTGGAGCTGGCGGCGGCGCGACGCGATCCGCAGCTCTTGGGCGATCAGATCACGCGCGCCTGGCTCGATCTGTTCCGGGCCGAAGCCGACACGCAGCCCATCTTGCTGGTGCTCGACGACTTGCACTGGGGCGACCTGGGCAGCTTGACCTTGGCCCTGGCCCTGAGCTCGGCCCTGGCCGACTGCCCGATCTTCACCGTGATGCTGGCGCGGCCCGAGGTGTTCGAGGCCTTTCCGCGGCTGCGAGACGTCCCGGACCTGGTCGAGCTGCCGCTGCGCAAGTTGAGCAAGCGCGCCTCGGTGGAGCTGGTGAAGAGCGTGCTCGGCAGCGAGGTGGCAGACGAACGCTTGGGGCAGCTGGTCGCTCAGGCCGACGGCAACGCGCTCTATCTGGAAGAGCTGATCCGCGCCGCTGCTTCCGGCGCCGGCAACGCGGCCCCCGAGTCGGTGCTGGCCATGGTCGCCACGCGCCTCGAGGCCCTCGAGCCCGAGGCGCGGCGCGTGCTCCGCGCCTGCAGCGTGTTCGGCGAGACCTTCTGGCCCGAAGGCGTCCAACGCTTGCTCGGGTCGCGCAACACGCTCGACGGCGGCGACTGGATCACCGAGCTGGTGAGGCGCGAGCTGATCACGCGACAGCCCAGCACCAAGCTGGCGGACCGCGAGCAGTTCGCCTTCCGGCACTCGCTGGTGCGCGAGGCCGCCTATCGCATGCTCACGCCCAACGACCGCGCACTGGGCCACCGCCTGGCGGCGCAATGGTTGACGGAAGTGGGGGAGAGCAACGCCTTGCTGCTGGCCGAGCACTGGGATCTGGGCGGCGCCGCCGAGCAGGCCGCAACGTGCTATCGGCGGGGGGCCGAGCAAGCGCTGGCAGGCAACGATTTCTCGCGCGTGCTGGCGTGCAGCGCGCGCATGCAGTCCATCGGCGCCACGGGTGAGGTGCTGGGCGAGGTGCTGCTGCTCGAGAGCGCTGCGCGTGACTGGCAGGCCGACCCCGAAGGCGCGCTGGCGGCCGCCAAAGCCGCCGGCGCGGCCTTCCCGACACCCTCGGCCGGCGCAGTGCGGGCTCGGCTCGAGGCGGCCATTCACGAGTCGCGGATCGGCAAGCTCGATCGGCTGGTCGAGGTGATCGAGGGCGTGGCGGGGGATCCGAGCGCGCTGGCCGACACGCGGATCACCAGCGCGCTGGCACTGGCGATTCCGCAGCTCTTGCGCGCGGGCCGCCGCGATCTGGCCGAGGCAGTGGCGACGCGCATGGAGCAGGCGGTGGGCGACCTTGCCGCAGATCCCATGGCGGCCCACGCGGTCCACCTGGCGCGCGCCTGGGTCGCGCTGTTCGCCGGAGATCTGGCGGCAAGCCTGGCTCACGACGAAGCAGGCGCCGCCGCCGCCGAGCGCGCCGGGAACCTGCGGGTGGCTTGCCGGCAGCGCGCCGATGCGGGCTACGAGCGCGTGCTCTTGGGCGACGCCGAGGGGGCGCTGGCCGCGTGCCAGAGCTCGCTCGCGCAGTCCGAGCGAATGGGGCTCGAATCCGTGGCGCTGCAGTGCCTGCACAACGGCGGCCTGGCGCTCTTGCGGCTCGGGCGCCTGGACGAAGCCCTGAACTACGAAGAGCGCGCGGTTCAGGGCTATGCCAAGGTGAAAGACTGGCGCTTGCAGGGTGCGTCGCACGCCTACCTTTCCCTGATCCACCTGGCCCGGGGTGATCAGGACGTCGCCGAGGTCGAAGCACGCATGGGAGCGGGCCTGATGGCAGAGACGCCATCGACTCACGCCTTCGGGCTGGCGTGCCTGGCCCGGGTGCTCTTGGCGCGCGGCAAGCTGGACGAGGCGCTGGCCACGGCCGCGCAGGCTCACGCAGAGCTCGAAGCCGCCGGGCAGGTCGAGGACGGCGCGCACCTGATCCGGCTGACCTTCGCCGAAGCGCTGCACGCAGCAGGTCGGTTGGCTGAGGCCCGCGAGGCCATCGCGCGAGCGCGGGACCAGGTCGACGAGACCGCCGCGAAGATCCACGACCCGACGCACCGCCGGAGCTTCGTCGAGCGAGTACCCGAGAACGCCCGGACCCTCGAGCTGGCGCAGCGCTGGCTCGCTGCCGGCTGAGCCCCACGCGACGCGCCGTGTCGCGGTCCCGCGGCACAGGTGCGGTTGGCACAGCCTCGAGAGCCGGGAAATCGGCCTATCACGTCCCGGCACGCGCATTGCTCGAGGCAGGTCCCATGCGCGCGCGAGCCCTGCTTCTCACTGCAACGCTGGCCTTGGCCTGTGGCGGCCAGACGGGTTCCGACACCGGCGGCACCGGCTCTACCTCGGGCAGCGGCGGCACCGCGAGCGGTGGCAACGGTGGCGGGGGCACGGGCGGCATCGACTGCTCGAACGTCGGCTGCGCCATGGCACCAATGTGCGACGAGGGCTGCACCGCGGCCTGCGGGTGTTGCGGATGCGCGGACGGCTCCGAAGAGCCCGTCGCCGGAGGCGTGAATCGCTGCACGGGCGGGTGCTACGTGTTCGTGCCCACCAAGCCCTGCGGCGGGCTCGCGGGTGCCGCCTGCGCTGCCGACGAGTGGTGCGATCTGCCGAACGGCTGTGGGTCTCCGGACGCCCAGGGGACCTGCAAGAAGCGCCCGGACGGCTGCTTCGAAGACTGCCCCGGGGTGTGCGGGTGTGATGGCAAGCAGTATTGCAACACCTGCATCGCGAACACCCAGGGCGTGGACACCAGCGACGACAAGAGCTGCCTGGCCGGCAAGCCGGGCGCCACCGACAACGAATGCTCGAGCGGGCTCAAGTGCTGCTACCCCTGCGGCATCCCGGGTTGTCAGAACCAGTGCACCGTGCCGGATGCGAGCGGCGCCTGCCCGATGTACCCGTGATGGGCTGGCCCCGGCGCCGAGCGCGAGCGATGATGCGCCGGTGACGCGAGCAGTCGCCGGCGCCACGCTGCTTGAAGCATGATCGAGCCCTGTCACCCCGCTGGTTTCTTGGCGCGCCCCCTGCCGGCGCTGGGGGACGAAGAAGGGGCCGTCGTCCCTGCGTCGCTGCCGCCGGTGATCGACGCCCACGTGCACGTGTTCTCGGACGGGCTGTTCGAGGCGATCTGGCGCTGGTTCGACGCCCACGGCTGGCCGGTGCGCTATCGCCTGCACGCGCGCCCGGTGATCGACTTTCTGCTCTCGCGCGGGGTCGAGCACCTGGTGCTCTTGCACTACGCCCACAAGCCCGGCATCGCCC
>Ga0154020_10011282_pt1 | contig 10188 bp, 7 predicted proteins | sample Klosneuvirus_201_FD_109709 | JGI IMG/M metagenome (GOLD analysis project Ga0154020, IMG submission 109709) | Active sludge microbial communities from wastewater, Klosterneuburg, Austria - Klosneuvirus_20160825_MG | ecosystem: Engineered > WWTP > Aerobic digester > Activated sludge | place... | reverse complement strand
GCGCGGCGGATGGCCGAACGCGGCGTGCGGTTCATTCAGCTCTATCACGTGGGTTGGGACCAGCATCGGATGTTGCCTGAGCAGTTACCGATCCAGTGTGAGCACACGGACCAGGCCTCGGCGGCCTTGGTGACGGATCTCAAACGCCGCGGCCTGCTGGATGACACCTTGGTGGTGTGGGGTGGGGAGTTCGGGCGGTCACCCGTCGGGCAAGGAGATATTGACACGTCGGGATACGGGCGCGATCACCACCCGCGTTGCTTCACGATGTGGATGGCCGGAGGAGGCGTGAGGCCCGGTATCAGCTATGGTCAAACCGATGAGTTCGGTTTTAACGTGGTTGAGGGCGGAGTACATATCCACGACCTGCACGCCACGATACTGCACGCGATGGGGATCGATCACGAGCGGTTTACCTATCTGTACCAGGGCAGGCGGTTTCGATTGACCGACGTTTCGGGATCGGTTGTGCCCGGGCTTCTGGCGTAAACGGGGAAGCATCCCCTATCTGAATGGCGCCACTGCAAAGAGCAGGTGGGGGACACTACCGTCCTGAACCTCGCCGCGGTTCCCGCGAACAGTCTCTGCGGGCGAAGGGCGGGGCCTACAGCAGGAAAGGGTGAGGCCATGACGACGACTCAGGCAGAGAGGGCCGCGGGGCATCGGCGTGGGCACGCGCTCTTGGACAATCCACTGCGCACACGTGGAACGGCGTTCTCGGAAGAAGACCGGGCGCGGTGTGGGTTGCTGGGGCTATTGCCGCCGCGGGTTGAAACGCTTGAAGAGCAGGCGGCGCGCGCGTATGAAGCGTTTCGCAGTCGTGCATCGGACCTGGACAAGCACATCTACCTGCGGGCGCTTCAGGACACCAACGAAGTCCTGTTCTATCGGCTGCTGAATGATCACATCGAGGAGATGATGCCGATTGTGTACACGCCGACGGTGGCGGCGGCGTGCGAGCAGTTCTCGCATATCTATCGGCGGCCGCGCGGGCTGTTTGTCTCGTATCCGTTGCGCCATCGCATTCGCGAGATTCTCGCGAATCGGTACGGCAAGGACATCGACATCATCGTGGTCACCGACGGCGGGCGGATACTCGGGATCGGTGATCAGGGCGTGGGCGGGCTGGGGATCCCCATCGGGAAGCTGTCGCTCTACACGCTCATCGGCGGGATCCATCCGGCCCGGACGTTGCCGATCGTGCTGGATGTCGGCACGAACAACGCGGCCTGCTTGCGAGACCCGTTCTACCTGGGATGGAACCACGAACGAATCAGCGGGCAGGAGTACTTTGACTTCATCGATCAGTTCGTGCGCGCGGTCAAAGAAGAGCTGCCTGGGGCGTGCGTGCAGTGGGAGGACTTCCCGAACTCGATCGCGTACACGTTGCTCTCCCGATACCGCGAGGACCTTCTGAGCTTCAACGACGATATCCAGGGCACCGCGGCGGTCGCTCTTGGGGCAATCTTGGGAGCGATTGGTGTCACCGGTCGGCCGCTGCGCGAGCAGGAAGTGGTGATTCTCGGGGCCGGTTCGGCGGGGATAGGGGTCGCGGACTATCTCTGTCGGGCGATGATTCAAGATGGGCTCAGCGAGGCGGAGGCCCGCGCGCGATTCTGGATCATCAACCGAGGTGGAGTTCTGCACTCTGCACGCACGGATCTTTCCACGGAACAACGGGCATTTGCGCAGAGCACGGGTCGGCTGGCGGGGTTTGCGCGCTCGGCTGCCGGAGTCGTGGGCCTGGAAGAGGTCATTCAGGAGCGGTCCGCGACGATTCTGATCGGGTTGTCCACGCTGGGAGGCGCGTTCACCGAATCGATCGTCAAGGAAATGGGGCGAAAGACGCCGCGGCCGATCATCTTTCCGCTCTCGAACCCGACATCAAAGGCAGAGGCGACGCCCGCGGACTTGATCCGGTGGACGCAGGGGCGGGCGTTGATCGCCACGGGTTCGCCGTTCGCGCCGGTCAACGACGGTGGGAGGGTCATCCCCATCGCACAGTGCAACAACGTGTTCATCTTCCCCGCGGTGGGGTTGGCGATTGCGGCATCCGGGGCCCGGCGTGTCACCGACGGGATGATGCTGGCCGCGGCACGGGCGCTTGCGGAGAAGTCGCCGGCATGGAAGGACCGCAACGGAGCTTTGCTGCCTTCGCCCCGGGAGTTGCGCAGCGTGGCCAGGCACATCGCCGCGGCGGTGGCCATGCAGGCGCAGAAGGAGGGGTTGGCTCCGGCGATGAGCTCGGACGAGCTCGTGAGTCGCATCGCCGGCAATCAGTGGATGCCGGCGTACGAGTAGGAGTTTCGGTGAGCGTGGACGAACACCCGCGGACCGGAATCTAGGGCATTGAAGGCGACGATGGTCGGCTGCTCTCTCGGATGATGAGTCGGGTCGGCAGTTTGCGCGAGACTACCGGTGCGTCGCGGTTTTCGATTCGATCGACCAGCGCGTCAACGGCCGCGGCACCTACTTCAAGCAAGGGCACACGCACGGTCGAGAGGCGCGGGCGGAGAAGTGAGGCCAGGCGGCTGTCATCGAATCCGACGATGCGGGCATGATCCGGGACGGAAACTCCTGCCTGTTGAAAGGCATCCAGAACGCCGTAAGCAATCTCGTCGTTGGCGGCCATAACGCCGATCGGGTTGGGCATGTGGGGACCGAGCATGCGCTGGGCCCAGGTGCGACCCCATTCCGGGAGATAGCTGCCATAGACGACCTGTTCGGGCCGCGGTGTGTGGCCGAGCCTCGTGAGGGCCGCTGTGAAAGCTCGGGCGCGTTGGATGGTGTCGAAGTTGTCGCGCGGGCCGCCGGCAAAGTAGCACTGCGCTGCGGGGACCGATCCCAAGAGGTGGGCTACAGCTTCGGCGGCTCCCGCGGCATTGTCGATCAGGATTGAGTCCACGCCGGGTTCGTGCGGGTCGGTGTCAAGCGAAACGACCGGAAGGCCAGTGCCTTTGGCGGCGCGCCACAATCGTTCGTTTGGTTCGGTGAGCATGATCGCCAGCCCGTCGATCAGGCCGAATGGGCCTGAGCTGATGGTTTTGGCTTCGTCGCCGCGGCCCTCGGAGGTGACGAGCAAGTGGTAGCCGCGACGGTGGGCCTCCGCGTCGGCGCCGCGGAGAAGTTCGGAGTAGAACTCCCCGTGAATGTCGGGTAGGACGATCCCGATCGTGAACGACCGTCGGGTCATAAGGCCCTGGGCGAAGCGGTTGGGTCGGTAGCCGAGTTCCTCGATGACGCGCATGACGCGCTCAGCGGTGGCAGGAGCAACCAGGTGCGGCGAGTTCAGGAAGCGGCTCACGGTCGCGGTCGAGACGCTGGCGCCCGAAGCGACATCCTCGATCGATGGCGGCTTGGCCAAGGGCCGGGTGACGGGCGGAGCTGGGCGCGCGGTGCGTGTCACTTTGGCCATGATACCACCAAAGCTCGGATATGAAATCGCTTTCATTTGAATCTGGGGAGTGATACGCTCAGGCCGTGAGAAGAGTTAGCGCGAACATTGCACTTTGGGCGGCCTTACTGAGTACGGGGGTGGCCGGCTTTGGTTGTTCTGGGACGGCATTGACCGCCCTGGATCGCCAGCCCGTCGAAGCCTCAAGCGTTGTGATCGAAGCACCTGCCGATGCGAGCCGTCCGCCCTACCACTTTGCGGCAGAAGATGAACGACTCCTGGATGCGGTCCAGCACGGGGCGTTCAACTACTTGTGGACGGCCGTCGCTCCTGAGACGGGAATGGTGCGGGATCGCACGAGCAAGCCGGTGGTCAGTGTGGCGGGAGTTGGGTTTCAGCTCTCGGCGCTGCCAATCGGGGTTGAGCGGGGCTGGGTCACCCGTGCGGCCGCGGAAGAGCGGGCGTTATTGATCGTTCGGAGCCTGGCGGGCAATCCAAACAATCGCAAAGCCGGACTGTTCTATCACTTTCTGGATGGCACGAACGCGGGGCAGCCTCAAGAGGCGTATGAGCGGGTGGTGAGCACGATCGACTCGACGCTCTTGTTCTGTGGGATCATCACGGCCGGCGAGTATTTTGGTGGTGAGGTCAAGGCGGTGGGCGGCGCGTTGGTGAATGGTGCGGATTGGTCGTTCTTCGTCGCGGCGCCCGGCGTGCCGATGACGGGACCCGCCAAGGACTACGAACAGGGGTTCATGTCCCTGGCGTGGAAGCCTAACTCCGACAGCGCCCCGACCGGTGAAGGAAAGCTGGTTCCGTACTTCTGGCTGGATGCGGGCGATGAGCAGAAACTCACGGTTTTTCTGGCTAATTCGTGCACAAAAGCGGAACATCGTGTCCCCGCGGAGATGTACTACAAGCTCCGCCGCCAGCTTGGCTCGCACGCGGACACGGGGCCCTTTGCATGGTTCCCGTACTCCGGGGCGCTCTTCACGCACTTCTTTGCGCACTGCTGGATCAACTACGCGGCCGTTGGGCCCGACGATCCCCAGCGATTTACGACTTGGCCCAGGGCGCGAGTTGACTGGTGGGAGAACTCGCGGCGTGCGATCCGCATGCATCAGATCAAGACCACTGCGAGGACCGATCTTTTCCCCGGACTGGGCGAGAACGCCTGGGGATTGACGGCCTCGGATGCTCAAGGGTCGTACGCGGTCCCGGGGCTTTATCCCGCGCGAATCGTTTTCAAAGAGGAGTTGGAGGGACGCGACTTCTCATCATTCCGCCCGAAGGATGATTTTGGTGACGGGACGATCGCGCCTTATGGCGCGGGCTCGGCGATCATGTTCGATCCCGTGGCGGCGGTGAAAGCGATGCGCCGGTTCCGGGAGCTCAAGAACGCTGATGGATCGCCGCTGGTTTGGCGCGACCCGGTGGCGGGTGGGTTCGGTTTTAGGGATTCTTTCTCTATACGAACCGACTGGGCCGCGCCGGACTGCCTAGCCATTGATCAAGGGCCGTTGATCGTGGCCATTGAGAACGCCCGAACGGGCCTGATTTGGAACCTGTTCGCGTCCAATGCGGCAATTCGGGACGGATTTCGAAGGCTGGGATTGAAGCCTCCGGCGGCCGCGAAAACCCCCGGTCGCTGACCCGCCTTCACAGAAGTTTGATGATTTGCCTTGACAGAACGCCAAAAGTGGTAATTGTGTAAGCGGTTACATCAACCGGGCGATGTTTCGCTCCGGAATTGAGACTCTCAAAGGCCATCGTTTTCGAACCCGTTTCAGGAGGATTAGTGATGACAATGCAACTTGCGGCAGTTCTGACAGCGTGTGTGGGCTTGGCGGCGGTCGCCGTTGCCCAGCCCGCGATCAATGGGGCCCATCCAAACACACGAGTTTACGACAACTTCCCGGCCTCGACGCTGGTTGTCACCAACAGCTACCCTGCGCTGGTGCAGTTCAGCGACTCGAACCTGGTTGGCGCGGGATTCGCAAACCGGCATAACTTCCGGCTGTCTTCGGACGGTGGGGCGACCAACGCTCAGTTCCAGAACAGCCACACGTTCTCGTTCTTCTCCGATCTGAAGCTGAGCGGCACACCGGGGGCCAGCGGCGAGATCGGCCTGCAGATTTCCCCGTGGTGGGACCCCAACGGCGACGGCGTCCTGTTCATGAACGGGGCCACGGGCGAGGTCGCTGCATTCGGCGGCCGCCTGCCGTTCTACTCCTTCACGACCAGCCAGGGCGCGAGCTACACGGTCGGCACGACTGTTCGGGTGGGCGTTGAGTACGCCGCGCATAGCAACACGGCCGGTGATCCTGGCCAGATCCGTTACTGGTACGGGGCGTTGAACAGCGGTTGGATCAACTTTGACCAGGGCAACCCGGGCGAGGATCCGCCACACGGTCTCTGGGGTATTCTGAACCCGGCCTATGTCGGCGGGTACATGCAGGCCCCGGGCGCCCAGGTCGGCGCCGGAACGCTTGTCGCCAGCTTCTCCAACAACACGTATGTTCCGACTCCGAGCTCGATGGCCCTGCTGGGCCTGGCCGGGGTGGTCGCGGGGCGGCGTCGCCGCGCGGTGTGAGTTGGTGATAGCTGCACTTGAAACCAACGAGGGGCGGCCCAAACGGGCCGCCTCTTTCGATTCCTAGAAAATGAGGCCGGATCTGCCTCTTGACATCGTGCCGCTGTTCGTGGATGATGAAAGCGGTTACATCCCGGGGAACTTCGCTTGCTCAGCAATGCCTACGGGCACTTTGACGAATCGGGGCGGGTATTTTCGATTACCGATCCCCAGACTCCCACGCCGTGGGTCAACGTCGTCAGTAACGGGCGCTACGGGTTTGTCGTCAGCCAGAACGGCGGCGGGTTCTCGTGGCTGGACAACAGCCAACTGAACGTGCTGACGCGCTGGGAGATGGATCTGGCCCGCGACCAGCACGGCCGGTTTCTTTACCTCTCGGATCTGGACACCGAAGAAGTCTGGTCCGCCGCCCCTTCGCCATGCCGACCCAAGTTTGATAAGTACTTGTGCCAGCACACTCAGGGGAAGACGCGTTTTGTCACCGAGTGTCACGGCATCCGCGCGGCGTGGACGTTGAGTGTCGCTCCCGATGATGCGGTCGAACTCTGGACCGCCGAACTTACAAACCTGACGGCACGGAAGCGTCGGCTTCGCATCGCGTCATACCTTGAGTGGTGTTGCGGCGTCGCGCCGGATGCCAAGCGAGAGTTCCACCGGTTGTTCTTTCAGACCGTGCACGATACGGGTCGGCGCGCCATTATCGCGACCAAGAACATGTGGGATGTCCCGCCGCGGCACGAGGGGGAGCATTGGAACCGTCCCTGGCCCTACATCGCGGCTCATGCGGTTGGCGGCGTTCGGTTTGATCGGGAGTTGGCGCTGGCCGACAAGTCGGCGTTTCTCGGGCGATATGGCGATACGTCTCGCCCCGCCGCGATGATCGGCGACCCGGCCGTGGGCGAGAATGCTACTACGTTTGGCCGGTTCGGAGACGCGGCCGCGGCCCTCGGCGGGGACCTGACGTTGGCTCCCGGAGCCTCGGTCAAGCTGCACTTCACGCTGGCGATCGCGGCGAACGAGAAGGAACTGCTCCAACTCCTTGACCGGTACTCAAACACCAGCGCTGTCGAAGCTGCAACCACGCAGACCGTCGACCGATGGGAAGAACTGCTTTCCCGCACGAGCATGCAATCTTTGATGCCGGACATGGACCTGATGTCGAACCACTGGCTGCCGTTCCAGGCGATCAGCGGGCGTCTCTGGGGCCGCACCGGCTATTACCAGCAGTCCGGCGCGTTTGGATTTCGAGATCAGTTGCAGGACAGCCAGGTGTGGCTCACTCTTGAACCCAAGCGCTGTCTGGAACAGATCCTGCTCCACGCGGCTCATCAGTTCGCGAACGGGAGCGTCTATCACTGGTGGCATCCGTTGACCGAGACCGGGCTAAGGACGGCGTGCAGCGATGACTATCTCTGGCTGCCGTTCATTGTGGCGGCGTACATCAAAGAAACAGGTGATCTCAAGGCGCTCAACCTGAAGATCCCGTTTGTCGACGACGCGACACCTGCGACTCTACTGGATCACTGCCAACGCTCAATCGCACGTTCGTTCGGACGCATGAGCCCGCGTGGGTTGCCGCACATCGGTTCCTGCGACTGGAACGACGGATTGTCCGCGGTAGGGATCAAGGAAAGAGGCGAGTCGGTCTGGCTCGCGATGTTCCTGATCTCATTGCTCGAGGACTTCGGCGCATGCTGCGCAAACGCGGGTCATACGGAGCTTGCCCGTGGGTACGCCGAAAGGCGCCAGGCCCTGATTAAGTCGGTCAATGACTACGCGTGGGATGGTTCCTGGTTCCGCGGCGCCACGCTGGACAGTGGCGAGTGGATCGGCTCGCACGACAACAAGGAAGGCCAGATCTTCCTGAACTGTCAAACCTGGGCCGCGTTGACCAACTGCACGACACCCGATCGACTCCATACCTCTTGGGATTCGGTCAAGGTTCACCTGCTGTCGGAATGGGGCCCGCTCTTGATCGCGCCGGCGTATACGGAGCCACGCCCCGACATCGGGTACATCACGCGGTATTCCCCGGGCTCGCGCGAGAACGGCGGCGTGTACATGCACGCGGCGACGTGGGCGCTGGCCGCGGCGTGTAAGGTACGAGACGTCGGGTCTGTCGGAAAGATCTGGAAGTCGATATCACCGCCACTGCGGTGTGCCGATGCCGAGGGGTATCGCGCCGAGCCGTATGTGATGCCGGGCAATGTGGATGGCCCGCTCTCGGATACACCCGGGCGTGCGGGCTGGACGTGGTACACCGGTTCGGCCGCGTGGCTGCGGAAAGTGGTGATGGACTGGGTGCTGGGGATCCGGGCGACCTGGGATGGGCTGGAGATCGATCCGTGTCCGCCTGTGGGACTGGGAATTGTGGATGTGAAGCGGCTGTGGCGGGGCCGAAGCGTTCACATCCGGTTCGATTCGAGCGACTTTGACCCCAGCCATCGGCCCGTCCTGACGATCAACGGCGTTCAATCCGACCAGACGGTACTTATCGAGTCCGACTGGAAGGCCAGAGAATCTATCGAGGTCGAGGTGACATGGGGTCGTGAGAGAGCGGCATCGAAACCACCCGCAACCCGGAGTCTCAAAGTATGAACATCGGAACCAAGCCCATCTCAAAGGCGCGCGCGTTCACGCTGATCGAGCTCCTGGTGGTCATCGCCATCATCGCGCTGCTGATCGGCATCCTGCTGCCCTCGTTGGCTCAGGCCAGGAACACGGCCCGAGATGTGGCGTGTAAGAGCAACCTGAGGCAGATCGGGCTCGCGATGCAGATGTACTTTGATCAGCAGAAGAATCCGGTGTGCATCGACCTCTATCCGCGCACGCCGCAGACGCTGGTGGCTCGAGACTACTGGAACGTGATCCCCACTCTCAACGACTTCCTGAGCAATAAGGGGAGCGAGGCGTTCGGTTGCCCAGCCGCGAAGGGGGCGGCTAGCGTGAAGGACCCACAATCCAGGCAGTACCTGCGAAACGGATTCCGCTACTACGACAACATCGGGATCACCGGCACGACGGATGAGTACGTCACCGAGTACTGGTTCAACGACTCGCCGTACTACCCCGCCTACGGCCAGCCCGCACCGGGCAACTACCAATCCGGTGTGAGCAAGCGCGAATACAACAAGATCAAGCACCCCGAAGAGCTGGTACTGGCGACGGATGCTCTGGATGAGTTCCCACGCCACGCCGGAGTGAAGGTCAAAGTCCTCACCACCGGCTACAGCGAGACGGACCTGCTGAAGGCCACGAATCAGAACAACTTCCTCCGCGGTGATCTGCGGATCGAGTCCCGGCCGATCCGGCTCTACCGTCCTCCGGAGGCGAAAGACAAGTTCGGCGCGCCGGGCCCGTTCTTCAACTGGGGCCACCTCTACGGACCCTGACCGTTTCATCGATGGAGGCATTACATGGGCATTCGAGACATCATGAAGTCCAAACCGTGGGCCGGGTGGGCGGTGGCGGGCGTGCTCATCGTGTTGTGCGGTTGGGTCTGGTACCGGTCCCTGGGTGGCGGTGGGGACCCCTACTCGCTCGGTCGCACGACCGAGGAGATCACGATCCGAGATCGTGAAACCGGCGACGAATGGACGATGCCGCGGGGGCGCTTCGAGATGGCGCTCTGGGAACGTCCGCTCCCGATCGACCCGAGTCAGGGTGTGGCCAACCCCAAAACAGGGAAGTTGACGGGCTTCCCCAAAAGCGAGTGGGAATCCACCATCGACCGCATCAGCAGAGAACGCCAGGCCACCGCGACCTCCGGCGGGCGGGGCGGCAAGCCCTCAACTACAGCCCCGGGCAAGTGACGACCGCGCGATTGGGCGTGCGAATCAGGTAGTCTCTCACCCATGGCCGGCGCGAACCCGACAGCATCTTCCATGACACGTCGTGCGGCGTTGGGAACCATCGCCGCGGCTGGCGCTGGCTTTGCCCTTTTTGGTCCGCGCGCCGGGAAAGAGCGAACCGACGGCAGGCTCGTCCTGGACTACTGGGAGAAATGGACCGGGCAAGAAGGCCGCGCGATGCAGAAAGTCGTAGGCGACTTCAATGCCTCGCAGGATCGGTTGTTCGTCCGCTACTTCGCGACGGCGGGGATCGATGAAAAGGCTCAGATCTCCATCGCGGGCGGCGCCCCCCCGGACATCCTGGGCCTGTGGAACTACAACGTGCCCGCGTTCGCCGAGACCGAGGCGAT
>Ga0154020_10011281_pt1 | contig 10189 bp, 4 predicted proteins | sample Klosneuvirus_201_FD_109709 | JGI IMG/M metagenome (GOLD analysis project Ga0154020, IMG submission 109709) | Active sludge microbial communities from wastewater, Klosterneuburg, Austria - Klosneuvirus_20160825_MG | ecosystem: Engineered > WWTP > Aerobic digester > Activated sludge | place... | reverse complement strand
CTCGGGGAGCGGGCCGATGCGCCGACGCCGGGACTGACCCATCGCTATGTCGATAAGGCGCTGTTCCTGGCGCTCGATACCTGCCCGGTCTATTGCCGCTTCTGCACCCGCAGCTATGCGGTCGGTGTCGATACGCCGCAGGTCGAAAAGTTCACGCTGCACGTCAACCAGGAGCGCTGGCACAAGGCGTTCGCGTACATCGCGTCGCGGCCCGAGCTGGAGGACATCGTGATCTCGGGCGGGGATGCCTACAACCTGCGGCCCCAGCAGCTGCGCGAGATCGGCGATGCGCTGCTCGACATCGACCACATCCGGCGCATGCGCTTTGCCACCAAGGGTCCGGCGGTGATGCCGCAGAAGCTGCTCACCGACCACGAGTGGGTGGACTCGCTGACCCAGATCGTCGAGCGGGGCCGCAAGCTCGGCAAAGACGTGATGCTGCACACCCACTTCAACCACCCCAACGAGATCACGGGGATTACCCAGGATGCGATTCAGGTGCTGTTCTCGCGCGGCATCTTCGTCCGCAACCAGTCGGTGCTGATCCGCGGCGTCAACGACAACGTCGCGACCATGGGCCTCCTGCTCAAGCGGCTCGGCCACGTCAACGTCCACCCCTACTACGTCTACATTCACGACATGGTGAAGGGCGTCGAGGACATGCGGACGACGTTGCAGACAGGGCTCGACATCGAGAAGCAGCTGCGCGGCTCGACGGCGGGCTTTAATACGCCGATGTTCGTGATGGATGCGCCCGGTGGAGGCGGCAAGCGCGACGCCCACTCGTTTGAGCACTATGACCGGGTGACTGGGGTCTCGGTGTACTCGGCAAAAGCGGTCAAGCCGGGGCAGCTGTTCTTCTACTTCGACCCGATCGATCGCTTGCCTCCCGAGGGACAGGCGCGCTGGGCCGACCCGGCAGAGCACGACAAGATGATCGCCGAGGCCCGCCAAGCGGCGCTTGGCAAGCGCTGAGCCGCCGATGACAAGAGGGTTGCTACCGTCGGCGGTGGCGTGGGCTCACAACCTGCGCCGGCTGCTTGTGCCGCGTCCGTCGTGGCGGGCCGAGGCCGAGTTCGCGTTCTATCAGGTCCGCGAGTCGGAGCTAGCCGAGCAGCTATCGCGCCAGAAGCTGTGGCAGCGGCAGGGCCACTTCATCGGGCTGTCGGTGGTAGATGCGCTGGGGCTGCTGGATCGGCAGGCGCTCGGGGGACGGCGGATTCTCGAGATCGGGGCGGGCGAGTGCATGCTCAGCCAAGCGCTGCTTACCGCCGGAGCGGGCGAGGTCTGGGCGGCGGATGCGGTGCCCAAGCAGCTGTGGGCGGCAGCGGCGCAGCACTCGCAAGGGGACAATCCGGCGGGGCTGCACTGCGTGGTGGCGGATGCGCTCGACCTGCCGTTTGCGACCGGAAGCTTCGATCTGGTGGTCGCGAACCTGGTGCTGCACCACATTCGTCCGCTGCCGGCGCTGCTGTCCGAGGTGGCGCGGGTGCTCAGGCCGGGGGGACGCTTTGTGGCGCTGGAGCCGGCGCCGCTGGTCGGGCTGCTGGTGCATGACCAGACGAGCGACAACGAAGCGCCGCTGTGGCCGGGGACGGTGACGGCAGCGCTAGGGGAAGCGGGCTTGCAGGCGCCGGAGCACCATTATCTGTGGGTGAGGCTCCGCTCGGGGCTGCTCGGGCCACTGTCGCCGAGCTATCGGGTCCGCGCGGACAAGCCGGGGATCGTTGGGTCGGTGGCGCCGGGGGACCTGTTGCGGAGGCCGCTGGTCGCGAGTCGGCTGCCCGGTCTGTCTTTGGACAGCGGCTGCCGGTTTGCGCCACTCGTCCACGAGCAGCTCACGGCGATTGTCGAGTGCGTGAAGAGAAATCAGCTGCTTTTGGGGTAGGGGAGGAAGCTCCCGCCGACCTACTCGGGAAGTAGGCCGGCAGGAGAAAGCGGCGGCGGCTAGAAGTAGGCGGGGCGGCTGAAGTAGGCGCGGCAGCGGCTGAAGTAGGCGCGGCAGCGGCTAAAGTAGGCGCGGCAGCGGCTAAAGTAGGCGCGGGCATGGCGGAAGTACGCGTCTCGGAAGTACGCGTCTCGGAAGTACGCGTCTCGGAAGTACGCATCGCGGAAGTACGCGTCGCAGAAGTACGCGTCTCGGAAGTACGCGTCGCAGAAGTACGCGTCTCGGAAGTACGCGTCGCAGAAGTACGCGTCTCGGAAGTACGCGTCTCGGAAGTACGCGTCTCGGCGGCTGAAATAGGCGCGGCGGCGGCGGTGCAGCAGCAGGGTGCCCGCGCCCAGCAGCAGCATGATCAGGGTGCCCGCCGGAGTGGTGGGCCGACCGCTCGCCGAGCAGCCAGTTTCTTCCACCGAGGGCTTCTCTTTGGCCATCGGCAGTCCGGTGCCATCGAGGTTGATGCTGCCAATGGCCAGGCCGTCCTTGGTCTTGATGGTCATCACCGTGGTGCGCGGACCGGTGGCGGTCGGCTTGAAGGTGACGTTGAGGGTGACGAGGCCCTCTTCGGTCGGAGTCCCAGCGGGCAGGGTGCCACTCGGCGGATCGGCGCTCCAGTCGTCCTGGTTCTCCGAGAAGCCGGTCTGGAACTCAATGTCGCTGGCGTCGGAGTTGCGGCAGATGACCTTGAGCGCCGCGCTCTCGCCCATGCGGACCATGCCGAGGTTCTTGTCGTCAGGCGAGCAGCTGATGGTCAGCAGCTTGCCGGTGCCCTCGAGCTTGACCTGGGTCGGCGACGTCAGACCGGAGGCGTTGACCACCAGGATGGCGCTGCGGGTACCGTTGCCGGTCGGCTTGAACGCAACCTTAAAGGGAGCCGAGGCGCCCGGATCAAGCACGACCGTACGATCGCCAGTGACCACGTAGTCGGAGCTGGCGGTGCCACTGATGCTGAGGTCGAGGCCGGTCAGCTTGGCGGCGCCGGTGTTGGTGACGGTCACGGTCTGCTCTTGCGAGCGCAGGCCGATGATCGTAAGCGGGAAGGTCATCATCATCGGGTCGACCTTGAGGTCCGCCTGAACACCGGTCACCGATAGCGGGATGCGCAGGTTGCCCATCTTGACGAGGTCATTGACGACGATGCTGATCTCGCCGCTCTGCTGTATGGCGGTCAGCGGGCCAGCCTGGACATCCAGCGTGATCGCCGGATCGCCCTTTTTGAGGATCTTGCCCTCGCTCGGCAGGCCAGAGACCTTGAAGGCGCCCGTCGCCGGGGTGAGGATGCTCTTGCCGAACACCAGGTCCTGATCGCCCTCGTTGGTGATCTGGATCTGCTTCGACATCGAGGTGGTCTTGATGTAGACCGCGCCGAAGTCGATCTGGCCCGGCGTCACCACCACCTTGGGACCGGTGGAAGTGCCGGTAAGCGGCACCTTGGCGACGTGACCGGGCTTGAAGTCGGTCGCGATCTCGAGGTCGGCCTTCTGGCTGCCGATGTCGACGGGGCAGAACTGGACCGGAATCACGAAGGTACCGCCGCCGCCAGGGACAGTGCGAGTCGCCGGAGCGGTCTGCTTGAACGAGGAAGCGTTGGCGCCGGTGAAGCCGAGGCTCAGGATCTTGAGCGCGTCGGTGCCAGTGTTCTTGACGGTCACGTACTGCGCCGACGAGCAAGTGCCGGTCTGCTGCTTGGTGGTGAAGTCAATCTTGTCGACCGACATCTCGAAGTTGGCGACAGTGCCACGGCACGACACCGAGACATTCACCTTGCCCATGGGCTTGGCCGAGTCGTTGCTGGTGATCTCGAGAGTCGACTGGCGAAGCGCCTGCACGGTCGGCTTGCACTGCACCTTGATGTCGCCAGTGCTGGCGGTCAGCACCTTGAAGGGCGACATGGCCGAGGCCGCCGTCACGACTGCGAAGTCACCCAGGTCCCCGCCGATGAACTGAAGGTTGGTGATGCTCAGATCGGCGTTGCCGGTGTTCTGGACGGTGATGGTCTGCTCAGGTCCGGTGGCGCCGACTCGAACCGGCGACAGCACGAGCGAGGCCGGAGCGACGATCACGGGCCGACCGTACGAGCCCTTCACCGAGACGATGCCGCTATAGTTCACGCCGGCGATTGAGTAGGCGACGCGGACATTGGTGGTATAGGCCTTCTCCAGCGCCGGCTTGAACTTGACCTCGAAGGTTACGCCCGCGCCCGCGCCGAGCAGGGTGGCCGCCGGAACGCTCTCGAGAGCGAAGTTGGTGCCGTCATCAACGGTGGCGCCGTTGAAGCCGAGATAGCCGCCGCCGGTGTTGGTGATCGCGACGGTGACATTCGAGGCCGACGAGCCGACGGGAATGCCACCGAAGTCAATCTGGGCCGGCTGGGCGTCATAGCGGGGACCGATGCCCTTGACGATGAGCTGCACCACGCCCGGAGCAGCGCCAGGCGTCGACGGGGTCATGCTGTAGATGGCCGTCGCCTGACCGGCAGCGGTCGGCTTGGCCGTGACCTTGAGGGTCAGCTTGTCACCGGGCAACAGCGTCTTGGGATAGGCAATGGCTTCCACGGTGAAGACGCCAGCCGGAGTGACGTCGCCGCTGGCGATGGTGATGGCGGCAGTTCCCTGGTTCTCGACCTCGACGCTAAGATCCGCGCTGCCGAGCACCGGAACCTCGCCGAAGTCGGCAGGCGACGGGTTGGAACGAAGCGGGCTGGCAACGTACTGCAGCGACTGGGCGATCAGCTTGGCCGCGTCGCCCGCCGAGTCGTAGCAGCCGTAGTAGCCGATGTCGCTCGAGACGGGATAGAGGTTGAGGTCGATGCGGGGCCGACCACCGGGGAAGCCGGTGATGACCATGCCGTTGCCGTCGTTCCAGGTCGCGACGATCTTGGCGCCGCTGCGGACGGTCGAGCCGGTGACACTCGAGCGCTCGCGGCAGGTGCTGCCGTTGGTGTCAACCTTGGTGATGCCGGTGAGCACCGCATGGGTGTCCTTGGTGCCAAGGGACTTGCGGCTCACGTACGACATGGAGCTGCTGTTGTCGATGAGCTGGTACTTGCTCCAGTTGGTGCCGGTCGGCGAGTTGTAGTAGTAGCCGCCGTAGAACGGCAGGGCCATGACCACGCCGCCGCCCTTGTCGATGTAGCGAGCGAGGGCATCGCCGACGCCGGTCGAGTCGCTGAAGCCGCCCTTGTTGACGTCGCCGAACACCAGCACCGAGTCACACTTGGCCAGCGTGGCGTCAGCTGGTGCCGTATAGCCAGCGTCGACCATCGTGACGCTGTCGAACAGCTTGCTGGCCTCGAGCTTGGTCTTGATGTCGCCGGTGGCCGAGGTGTCCGTGCAGGCATAGACAACGCAGGCTTTGGGCCCAGCTGCGTTGGCTGTTGTGACGGCCCCAAAGACGGTGAGCGCCGCCACCCAAGCCAGGCAGTGGCGCAGAGTCCCGGTGAGCCGAGAAGTGACGCCGGTAGATTCGGCGTCGGGTGAGCGAGCGGCAAGCTTACATATCATCGCACCCTCCTCAGGGAGTCAGAAGTGGGTGATACATACCACATGTCGGCCCAATGCAAGCCCGCATGTTGGACCAGTGGCTGGCACGAATCGGGGGGAGAGCCGGGCTCTACAGCAGACGCTCTGCTTGGAGGGCTTTGAGGAAGGGCTCGCTCATCTGGGAGCCGTACCGATAGAACAGCGCGGGCTTGCCAAGCGGCGCCTCGAACTCGAGATGGAGGCCGGCCTTGGGGGCGGGGAAGCTGCGACCGGAAAAGACGTGGACCCAGGTTCCTTCGGGCAGGTAGACCTTGACCGTCGTCGCCCCTGGATCGCTCACCGGCGCAAACAGCAGATCCTCACCGAGCAAGTATTCCTCGAAGGACAGTGCGTAGACATTGGGATCGGCTGGGTAGTGGAGCGCGAGGTGACGGGCCACCGGCATGCCAGTCTCGGCGGCCTGAGCGACCAGCTGCTTGCGATACGCCGCCCACGCCCGGTAGAGCTTGGCGCAGCGCACAAAGTGAGCCAGCGTCTCGGCATCGCCATCGATCTGGAAGTTGTCCTCGGGACGATTGCCCTCGTGGGTGCGCATCACCGGACTGAGCGCCGACAGCTCGAGCCAGCGCCCCAATAGCTCCCGGCTGCGGGTGACGCGGGTGAGGCCGTTTTTGACCGTGGTGTAGCCGCCGGCGTCGCTGTGGTTGAGGCTGAAGCCCGAGACTCCGCCGGACAGCATGCCGACCACCGCACTCTTCATGCCGTCGTAGACATCCCAGGTCACCAGCTGATCGCCGAGCCAGAACAGCGTCGAATGACCCGGACTCTTGCGGTAGCCGGAGCGCGTGAAGAAGAGAAGCTCGTTTTCGCGTCCGCTCTCGCGAATGGCCTCGCGGTTAAGCTGCGCCCACTCCTCGGGATACTGGTTGTGATAGGCCCGCGCAGCAACGTCGGCGTGCATGTGAGCGTCGTAGGGCAGCGCCTCGCCAAAGTCGGCCATCCAGCCCGAAGCGCCCGTCGCCAAGACCTCGGTGCGGATGATGTCCTTCCACCACTTGCGCGCCTCGGGGTTGGTCACGTCGAGCAGGCCGGCGGAAAAGTCGGTGTTGGGAATCATGTACGGCTGCCCGTTGGGCTCGCGCACCAGATAGCCACGGTCGCGGGCCTCGGCAAACAGGTTGCGCCCCGGTCGCCCGAGGTTGCCGATGTCGACGAAGAACGGATTGACATAGGTCAGGATGCGCATGCTCTGGGCGCCGAGCGACTTCTGGAGCGCCTCCCAATCGGGATAGCGGACGCGATCGAGCTGCCAGTTCCACCACAGCTGCTTGCCGAAGCTGGTCTTGCGCTGACCGACCCAGTCTTGCAGCCACACCGCCGCAATCGGCGCCCCCGCCCGGCTGAGCTTGTCGACGAGCGTCTGCACGCGCTGCGTCCCGCCCTGAATCCCGACAATTGCCCCTTGGTGGACCCAGTCGGGCAGCGGTCGCATCCGGCCCGAATACTCGGTGTACTCACGGATCAGCTCGGCAGGCGTCCGCCCGTGGAAGATCCGCCCCTTCAAGTTCCGCGAATAGACCCGCAGCTGAATCCGGTCGGGAGTCCGCAGATCGAAGATTTGATACTCGTAGTTTTCCGTCAGCAGGCTGCGCAGCTCGCTGGTAATGAAGTGCGGAATGCTGACGTAGCTGGTGTGCCAGCTGCCGCCCGAGCGCGCGACCAAGTCGACGGCGGTGGTCAGCGGCTGAAGCCCTCGCCCGATGCCCTGTTCCTGCACCCAGATCGGGACGCGCCGGCCCTTCAGATTGAAGTAGGTAAACTGCTCGCCGAAGCCAAACACCTTCTCGCTGGGCGGCGAGGCGAAGGTGAGAAAGGTGCGGTTGAGATCGTCGTCGTCGATGCTCAGGTCAAAGCCGAGCTGATGCGGCCCAATCGGGAAAAACTTGAGCAGATAGGGTGCCGAGCCCGCCCCGGTACAGCGCAGCGTGCCCTGGAGCTGCACCGAACCCGCGACCTCGCGAATCTGCTCGAGCCGCTGCGTGGCGCACGAGCTACCGGTCGCTTTGTCGGCAAAGAAAAACGAGCCGCGCGACTCTTCGACTTTTTCCTGACCGTAGGCCGCCGCGACGAAGGACATGCCGGGAACGCTCTCCCAGATGCGCCGCTGCGGCTCGTCGTTGTGGGTGATGAAGACCTGACCGCCCAGCTCGGGATTGAACGACACCACAAACTGTCCGACGGGAAGATGGACCGCAGTGACCTTGCGCTCGACCTCGAGGTGACCGAGCAGCGGCGCATCGCCGTACTTGTCGTTATAGCGAGGCAGAAGCCAGGCCCGTCCCACCAGCAGCCCGATGACAAGGAGACCGCCCAGCACCCCGAGCACGATCGGCCACAGAATGCGACTGCGCCGCCGCTGCTTCCGATTGACCGAGAACAGGGTCGCCCGAATGCCGTGGTCGTCAGCGAGCGAGCGTTGATGGAACCCGGACATGGCTGGTCTCCTTGCCGTCACGGAGTCGGGCGACGCGGGCAAGCGCCCACAGCGGGAAATAGGACTTGTAGAGTCGATAGTCGAGCATCGCCGTGCCGAAGAACACCCCCGCCTGCGCCTGCTGGGGAAACGAGCCGTCGGGAAGCTGCTGGTCCGACAGGAACCGAATCCCCCGCTCGATGGCTTGGTGCGACGGTGGCAGCGCCAACAGCAGCCCGAGCAGCGCCCAGCTTGTGTTCACCACCTGCGACTGCGGATGCGGCACGTACTCGCCAGTCAGGCAGCTCGAGTAGTGCTCGCCCCAGCCGCCGTCGGGCTTCTGCTTGCCGAGCAGCCACACCGCCGCGCGCTGAATGGCGGGATCGTGGGCCGGTACTCCTGCGGCATGGAGCGCTTCGAGCACATGAAAGATTCCGTAGGTGAAGTTGATGCCCCAAAAGCCAGGAAACGAGCCGTCGGGCCTTTGACTTTGGCGGAGCAGGCCGAGCGCCGCCGCAATCGCGGTGTTGATCTGGATGAGCAGCGTACTGCCCAGCTCGGCGCCCAGGTGATTGCGCAGCGCGATGAGACCGCGCAGACACGACGCGGTACACTCCAGATAGGACCGCTCGGTCATGCAGCTGCCGTACATCTCGGACGGATTGATGCTCTCGAGGATCGAGCCGGCGCGCCGCGCCTCATAGGAACCGAAGCCTCCGTCGGGATTTTGGCGGAGCAAGAGAAACCTCGCCGCTTCGATGAGGTGCTGGCTGGAGATCCGCTCGGACGGCGCAATCGGACTCCCTGGGTGGTGCAGCGCCAGCAGCGCCGAGACCGCTTCCGCCGTGCAGTCGCTCACCGGCCAGCGATGAACGCCATCGGAAAAACACCAACCACCGAGGATCGACTCCCGCCGTTCGGCCTTGTGACCGGGCAGCTCGCTGTGGAGCTGCAAGCTACGCAGGTGCGCATAACCCTTTTGCAGCGACTCCGCCACCAGGCCGGCGCTCGCCACGTCCGTCGGCGTTTCATGGAGCGCGAGCAGCGCAAACGCGGTATCCCAGCTGTTGCTGCGGGCGCCACAGTAGCGGATTCCCTCGGCATCATCTTCCCATTTCCAGGCTTCCATTCCGGCCAGACACCTCGGCAGCTCGGGATGGGCCGGATTGTGGGAGTAAATCGCCAAGCAGTTGAGGAGCCCGTTGACCGGCGAGATGCCCTGATAGCGACTGGCGCTCATCTCGTAGAGGATGCGGTCGAGACAGAAGCCGAGCGCATATTCCCGCAGCGCGCGAATCGGCTTGCGCTCGTACGGATGGAGCAGCTCATAGCCGGCCTTAAGGACCGCGCTCGGGGCGACAAAGAGATCGCTCTTGGCGACGGTGTGGCGATGGCTGTGAAAGTCGATCTGCTCAAACGGCTGACCGGCCAAGCGACCCTCTTGTCCAGGGTGGCCATACAGCTCGGCGCGTAGCTCGTCACGCAGCCCGCCGCCCAAATCGATCTGGAACCGCTTCCCATACAGATACGCGATGCCGAGGTAGATATAGCGGGTGTGGTTGTAGAAGCGAGACGGATGGAACGGCAGCCACTGCGGAGCGACGAACAGCTCCGGCGGAAACGGGTTCACTCCCGCCCAACCATACAGGCCGCACATCGCCAGCCAGAACTTGCCCCAGTGCGGGATTCCCAGCACGCCCTCCGGCTGTCGGCCCAGCCACTCGCGCGCATCTTTGCACAGCGGATCTTGCGGCGACAGCCCGAGCACGCGCAGCGCCACATACGCCAGCGCGGTGAAGTAGACATAGCCTGCCGACTCGCCATGCATACCCCATGCGCCGTCGCTGGTCCGGGTCACTCGGTAGTGCTGGATCATCTTGTCGACTGCGGCCTGGGGAATGTCCCGACCGCACGCCCGCTGTGTCAGGACGTACTGCGACAGGATCATGGTGTTCCAGACCATCTCGCCTTCCCAGCCACCGTCGCTTTTTTGGACAGACGTGAGGTGCTGGACCGCTCCCCGCAGCGCGGGATGAAGCAGCGTCTGAAGCGGCACAACAAAGGGCACGGGAGGTCGAACTTGCGTCGAAGTAGGGAGGGTGATGGGGGTGCTCATGGTCATGGGACAGCTACTACGATGCCAGAGGTCGACGCAAGAAAGAGGGTAAGACCCCAATCCGTCCGTAAGGTACTTGGCGAAGCGGGCTGAAGCATCTGGAGGCGGGGCTGTAGCGAACAGAAGAGGGCTGCTACGAAGCGGAGCTCGCTTTGGGGAGGAGCGAAAAGCGAACT
>Ga0154020_10011280_pt1 | contig 10190 bp, 9 predicted proteins | sample Klosneuvirus_201_FD_109709 | JGI IMG/M metagenome (GOLD analysis project Ga0154020, IMG submission 109709) | Active sludge microbial communities from wastewater, Klosterneuburg, Austria - Klosneuvirus_20160825_MG | ecosystem: Engineered > WWTP > Aerobic digester > Activated sludge | place... | reverse complement strand
GCAGGCCGCTCGGCGGCGCGGCGATTGAATTTGGGCATTAGGTAAATGAGCGCTTACTTGGTGGGGAGTCAAGCGGGACGGCGAACGGCGAACGGCGAACAGCAAATGGTGAGGGGTGAGGGGTAAGGGGGCGATCCCCCTCACTCCTCACCCCTCACCCTCTCAGAACTCAGGACTCACGTCCCGCTCAGGGCATCTTCCCCGTCACCGACTCCGCCCGCTTCTGCCGCATGATCTGCAGCTTGAACTCTTCGCCCTGTTCGTAGGTGCGGAGGATCCGCATCAGCTGGGATGGCGAGGTGACCTTGCGGCCGTCGACGGCGGTGACGACGTCGCCGGGGAGGAGGCCGAGCTCCTGCTTTTCGCCGGCGTTGATGATCAGGACGCCGTCGGTGGTGCCGAAGTAGCTGCCGAGGCCGGCGTTGAGGGTCGCCATTTCGAGCGAGGCCAGGGGGCCGCGCATCGCTGTGGTGGCGACGGAGAACTGATAGGACCCGGAGGTAAGCGGATCGCCATTGCGCTCGATGATCCGCATCATCTCGGGGTCCATGCCGGTCCGGGTCCGGACGCCGGCGACGGAGGGCGCCTCGAACATGGTGCCGAAGGTGCGACGGATCGAATCGACCATGACCGGGCCCGCGAAGAACGTCTCATCATCCGATGGCGTCACCTTGACGGTCTTGGTGTCGTTGCCGCGGCGGAGCTGCACGTCGACGGCCTTGTTCGGCTCGAGGGCGCCGATCATCGCGATGAGTTTGATGCCCGGCGTCTCGTCGCCCGAACCGGTCACGGCCTTGCCGGCCAACTTGGTGATCACATCGCCCGAGCGGACGCCGGCCTTGGCGGCGGGGCCTCCAGGCGTGACCGCGGAGATGTAGGCGCCCCACTTGTCGGTGTCGCGTGGACGGGTGTCGATGGTGATGCCGAAGCGGGGACGCGCGGCAATGGTGGCCATCGCGCGGCCGGTGAGTTCGCGCACCCGGGCCGGCATCTCGCGCGTCTGGATGCGCGCCAACTCGCCGCTGCGGAGCTCGATGTCACGGCGGAGCCGGACCGCCTGCTCCGACATCACCCTGGCCTGTTCATTCATCTCCTTGGACCGCAACTCCATCACCTTCATCTTCGACTGCATCTGCTCGCACGCCTTCTTCTCCTCGGCGGCGGAGAGACGCTTCCCGTCCACCTTCACGGTGCAATCCTTGTTCTGGATCATCACCGTGGTGTCCTGCGCCGCGGCGGGGGCCACGGCGAGAACGGTCATCAACAGCGCAAATCGGGTGGTACGCATGGTTGCTGCTCCGTCAGGGGGAACTCTCTAAAGGTCCACGTTGCTGGCCTTGGTCACGTGGACCTCGACCAGGGCGTTCATCAATCCAACCCGCTGCTGCCAGAGGGCGACCTCGCGCTCGTGCTCGGCCTTGCTTGTCGCGGTGCGCGCCAGCTCGGCATCGAGCGCGGCGATCCGATCTTCCAGCTGAATCACCACCGCAGCGGTCTGGCCATCAAGGACGCGCGACTCCGGATCCCAGTCGCGCAGCTGCTGCTCGAGCAGCTGTGAACGCGACATCGCCTTCTCCAGCTGTTGCTCGGCGTCGAGCGTGGGCGGCTGTACCAGGTGATTGCCCACGACGGCGAGCACCAGTGTCGCGGCGACCGCGAGGCCGATGGTGGCGATCCGCTGCTGCCGCCGGTGCGAGCGCTCCCAGTGCAGGCGCGCCTTCACGGCAGGGAAGTGGTCGTGGGCCGGAGACATCATCGCCAGCGCCTTGAGGCGCGCCGTCCGCTGGTGCAGCCGGTCCAGTTCCGCCTGACAGGGGGCGCAGGCGGTCAGGTGACGATGTGCCTCGGCCAGCACGGGCTCGCTGCGATCGCCGTCACGGACGGCCAGCAGCTGTTCCATCGAGAGGTGGTTGGTCATGCCAGTGCCTCCTCGCCCAACCAGCCGCGGAGCCGCTGGTGTGCCCGGGCGAGCTGGGACTTGGAGAACGAGGGCGTCTTCCCCATCTGGGTGGCGATCTCCTCGTGGGTGAACCCCTCCACGTCGTGCAACCAGACCACGGCGCGGGCGGTGTCGCTCAGCTTGTCCAGGGCGGACTCGAGGTCCATCCGGAGGGCGTAGGACGCCTGCTTGGCCGGGGCCAGCTCGTCATGGAGGTCGTCGGTGTCGCGGTACTTGTTCCGCCGGAGGCGCATCAACGCCTTGGAAGAGGTCACGGTGCGGATCCAGCCCCAGATGGAGCCGTCCCCACGGTAGTTGCGGATGCTACGACAGACCTCGAAGAAGGTCTCCTGCAGCACATCTTCCGCATCCTCGGTGGTCCGGCAGATCCGCCGGGCCAGGTTGTAGGCCGGGGTGCTGTAGGCCCGGTAGAGCGCCTCCAGCGCGACCGGGTCGCCCTGCTTGGCTCGGGCTATCACCGTGTCGGCGTTCGGAAGCGTCATCGCGTCCATCGTCAGGGCTCGTGTCATGGCAGCAGTATAGATGCAAGGTGAGGCTGGAGCGTCGCAGGGGCTCGCCGAGGACCGATGACCGGGGACCGAGGACCGAGCCGCGGCTTCCTGACGACTCCCGGCCCGAATCGGTGCCATCTGGTGCCACGCCGGCCGGTCCCCGACCCCTCGGTCCTCGGTCCCCGGTCATCGGTCATCGGTCCTCGACCGGCGTTAAATTCCCCCCACACCAACGACCGGAGTCCCACCCCATGCTGTCCCCGAAGCTCCAGACCGCCATCAACGCCCAGATCAACCTCGAGCTGGCCTCGTCCTACGCCTATCTGGCGATGGCCTCCCATTTCGATGCCAATTCGCTCCCCGGCATGTCCAACTGGATGCGGGTGCAGTCGGAGGAGGAGCGGGTGCACGCCATGAAGCTGTACGATCATATGGGCGACCGCGGCGGCCAGGTGGTGCTCGGCGCGATCCCGGCACCGAACCATGAGTTCGCGACGCCGCTCGCCGTCTTCGAGGCCGCGCTGCATCACGAACAGGTGGTCACCAAGTCGATCCACGCGCTCTACGCGCTCGCGGTGGCGGAGAACGACTACCCGGCGCAGGTGATGCTGCAGTGGTTCATCAACGAGCAGGTCGAGGAAGAGAAGAATGCCATGACGGCGATCGACCAGCTCAAGATGGCGGCCGGCAATCCGTCGGCGATCCTCATGCTCGACCAGCTCTTCGGCGCACGCACCGCCGAAGCCACTGCCGGGGAGGCATAGATGATTCGCTGGATCCTGATCGGTATCGGTGTCCTCGCGCTCGCCGTCGGCGGCACCTGCTTCTACGGCTACAAGAAGCTCACCGGCGGCGGTGACACCGTGGTCATCACCATGGCGGGCACGCCGGAACGCGTCTTCGCCACGCTGGCCACGCCCGACTCGATGGCCCTCTGGATGACCTCCTCGCGGCTCGAGTCGCCGACCGGCGGCGCCTTGCTCGCGGTGGGCGACACGCTCCGCTTCCGCTCGATCACCGTCCAGGGCGATTCCAGTGGCACCTCGGTCACCGGCGACTGGATCGTGCGTGAGGTGAACGCGCCGACGCTGCTGGTGATGGAGATGCGCAGCGACTCGGGTGCGCGCACCGGCGTCGTGCTGATGCGCCGTGACTCACTGGTGGCCGTCGGCGACTCGACCACCATCTTCACGACCTACAGCACGCCGCTCCTCGATTCGGTCACCACCACCGTGCGCGACAGCAGCAAGGTCGGCAGCACCATCCTCGGCAGCGCGACCAAGATGATGGTCGGAGTCATGCGGCTGACCACCGAGGAGGAGTACAAGGGGTTGAAGAAGCGGGTGGAGGGGAACTAGGTCGTAAGTCGCAAGTCGTAGGTCGTAGGTCGTGAAATGAGGGATCTGCGTGGAACAAGCACGCGGATCCCTCACTTCGTTCGGGATGACTTACGACTTACGACCTACGACCTACGACCTTCTCTCTCCCGACTCAGGACTCACGCCTCACGGCTACATCACTGCACCGCCACGATCGAAAACGGCATGTCCGCCAGCACCCCGGCGGTCGTCGCACACGAGACGCGGGCCGTGCCGACGCCGCCCGGGGTCGACGAGTAGCCCCAGTAGTCGATCCAGCAGCGCCCGGCGGTGTTGCCGACCGGCGAGACGAGGAAGCTCTCCTTGAGGTCGCCGCTGCGGTAGAAGCCGGTGAAGTCCACGTCCCAGGTCCCTGCGTTGACGCGAGTGATCTGCACGCTGCCCGTACCGCGCACGGCGGAGTTGGTCGGCGTGTAGCTCGCCGCGGCTGGCTGATCGGCGAGGGCGAAGCCGAGGCGGGCACCGGTCCGTGCGCCATCCACCAGGAGGATGGTGTAGCGGGTGTCGACGGCGGCACCCGCGGCATCGAAGCAGCGCACGGCGACCTCGAGACCGGTGGCCGTGCTGGTCGGGGCACCTGGCTGGCAGACGGCCGGGATGCCCCCGTAGGCATTCACGACCACGCCCTCGCGGTCGCCCGCGGCTGCACGTTGCAGGCCGGCGAAGCGCACCACGTAGCTACCGGTCGCCACGCGTTCCGAGAAGATCGAGAGTCCCAGCGGATGGTGGCGCCACGTCGCCGACGCCTCGGCGCTGGCGGCGGGAGAGTCGATCCAGGCGAAGGCCGAGCGTCCGGTGAAGGTCGCCGACCCGATCGCGAGCGTGGTTGACGACTGATCGGCGGCCACGCCGGCCTGGTCGAAGCAGCGGAAGGTGAGTTGCGCGGTGACCCAGTTGTCTTCCATGCAGAAGCCGGCGGCGACGTTGCCGTACGCGGTCACGAACTGGGCGTTGATCGCCCCCGGCGGCACGGTCAGCCCGGTCCAGCTCACGTTGTACACGCCGGCGCTCGAGCGCGTGAACGCGTTGGCCGCGGCCGAGATGTTGAAGCTGTACTCGACGTCGGGGACCGAGATGCCGAGGATGCTAGGGTTGTCGTTCCACGCGAAGGCGATGCGGGGATCGACGACCGCGACCTCGGTGCTGTCGAGCACCGTCTCCGATTCGGCGACGATCCACGTGGAGCCGGTGGCGCCGGCGGTGACCACTCCGCTCTGCGAGACAGTGGCCACGGCGCCGGCGCGCGAGGTCCAGGTCACGGTGCGTCCGGCGAGGGGGTTGCCGCCGCCGTCCTGCGGGGTGGCGGTCAGCCGGCTGGTGAGGCCGACGCCCACGACGAGGTCGCTGGTGGACATCGCGAGTGACGCGACGGCCACGTTCGCGATGGTGAAGGTGGCGTTGCCGCTCTTGCCGCCCGCCGTGGCGGTGATCGTCACCGGCCCGGCGGCGACACCGGTCACCACGCCGGCGGCCGACACCGTGGCGGTGGTGTTGAGCGAACTCGACCAGGTGACCGTGGGGGCGGTGCCGCAACCGGTCGAGGTGACGTTGGCCTGGAGGGTGACCGTGGCGCCGACATCGAGCGTGGCGGGGGCACCGGTGACGGCGACGGCGCTCACGATGCACTCATCATCCGGCCCGGTGCCATCATCACTGCAGGCGGTCAGGGTGGCGAGCACGACAAGCGCGAGAGCGGCAGGAGACGTTCGCATGGCGGCTTCCTCAGGAGGGGGTGAGACCGGGAGGTATCGGCCTCTGAGGAGGATGGGTTGAGGGTGAGGGTGAGCGGTGAGGGGAAAAAGTGCGAGGTGAAACGTGACACGTTTCACCTCGCACGACTCAGGACTCACGCCTCACGACTCACTGCTTCAGAAACTGCTCCCCATTCGCCACCACCTGAATCACGACGCTGGACGTCTTGCCGCCGGCGGCCGCGGAGATGGTGGTGGTGCCGGCGACGATCGCGGTGACCGAGCCGGTCTGACTGACCAAGGCGGTGGCGGTGGAGGAGCTGCTCCAGACGACGGTCGGCGGGGTCTCGCAGTTGGCCGAGGTGACGTTGGCCTGCAGCGCGGCCAGGGCGCCGACGTTCATCGTCTGCGGGGCGCCGGTGATGTTCACGTTCGAAACGGTGCAGACCGGCTCGGACTCGGTTGGGTCGTCGCTGCAAGCCACGAGGGCGGAGAGGGCGACGGCGCCGAGCAGGGTGGGGCGGATGCCGAACATGGAGCGCTCCGGATCAGGTGTGAAGGGAATATCGGGGTGATCAAGGGAGACGCAAGGCGTGGCGACTGCCAACACACCCCGGCATGTCAGGGGCGGGTACGAGGGGTGGGCTCGCGGTCAGTGCTGCGTGGAGGCGATTCCCTCGAGACTTCGACCATACCGTGCCACGATCGCAGCGCGACCGATGGTCCCGAGCACGCGTCCAGTGGCGGAATCCACCACGGGCAGCGCCGCGACACCCAGGGCGCCGAGTCGACGGATCACGTCGAGCAGTGGGAGTGTCATGGTCACCGCCTCGGTCGGAGCGGCGATGTCGCGCGCGGTGAGCGCGGGATCCACCTCGTGACCCTCGCGCACGAGCGCCCCGAGGTCGCGCAGCGTCAGCACGCCGAGGAGTGAGCGCTGGCTGTCCACCACGGGATAGACCGTCTGCTCGGAGAAGGCGAAGCGGCGAATCAGGCCCGACACGGGTTCGGCGCTGTCGACGACGATGGAGCGTCGGTCGATGGCATCACCGACCGTCAGCCCCGCGAGCCGATCGCGGTCCATGCCGTGCTCGAGGTGAATGCCGCGACGGACCAGCCAGCCGCTGTAGAGGTTGTGCGGCTGCAGTCGTCGCGCGACCACCATGGCGATCGCGGTCGCGACCATCAGGGGCAGCATCAGCGCGTAGTCGTCGGTCATCTCGAAGACGAGGAGGATGGCGGTGATCGGCGCGCCGGTCGCGGCCGCCACCATCGCCCCCATGCCGACCACGCCGTAGGCTGCCGGTTGAATGCTCGTCGAGGGCAGGAGGCTGAGCAGTCCCGCACCGAAGGCGCCACCCGTCGCGGCACCCACGTAGAGCGACGGGGTGAAGACGCCGCCCGACCCGCCCCAGCCGAGGGTCAGCGACGTCGCGATGATCTTGCCGATGGCGAGCAACGCGATCATCCACCACGCCAGGCTCCCGAAGACATCGAGCGGAATGGCGAGGTGGCCCGTGCCGACGAGTTGCCCGGCAGAGGCCGCGACCATGAGTCCGACGAGAGCGCCGCCCGCGGCGGCACGCGGTGCGGAGACTTCGGCGCGTCCGAGTCCGAAATGGCTCCGAATGAACCAGGCCGCCACCACACCGACCACCACGCCGAGCAATGGATAGGCGAGCGCAACCTCCCAGATGTGGTTGTAGCCGTACTCCTCGGGAATCGGGAAGGCCGGGTGATTGCCGAAGACGGCTCGGGAGATCACGGCTGCCACGACACTGGCCACGACGACCACCGGAAACGCGGCGACGCTCAGGCCTCCGAGGATCTCCTCCAGCGCGAAGAAGGCGCCGGCGAGCGGGGCGTTGAAGGCCGCGGAGATCGCGGCGGCGGCGCCGGCGGCCACGAGCAACGTCATGCGCTCGGGGCCGAAGTGAAAGAGTCGGGCGAGGAGCGATCCGGCGGCGGCGCCGAGCACGGCGACCGGCCCTTCCGATCCCGCCGAGGCGCCACCGGCGAGCGTCGCGGAGGCTGCCGCGGTGCGGGCCAGCGCGGGGCGCGCGGGAATCTGGCCTCCCGCACGGACCACGCGGCGCTGCACATCGGGGACGGTCATCCCCTCCTCGCCCGGGGCGAAGCGCCGCATGATCCACCACGCGGTGAGCATCGCCGCCGCGGTGATCAGCGGACGGGTGATGTAGGGACCGAAGGCAGGCAGCCAAGTGGACGGCCACCGGAAGAAGAGCAGATAGAAGAGGTCGATCAGCTTGTAGAAGCCGATCACGCCGAACGCGCCGGCGGCACCCACCAGCACGGCGAAGCCGAGGAGGACGGCGTTCTCGGAGAGGTCGAGGTGGTTGAACCACTCGACGAATCGTTCCCAGGCCCCGCCGGCGAGCCGACCAGGAGCATAGACAAGCCGCCGGGCGCGTCGTGGCAGCAGGGTGCGCAGCCACTGCAACGGTCGCGCGCCGGGGCGCAGCTCCATCAGAAGAGTCGCCCCCCGAGGGGCACGTCCTGCGTCGGCTCGAGCAGCACCACCGCGCCCTCGGCATCGGGAACGCCGAGCACCAGCACTTCGCTCTTCACGCCCGCCACGCGCTTGGGCGGGAAGTTGACCACTGCGATCACGAGGCGTCCCACGAGTTGATCGGGGGTGTAGTGCACGGTGAGTTGCGCGCTCGAGGTCTTCACGCCGAGCTCGGTGCCGAAGTCCACCGTGAGGACGTAGGCCGGCTTGTGCGCCTTGGGGTTCGGCTCGGCCGTGAGGATGCGGCCGACACGGATGTCGACACGGTCGAAGTCTTCGAAGGAGATCGCCATGATAACAACCTAGTCAGCCGCGGCCGTCAGGCCGCGGGGCGCTGGGCCGCGGCCTGACGGCCGCGGCTGAGAGGGCTGCTGCTATCCTGCCACCACGAACGACATCATCCGCCCCGGCACCCAGATCACCTTCTTGATCTCGCCGGTCAGGTACTTCGCCACCGCCGGATCGGCCTCGGCCGCGGCACGCACCACGGCCTCGCCCGCGTCGCGCGGCACCGTGACGCTCCCGCGGGTCTTGCCGTTGACCTGCACCGCCACGGTGATGCTGTCTTCCTGCGTCAGCGACGCGTCGTAGCTCGGCCACGGCGAGTCGAAGATCGTGGTGGTGTGGCCCAGCCGCTCCCAGCACTCCTCGGCGAAGTGCGGCGCGAAGGGCGCCGTCATCTGCACCAGCTCGCTCACCACCGTCCGCTCGGCGCAGTTCTGTTCGCGCAGTACGTTGACCAGCTCCATCAACGCGGCAATGGCGGTGTTGTAGCGGAGCTGCTCGATCTCCTCGCTCACGCGCTGCTTGACCTGGTGCCACTTGATCAGCACCTCGCGCCGGATCTCGGCGTCGCGGCAGTCGGGGTGGCTCGCCAGCGCCACCAGCTCCCACACCTTGTCGAGGAAGCGGCGCGGGCCGGAGATGCCGGCATCGCGGAAGTCGCCCCCCTCCTGGAAGGGGCCGAGGAACATCAGGTAGGTGCGGAAGGTGTCCGCGCCCCACTTGTCGATGTACTGGTCGGGGACCACCACGTTGCCGCGCGACTTCGACATCTTGCTGCCGTCCTTCACGATCAGCCCGTGCGCCCGGAACTTCCGGAACGGTTCCTCGAAGTCGAGCATCCCGGCATCGTGCAGCACCATGGTGATGAAGCGCGAGTAGAGCAGGTGCAGCACCGCGTGCTCGTTGCCGCCGATGTAGCTCGCCACCGGGAGCCACTTCCGGGTGCGCTCGAGGTCGAACGGCCGGTCGGTCAGCTCGCTGCTCGGATAGCGCAGGTAGTACCACGCCGAGTCGAGGAAGGTGTCGGAGACGTCGGTCTCGCGACGGCCCTGCTTGCCGCAGGTCGGGCAGGGCGCGTGGTACCACGCCGCGTCGCGCGCCAGCGGCGAGACGCCGGAGTCGTCGGGACGGAAGTCCTCGAGCGGCGGCAGCTCCACCGGCAGCTGGTCTTCGGGGACCGGCACCGGGCCGCAGCTGTCGCAGTAGATGATCGGGATCGGCGGACCCCAGTAGCGCTGCCGCGAGATGCACCAGTCGTAGAGGCGGTACTGCACCGTCTTCTTGCCGGTGCCGCGCGAGGCCAGCCACTCGGTGATCGCCGCCTTGGTGTCGAGCGGCGTGCGGCCGTCGAACTCGCGCGAGTTGACCATCCTGCCACCGGCATCCACGTCGGTGTAGGCTGCCGCGAGCGGCGTTCCGGCATCATCATCGGGCCCCGCCACCACGCGCACGATCGGCAACGCGAACTTGGTCGCGAACTCGAAGTCGCGCTCGTCGTGTCCTGGCACCGCCATGATCGCACCGGTGCCGTAGTCCATCAGCACATAGTCGGCGATCCAGACCGGCACCTGTTCACCGGTGGCCGGATTGAGCGCGGTGCTGCCAGTGAAGACGCCGCTCTTCTCCTTGTCGCCGACCTTGCGCGACACCAGGTCCTTGGCCGACGCCTGCGTGCGGTACGCCTCGACCGCCTCGCGCTGCGCCGCAGTGGTCAGCGCGTCGACCAGCGGATGCTCGGGCGCGAGCACCAGGAAGGTGGCGCCGAAGAGCGTGTCGGGGCGCGTCGTGTACACCGTGATCGCCGAGCTCGCCGCATCGCCGGCGCGGAAGGTGATCTCGGCGCCTTCGGAACGG
>Ga0154020_10011279_pt1 | contig 10191 bp, 10 predicted proteins | sample Klosneuvirus_201_FD_109709 | JGI IMG/M metagenome (GOLD analysis project Ga0154020, IMG submission 109709) | Active sludge microbial communities from wastewater, Klosterneuburg, Austria - Klosneuvirus_20160825_MG | ecosystem: Engineered > WWTP > Aerobic digester > Activated sludge | place... | reverse complement strand
GACCGGATCCTCGATGAGGTGCACGCGGTCCCGGTGCGCAAGCAGATCATCTGCGTCGACGACTGCTCGAGCGACGGCACGCGCGAGCGGTTGCTGGAGCTGAAGGCCGCGGGGCGCATCGACATCCTCGAGTTCCACGAGGTGAACCGCGGGAAGGGCGCGGCGATCCGGACCGCGCTCAAGGCGAGCACCGGCAACGTCGTCATCGTGCAGGATGCCGACCTCGAGTACGACCCCAACGACTGGCCCGGACTGCTCGAGCCGATCATCGACGGCCGCGCCGACGCGGTCTTCGGGTCGCGCTTCCTCGGTGGTCCGCACCGCGTGCTCTACTTCTGGCACTCGGTCGGCAACACCGTGCTCACGCTCTTCAGCAACATGCTCTCCGACCTGAACCTCACGGACATGGAGACCTGCTACAAGGCGATCCGCGGCGACCTCGCGCGCTCGCTGCACCTCACGTCGGACCGGTTCGGCTTCGAACCGGAGGTCACGGCGCGTCTCGCGCAGGTGAAGGCCCGGATCTTCGAGGTGCCCATCTCGTACTCCGGCCGCACGTACGCCGAGGGCAAGAAGATCGGCTGGCGCGACGGCGTCGCCGCCATCGGCCACATCATCCGCTACAACCTCTCGCGATGAGTGCTCGCCGAGAGCAGGCGATGCGGGCGTGGGGCGCGCACGACCTCCGCTGGTCGGTCGCGCTCGTGCTCGTCGTGGCGCTCGCCGCGTCGGCCAGCGGGCTCGGCAACCTCTTCGCGTACGACGACATCCCGATCATCGTCGAGAACCCGATGGTGACCCAGCTCCACGGGCTCGGCGAGTACCTCGTCGACTCGTACTGGGGCCCCTCACGCGGGAACTCGCTCTATCGCCCGCTCACGGTGATCGCCTACGCGCTCGAGTGGGCGGTGGGGGGCGGGAGCGCCTTCCCGTTCCACCTGGCCAACGTGGTGCTCTACGCCGCGACGGCCGTCGCGGTGCTCGCGCTCTTCCGCCAGCTCCTGCCCCGCGTGCCGGCGGTCATCGCCGCGGCGGTCTTCGCCGCGCATCCGGTGCACGTCGAAGCGGTGGCGAACGTCGTCGGCCAGTCGGAGATGTGGACGGCGATCCCGATGCTGCTCGCCGTGCTCGCCTACGTGCGTGACCGCCAGCAGGGTGCCCTGCGCACCCGGACGGTGTTCGTCATCACCGGCTGCTTCGCGTGGGCCCTGCTCCACAAGGAGCATGGCATCGTGCTGCCGACGCTGTTGCTCGCGGCCGAGCTCTGCTTCGCCGGACGCGGCTTCGCCGAGTCGGCCGACGGGGCGCGGACGCGGTGGATGCTCGCGCGGGCGCTCGTGCTGCTCACCGTGGCGTACATCATCGTGCGGCTCTCCATCCTCGGCGGCTTCGCCGGCGACGCGCCGCATCCGGCGCTCGACGGACTGCCCACCGGTCGTCGCCTGCTCGTGATGCTCGGGCTGGTGCCGGAGTTCGTGCGCCTCTTCCTCTGGCCCGCGTCGCTGTACCCAGACTACTCGCCGCAGGCGGTGCCGTTCCTCGATGCGCCGGCGCTCGGGCACTTGCCCGGGGCGCTGGTCCTGCTGGGCGTGCTCGCCTTGTTCGTCTGGGCGTGGCGCCGTGACCGCGTGATCGCGTTCGGCCTGCTCTGGGCCGGCCTGACGCTGGGCCCCATTTCGAACATCCTCCTGCCGACCGGGGTGCTCATCGCGGAACGCACGCTGTTCCTGCCGAGTGTGGGAGTGCTGCTGGTGATCGGGCGCGTGCTCGAGCGCGCGTGGCCGACGCTCGCGGCCTACCCGGCACGCTGGGTTCGCGTGGCCGTGCCGACCGTGGGCGCCGTGGTGCTCGTCGCGGCTACCGCGCACTCCGCAGAGCGGACGCTGGTCTGGGCGGACAATCCGACCCTCTTCTCAACCATGGTCGTCGAGTCACCCAACAACTTCCGGTCGCACTTCGCGCTGGGGGAGCTGTTCGGGGCGGCCGCGAGCTGGAAGCGGGCGGAGTACCACCTGCGGATCGCGGACTCGCTCTATCCGGGTTACGACCTGTTGGAGCTGTCGCTCGCCCGGGTCCTTCATTTCGACGATCGGTGCCCCGATGCCCTGCCGGTGTATGATCGGGTGCTTCGCCGGCGGCCCGAGGCGGAGATCGCGACCGTTGGGCGGACGGCCTGCCTGCTGGAGGTCCGGCGGCTCTCGGATGCACGGGCCGAGGCCCTGAAGGGGATCGGCCGGGGGCTGTCGGTCGGGGCGTTCGGTATGATGCTCCAGAAGGCGGAGTCGTCCCTGGTGGCGAACGACACCGTGGATGCCCGGAACCGCTGGTGGCGGGCAGGGGGGCCGGTCTCCAAGTCCCCGGCCCGGCTCCGGGTGCCCGTCCTCTTCATGAAGCCGGCGGCTTCCGGGGGCCGCAAATCGCCATAATCCTCGCCGTCCCCGTGCCGATACTGGACGTGTGACCTTGGACACAGGATGCAAGTCCATACACGGCAGCACTTTGGCCACGAAAGCGTCCGTGGCAGGTTTCTTGCTTTTCTCCTTGGCGGAAGTCAACCGCCATAACCCTCACTCCACTTCCGCGGAGCAGCCTACATGCTGAGCAACAAGAAGGGCTTCACCCTGATCGAGCTTCTGATCGTCGTCGTCATCATCGGCATCCTGGCCGCGATCGCGATCCCGAAGTTCGCGAACACGAAGGAGAAGGCGTACCTCACGGCCATGAAGTCCGACCTCCGTAACCTCGTGACGGCCGAAGAGGCCTACTTCGCCGAGTGGGCGACGTACACGAGCGCGCTGTCGACGACCTCGTACCGCAGCTCGACGGGCGTGACGCTCGGCACCATCACCCCGACGACGGGCGGCTTCTCGGCCTCGGTCTCGTACCCGGGTGGCACGACCAAGACCTGCCAGATCACGGTGGGCTCGGGCACGCGCGATGGCGAGCCGGTCTGCGACTCCTGATATAGTCGCCTGATCGACCTTCGGGGGCCCGGCGCATCAGCGCCGGGCCCCCGAATGCTTTTGATGATGCGGCGAGTGTTCCGATGACATGCGCGGGCACTCGCCGCGCCACCTTCCGCCCATGCGAACACGGCGCGGGGTCTCGCTGGTCGAAGTGCTCGTCGCGTCGGTGCTCCTGGCCGTCGGGGTGAGCGGCGCGCTCGGCGCGCTCGTGACCGCAGCACGACTGCGCCATCGCGCGAGCGTGCGCGAAGCGGTCGCGCGGCGGGTGGAGGCGCGCCTTGGCTGGTTCACGCTGCAGGGGTGCGCGACCGTCGATACCATGGTCGCCGACGCGAGCGCCGCGATCGAGGAGCGGTGGCGGGTGACGCGTTCGGGCGCGGTGGCGCGCCTCGACGGGCGCGCCCGGTCCGTCGATGGCGGCCGCCCCGTGCGCCTCGCACTCGTGCACGAGCGGCGCTGCCCATGAGCGCCCGCCGCGGGTTCCTGCTCGCCGAGGCACTCTGTGCGCTCGCGCTCGCCGGCGTGATCGCCGTCGCGACCGCGTCGGCGTTGCTGCAGGGGCGGCGCCTCCTCGCGACAGCCGAAGCCCGCGCCCGCGCCGAACGCGCGGGCGTCGAGACGCTGCAGATCGTCGGCGCGCTCGTGCGCGACGCGGACTCGCTCGTGGTGCTGGGCGACACGGCGATCGAGTTCCAGTCGCGGATCGCGGATGGTGTCGTCTGCGCACGTGTGGGCGATGCGCTCTTTCTGCCACCGACTCGCCCGAGCGTGGGCCCCCCGCTCGTCTCGCTCGCACAGCCGCTCGAGGTGGGTGATGAGGTGCGGGCTTGGGTGGAGGACACTGTCACCGGCTACCGCGCGTGGGTATCGGCCCCGGTGGAGAGTCTCACGACGCGGACGGGGGATGCGCCCTGCGGCTCGGCCGGGGGGTTCGCCGACGCGAGCGATGCGGCGGCGGCACGGATGCGCGTGGTGGCGCCCGCGCTCGACCCACGCGTACGGGCTGGTACGCCGCTCCGGGTGGGGCGCCGGGGGCGACTTGCTCTCTATAACGTAGGGGAGGGGCAGTGGATGCTGGGATGGCGTCGCTGCGCCAACGGGGCTTGTGGTGTCGTGCAACCGGTGGCGGGTCCGCTCCGGTCGCCGGCCATGTCCGGGTTCCGGGTGCGGGACCTCGGCGGCGGGATGCTCGGCCTCTCGGCGGGCGTGGCCGGCATCCCCGGGGTCTTCGAGTCGCTCGTGGTGCGGACCGATGCGGGGCGATAGGCGCGGGATCATCCTGCCGGCCGTGCTGGCGTCGCTGGTGCTGCTGGCGTTGCTCTCGTCTCTCGCGCTCTTCGACGCAGTCCAGGAGTGGCGGGTCGCCGGGCTGGGAGACGACCAGCTGGTGGCGAGGGCCGCGCTCTTCGAGGGGGTGGACCGGGTGGCGTCGCCGGGCGACCTCCCGCTCCTGTGCGTGAGCGCGCCAACCGCCGGGCAGTTGGCGACCGGCGCAGCAAGCGGGGGCGGGCGATTCCAGGTGCGCTGGAGCCACCTAGGGGGAGGACTCGTGCGCGCCGAGGTGGAAGGGTTCGGTCGGTCGGGCGCCCGATCGGGGGCGATCGCGCTCGTGCGACCGGACTCCACTGACCATCTGGCCGGGATGGTCGTCTGTTCCCGTGCGACCCGATTGGACCCAGCGGGCCCGGGGTGGTTGGTGAGACGTCCTGGGGGGTGAGGCCGGGTGGATCGCTGGTGTCGGACGGGGCTGCCGGTCGGGGCCCTCAGTTACTTCCTGACCAAGACGTTCGTGTAGCTCTGGCAGGCGACAGGTACTTCGCGGTGCATTGACCCTGAACGGGCTCGCTCGCATGTTTGCGACCCGCCTACAACCGTCTCGCTGGTCGCCTCACGGGATCCCCATGGCGCTTTTCGGACGCAAGAAGACATCCGTCGGTCTCGACATCGGCTCGGGCCTCATCAAGGTCGCGGTCGTGGACCACTCCAAGTCGCAACCGGAGCTCGTCCGGGTGGCGATCACGCCGCTGCTCGCGGACGCGATCGTCGAGGGCGAGATCATGGACCCCGGCATCGTGGCCGACGCGATCACGAGCTGCCTTGCGGCGGCGGGCGTGACGTCGAAGGCCGTGGTCACGGCGGTCGGCGGTCGCGACGTGATCATCAAGAAGATCCAGATCGAGCGCGTGAAGGAGCAGCAAGCGCGCGAGCTCATGCGCTGGGAAGCCGAGCAGCACGTGCCGTTCGACATGGAGTCGGTGGAACTGGACTTCCAGATCCTCGACCCGGCCGGGACGGACGAGCAGATGAGCGTGCTGCTGGTCGCGGCGAAGCGCGAGCTCGTGGAGGCGAAGGTGCGCGTGCTGACGGACGCCGGGTTGTCGGCGGCCGCGGTGGATGTGGACGCCTTCGCGCTGCACAACGCGTTCGAGCTCAATCATCCCGACGCGATGTCGGGGATCGTGGCGCTGGTCAACATCGGCCACGAGGTGACGAACATCAATATCGTCGAGGACGGCGTGCCCGTGCTGACGCGCGACCTGACGGTGGGGACGCGCCGGTTCCGCGAGGACCTGCAGCGCGACCGCGGCGTGGGCTCGGAGGAGGCGGCGGCGATGCTCCAGGGCTACGACCGCTCGGAGCATCTCGATGCGGTGTTCGAGTCGCGCGGCGAGGAGATCGCCGTGGGCATCGAGCGCGCGGCGGCCTTCCTCGCCTCATCGTCGCGCTCCGGCTCGCAGGTGAGTGCCGTGTACGTGTGCGGCGGCGGCTCGCGTGCGCCGGGCCTGCTGGACGCGCTCGCGACGCGGCTGCGGCTGCGTGTGGAGCCGGCGAGCCCGTTGGCGAACCTCGTGGTCCGTGACGGAGCCTTCGAGGGCCTCGTCACAGATGAGGTGGCGCCCCTCATGATGCTGCCCATCGGTCTGGCGCTTCGCCAGCCCGCCTGACGCCCGGACGCCCAGATGATCGAGATCAATCTCCTCCCAGGCGCGCGCAAGAAGTCGAAGTCCACCGGTGGTGGCTCGTCGTTCGATGTGCGCGCGTTCGTCGGCTCGCTCGGCGAGCGGTTCAAGGACCCGTGGCTCGGCATCGCCGCCGGTGGCCTGCTGGTCGGGGTCGCCGCGGTCGGTGCGATGTGGTTCTTCCAGGGCCGCACCGCGGCGGCGCTCGATGAGCAGCTGCGCGTGGCGGTGCAGGACAGCGCCCGGTTCGACGCCGTGGTGAAGGCGACGCGGACGGCGCAGGCCCAGCGCGACTCCATCATGCGGCAGATGGCGATCATCCAGGCGATCGACGGTGAGCGCTTCGTTTGGCCGCACATCATGGACGAGGTGTCGCGCGCGCTCCCGACCTACACCTGGCTCCGCTCGGTGGGGCAGTCGAGCGCGCCGTCGACGGTCTCGCCGGAGCAGGTCGCGGCCGGCCAGTCCCCGAAGCTGACGCTGCGCGTGATCGGCCTGACGGTCGATCTCCAGGCGCTGACCATCTTCATGAAGCAGCTCGAGGCGTCGGACTTCCTCGAGAACGTGACCATCGCTGGGACGCAGGCGACCCAGAGCGAAGGCAAGACGGTGACCGAGTTCACGCTCGACATGGCGTACTCGAAGCCGCCGGCCAGCGCGGTGCGCACGGTCCCCCTGACCATCTCGGTGAGGTAATCATGGCCAGCTTGCCGACCAACCAGCGCGACCAGATCATGCTCTTCGTGGGCGTGCTGGGCATCCTGGGCGCCGGTGCGTACTGGAACTGGGTCTACTCGCCCAAGAGCGAGCAGATCACGGAGACGCGGACGCATGTGGAGGCGCTCGACGCCTCGAACCAGCGGGCGAAGTCGATCATGGCGCGCGGCTCGGTGGAGCAGCTGCAGGCCGAGTCGAAGCGCCTGCAGGCGAACCTCGACCTGATGCGCACGCTCATCCCGACGGGGAACGAAGTGCCGGCGCTGCTCGAGCAGATGCTCGGTGCGGCCCGTCGCACCGGTCTCGAGATCTCGGGCTTCACGCCGGGCGCGACGGTGCAGGGTGAGACCTTCGACACGATGAAGTACCGCATGTCGATGCAGGGGAGCTACCACCAGATCGGCGCGCTGCTCACGGCCGTCGGGTCGCTGCGCCGCATCATCGTGCCGATGAACGTGTCACTGGTCCCGTCGTCCACCCGCGAGGCGCGCGCCAATGCCCCCGAGGAGCGGATCCTGACGGCCCAATTCGATATCCAGACGTACGTCTCGAAGACCGGGACGGAGGGGGACCGATGATGCGACGACCGTTCGTGCTCGCGCTGGCGCTGCTCTTCGCGGCGACGGCGGCCGAGGCACAGCAGAAGAAGAAGGGGACGGAGATCCCGCTGCCGGAGTTCCCGACCGACTCGCTCGGACGGATCCTCCTCGCCCGCGAGACCTACGGGTATCCGGGGGATGGCCGCCGCGATCCGTTCGCGTCGCTGATCGCCACCGGCGACATCCGTCCGTTGCTCGAGGACCTGAAGTTGACCGGCGTGATGGTCGCGCCGAACGCGGCGAGCTCGATGGCGATGCTGCGCGACGAGTCCACGAAGGAGATCTACAAGGCGCGGGTCGGCTCGGTGTTCGGCCGCATCCGCGTGACGGCGATCCGCCCGGGTGAGGTGACCCTGGCGATCGACGAGTTCGGCTTCACCCGGCAGGCCGTGTTGACGATGATCGATCCCAATTCACAGAGGACGCCATGAGGCGATATCGGACGCTGGCCGCGCTCGCGGTCGGCACTTTCCTGACGACGGCTGCGCTGCCTGCGGCTGCGACGCCCCTGACGGCGAACGAAGCCGCCGCGGTCACCGCGGTGCGGGTCGTGCCGGGCGCCGGACGCGCCGACGTGGTGCTCTCGCTGAGCGGCGACGTCACCGTCGCCGACTTCACGCTCACCAATCCGCACCGCGTGGTGGTCGACGTGCGCGGCGCGACGATGCAGCTGCGGGCCCCGGCCTACGATCGGGTCTCGCGCGCCGGCATCATGAACGTGCGCCTCGCACAGTTCGATCCGACGACCGTCCGCCTCGTGCTCGATCTCGACGGCGCCCGGGAGTACAGCGTGGTGCGCGGCGATGGAGAACTGCGGATCAGCGTCACCGGTCCCGACGCGTTCGCGCCCTGGGGCGCGGGTGCCGCGGCCGTCGCCGCCGCGCCCGCCGGCCCGGTCGCGAGTCCTGAGGCTGTCCCGGCCGCGCAGGACGAGGCGCCGGCCCCGGCCGCGCGCTTCGAGGCGCTCTCGCCGCGCACGCCCATGGTGCAGCAGGCCCAATCCCCGCGCATCAACGTCGAGTTCAACCAGACGCCGATCCGCGAGGTCATCGGGTTCTTCTCCTCGTTCTCGGGTCGGACCATCATCACGGGCTCGACCGTCAGCGGCACGGTGACCGCGAACATCCCCGGCCAGCCGTGGGACATCGCGCTCTCGAAGATCCTTCAGGCCAACGGCCTCTCGGCGGTCGAGGATTCGACCGGTATCATCACGATCGACAGCTACCGGAACCTCGCGGCGCGCGTCGCCGCGGAGCCGCTGGTCACGAAGGTCGTGCCCGTGAACTACGCGAAGGCGAGCGAGCTCGCCGTCACGATCCGACAGATCATCGCCGCCTGCTCGTCGGGCTCGGCGAGCACCGTGGTCGACGCCGGCGCGGATCCGTCCGCGGCGCCGCCGGCCGATGGCGCCCCGCCGGCTGGAGGCGCGGCCCCTGCCGGCGCGAGCGGTCCGACGACCACCTGCGGCCGCGGAACCGTCGCGGTCGAGGAGAAGACGAACACGCTCCTCATCACCGAGTCGGTCTCGCGCCTCCCGGAGATCGTCCAGTACGTCGCCGACCTCGACAAGCGCACGCCGCAGGTGGCGATCCGTGCCAAGATCATCGCCGTGGACCGCACCGCGACCGACGAGCTCGGCCTGAGCTATGACATCGGCTCTTCGGGCACCTACAGCAACGTCCTCCAGTCGCGCGGCACGCCGGGCGAGTTCCGCGTGGACCTCGGCGGCGATGCGTTCGCCGGTGTCGCCAACGCGAACCGTCTCTTCAGCAGCTCGGCAGCGCTGTCGCTGATCTTCAACACCGCGATCAACGGCTACAACTTCACGAGCTTCGTCGACGCGCTGCACTCCGAGGAACTCTCGGACGTGCAGGCGGAGCCGAGCACGACGACGATCGACAACCGGCAGGCGACGCTGTTCGCCGGGCAGGAGATCGCGTTCCTGCTCACGCCGCCGATCCCGGCAGGTCAGATCCAGGCCGTCGCGCCGCAGATCTCGCGGCTCAAGGTCGGCATCGAGCTCATCGTGACCCCGCACGTGACCGCCAACCGGCAGATCGCGATGGAGATCTCGGCGACGCAGCAGTCGCTGCTGACCTCGACCGCGGCCGGTCCGAGCATCAGCGAGCGCAAGGCGGAGAACCAGGTCCTCGTGGCGGACGGCGAGACGGCGGTGATCGCCGGCCTCACGCAGACACAGGTCACCAAGATCCGCAGCGGGATCCCGTGGCTCATGAACGTGCCCTACATCGGCCGGCTCTTCAGCCAGACGAGCACGCTCGAGCGGAAGCAGGACCTGCTCATTCTCGTGACGCCGCACATCGTCGACGAAGGCGAAGTGATCCGGCGCTGACAGAGGCTGAAGGCTGAAGGATGAAAGGGGGCGGGCCGATTCGGCCCGCCCTTCTTTCGTCCCGGGCCGCCTGCCGGACACCTTATCTTTCCTGCCATGCCGCACCTCACCTTCCATACCGCCGGCGAATCGCACGGCCCCGGGCTCATCGCCCTCGTCGAAGGGGCGCCCGCGGGATTGCCGCTGCTCGCCGCCGACGTGGACGCACAGCTCGCCCGCCGGCAGCAAGGCTACGGGCGCGGGCGCCGCATGCAGATCGAGACCGACCGGATCGAGTTCCTCTCCGGCGTGCGAGCGGGTGAGACGATCGGCGCCCCCATCGCGATGCTCATCCGCAACCGGGACTGGGCCAACTGGGAGGCCATCATGGATCCCGCCCCGCGGCCGGAGGATGACACGGCCGAGGGGCGGCGCCGGCAGGTGACTCGGGTGCGCCCCGGCCACGCGGACCTCACGGGCCTCCTCAAGTTCGACCGCGCCGATGCGCGGGACATCCTCGAACGGGCGTCGGCGCGCGAGACCACCGCGCGCGTCGCATGCGGTGCGATCGCGCGGCGCCTGCTCGGCGAGTTCGGCGTGCGCGTCGGATCGCACCT
>Ga0154020_10011278_pt1 | contig 10191 bp, 8 predicted proteins | sample Klosneuvirus_201_FD_109709 | JGI IMG/M metagenome (GOLD analysis project Ga0154020, IMG submission 109709) | Active sludge microbial communities from wastewater, Klosterneuburg, Austria - Klosneuvirus_20160825_MG | ecosystem: Engineered > WWTP > Aerobic digester > Activated sludge | place... | reverse complement strand
GCTCCTTTACCTCGCAACGAAACTCATCGGCTTGACGAAGACCAGGGAAACCAGTTCCCTTGGCCCCGGAAGGTGTCTCACTTTTCGAGCGCCACCCGCCGCACTTTTCAACCGCCGTTTACAGCTATCGGTTCAAAGGAATAATACTGTGCCTTTGCCTCCATAAAGGCCCACTGAACAGCTTCGCCTGCCGTTGGCATTTCCGTATGCACAACGAATTCAGAATTGTAAATCCTTGCCGCCGCTTTTCTGGCTTCCGCCCCTTGCCACCCGATGAATGCAACGACGGCGACGACGGTGATGATGATCCAATGTTTTGCCGTGATTTTAGGATTGAGGCTCACTGTTCGTCCTTTTAATTGGGTTGCGACTTCAAATGCTATGACCTCAATGCTTTCAAATGACGCTTATGCCGTCAACTTGCATTTTGGAACAACTGTTCCTGTAACAGTCGTTCCTGTTCTTGGCACCGTTGCAGGATGGCAGCGAAGAATTTTGCCCGATGCTTTTCGGAAGTGCTCAGGCGGCATCGCAAAGACAAGAAGCTCTCTCAAGAATCGTTGGCGGAGCGGGCGGATTTGTCATCGAAGATGATTTCGCTGATTGAGCGAGGCGAGCGAACGCCAAGCATCACGGTTGCGGATGCGATTGCACGGGGTCTCTCCGTTCCGTTTTGGCGGCTGGTGAAGGACGCCGACGAATTGCGGCGGAAGTAGGCGGAGAAATGGGAAGCAAGAGGAGAGTTCTCAGTATCCGATGGGCCGAAAATCACTCTCGAACGGGTGTCCACCGTGAACGTCTCTTGCCCCCAAAATGCAGTGCCCAAATGGGGCGGGTGTAAACGATTTGGCAATCTCTCAGGTCAGTGAACGACCTCCCGCCTCACTGGGCAAAATCATCAATCAAAGAAGTCTCCCGTTCGCAGGGTTCGGACTTCGGTTCTCTTGTCTCGTTCGTCCCAATAACTATGGCCGCACGGGCGAAAAACGTCGGCTCATTCAACGCATCGGCCAAGATTGTTGGTGTGACGAGCAATTACCGCAACGAGCGGGGCAGTTGCCTATGGTTGAGATCAATTGTTACACCTTACGGGGGGAAAATTCAGATGGGGCAAAATGCAAATGCGTATCCACACCACACACGCCCCAAAATAAAAAAAGCCCCAACGGAAGATTTTCCAAACGGAACGAGCGGAAGCGGAATATGTATCCCCATTCACACTTCGCAGTGTGCGATAATTCGGCACGGTCAGTTTCGGGAAAGACCGTTAAACCTACGGTGGTGTGGCAACCAGTTTCCTGCGGCAGTCGGTATGACGCAGTAGAGTTGCCCGATAGGCTTAAAAAGGAGCCACCGTCCAGCAAAGGCGACGTGCCACGCTGTATTGCTGGTGCATTGTGTCCCTCATACGTTTTGAAGGAGCAATGAGAGTGTGAATTGCGCCACAAGAAATCTATCCGTTCGACATTCAATCCAAGACTCAGCGTGAGGGTTAAGGATGATAAAAAGGGGCCACCCAATCCCGCATTGTGATCCTCACCGTTTTGAAGATTGAAGGAAGCAATGAGAATGAAAACCCCGACTTTTTTTAGGAGTCGGGGTCAAATGTCGGGAAAGACAGTTCAACGTGTGAACGCCAATACATATCCACCGCAGACGCAGAAACGCACCCACAATTGAATTTTTAATGCAAGACCGCAACAGACCAATCATCGGCAAACGCCACTGCTTTCAATGCGAGCGGGAAATCAAATACCAAAATCCAGTCTCGTATTCATTTTCGATCCGCAGGAAGAAACGTGTTCGTTGCAATCAATGTTGCGGCATGGTGCCCAAGCAGGGAAAGGCTGGCCGACAATGTGGATGCGTGAATACATGCGACGACTTTCCCGCCGGATAGAAGCGTATATTTTTTGAGGCAGAGGGGGGACTCACCACTTTTTATATCGGTTCAGTCAGAAGCACCCACCTGCCCGTAGCGGGGGGGCTATTCTTCGATGCCTTCACCATGCTTTTGTTTCAGCTTGGCCTTGAGTGCTTCGATTTCCCGCCATTGCTTCGCATTCCATCGCTCTTGCCGCTCTTCGTCATTATTGACCTTCTCAGCCTTGCGTTGTTTCACTTGGTCGTCTGACTCGTGCCCCAAGGTCACTTTAGCACCACTTGCCACCAGAGCGTCATGGATAGCTTGGGTAGCTGGGTCAATCTTTTCGCCTTGGGACTGCTCTTTGAGATGGTCGTTCATACTTCAACCTCCGTCTTTTTCTGGTCATTGACGATGACGGCTTGCGGCGTCAACTGCCAGAACGCTTCCCATTCCTCTTTGGGAATGGTTCGGGCGTAATGCCGCTTCACAATACCAGCACTGTTGCCCATGTAATCCGCAACCACCGCCACGTTCTTGGTCTTGGCCTTGTAATACGTAGCGAACCCGTGCCGCAATCCATCTTGGTGCCATTTGCCGTTGAATACAGCCTTGCGTATTGCCTTTTCCCGATTCTCCAGACTGCTGAGATTTACGAACGGCATACCCTGCGGCGTATTGTTCCGATGATACTCGATCCACTCCTGAGCCACAGGTTCAAGGGTGATGTGGCGAGCGAGCGTCTTCCCCCTGCGAACGTAAAGCTCGTTCGTTTTTAGGGTGTAATCTTGCCACTGCACCCTTGCTCCTTCACTTGGTCGTAGCCCTGCGAACGCCAACAATGCGTAGTAGCCAATTAAGTCCTTGTCGTGTTCAACGACGTAGCGGAGCAACTGCTTGGTTTCCTCGGGCGAGTAAAACGCCCCATTAAAATCGTCAGGCGTGAACGAAATGCCGTCCGTTGGATTCTGTTGGATGTGACCTTCATCTTTCACCCACGAAAAGAACATCCTGATCCACCTGAGATATTTTCGGCGGGTGTTGTTCGATACTTTGAGCCGGTTGAGCACCACTTCGATTTCGTTTCGCTTGATGTCGTCAGGTCGCAACTCGCCCCATCTGTTTTTGATCCATCGAGCATACGAGCGGATTTCGATGACGGTCTTTCGGCTGAGGGATTTCTTTTCGTATTTGAATGCCTTCCACTTTTCAGCCAATTCCTGAATGGGCGGCTTGGCTTGCTTGGAAACTTCGTCGGCGAGATAACTGAGAAAATGATCCGCAGCTTCTTCGGGCGTTCGGCCATACGCCGCCAGCTTCGCCGTCATGGTTTCGTAAGAACGAGCCGCCTGAAGTTTTTCGGTTGGCAGATCGGGCTGTCTGCGGTGCTGGATTATCTGTTGGTCAATCTGTTTGGCGTAATCCTTCGCAGCCCTTTCGCTATTGAATTGCTTTCGACCTGTCATGCCCCATTTCTTCGAGCGGGTATCAACGAGCCAATACCTGCCCGAGCGTGGATGCACGAATTCGTAAATCCTCGGAAACGTCACCCTCTTTCTCATTGTGCCATCTCTCCTTTTGGAGTGTCCCAGCGGTTCACGTTGTCGAAGCCATCGTTCAACGCTGCTTCCTGCTTTCGCTTTTGTTCGATGTAATCCTGATGCCAAAGCAACACAGCTTCGATTTCTCTCGCCATGCGGTCGGCGTCGGTTGTGCCGTGAAGCAAGTTCCAGAGTTGGATTGCTAACCCCTTCGCCTTCACAAAATCGCTTGGTTCGGGACGTTCGGGCTTTGAAATGACCCCCGCAGCGATGTATGCCTGCCGCAAGTTTTTTGCTGCGCTCAAATCGGCAACATTTTCCGTTTTGGCCCTCGCCAGCTTCATGTAGTTCGTGGCGGTCTTGGTGCAAATCCCTTTACAGTTATCAGCCAACCACGTCCGCCAGTGCCCGTGGTCCATCATCTTTTTGGCTTCAATGAGATTTTCGCCGCAAGCAATGGCCTTTTGGATTTTCAGCTTCTTATGCTCGGACACGCTTTCGTCACATGACAGAACGGCGGCGTGCGCATCCCGAATTCGCTTGGCGAACTCTTGCAGTGTTTGATCGGCGCTATTCATGTTCGTGCATGGTTGATGTTTCAATAACACCAACCATTCTATCGGGAGCAGGTGTCTTTTCAGTTGCATCGAGTATTTATAGCGAATTTTTGGGATCAGGATCAGATTTGCGTGGCTTTGAAAAGCCCGAAGATCGAAAATATAACCACTTTGGTTATGGCACTTTTATGAACAAATACCACGGTGGCGCAACGGTCCATTGCGACGGGAAAACTACGAAGTTCAAAAGCCCGTTCATCATCACATTCACGGCCTTCGGCAAAGTGTGGACACTCGACGGCTCGAAAATTTCAGAAAAGCGGTTGGTGTTTGTCCCTGCTCCCGAAGGCGGATACAAGGGGGGAGCACATTACTTGAAGCGGTGGCGGAAGGACAAAAACACCCCCAAGCCAAACGGTAAACACGAGGAATGGAGCCAAACGAAGACGGCGGAATTCTTGGGTGTGACGCAGCCTTACATTGTTGCGATAGAGAAAGGCAAAAAGGATTTCCCCCCGAGGTTCTACGAGAAGATTGCCCGAGAGACCCCTAAGCATAAGGGAAGGGACGTAAGGGAGCTTGACGAACGTTAGGAATGCAAAATCCCCGCCCCGTCGCCTTTTGTCTGGCGTTTGTCTGGCAAAAAAAGCACTTGCCGAGTTTTTATACTCCGCAAGTGCTTGATAGAGAATGGTGCATCCGACAGGAGTCGAACCTGTAACCTTCTGATCCGAAGTCAGAAGCTCTATCCAATTGAGCTACGGATGCACTAAAACAACCGGCGCGGTCAAATGCACATCGAATTGAAACCACCATCTACGACCAACTCGACTCCAGTTATGAATGCGCCCGCCTTGTCGCTCGCGAGCAGCAGCGTCGCGCCGACGAGTTCCTGCGCCTCGCCAAAACGTTTCATCGGCGTGTGGCCCATGATCTGGGCGACGCGCTCGGGCGTGAGCACCTTGCGGTTTTGCTCCGCCGGGAAAAAGCCGGGCACCATGATGTTCACGCGCACGCCTTTCGCAGCCCACTCGCGCGCAAGATTCATCGAGAGGTTGTGGACGGCGGACTTTGAGGCGGAGTAGGTGAACACGCGGGAGAGCGGTTTGAGCCCGCTCATGGAACCGAGGTTGATGATGTTGCCACCCTGGCCACGTTCGACGAGATACTTGCCGAACACCTGGCACGCGAAGTAAAGCGCCTTGAAGTTCGTATCCATGATGCGGTCGAACTCCTCTTCGGTAACATCCAGGAAGGGCGTCGGCGAATTCACGCCCGCGCCATTGATGACGATGTCCACCTTGCCGGACTTCGCGAGGATGGTCTTGAGCAGCGCTTCCAGCGCGGGCTTCGTAGCGACATCCGCCTGCGCAAACCACGCCTTGCCGCCGACGGCGGCGATGCGTTTGAGCCGGGACTCGGCCTTCTCGGGATTGCGTCCGACGAGCACGACTTCCGCGCCCGCCTGCGCGAGACCTTCGGCCATCGCCCCGCAAAGCTCGCCAGTGCCGCCGATGACGGCGGCCACTTTTCCATTCAAACCAAACAAGGATTTCAGGTAATCAGGCATAAATTCAAACGGGTTTTGGCGTTGCCGGACGCAAGTCAACGCAGTGTGACGCTTTGTTTAGCAGATTACCGCCGGGAAGAAACCTGAAAATGGCGGCGCCCGCCGCCGGATAAACCGGCAGCCTCATCACTGCACCGATGAAGTCATCCAGTTGGGGGCCGCTACTGCGCGGCTTCGGTCGTGGAGGAATTGAGCGAAGCCAGCGCCTGTGAGTAGGCAATCTCGCCCGCTTCACGTGTGGCACCGACGGGCAATGTCTTCAGCCAGTTCGCAGCCGCAGCAGCATCCTTTGAAGTCCAAATGGTCAGGAGATTTTGCGCGGCCGCATAGCGGACCGGAGCCTCCGGAAACTGCGATACCCAGCTGGCCGCAGCCTGCGGCGAGGTCTGCGCCCAGCGTTGCACAATGGAAACGGCGATGCGGTCCTGCTCGGAACCCGACGGCAGCGCCGAGCCGGCCAGCGCCGCGGCTGAGGCTCCATTTTGAGCCGCCATCGCAACCGACACAGCGGCCAGCAGGTGCTGGCGAAGCTGGGCATTGGGAACTTGTTGCGCCCAGGCAATGGCCTTGGCGGAATCACCGGCCGCCCATTGGCTGACGGTGAAGACCAGCAGATCGTCGCGCTCCGTTGAAGCGGGCAGGGAACTGGCGAGCTTCAACGCGGTGAGCGGTTCGGTGGCGGCGGCTTCATATGCGACATCCATGGTGGCGGATTGCCGGCTGACACCGGGGGGCAAGGTGGCGAGCCACGCAGTGGCACCAGCCAGGTCTTTGTCGGCCCAGGCAATGGCCACCTGTTTCAACGCCCCGCGATATGCGGGACCATTGGGTTGTTGCGCAACCCACGCGGCAGCGGCGGCGGGATTCACTTCGGCCCAGCGTCGCACTAAAGACTCACGCAACTCTTCCGCCGTTTCACTGTTGTTCCCAGAGAGCAGGGACAGAACCTCCTGACGATCCGCCTCCGCAAGGCTGGCCAAGGCATCGTCAATCGCCTGACTGCGGGCCTCGTCATCGGTGATGGATTCAATCTTTGTGAGCAGGTGCTGCGGAATCCCTTGGGCGGGCTCGGCGTAAATGGAAACCTCGGGAGAAAGGGTCTTTGCCTCCACAACCAACGGTTCGTCAGTTAGAACGCCAATGCGGATCCAGCCGTTCCGTTGCAGGACGAACACGAGCAACACGGTCAGGCCCGCCACGGCCAGGTTGAGGATCAGTGTCTTCTTCATGATTTCAATCTTACTCGCCGGCCATCCCTCATGGCACTACGGTCGGCGACGCGAATTTCGTGGTGGCTACCGTCGTCGGGTTGCCAGAGGCAACCGCAATGCCGACGTAGATGTTGGTTGCCATCGAAACATTCGCCGCAGCAAGGCGTGCCCAGGTGATGCCGTCGTAGGAACGATAGCTGGTGACGGTCCTGCCGGTGCGTGTCAACCGCAGCCAGGCACCCGGCGCTCCGCCGCGGGCGGAAAGCAATGTGGTCTTGCCACTGGTGGCGGTGCGCGCCTGCCAGCGGAAGAACCCGTCGCCGGAGACACCGACGAAGGCATACTTCGAACCGGGAATGGTGCTTTCCCGTATCATCACTCCGGCACGGGAGTCCTTGCCCAAGCCACCCGCATCCGTGATGCGGATCTTGATCTCACCATCCGCAGTCAGCGGCTGATAGACATAGCGGCAACTGTCGGCCTTGCCCGCCAGGACACCGGCCCCCTCGACGGTGTATTCGTCACCGGCCACGCTAATGTCACCCGCGACCGTGTCGGGGGAACCAATTTTCCCAGCCGCCCAAGGTCCGGGCAAATCCGTAGCTTCGATGCTTGCCGGCGCTGAATCCACCGTGCTGCTGCCATCATAGATCATGCGCGCAACCACCCTGTAACTACCCGCATCGGCCACGTTCCAATCGAATTCGTAAGGCGCTGAACTGTCTTCGCCCACCAAGTTGGTGCCGCCGAAGAACTGCACCTTCGTAATGGTGTGGCCGGTGGCAACCGCCGAAGCGCTGAGATGCACGATCGCGGGTACCGTGAAGCTGTCACCGCCGGATGGCGAGGTCAGCGTGATGCTGGGGGTGGCGTTTGTCGCATTGACCGTCACGGTGAAAGAACGTGTCACCGAGTTGTTCTGACTTTGACCGTCATCCACCGTGACGCTGACAATGGAGGTTCCGCTGACGCCCGCGGTAGGCGTGAAGCTGAGCGAACCGGTCGCACTTGGGCTGGTGTAGTTGACCGTCGGTGTCGGAATCAGCCCGGGGTTGCTCGAACCCACGGTCACGCTCAAAGGCTGGCTTTCATTGGAGCCGGCGCTGATGCCGCTCAACGCGACCGTCTGCGCACCGGCCGCCGCACCAAGCGTCAGGTTGGCTATCGCATTCAGTGTCGGCGCATCGTTCACCGAGGTGATGGTGATGGAAACAACTGCGGGAACTGAACTGGTGCTGCCGTCGCTGGCCTTGAACCAGAAATTATCGCTGCCGCTGTAATCTGCCGTCGGCGTGTAGGTCAGATTCGGCGCCGTGCCGCTCAATACGCCGTGGGCGGGCGGCGTGACGATGCTGTAGGTCAGGGCATTACCATCCACATCACTTGCGCTCAGCACGATCGCTTTCGCCACGTCTTCCGTGGTCGTCACGTCCTGGGCATTCGCCACGGGCGCCGAATTCGGGCCGGCATTGATGTTGATGTAAACCGCGACCGCCGCGCTGTCCGCCGTGCCGTCATTGGCCTTGAAGGTGAATACGTCCGCGCCGGTGACGTTGTTGTTCGGCGTGTAAGTCAGATTCGCGCCGGTGCCGCTCAACGTTCCCTTGGTCGGTTGCGTCACCGCCGTGAATGTCAGCGTGTCACCGTCCACGTCGGAACCGGTGAGCGTGATGGCTTTGGCGACGTTCTTGTCGGTTGCCACGGATTGCGTGTTGGCCAGCGGGGCATCGTTCACCGCGTTGACGGTGATTGAAACCGTGGCGGCCGCTGAATCCAGTGAGCCGTCATTCGCCTTGAAGGTGAAGCTGTCCGGGCCGTTGTAATTCGTGGCCGGCTTGTAGCTCACGTTCGGGGCCGTGCCACTCAACGTGCCGTGCGCCGGCTGTGTGACCACTGCATAGGTCAGCGAATTGCCATCCACATCCGAACCGGCAAGGGTGATGGCTTTGATCGCGTCCTCCGTTGCGGTGATGCTCTGCGGATTCGCCATGGGCGCGTCGCCCGACGGCGTGACGGTGATTGAAACCGTGGCCGTCGTGGAATCCGCCGTGCCGTCGTTCGCCTTGAAGGAGAAGCTGTCGCTGCCGGCGTAATTTGTCGCGGGTGTGTAAGTCAGATTTGCACCCGAGCCACCCAGCGTGCCATGTGAAGGCGGAACCGTCACCACAAAGGTTAACGTGTCGCCATCAATATCGCTGCCCGCGAGTGTAATCGCCTTCGCGACGTCCTCAGCGGTGGTGATGCTCTGCGAGGTGGCAGCCGGTGCGTCGTTCGCTGGATTGACGGTGATGGAAACAACCGCCAAGGCGGAGTTCGACAGGCCGTCGTTCGCGCGGAACCAGAAGCTGTCGCTGCCGTTGTAATTGGTCGCCGGTTTGTAGGTCAGATTTGGCGCCGTGCCCGTCAAGGTGCCGTGTGCTGGAGCCGTCGTGATGGTATAGGCGAGTGTATCGCCATCCACATCCGTAGCCGTGAGGGTGATTGTTTTCGCCGTGTCTTCGGTGGCGGTGACATTCTGCGCAACAGCAACCGGCGCCGTGTTCGGACCGGAAGCAATGTTGATCGCGATGGTCGCAGCCGCGCTGTCCGCCGTGCCGTCATTCGCCTTGAAGGTGAACGAATCCGTGCCGGTCACATTGTTGTTCGGTGTGTAAACCAGGTTGGGGGCCGTGCCGCTTAGCACGCCCTTCGTGGGTTGCGTGGCGACCGCAAACGTCAGCGTGTTGCCATCCACGTCAGAACCGGTGAGCGTGATCGCCTTGGCGACGTTCTTGTCCGTGGCGACCGACTGTGCGATCGCGACCGGCGTGTCGTTCACCGCGTTGACCGTGATCGAAACCGTGGCCGCCGCCGAATTCGTGATGCCATCGTTCGCCCGGAACGTGAAGCTGTCGCCGCCGTTGTAGTTCGTGGCTGGAACGTAAGTCAGATTCGGCGCGGTGCCGGTCAATGTGCCGTGGGCCGGCGAAGCGACAATCGCGTAGGTCAGCGTATTCCCATCCGCATCAGTGCCCGCAAGCGTAACCGCTTTGACGACATCCTCGGAAGTAGTGATGCTCTGCGAACTGGCCACCGGCGCATCGTTGCCGGCGGTGACGGTGATTGAAACCGTGGCGACCGCCGAATCCGCCGTGCCGTCGTTGGCTTTGAAAGTGAAGCTGTCGCTGCCGCTGTAGTTTGCCGCCGGGGTATAAGTCACGTTCGGCGCAACGCCGCTCAATGCGCCGTGCGCAGGCGAGGCGACGATCGCGTAGGTCAACGCGTTCCCGTCCACATCCGAACCGGCGAGCGTAATCGCCTTCGCCACGTCTTCCGCCGTGCTGACGCTTTGCGCGATCGCCACCGGCACATCATTTACCGGTGCCACGGTGATGGTAATGGTGACCGGAGCGGAATTCGTGATGCCGTCGCTCGCTTTGAAAACGAAACTGTCCGTGCCATTGAAGTT
>Ga0154020_10011277_pt1 | contig 10191 bp, 8 predicted proteins | sample Klosneuvirus_201_FD_109709 | JGI IMG/M metagenome (GOLD analysis project Ga0154020, IMG submission 109709) | Active sludge microbial communities from wastewater, Klosterneuburg, Austria - Klosneuvirus_20160825_MG | ecosystem: Engineered > WWTP > Aerobic digester > Activated sludge | place... | reverse complement strand
TCGTGCGGCTCCGCCAGGTGCCGGAGTCGCCGATCGAGGACGCGCGCATCGGCCTCGCCGGGCCGCGGTGGGGGCTCGCCGCCTCGCTGGTCGCCGCGATGCTCGGCTTCGTGCTGCACGCGCCAGTGCTGCTCGCGGTCGCCCGCGTTTCGGCGTGGATCAACCTCTTCAACCTCTTGCCGTTCGGGTCCCTCGACGGCGGGCGCGGGTTTCGCGCCATGTCCCGCCCCGGGCGCTGGCTCGCGTGCCTCGCGCTCCTCGTCACCTGGCTCGCGACCAAGGACGGCCTCGTGCTGCTGATCCTCCTCGGCGCGGTCGTGCGGACTTCGGCGACCGCCGCCCCCACCGAGAACGATCGCCACGCGGTGGTGGAATACGTCGGGCTCTCCCTCGCCCTGGGGCTCGTCATGGCCCTCGTCCCGAGTCCGCAGCGGTGACCCACGGCCGGGAGTGTGGTCGGGCGGAGTGAACGCCGCGCCACGGTCGCCCGTCCAACCGGACGACGACCACATGCCCACCGCCCTTTTGCCCTGGCGGGCACGCGGGCATCGACCTTGCTAGGATGTTCATGCCCATGTCCCCCCAAAAGACCTCCTCGTCCCCCAGCCTGCGGGGGCCGGCCCTCGTGGCCCTCGCGCTCGGCGGTGCCGTCCTGCTCGGAGCGTCGCCCTCCCCGGCCGGGCCCCCTGGGCCCTGGGTGTTCATCCCGCCGCCGGGGGCCTCGTCGACCGCCAAGAAGGCCGCGCCTTCGGGCTCGGTCTCCGCCGCGCCCACGGTCGAGGGCATGGATCGCGCGCGCCTCGCCACGGTGGTGCTCGAGCGCAACAAGAAGCCCATCGGCCTCGGCGTGCTGCTCAGCGAGAAGTCGGTGGTCATCACGGCGCGCAGCCCGATCGCGCTCGGCGGCGGCACAGGAGACCTCGAGATCCGCTTCCCCGAGAGCAACGCGACCACCAAGGTCAAGCTGCACCACGAGGACGCCGCGTGGGACCTCGCGCTGCTCGTGCCCTACTCCTCCAAGTGGAGCGAGGGCGCCAAGCCTTCCGATCTCGATCCGCTCTCGTCGACGATGACCTTCTCCACGTTCGTCCTCCTCAAGACCGGCAAGGTGCAGCCGCAGGCCACCGCGATCCTCGGCAAGCGCGACTACCTCTCTCCCGACGGCGACGTGCTCAAGGACGCGCTGTCGCTCGACACCAAGAACGTCGCGATCGGCACCCCGCTGGTCGACCCGCAGGGTGGGGTCATCGGGGTCGTGGGTCGGGCGTGCGCGCCCGGAACCGGCAAGACCGGCGCGCCCAAGGAGGTCGCCTGCACCCCGGCGCTCTTCGGCGCGCCGATCGCGCAGATCCGCAAGTTCTTGAAGACGGCGCCGCCGATCAAGGCTCCGTCCACCTATCTCGGCGTGACCGGCCTCACCGACAAGCTCGGCGTGCGCGTCATCGCGGTGGCCGAGGGCAGCCCCGCGGCGATCGCGGGCATCAAGCCGAACGAGGACGCGATCGTCGCGGTCGACGGCACCGTCACCAAGAGCGCCGAGGATCTCGCCGAGCAGATCAAGAAGCGCGCGCCGGGCGACGAGACCAAGCTCACCGTGATGCGCGGCACCCAGCTGCGTGAGGTGAAGGTCGTCCTCAAGTCGAGCGAGGAGCCGCCGCCCGCGCCGAGCAAGCCCGCGCCGCTCTCCAGCATCATCCTCCCGTTGCCCCCGCTGCCCCCCGTGTTCGCCCCGAAGAAGTGAGCCAGGCGATCGTCTTCGCCGGGCCGATCACGGGGATGGGCAGCGTGTCCTTGCCCTCGAGGCGCGCGACGCCGCGCTGCGCCTTGCCCTCCTCGACCACCACGAAGGACCACCGCGGGGGCAAGGCCGCGTGTCGTGGGTCGGTCCCGTCGAGCTTGCAGCTCCAGGGGAGATCGACCACCGAGCCGCTGTCGGCCTCGTCCTCGCCGACGCCGCTCACGTCGAGCTCGAGGCGTGTGCCGTCGGACGAGAACCCCGCCTCGGCGAAGTTGAGGTTCATGCCCTTGCTGGTCTTGCTCTTCGAGAACGGCAGGAGCGGGTGGCTCGTGTCGAGTCGCGGGGCGTCGACCGGCATCACGTAGACGCCCTGGAACTTGCTCTCGATGCACTCGGGCCAGCCGAAGGAGTCGTCGAGCGTGACGAGGATGCGCTGGCCGTCGGGCGAGAGCACGACGTGCGACGCATTGCAGGCCGAAAAGCCGCCCGCCCACGCGGGCTCGGGCTTGCCGGCGAAGCGATGGATGGTGGGAAAATCGCCCGCGCCGCGCTCGAGGAACCACAGCGCGCCCTTGGCGTCGAAGCCGACGATCTCGCAGACGTGGTCGCAGACCGCGACGCGCTTGTCGTCCTTCCCGTCGACGCCGACCGTGTTCACCGTGGCCTCGGTCTTGTCGGCCATCGTCACCGTGCGCGCGTACGCCACGGTCTTTCCGTCGCGCGAGAGGGCGCCGCCCACGAGTTCGCCGTGGGGCCGCTCGAGGATCTTGCGCGCCGGGCCCGCGCCATCGGCCTTCACGTCGACGAGCTCGAGGCTGTCCTGTGCGCTCGCGTTCTCGAGCACGTAGAGCAGCGGACCGTGCAGCTCGGTCGGGACGGGGGTGCCCTTGGGCGCGTAGGGGCTCGACGCCGACGGCGCCGCGGAGACGGACGGCGCGGCAGAGCTCGCGACGACCACCGACGGGGTCGGCGCGGGCGGGGCGTTCGTGGAGCTCTCGTTGCACCGTCCGCACCCGGAGGCGAGCGCGAGGCCCAGGTACAGGGAGGAGCGAACCATGGCAGCGAGCGTACGCAGAACGGCGGGCGTGGTCTTCAGGTTCGCGGGTGGGCGACGAAGAACTTCATGACCTCTTCGCCCCACACGAACGCGCTCGGTGGGGTGCACGCGAACGAGAACAGCTGCCCGGGCTCACCGCCCTTGTCGGTGCTGCCCGGGTAACAATGGCCCTGCAGCGTGACCGGTGGAGCCTTGTAGTCGTGCTGCACGAACTCGAAGACCGTGCCCTTCGCGCTCGTCCACTGCTTGCGCGAGTGGCTCGCGTCGCTCGAGAGCGTGGTCGGGCCGCTCATCTTCCAGGCGGCGACGGCGGCGTCGCGCTGCTTCACGCCCTCGGTGAACGCGACCAGCACGTCCTTGGTGCCGTGCAGGTAGAGCACGGGGACCTCGCGCGAGGGTGTGTCCAGGCCGAAGAACGAACAGCCGGTGCCGGCGGCGGGGGCGACCGAGGCGAACAGCTCGGCGAACCGACAGAGGAAGCGCGAGGTCATCATGCCGCCCTGCGAGAAGCCGGTCATGTGCACGCGCTTGGCGTCGACGCCGAGGACCGCGATGGCCTCGACGAGGACGGAGTGCACCTTGTCGTCGTCGATGCCCGGGGTCCACGAGGTGGTGGGCGCGGAGCCCGGGGCCGTGGGCTGGATCACGACGTAGCCGTACTTGTCGCCGAGCGCGCGCATCTGCGTGTTGGCGTCCTCCATCCGGCCGGTCATCGTCGCGCCGTGCACGTCGAGCACGAGGCCGCACGCCTTGGTGGTGCACGCCGCGGGGATGGTCACGTCGTAGGTGACGCCCGCGCACTTGAACACGTGGGTGCCCGCGCTCTTGTCGGTGATGCACCCGGTGAGGGGCACGTCGGGGCCGACGTCGGGGCTGCCGCTGTCGGGGCTGCCGCTGTCGGTGCTGCCGCTGTCGCCGCCACCGTCTTGCGCGTCGGCAGCGCCGGTGTCGGTCACACTCGTGTCGACCGCGGCGTCGCCGGGCGCGCCGTCGGTCGCGGCGTCGCTGGACTCGTCGGCCGTCGTCCCGCCACAACCGATCGAGAGGACGAGGACGGCCGGGCACCAACGACGCATGCCGCAGTGTACACCCGTGCGCCTCAATCGGCGCAGCAACGGAACCCGGTCGAGTAGTCCCAGTGCGAGAAGTCGTGGGCGCTCGTGCGGTAGAGGCAGCCCTCGCCGTTGACCACGGTGTCCGCGTAGAAGCCGCCCCGGAAGTCGATTGCCTTGACCGGTGACGGGTACTTGCTCGGGTCGTCGTAGATCCACTCGTGCAGGTTGCCCATCATGTCGAACGCACCCTCGGCGGTGACGCACGCGGCGCGGTTGCCGGTGCGCTCGACCGTCTTGCCCTGCTGGTTGATGCCGGGCCAGCCGATCTCGCTGAAGATCCAGCTCGCGCTGGTGCCGAAGCACGAGACCGCGGGGTGCGGAGTGCGCGCGTCGTTGCACGCGCCCGGCACGCGCGAGGTGCCGTACGGATACGTGGTGGTCTTGGGGCCCTGGCAGGCGCGGAGCCACTCGGGGTTGGTGCAGAGGCGCTTCTTCGCGCCCACACACGCGCGCTGGGCCTCCTTGCCGCTGATGTAGCCCTGGGGGACGGCGGCCCGCAGCGAGACCGCGCGCGTCGCGGCGGTGGTGGGCGGCGGGTAGTAGGGGGACCACGGCTTCCAGGCGGCGCCGTCGAGGATCTCGACGTTGGCCTCGAAGCGGTCGACGCAGAAGCTCGGCGTGGCCGCGACGCGCAGCATGCCGGCCGGGCAGCCGCCGACGCCGGGCTCCTCGACGAGGCCTGCATTCGGCGACGCGGTCGGGTCCGTCGGGCACCAGCCGCTCGCGTCGGCGTCGGTCGGGCCGGGCAGCGGCCCTGTCTCGCCGCGCGGCGTGCAGCACTGGATGTTCGCGGGTCCGGGGCAGTATCCAGGGGTGGCGACGCGCGCGCCCGTGCAGTCCTTCACGTCCTCGCAGTGGCCGTCCACGCCGCCCACCTTGCAGGGGATGCGCAGCTCCGCGACGGGCAGGAAGAAGCCGCCGTCGGCGCCCCCTTCGAGGGAGCCGTCCACCTCGACGTCGGCGCCCGCATCTGCGCCCGCGTCGTCGCCCGGGCTGTCGCCGTCGGGGCTGGCGCCGCAGCCGACGAGGACCAGCAGGCCAGGGGCCAGCAAGCCGAGGGTCCGCGCGATCCGCACGCGCCGAGTGTGTCGCAAACCGACCGCTCGCGCTACGGGGCGGCCCTCTTTTTCGGCACCAGGCTCGTCGCGAGGAGGATCCCACCGACGGCGATGAGGACGTCCGCCACGTTGAACACCGGCCAGTGGGCGAGGTGGACGAAGTCGACGACGTAGCCGCGGAAGATGCGGTCGAGCAGGTTGCCCACGGCGCCCGCGACCACGAGGGTGAAGCCGACGTCGGATCGGCGGTCGCCATTGCGCAGGGAACGAAAGGAGAACACGAGGGCGGCGAGGACCAGGAGGCCCACGACGATGAGCGCGGCCCGCGGCGTCGGCAGGTGCAGCGCCGACAGCGCGCTGAACGCGATGTCGTGGTTCTCGGCGTACCGGAGCTCGAGGACGTTCGCGATCAGCGAACGGGGACCGTCGCCGAGCAGGCGCGCGGCGGCGAGCTTGGTGCCGTGGTCGCAGCCGACCAGGAGGAGGGCGAGGAGGGAGACGTGCCAGGGCCGCATCGACGGCGCAGCGCACGACCGGGCGAGGCTATTCCCACCCTCACTTCGGAGGAGCGAGGAGCGCGTCGAGCACTCGCTTCTCCTCGCCCGCGGGCGCCGTGCCCTCGACGACGGACACGGCGACCTTGACGAAATCGCCGCTCGCTTCCTGGTAGAACGTGCCCTTGGGTTCCTCCTTGCGGTCGTGGCTCGTCTCGACGACCAGCTGGGTGAGTGCGAAGTCGATGCCGCCGAACGGGGTGCTCGCGAAGCCCTTGGTCTTCAGGGGCGCGCTCAGATCGCCGAGCTTCTTCATCGAGCGCAGCGGCGTGCCGGCGACGGTCTTCTGCTTCTCGTCCCAGAGCACCTTCAGGATGGCGGCGGCGTCCTCCTGCTTGCCGTTGAAGCCAGCCGAGATCACGAGCGACGGACCGTCGGTCACCTTGACCGCGTTGGGGAAGGAGTACGTGCCGTCCGTGAAGCCCTTGTCGTTGGGCTTCAGTGGCTTGTCGACGAAGCTGAGGCTGACGGTGTGGAGGCCGTACACGCAGACGGTCGCGAGGCCGCCGTCCATCTTGGACTCGCTGCACCCCATGATCGGCGTGTAGCCGAGGGTGGCCAGACGCTTCGTGAGCTTGTCGGTGGCCGCGAGGTCGAAGCTCGCGAGCGGGACACCGGCGACGACGGCCGACGCGACCGGCTTCGGGGCCACGGTCGCGGACATGGAGGCTGGGGCGGAAGGCTTGGGCGAAGGAGCGGCGGGCTCGGCCGAAGCCTTCTCTTTGCAAGCAGTGGCGAGGAGGACGAGGAGGAGGAGAGCACGCTTCATGGCAGGGGATAGACACCGCTCGGCGGTCGGGGTCGCACACATTTCTGCGCACGGCAGCGCAAATGCTCCGCTCGCGGCGCCTCGGGATCGAACGTATCGTGGCGGGATGCGTCGTCTCGCCTGCCGGACCTGCTTGAAGTGAGCGTTCGCGGCTCCGTCGTGGTGGTCATGCTGTCGGCTTCGGCGTGTGGGCCGCAGCCGGCGCCGGTCGCGCCGCCGCCGACGCCCGAGCCTCCGCACGTCGAGACGCTGCACGCAGGGGTCGGGCTGTCGGACCTCCCGCTCGCGGCCACGCGCCAGGCGGTCGTCGCGCGGTACGGCGCGCCCACCAAGATCGTGCCGCACGGGTCGTACTCGGTGGAGCTGGTCTACGAGGCCGGCCTCTCGGCGTTCTACTGCCAGGCCGACCCGAGCGAGCGCGTGTTCGTGTTCTCGTTCAAGCCGCCGTTCCGCGCGCGTACGCCGCGGGGCATCGTCCTCGGCGAGAGCACGGCGCGCGACGTCCGCAAGGCCTACGGCGACAGCGGCGAGTGGAGCACCAGCGACAAGAGCAAGTACTGGCGCCTCGGGTATGCCGCGCAGGGGTTCGGGTTCGTGGTGGAGCGAGACCTGTCGGTGCCGCAGTTCCCGCTGGACGAGGAGCGCCACCTCGGCCGCACCATCGTGGCCATCGAGGTCACGTTCCCGGGGACCTTCCAGTGCGGGGACACGGCGTTCCCCGAGAACTACGCGCCGCCGGCCGACTGACCGTGAAGCGAACAATGTTCGCTCTCGAGGCGAACAACGTTCGGTCGGGAGGGGCGGGAACACGCCCGCGCGCGCGGGGCGTTCCCCTCCCGCCGGCGACCCGCGAGGCCCCCCGTGGTAACCGGCCCCCGGAGGACGATGGCCACCCAGGACGCTGCCGAGCCGGCAGGCAAGACCCGGTATCTACCCGGGCTGGATGGCATCCGGGCGATCGCCGTGGGCGCCGTCGTCGCCTACCATCTGCGCGTGCCGTTCCTGGACGGCGGGCTCCTCGGCGTCAGCGTGTTCTTCACGCTCAGCGGCTACCTCATCACCTCCCTGCTGCTCGAGGGCTTCCGCGAGCGTGGCACCGTCGACCTCAAGGATTTCTGGCTGCGGCGCGTGCGCCGGCTCCTCCCCGCGCTCCTCCTCATGTTGCCGGTCGTGGTGGTCACCACCGCCATCGCCCGCCCGGACAAGGTCGCGCGCACCGCGCGGCAGGCGCTCTACGCGCTGCTCTACGTGGCCAACTGGACGACGATCGCCCGCGGCGACGACTACTTCCAGCGCTTCGCGGGGCCGGGCCCGCTCGACCACCTCTGGTCGCTCGCCATCGAGGAGCAGTTCTACCTGCTCTGGCCGCTGCTCGTGTTCGGCCTCCTCGCGCTCGGCAAGCGGCGGGGGCGCCTCGCCCCGCTGGTCGTCGTCACGCTGCTGTTCACCGCGGCCTCCACGTGGGCGAGCTACCGGCTCTATCACCCGCACGCGATCAACAACACCCGGGCGTACGAGGGCACCGACGCGCGCGCGGCGGCGCTCCTCGTGGGGGCGCTCGCGGCCATGGCCCTGCCGTTCGACCGCGTGGGCCACGTGGCGCGCCGCGGCAAGCTCGCCCTCGACCTCTGCGGCGCCGTCGGCCTCGCCGTGGTGATCGCATGCATCGTGCGCACCGACGAGTACTCGCCGTTCCTCTACCGGGGCGGTGAGCTCCTCCTGTCCACGGCGACCGCGGGCCTCGCGATGGCGGCCGCGCACCCGGACACGTTCGTCGCCAAGGTCCTTGGGGTCGCGCCGCTGCGGTGGCTCGGTGCGCGTTCGTACGGCGTCTATCTGTGGCACCTGCCGGTGGTGGCCTTCATGCCGAGCGCGATCCTCGGGGAGCGCCCCGTCGCGCGCGGCGCGGTGCAGCTCGGCCTGATCCTCGGGCTCGCGGCCGCCTCGTACACCCTGCTCGAGGACCCGATCCGTCGCCGCGCGTACGCGACGCGACCTCGGCGCGCGCGCTGGGGTCTCCTCGTGCGCGCGATCGTCCTCGTGCCGGTGGCCACGGCGGCGCTCGTCGTGTGGCCGCTCCGTCGGCCCAAGGCCCCGACCGATCTGGACGCGCTCGCCGCCGAGCCGGTGGTCACCGTGGTGCCGACCGCCCCCGCGAACCCCGTGCCGGTGAAGGCGCCCAAGGTCGAGGGCGCGCCGTGGACCCGCTGCACCCAGCTCGCCCACGTCGGTGACTCCACCTCGCTCGGGCTCGTCTCGCACGCGTTCTTGCCGAACCCCGACGATCGGGTGGACGCGCGCTACCACGCGGTCGGCGTCGAGCAGTTCTGGCCCGAGATCTCCGGCGCGCGCTCCATGGTGGAGACCTACGAGGATCAGCCGAGCGCGACCGACATCGTGAAGTACAAACGGGCGCACGGCTACGAGGGGTGCTGGGTGCTCGCCCTCGGGACCAACGATCCGGCGAACGTGGCGGGCCACCTCGCGACGCTCACCGAGCGCATCGACGCCATGATGGGGCACATCGGCGGCGCGCCCGTGCTCTGGACCACGACCAAGACCCTCGTGACCAAGGGTCCCTACCAGAACCCGCACATGGCGAACTGGAACCAGGCCTTGATCCAGGCCTGCACGCGGCACTCGAACATGCGCGTCTACGACTTTGCGAGCGAGGTCCAGGACGCCTGGTACACGGCCGATGGCATCCACTTCAACAGCCCGGGATACCGCGAGCGCGCGGCCCGGCTCGGAAGGGCGCTCGCGCGAGCGTTTCCCAAGGACGGCCCGCCGTCGCCCGAGTGCATCGTGCACTCCACGCCCTGAGGCTACGACCCGAGGATCTCTCGCAGCCGGGCGGCCAGGGCCGACGTGGTGTAGGGCTTCTCGAGGAAGTCCACGCCGGCCTCGACACGGTCGGTGAGCTCGTCCGCGGCGTAGCCCGACGTGAGGAGCACCTTGAGGCCCGGCACGCGAGCCTGGAGGCGCTCGGCGAGGACCCTGCCGTTCATGCCCGGCATGACGACGTCGGTGAGGAGCAGGTGGATCGGCGGCGCGATCGTGTCGAGGGCCGCGAGCGCCGCCTCGCCGTTCGCGAAGGCGTGCACCGTGTACCCGAGGCGCTCGAGCACGCGGGTGCCGAGCGACCGCACGCGGGCATCGTCCTCGACGAGCAGGAGGGTCTCGGTCCCGAGCCGCGAGCCCGACGGCGTTCGCTGCCGGGACGACGGTGCCTCCTCGGTGCGGGGGAGGAAGATCGTGAACGTGGTGCCGTGGCCGCTCGCGTCGGCGACCTCGATGTGACCGTGGTTCTGCTTGACGATGCCGTAGACGGTGGCGAGCCCGAGCCCGGTGCCCTTGCCCACCTCCTTGGTGGTGAAGAACGGCTCGAACAGGTGGGCGCGGGTCTCGGCGCTCATGCCCGAGCCGCTGTCTTCGACCTCGAGCTTCACGTAGTCCCCCGGGGCGAGGTGGCAGGCCGCGGCCGCGCGCTCGTCGAGGTGCTCGTTGCTCGCGGCGATCGACAGGCTCCCGCCCTCGGGCATGGCGTCCCGCGCGTTGACGGCGAGGTTCACGAGGACCTGCTCCAGCTGGCCGGGGTCGAGCTTGACGCGATGGAGGTCCGGGGCCACCGCGGTCCGGAGCGCGATGGGCTCGCCGAGGATGCGCGCGAGCATCTTCTGCAGCTGACCGAGGACCTCCGCGAGCTCGAGCACGCGCGGTGCGATGACCTGCCGACGGGAGAACGCGAGCAGCTGTCGGGTGAGGTTCGTCGCCGAGCTCGCCGCGTGGTCCACCTCTTCGAGCAGCTCGCGCCGCGGGTCGACGGCAGAGAGGCCGTCGAGCAACAGCGAGACGTTGCCCTTGATGGCGGTGAGCAGGTTGTTGAAGTCGTGCGCGATG
>Ga0154020_10011276_pt1 | contig 10191 bp, 7 predicted proteins | sample Klosneuvirus_201_FD_109709 | JGI IMG/M metagenome (GOLD analysis project Ga0154020, IMG submission 109709) | Active sludge microbial communities from wastewater, Klosterneuburg, Austria - Klosneuvirus_20160825_MG | ecosystem: Engineered > WWTP > Aerobic digester > Activated sludge | place... | reverse complement strand
ATTGTCACGGTCTCTAGCATCAATTGCCTCAATTCGCAAGGTGTCGGGTGCTATGTAGTAGCCATATCTAGGTACACCATATCGGTCAGCGAACGATACTCGATACTTAGGTCCTGTTGTGTGTTGCGAAAGGATTGCTTGCCCTCCGTCGGCCATCGCACAGAATCCTCTAACAGCACCGGCTCTCAAAACTCTACTGAACGTTGCCCCCATATCGGTGGACCACGAGATTCCAATGATTGGCTTAGATGCGGCAGTATCTCGTTCGTATAGGTAAAAAGTGCCTGTTTGGCCTACATAGATGGGCGGACCCCATGGGTGGTAAGGAACACCTAGTCCAACACTTTCGGAAGTGCATGCCTTCTCAATGAATACGCTATCGTGGTCTACCCATCGTGATATGATCGGACCCAACCCAACAATCTCACCATCAACGAACTGCGTCCCCTGGACTTCGCCAGTATGTATATCAACCAGAGTCGACATCCCTCCACTCCAAGTGCCGACTACCGCCCGCCTCGAATCGCAAACATAGAACACTCGCGAATACACCTCGGAAACGAAGATCGAGTCAGATGCCATATCAAGAACTCCGACTCGCGTGGGGCGCCCGCCATCATGCTGGTCATCTAGTTGAAAAATAATTGTGTCGTTAAGAACGCTAAGTCTCGAGAACTGCGATCCAGGTTCGCTCTCATTACTACCATTGGAATACGTAGCAAGATGACGAATGGTTCCGTCACTGTACAAGCGATGCAACCTAGCGAACCATCGTGCATATCTAAATCCGCTAAGGGTTGAAGACTCATACATATGGTTTGAAAACAGGAGAATCGAACCGTCAGGTGTCGAAACAAGTCTTTCTACAGATGTTAGAGTTGAGAGGGTATCAGGAATAGCAACCACTCGCCACTGCCCTTTAGCCATGACACTCGTGCTGCATAACACAGCAACAATCACGAAGAGCTTCTTCATCATTGTTTCATCACCAAATGTGCCTTACTGCCTTCAACAACGATATACATTCCACGATCCAGGACAGCAACATCGAACGCCCCCTCTCCACCGGTCACGTATTGACCGAGTGTTGTATAAGCCTTCCAACTTGCAGGTCTTGACTCTTGGTACTCATCGGTCACAGAGAGCGATGGATCAAGGAATGCTACTCCTACACGTGCTTTATGGGTTGAATCGTACCAGTTCACACCCAATGCAACATTCCTACGATCTCTTCCTGCAACAGCCCCGATCCGTAGGGTATCAGGCGCTTCATAATAGCCGAAGCGTTGGTCACCAGATCGATCAGAGAACGACACTCGGTACTTTGAGCCTGAGGAGTGCTGAGTAACGAATGCATGATCTCCATCAGCCAACGAACCATATGCTATGATTGTGCCCGGCCTTGAAACTTTACTAAAAGAAGAGCCCAAATCATTCGACCACGAAATCCCAACAATTGGCTGTGATGGAACAGCATCCCGTTCGAACCGATAGACGATGCCCGTTAATCCCACGGAGATTGTCGGTCGGTTCCAGATGGGCGAAATCGTGAGAACCACACGTTCTGACGTGCACATTCTTTCAACCAAAACACGTTCATTGGTGATGTTTCTGAGAACGATCGGACCTAATCCTATTGTTTCTTCTTGAAGTGGCGGTGCTTCTGAGACTTCTCCAGTGGTCACGTCAACGGCCTTCCTTTCCCCGCTGCCCAGCAACACCATAGCACGCCTAACATCACAGATGTAGTAGACTTTTGAGAACACCTCGGAAAGGTGAATCGAGTCCGATGCAGTGCCAAGAATCCCAATCCACATTGGTACTTGTGCATCGTGCTGATCTACGAGTAGAAACACAATCGTGTCATTAAGTATCGTCATTGCCGAGAACCTCGTTCCCGGCTCATTCTCGTTGTTACCGTTGGAAAATGTTCTAAGGTGTCTAACCGTTCCATCTTGATACACACGATGAATGCGGGCAAACCAACGCGTGTGTCTAAATCCACCAAGGGTCGACCAGTCATATTCATGGTCAGAGAGAACGATTACGGAGCCGTCGGGAGCCAACACCATTCCTTTCACAGTCGTATACCTGGATAAGGTGTCCGGTATCTCTACGGTCCTCCACTGCGCAACCACACTCACACACGTGCCGCACACAACAGCAACTACAACCACGATGTTCTTCATCAATGTTGACATACTAGACCTCGTAGTTGCGCCCGTCATAAACGTCATGATGTCATAACGTCATAAGAGTCATTTCGTCATTCGTCATTAGTAACTAGTAACTAGTAATTAGTCATTAGTCATTAGTAATTATAAAACCCCTTCCCGCTCTTCCTTCCCAGGTGTCCGGCAGCAACCATCTTGCGAAGCAGCGGGCACGGACGGTACTTGGAGTCGCCAAGGCCATTGTGCAACACTTCCATGATCGACAGACATACATCAAGGCCAATGAAGTCCGCAAGTGTTAGGGGGCCCATCGGATGTGCCATACCAAGCTTCATCACCGTATCGATGTCTTCAACAGAGGCAATACCTTCCATCACACAATACACCGCTTCGTTGATCATCGGCATCAGAATGCGATTGGAGATGAAGCCGGGATAGTCTTGCACTTCCACCGGAACCTTGCCCATCTTCTCGGCAAGGGCCTTGATGAGGGCGTACGTTTCGTCACTCGTGGCAAGTCCGCGGATGATCTCGCACAGCTTCATCACCGGGACCGGATTGAAGAAGTGCATGCCGATGAACTTGTCGGCGCGTGTTGTGCCCCCTGCCAACTCTGTGATCGAGATTGAGGACGTATTGGATGCGAGGATGGCTTCGGGTTTGCACACCGCATCAAGGGTAGCAAAGATCTGCTTCTTGATCTCGAGACGTTCACTGGCTGCTTCGATCACAAGGTCTGCATTGGCAGCACCTGCCTCAAGCGAGGTGTCGGTGGAAATGCGGGAGAGCGTTTCGGTCATCACATCGGCGGTGATGGCTTCCTTCTTGACCTGACGTTCCAAGTTTGACGTGATGGTCTTCATGGCTCGTTCAAGTGCTGTATCGCTGACGTCTACCAGCGTGACCGTGTAACCGCTTTGAGCTGCAACGTGAGCGATCCCGTTGCCCATTGTGCCGCCGCCAATGACCGTGATGTTCTGGACAGACATTTCATTTCCTTAATGGTGTGAACGTCAAAATTAACGCCCTTCGGCGTATGTTCACGGTGCTGAACGGTTCTAAATATGGGAAGGGGCTCCATGCCTGTGGATAGCAACGATCCAAACCTGCCAAAAGAGGTCCACGTTGAACGAGAGAAGACGAAGCGCACGCTGATCGTTGCCTTGGCGATCACCATCGTTGGCGTACTTGCCACGGTGTTGTTCTTCCAGAACGTTACCAATCGTGGTGGAACGCTGAAGGTGACGGATAAAGGGGTTGAGGTAACGCTGGAGCAGCCGATCACTGCGCAATTGGGCACGCCGTCCGAGAATGTCAAAGCGTTCGGTGACAGTGTGACGTTCACAACGGGCACGATCTCGGACAGCGCTTTACGGTCGATTCCGGGCGTCAAGACCGATGGCGCGTTCTCTGGTCAGAATCTCGTCGACACTACTGCCGGATTCGTGTTAGCAAGCGACAGACCATCAGCATGGACCCTGGAACGCACAAAGGAGGGCCTGCAGAGGCTTTCTGCGAACGATGGGAGTCAGATCACAGTGCGTGCTGAGCCAGCGACGCGAGCAAACGATCCAGATAGATTGGTGCATAGACTTTTGGACTCGTTGCAGCGCACCGGAACCAAGGCTGACTCGAGGATAGACTCAGCGGCAAAGACAGTGATGATCTGGTATAGAGATCCCCAGACGCAGGAGACTGTCTGCGTGAAGTTCGTGGAAGCGAACGGCATGATCTATACTGCGAAGGCAACCACAAAGGACCCTTCTTCTGTCACTAGTCTCGTGAAGAGTGTGTTCGGCTTTACTGTGATCGCGAAACCTACCGCGCTGAAGCCGACCGTGAGGAATCCCCGCTTGATCGTACCAAGTACCAGACGCCTGCCGCGATAAAGGGGATGCTGAGGATCTGACCCATATCGATGGGGAGGGATGCCTCAAAACCAACCTGGTGTTCCTTGAGGAACTCAACGAGGAAACGCCCGGTGAACAGCACAACAAGGAAGATCCCGAACAGCCTACCTGGTGCGGCCATCGCTACTCCCTTGCGATAGAGCAGCCATAGCCCAATGAAGATCACAAGGCACAATAGGGCCTCATAGACCTGTGCCGGGTGCCGCCAGACTGGTAGGACATCATTCAGTTTGAACCAGAACGCCCACGGCACGTCCGTTGGACGTCCAACGATCTCTGAGTTGAAGAGATTGCCAATTCGGATACACATCCCGGAGAGCGCGGCAACGATGGCAAGCCTATCCAGCAGCCACGTCATCGAATATCCCTTCCGCTTTCGATGGAAGAGCCACAGCCCAGTGATGATGCCTATGGCGCCTCCATGGCTGGCTAGTCCGCCATGCCAGATGGCGAAGAGTTCAAATGGGTTCTTCAGAACGATCTCGGGCTCGTAGAAGAGTACGTGACCCAGTCGGGCACCTAGGATGGTACCAGCGATCATGTAGATCGTAAGGAGATCCAAATCCTTGAGTTCCTTTTTCTCAGTAACGAAGATCTTCTTCATCACCTGGTAACTCAAGAGAAACGCGGTTGCGAACAACACTCCGTACCAACGCGGTGAAAGCGGGCCGAGTGTAAAGATCGTTGGGTCAACATTCCATTCTATCATAGCTGCGAATGTAAACAGAAAGCGCCCGACGTTTAGTCGGGCGCTTTGGGAATTTCACTGTGAGGCGATCGTTATTCGCCGAGTTCTGCGTCGATGAGCGGCGTTTCGATCTTCACCTGAACCGTACGATTGAAGAAACGTCCTTCAGGAAGTTCGTTCGAGTATAGCGGCTCTTCTTCGCCTGTGCCACGGGTGTTAAGCTCCTTGAAGTCTGACGTGCGCTTCTTGATGAAGTTCTCGGCTGTGCGTGCACGGTCTTCGGAGAGTTTCTTGTTACGCGTATCCAGACCAACAACGTCTGTATGACCGTCAATGCTGATCACAGAGGACTTCTTCACGCGAGGGAACACCCATGTAGACATGATGCGCTCGTTAAGTTCACCGGCTTCCGGAGAGTCAAACTTGAAGAGGATCAGATTATACTTTTCGAGAGTGAACTCTGCACCTTTGTCTACGCCAATCGATTTAGAGGAAACTCGCTTGACGGGGATGGTTACGGTATCCGACTTGCACTCTTGACCGTTCTTTGAGGTCACAACGAGGACAGCCTTGTAAGGATTGAGGTTGATCTCTGCTGTTCCTTCCGGACCCTTTTCCTGTGGATACTCCATGTCCGTGTTGGTCCAGTCCCACTGCTTGGTTGGGTCTACCGTACCAATTTCCTTTAAGACATTCCACGGCTGACTATTACGGAAGACCTCGATGCGACGGGAGGCAACGATGCCGGCGTCGATTCCGTTCTTCATGGTCCAGTTCATCTGATCCGGATCAGGCGTAACCGTTGGGTCATTGTCAAGGATCGGACGTTGAACTTCCCAGAGATCATCTGATGACCCGCCTGAGAATCGCAGCTCTGTGCGGCGGTTCTCTACAATACCAAACGTATCGTTTGGATTGGAGCGAAGTTCCGGCCAACCACGAGCAGTAACCTTCATGCGATCTTCACCGATACCCCAAACATTCTTGAGGTAATCATAGACGAGCTGGGCACGTTCTTTTGGAAGCGAGGAGTTTTTGTCTTCGTTCTTCTCGTCTACACAACCAACAAGTTCGACTTTCACGTTTGGATACTTCTTCAGACGATATCCAAAGATGTTCAGCACGTGGTAATACTTGTCGAGTGTGCCACCCGGAAGGAGTTCGTCATTGAAGCCATTTGTCTGTGATGCTGTGATCAGCTTATAGCGGCTAGGCATTGCACTGCTATTGAGATCGAAGAACACATACGGAAGCATTGGGTAGAGCTGGATAGTTGCCCGCTCTTCCATCACGAGTCCCTTGAACGAATTGTTCAGCTTCTTGGCCCAGCGAGAGAATTCCATTTCTGCATTCAGGACCGGACGCTGACCAAGGGTGATGGTCTTGCGGATCTCTGTTTGCTGATTCGCTTCTGAAGCATTCGTTGTCTTACCCGGATCCTTAACACCAATCACGATCGAACGCTCTCCATAGTTCGGCGAATACGCCGTTACAGTGAGTGTTGTAGAGTCTTCGCGAGTTGCGCCGGTTCCATAATCGTCATTGCTCACGATAAGGTTGTTTTCCGTGCGCTGTTGGTCAACACTGTCTTTTTGCGTACGAGCTGTTTTGTTGTTGCGGAACGTGAGAGTTGCAGGGATGTTCTGACCCGTGCATTCGTCAATGACGTTCACGATCACGTTCACAGCACGGAAGTAGGACGGGATGAAGGCCATGAAGACGTCGAGGTCTCCCTGGAATCCGCTGATGTCCGTACGGCGCGAGGAGAAGTACAACACGTCGCCAGAGGCTGGCAAGGAAATGAACTGCTCATCTTGGTTCGTGTTGATCGGAGCAGGAAGCTGCTCTGGTTTAGACCATTTCTCACGGCCATCGCGATCCTTTTCACCGGTCTTCTTGGTGCGGTAGAAGTCAAGCCCACCCATATTCGGGAGGAGACCATTTGACGCGAAGAAGAGTGTGTAGCCATCGGATCCAATGAACGGAGAAACCTCCTGCTTTGCGGTGTTCACTTCAGGGCCCATGTTCTTGGCGGCTTTCCACTCACCAAGATCATCGTCCCAGTCGCAGTACCAGATGTCGATGTCATCATCGCCTTCGCCATCCGGGTTTGTTGGAGACGGGCGGTTCGAGGAGAAATACAGACGAGACTTGTCTGGAGTGATCGTTGGCTGCGAGTCCCAGAATTCTGAGTTCACAGTACGGCCAAGGTTACGTGGCTTAGACCAACGGTCACCTTCGATCTCAGCAACGTAGATATCACAGTCACCAAGACCGTCCGGACGGTTACAACCGGTGAAGTACAGGGTCTGTCGATCCGCAGCGATAGAGGCAACACCTTCGTTCATGATCGTATTCACACCCGCATCGACAGTGTCGATGTTCACCGGGGCGTAGAAGATCGTGTCGAGGTTGTTATCCTTCTTCGCCGACCAGAAGTCGTGCGAGAAGTCCCCATCCTTCGTCACTCGACTGCCTTGGCGGTTAGACACATAGTACAGTGTCTTTCCATCAGCACTGATCGTTGGACCGTAGTCCAATCCCTTGTGATTGATGACCTTCCCAAGGTTCAGGATCCTGATCTTTCGTGGATCCTCCAGGATGTCCCCGCGCGAATCTTCATCCGCCGATACAGTTGACTCTATGGTCACGCCATAGAGATACAACTCCGAGTTCGATGCTGCGGCCCGACCTTGCGCAAAAAGTAGTAAAGCGCCGACACAGACCGTCACCAATCGCTGCATCATACACATCCCGTCCTAATGATGATTTCGTCCCAACCACTTGGGTGTCCCGTTTCCGACATTCGTTGTTTTAGACAACGGACGGAAAAAATAGGTAAATGTGGATAACCACCAAAGTATATCGTCACAGAATGTGACGAACCTCGGCAGAAAATTGCAGCGAACGGACCGAAAAGCCAGCCCCCTGAGCACTGATAGAGGTTACTGGGAACAGGAATTGGACCGTTGGGCTCAAAAACATTTTTTTTGATAGTCGGATCTCCATCCCTACCCCGGCCACGATTCCCAGTTGAACGGAGTTAAGATCTGCCAAGGGCCCGTTCTGCAGGGAAACGGATGTTCCTTCCCCACCAGGAAGGCTTACCGTGGCCACTTCGCCGTTCGGAAACGTTACGGTCTCCGTTTCCAAGGTCTTGGTGTGACTCAAGCCCGAGGAGAACACATAACCAACAGAGGCGCCAAGCCGGGCAAAGAACAGATCAAAGAAATGGTGCTTCACGTAGGGCATTGCTGTGAGGACATTGAGATCAAGCTGGGCTTCGTTCAAGAAGGTGATCGGCACAGTGAAGGACCTCCCGGAAGGGCTGGTCTGTACCACGCCTTCCTCCTCGCGAAACCGTCCCGTAAGCCCCCTGCTGTCATAACCGAGGGTAACGCCCCAGGTGAATTGTGATCTCGTGAGCCGCTCGAACATCAATCCGGCCACAAAACCGGCACCGGCACCACCAGTGAAATCACAGTTGCAGTCCGTAGTAAAGGTTCCGCCCTGTGTTGTAGACCCAAGACCGACGAATGCGCCTACTTGACTGTATACCAGACGCTTGCGGGCAGCAATAGGGTCACTGTCCATGACATTCACCTGTGCATGTAGGGTGCCCATTGCCAAAAAACAGGCAAGGATCAGGATAAGGGGCTTGCGGTTCATGTTAGACATTGATGAAACTTATCATGGGTGGAGTTCAATCGCAACTTGTGAGTACGGTAAACAACATGTCATTTCGGTATACTTGTGACCCTATGACAGACCAGCAAGCACCTTCAGAGGCCATGCGAGACGAGCAGGCCGCCCCACGTGTCGAAGATTCTTCGACTACGATCTTCCAAACCGCTCGCGGCACGGCCGTGAAGCTCCTTAGTCGTTATGAGAATAGTGACTCCTACATCGACAAACTTCTCGATGGTGAGTTACGACGCTCGGAGCTAGAGCCCGCAGACCGCGCACTAGTTACCGAACTTGTAAACGGAACCGTACGGTGGCAATCCCGACTTGACTGGGTGTTGACAGGATTCTATCACGGTGAGTTTGCGAAATGCCTGCCCCTTGTCAAGAACTCTATGCGAATTGCTCTGTACCAGATGCTATTCCTGTCAAAGATCCCCGCTCCGGCTGCGATCAACGAGTCCGTTGAGATCGTCAAACGCATCAAAGGGGACAAACACGCCGGGATCGTCAATGGTGTGCTTCGGAACATCCTTCGGAACGTCCAAACGATCCGCTATCCGGATCGTCAGGAGAACGAGGTTCTTCACCTGTCCATCCACTACGCACATCCCCAATGGATCGTTCGTCGGTACGTTGATCGGTTTGGAGGCGAGCAGGCAGAGGCCATTCTTTCTGCGAATAATCATCGCCCGATGCTCACGCTTCGAGTGAATACCATGCGATCGTCAATGGAAGAGATTGAACGCCTCCTTACAGAGGCCGAGATCAAGTATGAGGTCTCACCGGTCCACCCGTCGAGCATCATGATCACGTCACTTCGTGACGTGCGGGCCCTGCCGCTCTTCCAGAATGGCCTTGTAACGGTCCAGGACGCCAGTGCAAGCCTTGCAGTACAGTTAGCCCACCCACAGCCGGGCATGATGGTCATCGACCTCTGTGCGGCCCCGGGAGGGAAGGCGGTTCACGCTGCTGAACTCATGAACAACACGGGAACGGTTGTAGCCCTTGAGAAGTATGAGTCCAAACTTCGATTCATCGAAGAGAACGCTCAACGTTCAGGGATCTCTATCGTGGCTGCTTCTCAGGGCGACGCCCGTGAATATTCTCAGAAAGAACAGGCCGACCTGGTTCTGGTGGACGCACCGTGTACGGGAATGGGTACGCTGTCGAAGAAGCCCGACATCAAATGGCGTCGAGATATCGATGACATTCGCAAAATGTCCGTAACACAGAAAGAGATCCTAGATCATGCCGCCACCCTCGTTAAGCCGGGTGGAGCCATTGTCTACAGCACTTGTACGATTGAACCGGAAGAGAACTCCGGAGTAGTGACCTGGTTCCTCGAGAAGCATCCTGAGTTCACACTCGATCGGGCCGAAAACCATCTACCCGCAGATGTGTGTGAGGATGGCTTCCTCCAGACCTTTCCGCATAAGCATAAAACTGACGGCGCCTTTGGTGCCCGCCTTGTCCGCAGATCGTAACGTATCACTAACACCATCATCAATCTGGAGATCTTCATGAAACGAATCGGAATGGTCATCGCAGCAGCATCGGTCATCGCCCTTGTTGGATGCGGTAAGAAGGAAGAACCACAACCTGTACCGCAAGAGATGCCTGCACCTCCGGCACCGGTATCTGTGGACACAATGCCAAAGGTTGACACGCTGAAGTCCGTAGAAGAGACGAAGACAACCACAACAACGAAGAAGAAGACAACAACAACGGCTGT
>Ga0154020_10011275_pt1 | contig 10192 bp, 7 predicted proteins | sample Klosneuvirus_201_FD_109709 | JGI IMG/M metagenome (GOLD analysis project Ga0154020, IMG submission 109709) | Active sludge microbial communities from wastewater, Klosterneuburg, Austria - Klosneuvirus_20160825_MG | ecosystem: Engineered > WWTP > Aerobic digester > Activated sludge | place... | reverse complement strand
GGGAAGAAGATCGCCAGCCCCGCGCAGGAATAGGCGAAGAGCTTGAGGGAGGCCGCCCACTCCATGAGCGCGAGGTGCCGCCCCGAGTACTCGAGGATGAGCGCCTCGTGGATCATCGTGAGCTCGAGGTGGGTCGCGGGGTTGTCCACCGGCACGCGCGCGTTCTCGGCGAGCGAGACCATGGTGAAGGCGATGCCGGCGAACGCGAGGCTGGGCAGGATCGTGAACTCGCGGTGCGCCAGCGCCGAGACCGTGGTCGCGAGCGAGGTGGAGCTGGAGATGAGGGAGGCCGTGAACACCACCATCAGGAAGGCGGGCTCGGCGAGGAACCCCACCAGCATCTCTCGGCGCGCGCCCATCGTGCCGAAGGAGGTGCCGATGTCCATGGCGGCGAGCGAGATGAAGAGCCGCGCGAGCCCGAAGAGCCCCACGAGCGCGATGGCGTCGGCGGCGGTGGCCATCGGCAGGTTCGTGGAGAGCGTCGGGATGATGAGTGCCGCGAGCAGCATGCAGCCGAACACGAGGTAGGGCGTGATGCGGAAGACGGGCGAGGCGTCGTGGGCGACGACGGATTCCTTCCAGAAGAGCTTGTGCAGCGTGCGGAAGGGCATGGTGAGCGGCGGCGCGCGCCGGTTCTGCAGCCACGCCCGGCACTGGTTCACCCACCCCGTGACGAGCGGCGCGCCCACGAGGGCGACCACGGCGGCGAGGAGCTGGGCGAAGAGGCCTTCGAGGTTCATGCCTGGGTGAGGAAGAGCAGGGCCACGAGCGTGAGGAAGCTGTAGAGGAGGTAGATCGAGATGCGCCCGCGCTGCAGCATCCCGACCCAGCGCGAGGCGGCCTCGGTGGCCGCGGCGATGCGCAGGTACACCCAGCCCCACAGCGGGTCCTCCACTGTCACCTTGTAGCGCGGCGCTGTGTCGAAGGGCGTGGGCAGCTCGCGGTGCATGCGGTAGAACGGCTCGAAGATCTGCCGGATGGGCTGGCCGAAGCCCTCGGCGGTGTCCTGCATGCGCGCCGTCTGCGCCGGGAAGCCGCAATCCCACGGCGCCGCCCGGCGAACGCGCCCGTGGTAGAAGCGGCGCACCAGCACGATGGCCGCGAACACGACGGCGGCGGTGACGAGCAGGAAGAGGATCGGGCTGTAGGAAGCCCGCTCCGCGCTCATGGGGGCGAGCAGCAGCCAGTCGCCGGCGCGCCCGCTCAGCGCGAGCCCGCGGCCCACCAGCGCGGTCGTGATCGGGTCCATCACCTCGATCACCGCGACGGGGAAGAGCCCCAGCAGCACGCAGCCGGCCGTGAGCCACGCGAGCCCGAGGCGTTCGAGCCCCCCGGCGTCGTGGGCCTGCGCGAGCTTCTCCTCGCGCGGCCGGCCGAGGAAGATCACGCCGAAGAACTTCACCATCACGTAGCCCGCGAGCGCCGCGACGAGCACGACGCCGGCGGCGAAGACGGGCACGAGCATGCGCAGGTAGGGGTTCGGGAGGTCCCCGGTGAAGAGGAAGCCCTGCAGCAGCAGCCACTCGGAGACGAAGCCGTTGGAGGGGGGCAGCCCCGCGCTCGCGACCACGCCCACGAGCGTGGTCCACGCCACCCACGGCATGAAACGCATGAGGCCGCCGAGCTTGCCGAGGTTCCTCTCCTGCGTCGCGTGCAGCACCGAGCCCGTGCCGAGGAAGAGCAGGCTCTTGAACATCGCGTGGTTGAGGCAGTGGTAGAGCGAGGCCACGAGCGCCAGCGCCGCCAGCGAGCCCATGCGATAGGCGGCGAAGACGATGGCGAGCCCCAGCCCCACGACGATGAGGCCCACGTTCTCGATGGAGGAATAGGCGAGGAGGCGCTTCATGTCCACCTGCGCCGCGGCGAACACCACGCCGAAGAGGGCGGTCGCGAGCCCCACGACGAGCGCCACGACCCCCCACCACCAGAGGGGCGAGCCCAGCAGGTCGAAGTTCACGCGCACCAGCCCGTAGATCGCGGTCTTGAGCATCACGCCGCTCATGAGCGCGGAGACCGGGGAGGGCGCGGCCGGGTGCGCCTCCGGCAGCCACACGTGCAGCGGCAGCAGCCCCGCCTTGGCGCCGAACCCGAAGAGCGCGAGGCCGAAGGCGCACGAGGCCCAGAACGGCGGCAGCGACTGCGCGCGCATGTTGGCGAAGGTGTAGTCGCCGGTGTTGGCCTGCAGCACCCCGAAGCAGAGCAGGATGGAGATGGCGCCCACGTGGGCGACCAGCAGGTACAGGAACCCGGCGCGGCGGATCTCGGCGATTCGGTGGTTGGTGGTGACGAGGAAGAAGGAGGAAAGCGCCATCACCTCCCAGGTCACCATGAAGGCGTAGGCGTCGTCGGCCAGCAGCACCATCGCCATGCTGGCGAGGAAGAGGTGGTAGTGCAGGCACAGGAGCCCCGGCGCCGTCCCCTCGCCCTGGCGGAAGTAGCCGCCGGCGAAGACGGAGATGCCGGCGCTCGCGAGGCCGAGCAGCGCGAGGAAGAAGGCCGACAGCGCGTCCAGGCGCAGGTGGAAGGGCAGGTCCGGCAGGCCGATGGCGAGGACGGCGACCTGCGGCGCGCCGGGCAGCGCCGGGAGCGCGAAGCCCGCCAGCGCGAGGCTCAGGGCGGCGGAGAGCGGGAAGAGGACGCGCGCGACGAACGCGAGGTTGTGCAGCGCCGCGATCCCGGCCAGGCCGATCGCGAACCACGCGACGACGACGAGCATGACGCCGTCGATCGCGAGGAGTTCCGGCAGGGAGCCCATCGCGAGCCGCTAGCGGCGTGTCGGCCGGGCGCTCACACGGTCTCCACGGTTGCGTCGAGGAAGTAGCCGGCGCCGCGCTCCGTGCGGATCAGCTTCGGCTCGTTGGCCTTCTCCTCGACCTTGCGGCGAAGGCGCAGGATCTGCACGTCGATCGAGCGGTCGTAGATGTCGTCGTGCAGGCGGCTCGATTCCAGCAGCTGGTCGCGCGAGAGCACGCGCTTGGGCGAGCGCAGGAAGGCGACCAGCAGCGCGTACTCGCTGTTGGTGAGCTCCACGGAGCGCCCGTCGGGCGACTTCAGGCGCCTGAGGCCCGTGTTGAGCTCCCAGCCCGCGAAGCGGTAGGCCCGCGCCGTCTCCACGCGGCGGGCGGCGCGCTTGACCTCCGTGCGGCGCAGCACCGCCTTGATGCGCGCCAGGAGCTCGCGCTGGCTGAAGGGCTTGGTGACGTAGTCGTCCGCGCCCAGCTCCAGGCCCATCACGCGGTCGACTTCCTCCTTGCGGCCGGTGAGGATGATGATGGGGATGTCGAGCTTCTCGCGCAGCCGCCGGGCGATGGCGAGGCCGTCCTCGTCCGGGAGCTTCAGGTCGAGGATCACCAGGTCGACCACCTCCGCGCCGAGGACCCTGTCCATCTGCGCGCCGCTGTCGGCCGTCGACACCTTGAGGTCGTGCTCGACGAGGTAGTCGCTCACCAGGTCCCTGATGGCGGGGTCGTCGTCGACGACGAGGATATGCGCTTCCAAGGGCATGTCCATCCGGAGGTTGATCGGGTGTCCGAGGGGGCATTTTACGCCGGGAGACCGTAGAATCGCTCGGGTCCGGCCAAAAACCATGAAAACGACGACCGACTGGCTGCCCGGCCAAGGCGAACGGCCGCCCCTGCCGGGGCGCGCCGCGATGGCGATCGCCGCGTTCGCGATCGCCTATTACGCGCTCGCCGTGTTCGGCGTGGGCCTGCCGCTGCAGGCGCGCTTCCCGCTCTTCGTCTGGCCGGCCGACGGGCTCGCGCTGGGCGCGCTCCTCGTCGCGCCGCGCGCGCTCTGGGCCCCGTTCGCCGGCATCGCCTTCGCGGCTTCGCTCGCCACGGGCATGCAGGCCGGCATGGGCCTGGAGGCCTCCGCGGCCACTGCGCTGGTGAACGCGCTGGCGCCCGCCGTCATCGCCACGGTGCTGCTGCGGCTCTCGGAGCGCCGTCCCGACATCGGCTCGCTGCAGGGCCTCACGACTTTCCTCGTGAACCTGGTGCCGCTCTCCGCGGTGGTGTCGCTGGGCGACGCCGCGGTGACGTGGTGGCGCTTCGGGACCGACTTCCGCTCGCAGTGGACGGTCACCTTCGTCTCCGACTTCCTCAACATGGTGGTCGTGGCCCCGCTCGTGGTCGCATGGTTCCGCGGCGGCCTCGAGGCGGCGCTCGCCCCGTTCCGCGGGCGGCTCGCGGAGGTGGCGGTCCTCTTCTCCGGCCTCGTCCTCACGACGCACTTCGTCTTCCGCGCGCCGCCGGGCGGCCCCGGCTTCGCGCCGCTCGCCTACCTGTGCTCGCCCTTCCTCATCTGGGCGGCGCTGCGCTTCGGGGTGCGCGCGGCGACGCTCGGCATCGTCGCCTTCGCCCTCATCGCCGACTGGCACACCGCGCACGGGCTGGGGCCCTACGCGATTCCCGGGTATGCGGAGTGGACGGCGCTGCTGCAGCTGCACGGCTTCGTGGCGGCCACCACCGTCACGACGCTCTTCGCTGCGGCGCTGCTCGCCGAGCGCGAGACCGCGGCGGCGGCCACGGAGGCGTGGCGGCGCCGCTACGAGGCCGCCATCCGCGCGAGTGGCAACCTCCTCTACGAGCTGGACCCGGCCTCCGGCACGATCCTGTGGGACGGCGACACGCGCGCCGTGCTGGGCGCCCCGGCCGAGGAGATCGCGACCGTGGGCCAGTGGGGCGAGCGCGTGCACCCCGACGACCTGCCGCGCCTGCGCACCCTGCGCGACCGCCTGTTCGCCGGCGAAGTGACGCACATCGCGCTGGAGCACCGGCTGCGGCGCGGCGAGGGCGAATGGATCACCGTGGGCGTGAACGGCTACGCGATCGTGGACCCCACGCGGCGCAAGGCCGGCCGGCGCATCATCATCGGCTTCGTGAGCGACGTCTCCGAGCGCGTGCGCGCCGAGGCCGAGCGCCAGGCGCTCGCCGCGCAGCTGCGGCAGGCGGAGAAGATGGAGGCCGTGGGGCGGCTCGCGGGCGGCATCGCCCACGACTTCAACAACATCCTCGGCGCGATCCTCGGCTATGGCGAGCTCGCGCAGGCGAAGGCGCAGGCCGACCCGCAGCTCAAGCGCTACGTGGACACGATCGTGAACGCCGGCAACCGCGCCAAGGCGCTGGTCGCGCAGATCCTCGCCTACAGCCGCGCCGAGAGCGGCATCAGCGAGCCGGTGTTCCTCGGGCCCGTGCTCACGGAGGTGGCCGAGCTGCTGCGCGGCTCCTCCTCGGGAGGCGTGGAGGTGCGCCTCGCGGTGCCGCCCGACCAGCTCGCGGTGACGGGCGACCCCACGCGCCTGCACCAGCTGGTGATGAACCTGGCCTCCAACGCGATGCACGCCATGCCCGGCGGCGGCGTGCTCGAGATCTCGCTCGAGGCGCGCACGCTCGCCGCGCCCGCGCGAACGCGCCTTTCGGAGGTGGCGCCCGGCGAGTGGTCGGTGGTGCGCGTGAAGGACAGCGGGGAGGGCATCCCTGCCGCCGTGATCGACCGCATCTTCGAGCCGTTCTTCACCACCAAGGCCGCGGGCCGCGGCACCGGCCTGGGACTGGCCCTCGTGCACTCGATCGTGAAGGAGCACGGCGGCGCGATCGACGTGGAGAGCGAGGTGGGCAAGGGCACCACCTTCACCGTGTGGCTGCCGCGCCTCGCGGAAGCGGGCCTCGCCGAGGCGGGGGAGGACGCCCCGCTCACCGGCCGCGGGCAGGTGATCCTCGCCGTGGACGACGAGCCGGAGGTGCTGGCCGCGCTCGAGGAAATGCTCGCGACACTGGGCTACGAGCCGGCCGGCTACACCGACAGCCGCGCCGCGCTGGAGGCGTTCCGCGCCGAGCCCGGCCGCTTCGAGGCGGTGATCAGCGACGAGGTGATGCCGAGCCTGCACGGCACGCAGCTCGCCGTGGAGCTGCGCAAGGCGAACCCCGCCATTCCCATCGTGATCGCCACGGGCTTCGGCGGGGCGGGGTTCGAGACGCGGGCCCACTCGGCCGGCGTGAACCGCATCCTGCGCAAGCCCTACCGCATGCAGGACATTGGCGAGGCGCTGCGCGGGATCTTCGGGTCGGCCTGAGGGCCGCCCGGCTACGGCTGTAACCCGCCCGCTGACCGTCGTAACGGCCCGGTAGCCCGCGCGCGCCAGAATGGCCGCGTGCCGGGAATCCCTCCCGGCGAATGGATCGGGGAGCGGGAATCATGATCGACGGGGCGCGCGCGCCGGGGGGCGCGCCGGGGATGGGCGGGGTTCCGCCGGCGTTCCGAATGGCGACGAGCTTCCAGCCCCTGTACTCGGTCCACTCGGCGTCCCTCGCGGGATACGAGGCGCTGGCGCGTCCGGTGACCGCCGCGGGAGAGCCCATCGGGCCGGCCGCCTACTTCGCCGCCCACGCCGGTTTCGAGCTGCCGCGCATCGACCGCGAGTGCCGGCGTGCGCACCTGTCGCGCTTCGTGACGCTCGACGATGGCGCCGGGTTCCTCTACCTCAACATCCACCCGCGGGCGCTGCTCGCCGATGCCATCGCCGACCTCCGGTCGGAGCTCGCGCTGCACGGCCTCGCGCCCGCGCGCGTCTGCATCGAGGTGCTGGAGGAGGACAGCGGCGACGAGGGGCTCCTCGCCGAGGCGGTCGCGGCCTGCCGCCAGGCCGGAATCCGCGTGGCGATGGACGACTTCGGCATCGCGCGCTCCAATTTCGACCGCGTGGCCGCCCTCGCGCCGGACTTCGTGAAGATCGACCGCTCGCTCCTCAACGAGGCCGTGGGCTGCGCCAAGGCGAGGCGGCTGCTGCCCTCCGTCGTGCGGCTGCTGCACGAGGCGGGCACGCAGGTGGTGGTGGAAGGCATCGAGGAGGCGCCCGAGGCCCTGTGCGCCATCGAGGCCGGCGCGGATTTCGTGCAGGGCTACTACTTCGGCGTACCGCGGCCCTCGCTGGTGCAGGACCCGATGGCGGTCGACCTCATCTGCCGGCTCAAGCGCCTGCGCACCGTGTGCGAGGCGGAGCCCGGCGACTGCAGCCCGGAGACCGTCGCCGGCTGCATCGGGAAGCTGCTCGCGGCGGGGCGGGCGATGGGGGCGGCGGGTTGACCCCTACTTCACGATCTCGAGGTGGTCCAGGCCGCTGCCGAGGTCGCGGTTCTTCGCGTTCTTGCTCTCGAGCTTGATCTTCAGGCGCAGGTCGTTCACCGAGTCGGCGTTCCGCAGCGCGTCCTCGTAGCTGATGAGGTCCTGCTCGAAGAGGTCGAAGAGCGCCTGGTCGAACGTCTGCATACCGAGCTCGCGCGAGCGGCTCATCAGCTCCTTCATCTCGTGCACCTCGCCCTTGAAGATGAGGTCCGACATGAGCGGCGAGTTGAGCATGATCTCGATGGCGGCCACGCGGCCCTTGGAGCCCTTCTTCGGGATGAGGCGCTGCGAGATGATGGCCTTCAGGTTGAGCGAGAGGTCCATCAGGAGCTGCGCGCGGCGCTCCTCGGGGAAGAAGTTGATGATGCGGTCCAGCGCCTGGTTGGTCGAGTTCGCGTGCAGGGTCGACATGCACAGGTGGCCGGTCTCGGCGAAGGCGATGCCGTACTCCATCGTCTCGCGCTCGCGGATCTCGCCGATGAGGATCACGTCGGGGGCCTGGCGCAGCGTGTTCTTGAGGGCGTTGAACCAGTTGTCGGTGTCCACGCCCACCTCGCGCTGGCTCACGATGCAGTTGCGGTGCTCGTGGACGTACTCGACCGGGTCCTCGATCGTGATGATGTGGCCGTAGCTGTTCTCGTTGCGGTGCCCGATCATGGCCGCGAGCGAGGTCGACTTCCCCGAGCCCGTGCCGCCCACGAAGATCACCAGGCCCCGCTTGGTCATCGCCACGTCCTTGAGCACCGGGGGCAGCCCCAGCTCGTCGAACTTGGGGATGGTCGTGGTGATGGTGCGAAGCACGAGCCCCACGCGCCCCTGCTGCACGAAGGCGTTCACGCGGAAGCGCCCGACGCCCGAGGGCGAGATGGCGAAGTTGCACTCGTTGGTCGCCTCGAACTCGGCCGCCTGCTTGTCCGTCATGATCGAGCGGGCGAGCTCCTGCGTGTGGATGGGCGACAGGCTCTGCTGCGACACGGGCGTGACCTTGCCGTCCACCTTCATGGCCGGCGGGAAGCCGGCGGTGATGAAGAGGTCGGAGCCCTTGCGCGCGACGAGCGCGCGCAGCAGGTCGTGCATGAACTTGAGTGACTGTTCGCGTTCCATGTGATGCCCTTCCCGGCGGTCAGCCGCCGACGAATGCGTCCTTGTTGGCGGCCTTGGAGCGCGCCTCGGGGATCGAGATCAGGCTGCGCTTCACGAGGTCCTGCAGGTTCTGGTCCAGCGTCTGCATGCCCAGCGCCTGGCCCGTCTGGATGGACGAGTACATCTGCGCGACCTTCGCCTCGCGGATGAGGTTGCGGATGGCGGGGGTGCCGATCATGATCTCGTGCGCCGCCACGCGGCCACTGCCGTCCTTGGTCTTGCAGAGCGTCTGCGAGATCACGGCGCGAAGCGACTCCGAGAGCATCGCGCGGATCATCTCCTTTTCCGCCGCCGGGAACACGTCGATGATCCGGTCGACCGTCTTCGCGGCCGAGGAGGTGTGCAGCGTTCCGAACACGAGGTGGCCCGTCTCGGCCGCGGTCATCGCCAGGCGGATGGTCTCGAGGTCGCGCATCTCGCCCACGAGGATGATGTCCGGGTCCTCGCGAAGGGCGCTCCGGAGCGCGTTGGAGAACGACAGCGTGTGCGGCCCCACCTCGCGCTGGTTGATGAGGCACTTCTTGGCCTCGTGCACGAACTCGATCGGGTCCTCCACCGTGAGGATATGGCCGTACTCGTTCTCGTTCACGTCGTTGATCATCGCCGCGAGCGTGGTCGACTTGCCCGAGCCCGTCGGGCCCGTCACGAGCACGAGGCCGCGCGGGTACTTGGCGATCTCGGCGAAGATCTTGGGCGCGTGCAGGTCTTCCAGCGTGAGCACCTTCGAGGGAATCGTCCGGAACACGGCGCCGGCGCCGCGGTTCTGGTTGAAGGCGTTGACGCGGAAGCGCGCGAGGTTGGGGATCTCGAAGGAGAAGTCGACCTCCAGCGTCTCCTCGTACACCTTGCGCTGGGAGTCGTTCATGATGTCGTAGACCATCCCGTGCACGTCCTTGTGCTCGAGCGGCGGCACGTTGATGCGGCGCACGTCGCCGTGCACGCGGATCATGGGCGGCAGGCCCGCGGACAGGTGCAGGTCCGAGGCCTTGTTCTTCACGGAGAATGCGAGGAGCTCGGCGATGTCCATCTCTTCTTTCTCGCGGGCGGTGGAAGGGAACGGCGCTCGGGCGGGAGAGGCTCGGGGCCAGAGTAGAATGCGCCTGTTGAGCGAGCCGATTATGTCTCCAATCGCCGAAAACCTGCAAGAAGCCAGAAGGCGCATTTCCGAGGCGTTACAAGGGGATAGCCGCGCCGTCACGCTGGTGGCGGTTTCCAAGACCCACCCGCCGGAGATGGTGCGCGAGGCCTTCGCGGCCGGGCAGCGCGACTTCGGCGAGAACTACGTGCAGGAAGGCGTGGCCAAGATCGCGGCGCTCGCGGACCTCGCGGCGACCTGGCACTTCATCGGCGCGCTGCAGAGCAACAAGGCGCGCGAGGTCGCCGAGCGTTTCGACTGGGCGCACGGCGTGGACCGCGCGAAGATCGCCGACCTCCTGTCGCGCCACCGGCCGGCCGGGCGCGCGCCGCTGCAGGTGTGCGTGGAGGTGAACATCAGCGAGGAGGCGACCAAGTCCGGCGTGAAGCCCGGCGAGGCGCTGGCGCTCGCCCGGCACGTGGCCTCGCTCCCCGGGCTGCGCTTGCGCGGCCTCATGGGCATGGCGAGCCCCTCGGGCGACGAGGCGAAGGCCCGCGGCGAGTTCGCCGTGCTGCGCCGCGAGCTGGAGGCGATCCGCGCCGCCGGCATCGCGTGCGACACGCTTTCCATGGGCATGAGCCAGGACTGGCGCGCGGCGCTGGCCGAGGGCGCCACGATGCTTCGCATCGGCACGGCGATCTTCGGCGCCCGCGAGGCGCACGCGTGGAGGGCGGCATGAAGGTGGCCTTCATCGGCGGCGGCAACATGGGCGCCGCCATCATCGGGGGCCTCGTGGGCAAGGGCTTCGCGGCGGCCGGCATCACCGTGGTGGAGCCGGGCGCGGCCTCC
>Ga0154020_10011274_pt1 | contig 10193 bp, 5 predicted proteins | sample Klosneuvirus_201_FD_109709 | JGI IMG/M metagenome (GOLD analysis project Ga0154020, IMG submission 109709) | Active sludge microbial communities from wastewater, Klosterneuburg, Austria - Klosneuvirus_20160825_MG | ecosystem: Engineered > WWTP > Aerobic digester > Activated sludge | place... | reverse complement strand
CGTTGCGCCGCGGTGCTACCGGAAAAACCCGCAGACTGTGCGGCAGGCTGCCGCAGCGCGTCACCGCCATTGACAAGGCAACGCGCCATGTGGGAGCAAGCCCGCGTTTCACGGCGGATGCCTATTGACACGCACGTCAATGTACCGGCCCGCCCATGACAGGAGATCACCGTGAAGATCCTGGTCACCGTCAAGCGGGTCATGGATTACAACGTCAAGCCCAAGGTCAAACCAGACGGAAGCGGCGTGGTCACCGACGGGGTGAACATGATCGTCAACCCGTTTGATGAGATTGCGGTGGAAGAGGCGTTGCGGCTCAAGGAGAAGCACACCGGTGAAGTGGTGGTGCTTTCCATTGGGACCAAAGACACCGCCACGCAGATTCGTGCGGCCCTGGCCATGGGCGCGGACCGCGGCATCCTGGTGACCCATGATGGCCCGGTGGATTCAGATGCCGCCGCGCGCCTCATCAAGGCGGTCTATGAGCAGGAGAAGCCGGACCTGGTCATCATGGGCAAGCAGGCCATTGATGATGACAGCAACCAGGCTGGGCAGCTGCTGGCCGAATACCTGGGTCTGGCGCAGGCCACGTTTGCCAGCAAGGTGGAGCTGGCCGGCAAGACCCTCACCGTCACGCGTGAAGTGGACGGTGGTCTGGAGCAGGTGGCGTTTGACCTGCCGGGCATCCTCACCACGGACCTGCGTCTCAACCAGCCGCGTTACGCGTCTTTGCCGGGCATCATGAAGGCCAAGAAGAAGGAGGTGAAGGAATTCACCCCCGCCGCGCTGGGCGTTGACGTCACCCCCAAGGTCAAGGTGCTCAAGCTGGAAGAGCCCAAGGCCCGCGTGGCCGGCGCCAAGGTGCCGGACGTTGCAACGCTGGTTTCCAAACTCAAGAACGACGCCAAGGTCCTGTGATTTTCGGACGCCTCTGAGGAGAAGACACCCATGGCAACGGTCCTGGTCATTGCAGAAGTTACCCACGGCAAGGTCAAGAAGGCGTCCTACAGCGCCATCACCGCCGGCAAGACGCTGGCGGCGGGTGGTGCGCTGCACATTGGTGTGCTGGGCGGTGCCCTGTCCGAGGCGCCCGCGGCGCTGATGGGCTTTGGCGCGGCCAAGGTGCACGTGGCCGAACACGCCGGCCTCAAGGACTACCTGGCCGAGCCCTACAGCAAGGTCATTGCGGACATGGCCAAGGCCACCGGCGCCACGCACGTGGTGATGACGGCAACCGCCAACGGCAAAGATGTGGCGCCGCGCGTGGCCGCGCGGTTGGGCGCGGGCATGGCGTCAGAAATCAGCGCGGTGGTGGATGACAAGACGTTCAAGCGTCCCATGTGGGCCGGCAACGTGGTGGGAACGGTGGAAGTCACCACCGCCATCAAGGTGATCACCGTGCGCGGCAGTGAGTTTGCCACCGCGGTGGCGGGCGCCTCCTCCGGCGAGCTGGCGACGTTTGCCGCGGACCCCGGCACGGCCAAGACGCGCTTTGTGAAGTTTGAAGAGGTCAAGAGCGCGCGTCCGGAGCTCACCGAAGCGTCCACCATTGTCTCCGGCGGCCGCGGCACCAAGAGCCCCGAGGGCTACAAGCAGCTGGTGGAACCGCTGGCGGACCTGTTGGGTGCGGCCACCGGCGCCACGCGCGCCATTGTGGACGAGGGCTGGGTCCCCAACGACTGGCAGGTGGGCCAGACCGGCAAGGTGGTTGCGCCCAACCTGTACATTGCGCTGGGCATCTCCGGCGCCATCCAGCACGTGGCCGGCATGAAGGGCAGCAAGACCATTGTGGCCATCAACAAAGACGCGGATGCGCCCATCTTCCAGGTGGCGGACTACGGCCTGGTGGCTGACGTGTTCAAGGCGGTCCCTGAGCTGATTGAGGAAATCAAGAAGGCCAAAGGCTGACGTCACACCGTGGCCAGCAGGCCCGCAGCACCACCCGCAAGACCATCAACCCGCCGCGTGTCCCCCCAAAGGATGCCGGCGGGTTTGGTGTTTTTTGCGGCGTCATTGCGCGGCGGCGCCGCGCCCCGGCTGGTCATCCAACAGGTAGCGCAGGACCATCTGGGTCATCTCTTCGGCCAGTTCCTTGACGTGGATGGTCTTCTCCCGCTCCAGCACCGCCGCGTGGGTCACGCTCTCCACGGCGTGGACACACACGTACGCCGCCAGCTCCAGGTTCTGCGGTTTGATGCGCGCGCGGTGCAGCTCAAAAAACGCGCGCACCATGGCGGTGGCCTGCGCGTTGATTTCCTGGATGCGCTCAAACCCGCGAATCCGAGGCAGTTGTTCGCACAACACGCGGTGCAGCTGCGGCTCCATCATGTGCGCTTCCAGCTGCGCATGCACATACGTGCGCACCGAGTCCTCCAGGGGCGCATCACGAAGGTCCACCGTGGACTGCGCCAGCAGCTGGATCTGCTGGTCCGCGTGTTCATCCAGCACCGCCGCCACCACCGCTTCTTTGCTGGGGAAGTACTGGTAGAGGCTGCCAATGGACACGCCGGCCAGCTCGGCCAGGCGGTTGGTGGTCACCTTTTCATAGCCCTCATGGATGAGGATGTGCGCGGTGGCCTGCATGATGGCCCGCACGGTCTCCTGCGCGCGTTGTTGCCGGGGCTGCTTGCGTGGATTGACGCGTTGGGTGGCCACCATCTTGTCCTCCGGGCTGTCACTAAAAATGAGCAATTGCTCATATAACACCATGGCCGCTGGATCACAGCAGGCGTTCGGCCACCAGGATCCCGGCGCCGCCCAGCATGACCACCAAGGCCGCCGCGCACAGCGCCCCACCGCCCCAGGCCACCGCCTTGAAGACGTTGGCGCGCAGGGCGGCCGCGTCCCGCTGGGCCCGCAGGTCCGCCGCCGAATCCGACGCCGCAAGCAGCTGCATCCCCTGGTACTGGTAGGCCTGGGCATCCGCCGAAGAGGCCACCAGCGCGCCCAGCACCACCAGACCACCTCCCAACACCGCTCCGCCCGCCGCCGCCGCCAGCGAGAGCCCCGCGGTCACCCAGAACACCGGGCGCAGGCGGTCCTTCCACGGCACCGGCGGTTTGGGTGTTGCCTTGGCGGCGGCCTTTCCGGGCTCCGCCGGCTTGTCCGGGTCCTTCTTCTGGACACGCAAGGCGTCCTTGGCCAGCTCGGCGCGAATGAAGGACTCAAACTGCTGCGCATCCTGCCGCCCACCGGTGAGCTGCTGGAGCGCGGTTTCATCCAGGCCGCGGTTGAAGTGTTGCCCCAGCGCCGCCATGAGCCCCTTGAGCGCGCCCATGAAGTCATCGCGGGCATTTTCGGCACTGGCGGCGTGCGCCACCACGCCGGTGCGCACATCCACAAACCGCACGTCAATGCGCACGTTGGGTCGGGTGTGCAGGACACTGCCCATGACCACAAAGTCCGCGCTCAGCAACTGCCCCACCTGCTGTGCGCCTGCCGCATCCAACGCACCCGGCGCGGCGCGTTGGGCCAGCACCGCGTCCAGCTGGCCGCGCTCCACCACCGAAAAACCGATGCGCGGAAGGTCTGCCGCCAGCGCCTCCACCACACCGCGGGCCATCCAGTCTTCCGCCGCCACGCCGGTCAGGTTTTGCACGTCCACCACTGCAATACGGGCCGTGGCGTCAGGAAACGCGCGCGCCAGGTCCCCAAAGAGGTTGGCCACTTCCGGGTCAGACTGCATGGCCTTGAGGAACAGGTCCCGGCTTTGCGCACGGTTGGCGGCCATGGCCAGGCGCGCCTGATGAAGTTGTTTGACGGTCTCCACCCGTGGCGGCGGCGCGGCGTTGAGTCCTTCCACACTCAAAGACGCCTCCCACCCTACGCCCTTCATGACCTCGGCCAGGGCACGCCGTGCGCCCGCAAACAGCTCACCTTCAGCCACGGTGACGGCGGAACTTGCCAGCACGCGGGCATCATCCCCATCCACCAGCCGCACCGACAGCAGAACGCCCTGGGGCTGGCGGTGCAGGGAACCCAACAACAGGGTCCCTGCGCCCATGAGCTTGCCCAGGTCCCGGGCGCGTTTGTCATCGGTGAAACCAGCGGCCCCCAACGCGGCTTCATCCATCACCTTGTCCAAGGCACCCCGCTCCACCACGGTGAGGTCACTGCCCCGCGCCAGGTCCCCCATCATCACCTGTTGCAGTGTGGCGGGCGCCCAGGCCAGGGAAACATCCCCGCCCACCACGTCAAACGGCATCACGCCCAAGGGCCGGCTGCGCAACATCTCCAGGCGCAGTTCGCGCGCCGCCTGGGGATCCTGCAGTGGCGTGGCCAGGCGCTGTTTGAGGGACTTGACGGTCTCCTCGCCCTCCAGGCGCGCCACCCACTCCACGCTGCGGGCATCATCGCCGGTGCTGTAATGCGCCGCGGCCATCAGGAAGAAGTACAGCCGGTACATGGCCAGGTAGAACCGGGACGCATCCCCCCGCACGTGGCCAAAGTCTTCCTTCTTGCGCACCGTGAGCCGCGAGCCTTCCTTGAGCACGCCGGCTGCATCACCCGCGCGCCACGCGTTGATCATGTTCAGGATGCCCATGAGGTTGGTGTATTCGCGGTGGATCTCCGCGTTTTGCGGCAGGGTGTACCGGGTGGCGCCAGCCTTGCGCTCCGTCGAGAAACGGGCGAGCACCGGGTGGTTGGCGCGCGCGCGCGTCACCTCGGATTCAAATTCGGTGCGGGTCAGGCGGGGGTGGACCCGGCCCTGCTTCTCCAGCCGCAGGATGTCTCCAAAATACGTCTGGTCATATTCCAGCTTGGAAGCCACGTAGCCGGCAATCTCCTCCAGCTGGAGCATGGCGTCCTGGCCGGAAGGACGGGGTGGACCCGCGGAAACCACCGTTGCAGTCATCAGGGCAACCAGCGTCACAACCATGGCCAACCTCCCGCGCGTCACACCGCTCACCATTGAAGCATCCACCGGCGCGCCAGTGCAGCGTCCTGGCCGGTCACCGGCTGAACCGCCCGTCCCTGCGCCGCGTCCACCACCGCCCGTCCCAGCGCCTGGACGGCCGCCTCTGCGCCGTCACCACCGGCGGTGGCATTGCCGCCGTCCACCCCCAGCGTCACCTTCAGGTCCACCGGGCTGAGGCCACGTGCGGCCTGCGTGCACGCATCCCCGCCGGTCCACGAACACTGGGCCAGTGCGTGGTTGATTCGGGCCGCCGGGGCGTCTGTGTTTTGCCACGCGGCCTGGGCGTCCCCCAGGCTTCCGGCCACCAGCGCCACATTGCCCAACGCCAGCGCCTTTTTGGCGGGGTCCCTGACGTCACGCGCGGCCTTGTGCGCGTCCTGGGTCCGGCCCTGGAACGCCAGGAACCGCGCCTGGGCAAACGGGTCTTTGCCCGCGGCCCGTTCCAGCTGCCGGGCGCGCTCTTCATATCCGGACGCCACCGGAGCGTTGGGGACACGCCGCTTCAGGTAGGTTTGCAGCATGGCGCGCGCCGGCGCGGCCACCGTCTCCGCGTCAAAGGTCTGCGCCTGGATGCGCACGGACTCGGCGGACTCCACCGTCTTGGAGGCAACGTCCTGCAGCGTGATGTTGAGCACCACCTTCTCCCCCAACAACTCCAAGCGCCCGGCCACCACCGCCCGCACGGCCAGTGCGCGGCCCAGGTCTGAGGTGCACTCCGCCGCGTCACACCCGGACAACATCTGCGCACGCCGCAGGGTGGCCATGTCCGTCACCTGCTCCTCGGTGATGACCTCCAGCAGTGCGTTGCGCGCCAGCGTGTTGGCCACCTCCCGCGCCGCCAGCCGCGCCGCGCTCTCCCAACCCTTGGCCGCGCTGAATCCCAACACCATGACCCGCACGCGTTGCTCCCGCACCCGGGCGGCCAACGGGTTGCCCGGCTGCTCCAGCGGCGGGGTGGACGTCCACGCAAACCGCGGGTCCACCAGCACCCGGGATTCCAGCTGCGCGGCCATCCGTTCACCGGCGTCACGCATGGCGTCCCAGAACGTGCGCCCCACGGCGGTGGCCTCCACCGGGAGGTACAGCCGGCCCTGGTGGTGCAAGGCATGCTCAGGACCGGGAAAGAACAACGGCCACGCACTGGACGGCAACCCGGAATCCACCGCCAGGTACACGTGCCGAGGCTGTTTGATGATGAGTGTGGCCTGGCCCGCCGCCTCAAACGCCGTGGCCACCAGCGCGGTGAGGTCATCACAGTCACCGCCGCCAGCGCCCAAGGTCTCCGGCGGAAGGTTGACCAGGTCCAGCTCGGCGCTGCCAAACGGAGACGTGGGGTCCGGCTGGTAGCGCAACCCCTGGGCCTGCAGCGCGTCCCAGATGGCTGCCAGGCGCGCGGTGACAGGCGTGGGCGCAACGGTCTCCGGAGTCCCCACGGCCAAGGCCAACGCCCGCGCCCATCCCGCCAGCGGGTTGATGAACGCCGCAAACGTGTCTTTCTCCGCCCAGGCCATGGCGCGCGTGGGGTAGACCATCACGGCGCGGCCCAGCGCAAAGCGGTGCAGCCGCTCACCCACGCGTGCCGTGGCGTCCACCTCCAGGTTGGCGGCAGTGGCCCGCGCAAGACTGCGCCAGGGCGCCAGGTCCACCGGCAACAGCACCCGCGCCTCCTGCGTGTTGCGTTGGACCGCCAGCGCCTTCCATTCCCCCTCACCCAACCGCACCCGCAGCGTGAACTCCTCCACCGGTTGGTTCAGGCGCACGCTGCCCACGCCCTTGGTGGACCAACCGTCCGCGTCCAACACCCGCAACGTGCCGGAATCCAACACCAGCTGCGCGTGGAGCGGCGCGGAGGCGGTCAACGCCCGCGCCACGTCGGCGTATTCGCCGGGACTGCGCTGGAGCGCCTCCCGGACGTCCTGCAGCGCCTTGTCAAGCGCGCGCTGCAACAGCTCCGGAAGCGCCGCCTGTGGGCCCTGCTCCAGCGCCGCCCCCAACGGCGGCTTTTTTCCCGCGCGCGCGGTCACCTTCACCGCGTAGCCCTTTCCTGCGGGGCCCACGTCCACCGTGACATCCACCGCGGGGTCCCCCTTGCCTTCCACCAGCCGCGTCCAGCCCACCGCCCTCACCTGCCGCGTGGCCAGGTCCAACGCGGCCCTGGCAAACCACGGCGGTACCTTGGCGGCATTGTTGACGGTGACCCGCATGGGCAACCGCACGCGCGCCAACGGCCGCCACGCCAGCTGCAACACCCCGCCGCTGAGCCCCTGGGCGGCCAGCGGGGATTCCCCCTCCTCCAGCGCCTTGGCCAACGCGGTGACGTCCGCACCGTTTTGCAGCGTGAGCCGCCAACACGCCACGCCCTTGGTGAACGCGGTGCGCGTCACCCCGGTGACGCCGGGTGCCTTGCGCAGCAGCTCCTCGGCGCGGGTCACGCTGTCCAGGTCCTCCAGGTCATACGCCCACACGTCCTGGAGCAGCGGCGCCGCCAACCCCGCTTCCAGCCCTCCGCGCAACGTGGCGCTCTTTTGCGTCCACAGCGCCGTGGCACCCTGCAGCATGGCCGCGTTGGCGTTGAGCCCAAGCCCGTTGCCGGCAAAGTCCGCGGCGTGCACCACGTGGCCGCGGGACACATCCACCACCCGCACGGCCAGCTGCACCAGGTAGCTCTTCATCCTTCCCACGTTCATCTGGGCAGACCCGCGCGTGACCACCACCACCGCGTAGTCCGCGTCCAGCAGGTCCACACCCTTGAGGTCCGCCGGGTTGGTCCACTTCTCCGGGGACATCTGCCGTCGGATGCGCTCGGTCTGGGCTGGGTCCATGGTGCGGGCGCCTTCCCCACGCAGCCAGTCCAGCAGCGGCGCCTCCAGCGTGCACAAGGGCGCGCCCGCGGCATCCACCGTCTCCTGGCACAACAGGATGACCGTCTTGTCCTGGAACAACCCGGCGGCCTGCGCCGCGGGCGCCTGTGCCAGAAGCAGTGCAACCCACGCCAACGGCCTCATTGGATTCCGCCTTTCTGCAGAGCCCGCTCAATGGCGGCCAGACGCTGTTCAAGGCGCTGGTTGTTGGCCGCAAGAGCCTCGTTGCTGGCGCGCAACGCCTGGTTCTGCGCCTCAAGCGTGCGTGTCTTTTTCTCAAGCGCCTGCGCCAGCATGAGGTTCACGCCGTTGATGTCACCGCTGTCAATCATGGTGCGGTCCTCCCCACGGCCAAAACACCGCGAGAACTCCTGCGCGGTGGGCCCCACGTGGCGGGTGTTTGATCCATCAGATTTGTACGTCCAGGACCACACGTGCATCCCTGCCAGACACCGCAGCGCGCTCTCCTGGTCCACCGGCGTGAAGTTCTCCTTGGCTGCCTCATCCGAGACGTAGGCCCACGCCGCGGTGGTGGAATCAAACTGGGTGTATTTGGTGGGGACGCCCGACCCGTCCACCGCCGTCACAAACCGCACGCCCCCCAACGCGCGGGCGGAGAAGGTGTTCTGGGCGTACGCGGCAAAGTTGGTGCTGCCGCTGGTGCCATTGTCCGAAAATACCGTGGCGCCAGTCTGTGTGGCGCGCGCGCCTCGCCCAATGGCCGTTGAGTACGCCGCCGTGGCCTGATTGTCCGAACCACCCAGCACCGCCGAATAGTCCCCCAGCGCGCGGTTGTTGTAACCGCCAACGATGACGCCGTGGGTTCCACCCACCAGGTTGCTCTGGCCGCCGCCAATGAGACCAACAAACCCGTTGACGGTGTTGGCATTGCCACCGGCCACAACGGCCTGGCCGGCGGCAACCGCAATGCTGTTCTGGCTTCCGCCAAGAATTGCGCTGGAGGACCCCCGTGCCGAGTTCCCGCGCCCACCGGCCACAACCGAACTGAGATGCGTTGCGGCGTTTCTTGTCCCACCGCCTACAAAAGACTCACGGCCAGACGCGGTGTTCTCAATTCCGCCGGCCACCGTTGCGCCCGGGCTGTTGACGGGATTGCCGTCCAGGTCCCCGGCCAGGTTTTTGAGCCCGCCTCCAATCACCGCGTAGTTGTCGTTGACCTGGTTGTCCGCAAGGAAGGACGGGCACGCAGGATTGAACCGGCAGTCCGCGTCGGCGCAATCAGAGAAAAAATCCCCGTCCTCATCCACGCCCCCAACGCACAGCTCCCCCGGCAGGGTGTTGCAGTTGAACGCAGTGCCGCAGTCCGAGATGTCCGTGCAATCCACGGCGAAGTCTCCGTCATCATCCAGCCCGTTGGAGCAGTTCTCCAGGAACGGGTGCAGCGTGGCGCCACCCCCGCCAACCGTGGCTCCAACAACATTGGTTGCGGCATTGGAGCGCCCGCCCAGGACATTTGGCGTGGACGTGGTGGGCTGGAAGCGCATGGCCCAGGCATTGTTGACCACCAGCTCCAGCGGGTTGTTGTCCGTGGTGCCCAGGAAGTTGACCCCCGGGTTGATTCCCGCGTTTCCGGCAAGGGACCAACCGCCGCCACCGGCGGATGTGTCATCCGCGGCACATGCCCACGCAGTGCCATTCCATTTGGCCACCTGCCCTGGTGCGCAGGACAAGGACGCCAACGTGTTGGTGTCCTGGTCCGTCCCGCACGTCCAACCGCTGCCGTTCCACTTGGGCACCTGGTTGTTGGTGCACGTGATGGACAGCGCGTTGTCGTCGACAGCGCAGGCCCATACTGTCCCGTTGAACTTGGCCACTTCACCACTGCCGCAGGACAAAGAACCCAACGTGTTGGTGTCCAGGTCCGCCCCGCACGTCCAACCGCTGCCACTCCACTTGGGCACCTGGTTGTTGGTGCACGTGATGGACAGCGCGTTGTCGTCGGAAGCACAGGCCCATACTGTCCCGTTGAACTTGGCCACGTCTCCATGGCCGCACGCCAGCGCGGCCAGCGTGTTGGTGTCCACATCAGCCCCGCAGGTCCAACCGCTTCCGCTCCACTTGGGCACCTGGTTGTTGGTGCACGTGATGGACAGCGCGTTGTCGTCGGAAGCACAGGCCCATGCATTCCCGTTCCACTTGGCAACCTGACCGCTGCCACAGCTCAACGCACCCAGCGTGTTGGTGTCCACGTCCGCACCGCAGGTCCAGCCGCTCCCATTCCACTTGGGCACCTGGTTGTTGGTGCACGTGATGGACAGCGCGTTGTCGTCGGGAGCACAGGCCCATGCAGTCCCGTTCCACTTGGCAACCTGACCGCTGCCACAGCTCAACGCGCCCAGCGTGTTGGTGTCCACGTCCGCCCCGCACGTCCAACCGCTGCCATTCCACTTGGG
>Ga0154020_10011272_pt1 | contig 10194 bp, 11 predicted proteins | sample Klosneuvirus_201_FD_109709 | JGI IMG/M metagenome (GOLD analysis project Ga0154020, IMG submission 109709) | Active sludge microbial communities from wastewater, Klosterneuburg, Austria - Klosneuvirus_20160825_MG | ecosystem: Engineered > WWTP > Aerobic digester > Activated sludge | place... | reverse complement strand
CGCCTCGGTGCTGGTCAACCTGCATCCCGGACGTACGCTGGATTCGATCCAGGTGGCGGGCATCATCAACCTGGTCGCCTCCAGCGTGCCGCAGCTCAGTCCGAACAACGTCAGCGTGATCGACCAGGAAGGCAAGCTGATCTCCCAGCAGCGCGATCCGAGCCGCGACGCCGGGCTGGATGCCACCCAGCTCAAGTTCCTGAGGGAAGTCGAGGCAGACTATGGCAAGCGTATCGAGGCCATCCTGACACCCGTGGTGGGCCCCAACAACGTCCGCGCACAGGTAGCCGCCGACCTCGACTTTTCGCAGACCGATCAGGTCGCCGAGACCTACAAGCCCAACCCCGCCGCGGAAACCGTGATCCGCAGCCAGCAGACCGCGGAAGCCGGCAGCGGATCACCGCCGGCAGCAGGTATTCCCGGTGCCCTGAGCAACCAGCCGCCGGTACCGGCGACCGCTCCATTGACGCAGGCCGGGCAACCCGCCGCAGGTGCCGCCGCCAGTTCGCAGAACTTCACCAGGAATGCGACGATCAACTACGAGGTCGACAAGACCATTCGCCATACCAAGGGCGTGCCGGGCGCCGTGCGTCGTCTGTCCGTGGCCGTGGTGGTCAATCACCGCAAGGACCCGACCAAACCCAAGCCGATTCCGCTGACACCCGCCGAACTCACCCAGATTACCGATCTGGCCCGTCAGGCCATGGGCTTCAGCAAGGAACGCGGCGATACGCTGAATGTCGCCAATGCGCCCTTCACGGCGGCAGAGAAGGAAGTCGTTGCCGACGCCCCGATCTGGGCCAATCAGGAACTGATTGCGACCCTGAAGGAGCTGGCGAGGTACCTGATCATTGCCGGCGCAGCCTTCTGGCTATGGACCCGGCTGTTGCGGCCGGTATTCGAGAAACTGCTGGAACCGCCGCCGCCGCGAATGGCGCCGAAGAAGAGCGAGTTCGAAGTGGGCGCCGACGGCATGCTGCACCGTCATCGGGGCTATGACGAAAAGCTGGCCGATGCTCGCGAAATTGCAAAGAAGGACCCCAAGGCAGTCGCCGGCATGATCAAGGACTGGGTAGATGGCGGCGAGCACTGAAAGTGATGGCGTAGAAAAGGCCGCCATCCTGCTGCTTTCCCTCGGGCAGGACGAGGCTGCCGAGATACTGAAAAACCTTGGCCCGAAAGAGGTGCAGAAACTCGGCCACGCCATGGCCGCCTTGAAGCAGGTGCCGCGCGACCGCATCGAAAAGGTGATCGACGAGTTCGAGGATCATGCGTCCAAGGGTGCGCCCGTTGCCGTCGACAACGAGACCATCAAGGCCATGTTGACCAAGGCGCTGGGCGACGATCGCGCCGCCAACCTGATCAGCCGCATCATGCAGGGCGGCGACACCGCCGGCATCGAGGGCCTGAAATGGATGGATGCCGCCACCGTGGCCGACATGATCCGCAACGAGCACCCGCAAATCATTGCCACCATTCTGGTGCACCTCGAGTTCGATCAGGCCGGGGAAATCCTGAAGCACTTCACGGAACGCCTGCGCAACGATGTGCTGCTGCGCATTGCCACCCTCGATGGCGTGCAACCCACCGCGCTGCGCGAACTGAATGAGGCGCTGAAGCGGATCCTGGCCAGTTCCTCCGGCAATGTGAAAAAGGCTGCCATGGGCGGGATTCGCCACGCGGCGGAAATTCTCAACTTTGTCGGCCAGCAGGTGGAAACCGCCATTGTCGACAACGTGCGCGAATACGACCCCGAACTCGCGCAGAAAATACTCGATGAAATGTTCGTCTTCGAGAATCTGCTGGACATCGATGATCGTGGCATCCAGCTGCTGTTGCGCGAAGTGCAGTCGGACTCGCTGATCATCGCGCTGAAAGGTGCCTCACAGGAACTGCGCGAAAAAATCTTCAAGAACATGTCGCAGCGCGCCGCCGAAATGCTCAGGGAGGATCTCGAATCCAAGGGTCCCGTGCGTCTTTCGGAAGTCGAAGGCGAACAGAAGGAAATCCTCAAGATCGCGCGCCGGCTTGCCGATGAAGGTCAGCTTCAACTGGGCGGCGGAGGTGAAGGCGACGCCTTCGTCTGATGACCACGGCCGAATACCCGAAATCATCGCTTACCGCCTGGGAGCGCTGGGAACTCGCCAGCTTCGATTCGCCAGCAGAGCCGGCGATCGGTGATACATCCAAACCGGGATCGCCCGCAGTTGCCGACGAAGAAGTTCGCCGGATTCATGAACAGGCACGTCAGGAAGGGCATCACGCCGGATACGCCGCCGGGCAAGCCCAGGCCGTGGCCATGGGTCGTCAGGAAGCCTTGCGCCTGGCTGAAATCCTGGAGAGCCTTGAACGGACCATCGCCGAACTCAATCAGACCGTGGCAGATGATCTACTCGCCTTGAGCATCGAGATTGCTCGCCAGGTGGTCCGCCAAACGGTTGCGGAAAAGCCGGAACTGATTCTGGGAGTGATCCGCGAATCACTGGAGCAACTGCCATTGCTTCACACCGCCATCCACCTGAATCCCGAAGACGCGTCACTCGCCCGCTTGCGCGCAGGTGAGCAACTCGCTCATGCCGGACACCGGATACTTGAAGACCCAAAACTCAAACGCGGTGACGTGATCATCGAAGCGGGCGGCAGTCATCTGGACGCAAGCCTGGCCACCCGCTGGGGACGTGTGGTGGAAGCCCTCGGGCAGCAAGCCCCATGGATCGAGACCAGCGAGAAATGAACAACTTTTCCCCCCGCCCCTTTTCCAAGAAACGGGGTGACCTTGGCTCGCTTCGCTCGCAGGCTCATGAAGGGTCTGCCTTGGGACGGCCCGGCGGCAGACCATGAATTCCTCCGACCTGTCGCGCTTCCTCGTCGATTGCCGCGAACAGGTTTCCGTTGTTCGGCCGTGGCTGACCGCCGGACGGCTGACCCGCATCAATGGACTGGTGATGGAAGCATCGGGACTCAAATTGCCGCTGGGTTCAGGGTGTCTGATACAGATACCGGGCAATGGCACGGTCGAGGCCGAAGTGGTCGGCTTTGCCGGCGATCGTCTGTACATGATGCCGGCCGAGGATGTTTATGGGCTTTCACCAGGCGCACTGGTATTCCCGATGGAATCGCCGCCCCCTGCGCCTGTTCCAGGCCAGGTTTCGTCGCCGCTGCGACGGGCGCCGGACCGCGCCAAACATCTGCCGGTAGGCGACAAACTGCTGGGGCGCGTGGTTGATGGCAATGGCCGCCCGCTCGACAGCCATGGCCCGCTGAACAACAAGAACACCAGGTCGATCGCCAGTCGCCCTTTGAACCCGCTGCTGCGCGAGCCGATACGGCACACCATGGATGTCGGCATCTGCGCCATCAACGCCTTGCTGACGGTTGGTCGCGGCCAGCGCCTCGGCCTGTTTTCGGGATCTGGCGTGGGCAAGAGCGTGCTGCTCGGCATGATGGCCCGCTACACGGAAGCGGACGTGATTGTCGTCGGACTGATCGGCGAGCGCGGACGGGAAGTCAAGGAGTTCATCGAACTCAATCTGGGCGATGAAGGCCGTGCGCGTTCCGTGGTGGTTGCGGCTCCGGCCGATGTCAGCCCACTGATGAGGCTGCAGGGAGCGGCCTATGCCACTTCAATTGCCGAACATTTCCGTGACGAGGGCAAGCATGTTCTGCTGATCATGGATTCCCTGACTCGCTACGCCATGGCGCAACGCGAAATCGCGCTGGCCATTGGCGAACCTCCGGTCACGCGGGGCTATCCACCCTCGGTTTTCGCCCGCCTGCCGCAACTTGTCGAACGCGCGGGCAACGGCCCCACCGGTGGCGGCTCGATTACGGCTTTCTATACCGTTCTGACCGAAGGCGACGACCCGCAGGACCCGATTGCCGATGCGGCGCGCGCCATTCTCGATGGCCACATAGTGCTCAACCGGTCTTTGGCGGATGCCGGACACTACCCGGCGATTGACATCGAACAATCCATCTCCCGGGTGATGGCCAACCTGATCGCGGCAGACCATCTGGAACAGGCACGTCAGTTCAAACAGCTCTATTCCCGCTACCAGCGGGCGCGCGACCTGATTGCGGTCGGCGCCTATGCCGCGGGTTCCGATCCGTTGCTCGACCGGGCCATCATGATGCATCCCCGACTGGAGACCTTTCTTGAGCAACAGATCAACGAACGTGCTGATTGGAACTCGTCGCGGCAGCGCCTGGCCGAGCTGTTTGGCGGAGCGTAAGATAATAAATCCTGATGTTGCCCACTGACCATCCCGGCCATGCCCCGCACTTTCCCTCTCCAGTCCTTGCTCGATCTTTCACAGTTACGCCTTGATGAAGCGGGGCGAAAGCTGGGTGAATTGATCGCCGGCGAGAAGGAGGCTTCGCGGCGACATGGCCTGCTGGTGCAATACCGCGAAGAGTATCGGACACGTTTCGTTGTCGCCGCACAAGGTGGACTGAGTCCGGGCGAATGGCACAACTTCGCCGGCTTCCTCTCCAGACTGGATGAAGCCATTGGCCAGGCCGAGTCCGCCATGACGCATACCAAACAACAGACCGTCGCCGGCCAAAAGGAATGGGTGGTCAAGAAAGGCCGGGTCAAGGCCTTCGATACTTTGTCGGACCGCCACCAGTCTCGAATTGCCTACCAGGATCAGCGCCAGGAACAAAAGGCCAGCGACGAACATGGCGCTCGGCGGCATGAAGAGAAGGGAAAAGACTGAGGTGGCACATCCCTTGCATTTATCGGCCTGATGAAACCCCAAGCTGCGAGGGAGCACCCATGTCCGAATTGATGATCATCGCTACGCCCCCACCCCCACCTGGCGGAACCGGCAATGCCAATTCGCTCGGGCAGAGCGATGCGGCCAGTCGAGCCGGTGAGAGCGGCAGGACGGACCGGGAAAGCGGCACGGAATCGCCGTTCGCCGCCGTGCTCAAGTCCAGGACGGACAAGAAAACCTCAGCCGCGGATACTGCAAACAAGGCCAGCCCCTCCGTAGCCGAGGCCCAAACTGATGCCGAAGACAAAACAAACAGCGTTGATCTATCAGTACTTTTCCCTCTTCTGGCAGCCAATCCGGTCGGGCCAGCGGGGGTAACAGCAGCCTCGGTTGCCACTACGGAGCCCCTCCCCGATCAGCCATTGTTGCCTGGGCTCGAAACAACGGCTTCACTTCCGCCGACTCAAATTCTTGCAGCCTTGGCCGCACCACCCACTGCGGTGCCGCCCGTCGCTCCCGGCGTCGACGCACCTGCCGCCGCACCTGCCGCTGCCTTGGCCGCACCCATCGCGGCGCTGCCCACTGCACAGGCTGCAGCGCTGCCCAGCGCGCCTGGCACGGTCAGGGACACCGCCCCACGCAAACAAGATGCTGAAACAAGGAACGAAACATCCTTCGCCGCCGGCCCCACAAAACCCGGCGGAACAAGCCAGGTTCCCGGCAAGATTGCGTTTGATGCGGCAATTAATGCCGACGCGAGCCACAAGAGTGGCGAGCGCATTGCACCCGAACCCCCTGCTGGCGATTTCCATGCCCTCATGGAGCGTGCGATGGCCATGACTCCTGGCGCGACCAGCACCGCCGGCGGTACCTCATCAACGCCGAGCCTGCGTATTGACACACCCCTGGGACAACCTGGCTGGCATGACGAAATGGGCCAGAAACTGACCTGGATGGTTGGCAACAACCGCCAGCAGGCGGATCTGGTGCTGAACCCGCCCCAACTCGGTCGCATCGAGGTCTCGCTGACCATGAACGGCGATCAGGCCACGGCCATCTTTACCTCGCCCAACCCGGCGGTCCGTGAAGCGCTGGAAAACTCACTGCACCGGTTGCGCGAAGTGCTGGCCGATGCCGGCGTCAGTCTTGGCCAAGCCCAGGTGGGCTCCGAGTCGCCCCATCAGTCGTCCGCAAAAAATGAACCGGATTTTGGAATGAATGAAAGCGTGCGCTATGCTTCGGCCATCCCGTTGCCGGCAGTCGAGGCAGTTGCAAGAACCGGCGCCGGGCGTAGCATGATAGATGTATTTGCTTGAGTGGATGACAGAGGACAGCAGGCAGAAGGCGGGCGACCGCAATCACTCCGGTGCGAAGCGCCGGTAAAGCCGGTCTTATGTCGCCTGCCTTCTGAACACGGAGAGAACTGATGGCGGATGCAAAGAAAACTGAAACTGAAGGTGAAGCCCCTCCTCCCAAGAAGAAGGGCAAGTTGATCATTTTTATTGCCATCGGCGTTCTCGTTCTGGTGTTGGGCGGAGGCGGTGCTGCATATTTTCTGATGAAGAAAAAGCCGGTCGAAGAGGTCGTAGACGGAGAAGAGCCCCCGAAGGAAGCCAAGGCAAAGAAAAAGGACAAGAAAGCTGATCACGCCGCCCCCTCCTTCTACAAGTTCGACAAGCCGTTTACCGTGAAGCTGCAGACCGAGCAACAGGAGGCCTACCTGCAGGCAGAGGTCCAATTGCGGGTACTGGATTCGGCCGCACTGGAAATGCTCAAGCCCTATGACCCGGAACTCAAACACCGCATCATGCTGATTCTTCTGGCCAAGAAAGCGTCCGACCTGGTGACCGCCCAAGGCGTGCAGCGACTGTCGAACGAGATTCGCGAAACGGTGAATAACACCCTGGAACCCCCGGTCCCACGCAAAGGCAAGGACAAAGTCGAAGCCAAGGAACCCGCTGACGCTGCCGCTCCCGATGCTCCGGTCCAGGCCGTGTTGTTTACCTCATTCATCATTCAATAATGAACAAACGACCTTCCCCCCCGCCCCCCCTTCACAGGGGGGTGACTACGGTTCAGGCGCTGCGCGCCTTCCGCTCCGTTGACTTGCCGTCCTCTTGGGGCGGCCCGGCGGGGAACAAACGCCCCTCCCCCCCTCCCCCCCTTCGCAGGGGGGCGACTGCGGTTCAGGCGCTGCGCGCCTTCCGCTTCGTTGACTTGCCGTCCGCTTGGGGCGGCCCGGCGGGGACGGCGGAATGAGCCAGGATTTTCTCTCCCAGGAAGAGGTAGATGCCCTGCTCAAGGGCGTCACCGGCGAAGCTGACGAAGCTCCGGCCGAGAGCGACACCGGGGGCGTCAAGAACTACGACCTCGGCCGGCAAGAAAGGATTGTGCGCGGCAGGATGCCGACGCTCGAACTCATCAACGAGCGTTTCGCCCGCTACCTGCGCATCGGGCTGTTCAGCTACATGCATCGCAGCACCGAAATTTCGGTCGGGCCGATCAAGGTGCAGAAATACAGCGAGTTCATCCGCAACCTGGTGGTTCCGACCAATCTGAACCTGATTCAGGCCAAGCCGCTGCGCGGCACCGGCTTGATCGTTTTTGATCCGAACCTGGTGTTTCTCGTTGTCGACAACATGTTCGGCGGCGACGGCCGCTTCCATACCCGGGTTGAAGGTCGCGACTTTACGGCCACGGAGCAGCGCATTATTCAAGGCATTCTCGGGGTTGTTTTCGAGGAATACCAAAGAGCCTGGGCCCCGGTTTATCCGCTGAGTTTCGAGTTCATCCGGTCGGAGATGAACACTCAGTTCGCGAACATCGCAACACCGTCCGAGGTGATCGTTTCGGTCACCTTCACCATCGAACTCTCCGGCACCACAGCCGAGATGCACTTCTGCCTGCCCTACTCGATGGTCGAGCCAATCCGCGACGTGCTCTACAGCACCATGCACAGCGAGCAGGCATCGTCAGACAAGCGCTGGACCGGAACCCTGACGCGTCAGTTGCAGACAGCAGAGGTCGAACTGGTGGCCAGGCTTGGCAGTGCCAACGCTACCTTTGGCGACATTGTGGAGATGAAAGTCGGGGACGTCATTCCGATCTCGATCGAAGACATGGTCCCGGTCTCTGTCAACGGTGTCCACGTGCTGGACTGTCGCTACGGGATACGGAACGGGCAGTATGCACTCAAGCTCGAGCGCTTCGTCGCCGAGGAAGAAGCCTAAGCACTTATACGCAGGGAGCATGTAATGAGCGAAACGAACGAAACCGAAGAGCAGGTCTCCGAAGACGACTGGGCGGCAGCCATGGGCGAACAGACCGCGGTTGAGGGCGGAGCCGCGGTCGATGCCAAGCCGGCAGAGATATTCGAGCAGTTCTCCGGCAGTGCCGAGAACACGGCGACGCCCCAGGGCTTCGACATGATCCTCGACATCCCGGTGAACCTCACCGTGGAGTTGGGTCGCACCAAGATATCGATTCGAAACCTGTTGCAACTGGCCCATGGCTCGGTAGTCGAACTCGAGGGCATGGCCGGCGAGCCGATGGATGTGCTGGTCAATGGAACCCTGATCGCACAAGGCGAGGTAGTGGTGGTCAACGAAAAATTCGGCATCCGCCTCACCGACGTCATCACGCCGCAAGAACGCATTCGCAAACTGAACCGCTGATAAGTCCCGCCTTCCCCCCTCTACTTGGGGGTTTTTTGCTGCTGGCGAAAGCCTAAGCTCGCGCCCTATAAGGTCACTCCGGTCACCCCGGTTGCGAGCATGGTTCGTTTCATCCCCACCCCGTTGCTGCTTTTCGCCATGGCGGAAGCGTCTGCGCAGGCCGCCCAGGGCGCCGCTGTTGCCGCGCCCACGACAGAACTTGGCGGCAGCCTGTGGCAGCTGTTTTTTGGCCTGGCCATTGTCCTGGCACTGGTAGTCGGCAGCCTGTGGATACTGAAAAAACTGGTTGCCCCGCGTGGTGAAAATGCTGGACTGCTGCGCGTCGTTGCGGGTACCGCGGTGGGCACGCGCGAACGCGTCGTCATTGTCGAAGTGGGCAGCACCTGGTTGGTGCTCGGAGTTGCGCCCGGCCGCGTCTCGGCTCTCGCCGAAGTTCCTCGCCAGCCCACCCCGGCTCAAGCGGCAAGCCCGACTTCCTCGCCTGGCGAAGGCTTCCCCGACTGGTTGCGCAAGCTGACGCAGAGGCGATAGACGATGCTGGCGAGACTCCTGGGCTGCGCGCTGTTGCTGGCGCCACTATTCGCCGACGCGCAGGTATTGCCCGCGGTAACCAGCAGTCCCGCAGCCGGGGGCGGCACGCAATGGTCGTTGTCGATCCAGACCCTGCTGCTGCTGACCGGCCTGACCTTTCTTCCGGCGATGCTGCTGATGATGACCAGCTTCACGCGCATCATCATCGTCCTGTCGCTGCTGCGCCACGCCCTGGGCACGCAGACCTCTCCGCCCAACCAGGTGATTGTCGGACTCGCCCTGTTCCTGACTTTTTTCATCATGGCTCCCGTCACCGAGCGCATCTACATTGATGCCTATCTGCCGCTCTCGGAAAACAAGATCAGTTTCCAGGCGGCGCTGGACAAAGGTGCCGTGCCCTTGCGCGCCTTCATGCTCAAGCAGGTTCGCCAGGCCGATCTGGCCACGTTCACCAAAGTCGCCAAGCTGCCGGCGCCAGCCAATGCGGATGACATACCGATGCGCGTCCTGATCCCGGCCTTTGTCACCTCGGAACTCAAGACGGCGTTCCAGATCGGCTTTATCGTGTTCATTCCATTTCTGATTATCGACATGGTGGTGGCCTCGGTACTCATGTCGATGGGCATGATGATGATGTCGCCCGTCATCGTCGCCCTGCCCTTCAAAATCATGCTGTTTGTATTGGTCGATGGCTGGAACCTGCTCATCGGCTCGCTAGTGCTGAGTTTCGGTTAGGGACAGGCCATGACGCCCACTACCGTAATCGAAATCGGTCGCAACGCCGTCGAAATCACGCTGCTGATCTCGGCCCCGCTGTTCATCGCGGCACTGGTGACAGGCCTGATTGTCAGCATTTTCCAGGCGGCGACACAGATCAACGAGGCCACGCTCTCCTTCGTACCCAAGCTGATCGCCATTTTTGCCACCCTCATCATCGCCGGCCCCTGGATGCTTACGGTGATGACCGACTACATGCGTCGCCTCTACGAGTCAATCCCCGGCATTATCGGCTGACCGAGGCCAGAGCATGATTTCGATCAGTTCGGTACAGCTCGATGCATGGCTTGCCCTGTTCATCTTTCCTCTGTCGCGAATCCTCGGCCTGCTGGCGACCGCCCCCGTGTTCAGCAATGCCGCATTGCCCGTCCGGGTAAGGCTGATAGCGGGCCTGGCCATTACGCTGGCGGTGGCACCCGCGCTGCCGCCGCTGCCGGCGATTCCGGCCAGCTCATGGATCGGGCTGGTGGTTCTTGGCGAGCAGATACTGATCG
>Ga0154020_10011271_pt1 | contig 10195 bp, 5 predicted proteins | sample Klosneuvirus_201_FD_109709 | JGI IMG/M metagenome (GOLD analysis project Ga0154020, IMG submission 109709) | Active sludge microbial communities from wastewater, Klosterneuburg, Austria - Klosneuvirus_20160825_MG | ecosystem: Engineered > WWTP > Aerobic digester > Activated sludge | place... | reverse complement strand
TCCGTGTTCGCCTTGAGCACTTCGCTCACGGTCATCTCGACCGGACGGTTGTCGCGGATGACCGTGATGCGGCTCGCGATGGTCACTTCGCAATCCGTGAAGGCATAGAGCGCATCGATCAACTTCTCCGCGCTGATGCCGCTGGGCGCCTTGATCTCAATCTCGACATCCTCGGACGTGAAATCGTTGATGGATTTGACCTTTAACTTCCCCTTCTCCACGGCGGCTTCGATGGACGCGATGAGGGATTCGGTCGTGGTGCCCGGCGGGATTTCCTTGATGACGACGGTGGATTCGTCCTTCTCCTTGATCTTCGCGCGCACCTTCACGGAGCCCTTGCCGTCCTGATAATCGCGCGCATCCATCAAACCACCGGTCGCAAAATCCGGCAGACACTTGAACGGTTGCTTCTTGAGGATCGCGATCTGCGCTTCGAGCAGCTCCGGAAAATTGTGCGGCAAGATGCGCGACGACATGCCGACCGCGATGCCTTCGTTGCCCAGCATCAATGTCAGCGGCAGCTTGGACGGAAATGCGACCGGCTCCTTGTTGCGCCCGTCATAGCTCGGCACGAACTCGGTGATCTCGTCGTTGAACAGCTCGGTGCGCGCCAGTTCCGTGAGGCGGCATTCGATGTAACGGGAAGCTGCCGCGGGATCGCCGGTGAAGATGTTGCCGAAGTTCCCCTGCCCTTCGATGAGGTAACGCTTGTTCGCCAGCACCACGAGCGCATCGCCGATGGACGCGTCGCCATGCGGATGGAACTTCATCGTGTCGCCGACGACGTTGGCGACCTTGGTGAAGCGACCATCGTCGGTGCGCTTCAACGCCCACAGGATGCGGCGTTGCACAGGCTTCAAGCCGTCCGTGAGCGCGGCAATGGCGCGATCACGGATGACGTAGGAGGCGTATTCGAGAAAGCCCGTGTTGACGCGGCGATGCAGCGCCTGCTCGATCTTGGCGGGATCGAAGGGCCGGTGCGCGATGGCGGGCGCTTCTTCAGCGACGATGTGGTCGCCATTGCCGTTGGCGGCCGGCTTGGCCGCCTCGGCAGATTTCGCCGCCGCTCGCTTGGCGGCATCGTCCATCGGCAATTCGGGCTGGTCGGGAACTTTTTTCTTTGCTGCGCTCATTTTTGAATGCGCGGCATTACACAAAACACGCCCGTCCGATGCAAGGAGGCGATGCGGAGGAACGCGGAATTTATTCCGCTCGCTTCCCGGACTGCGTGTGGCACCGAGTCTGGCCTGCGATGCTGAACTGTTCGGGTGTCAGGCGGAATAAATTCCGCGTTCCCTCCGCATCGCTCCGATCTAGTGCTTCGCTGCTTTCGCCTCGCCACCCGCCGCCAGCAGTTCGCCCAGCAGCGCCGCGCCCTTGGGCAGCAGCGTGATGCGCGATTTGCCGTCAATGAGCTTCTGCGTTTCGAGCACCTCGAACAAAGCCGACATGACCGCCGGATCCGCCGCGATTTTCCGCAGCGCCGCACCGACGATCTGCGGCCGCATCGCGGTCGCCTTGGCGAACTCAATCGCCGCCTGCCGCTCCGCCGTGCTGGTGATGATGCTCACGCGGTTGGCACCATCCTGTTTGATCGCCGAGGTGACCTGCCGCAGACGGTTGACCACCTTGCTCTCGATCTGCTTGATCATGCCGACGTCACGGAAATGCACCTTGCGGATATAGACGGAGCCGAGCTTGTAACCCCACTCGTGCGACTTGGGCGAAACCTCGGCACGGACGGTGTTGCTCATGCTGTGACGGTTCACGAGCATCTCGCCGAGCGGTTGATTGCTAAGACAGCGCACGGTCGAGTTGCTGACGTTCGCCGCGAGCGATCCGCGCGGGTCGGTGTTCTTGAACAGGTAGGACACCGGATCGCTGATGAACATCTCATACCAGATCCCGATGCCCATCGGCGCGCCTTCCTCAGAATTCACCGGCTGGCTGCGGAGGTATTCCTGGTCCAGCCGCATGTCGAGGACATGGCACTTGCCCAACCAGCCCACGATAAACGCGCGCCAACCCAGCTTCAGCGGCAGAATGTGCAAACCTGGCTCTTCGAGCACGGCCAGCACCTTGCCGAACAAAACATAAACGCGGCAGCGCCGCTCCGTGACGATGGCGTAGAAACCAATCGTCTCCAGCAGGCGAAGCAGCAGCGGAACCAAGATGAAACAGGCCACGAAAGTCGCGACCGCCGCAATCAAACCATTGAGCGGATTCATCGTGCCACCTCCAGGAACGCCTGCTGCGATTGCTCGAACAACTGCAAGCGGACATTCCGCGTGTAGGCTTCCAACGCCGCTGCGCCACCGGAAGTTTGCAATTCGGTGAGCTGTTGCGCCATGCGCTCCAACGGTTCCACCTCGGCCTGAGCGCGGAGCGTTTCGATCTCCACCGCGCGCTTCGACTGCACGATCTTCTGGTCCGCGCCCGCCTGCGCAAGGCTGATGTCGGAGGAAACCTGGTTATGCGCGGTGTTGATGGCAGCCAGCGCGGACTCGACCTCCGGCGGCGGATCGATGCCTGTGATCAGCGACGCATCGAGCACCATGCCGTAGCGTGCGGCGGACGAGCGGCACTCGCGGTCCATGTGCTCGTTGAGGTCGCGCAGGTTTTTGCGAAGATCGTTGATGGAGATGCCAGCCACATCCGGTCCGCTGCCTGCGCCGAGGCTCGAACCCGCGCCCGGCGCCTCGAAGTTCGCAATGCGCTCACGCAACACGGCGACGAAATAGCCCATGACGTGCGAAAGGGGCCTCTTCACCCCGAACAAATAGGCGTAGAGATTACGGTCCGCGACGCGAAACCGAATCTGCCCCGTCAGGCCCGTGTTCAACTGATCCTTCGTCACCGCTTCGAGCATCGTGCCGCCGGCGTTCGCATCGCCGTCCTCGGGATCCCAGGCCATGTTCACCGTCTCGGTGGCGATGGAAACTTTGTGGACCTTTTCCCACGGCCATTTGAAATACGGCCCGCCCGGCGGAATCACCCGCACCTGCGGGAAGGTGTATCGCGTCTTCTCGTCGTCGGTGAGCATCTCGCTGATCGGGTCCGCGAGCGTGGTGAGATCGCCCACGCGCTGTGCGCGGCCGAAGCTGGTCTTCACCGCGCGTTCGTTCTGGTTGACGGTGTAAAGTCCGGCGACGAGGTAACGCACGAGGAACCAGGCGACGAACCCGACGAGACAGCCGATGGCGATAGTCATAGTGAAATCCTGTTTGGTGAGTGCCTACCTACGGGAAGGCCAGGCGGAAACCAAGTGCAAACTGGCCCGGAGATTGTAACCCCATGTTTCCGTTTGTGCTCCGGATTGTATGGGGTAGCGTAGCCACTGACCGCCGCCTGACAAATCCCAAAGCCATCCCGCGTGACTATGAAGTCGTATCTGAGCCTGTTGTTCATGCTGCTCGCCATCATCGCCCGCTCCCAAGCTCCAGTCTGGACACAAGTGCCGAATTCCCCCGGATCGAGTGGCACCCGCCACGACGACATCTATTTCACCGACCCGACCAACGGCTGGGCGACGCACAACAACAACATCTACCGCTCCACCAACGGAGGCCTCACCTGGACTACGAACCTTACGCTCGTCAACACGCACTTTCGCTCCATCGCCTTTCTGAATCCGATGCTCGGGTTCGCCGGCAATCTCGGTTCCAATTCCTATGATCCGAATGTTTTCAACACGAACGTCATGTATCGCTCCACAAACGGCGGCGTGTCGTGGCAGAATGTTCCGGGTTTCGCTGAAGTCGGCATGAAGGGGCTTTGCACTTTCCACGTCCTCGACTCCCAGCACATCTACGGTGCTGGTCGCGTGCGCGGCCCGGCCTTCCTCATCCAGAGCAGCGACGCCGGCACGAACTGGATTCTCCGCAACCTCACCGCTTCGAATGTGATGAACGGCATCATGGACGTGTATTTCCGCGATACGAACACCGGCTGGGTCGTCGGCATGGACATGAACCAATATACAAACCCGCCCTACTATGGACGCATCGCCCGCACGACAAACGGCGGCGCGAGCTGGCAGGTGCAGGTGACAACCTCCATTGCCAACTGCTATTTCTGGAAAATCTCGTTTCCGTCCACAGACATTGGCTATGTCGCGCTCCAACAAAACTCCTCAAGCCGGTCGAACATTGTCTTCTATAAAACCACCGACGGCGGCAACACCTGGGTTTCCAACGGAATCCCCGAAACCTCCGTCGGACTGGCGACCAACAACCTGCATTTCTATCTGCAAGGCATGAGCTTCGTCAGCACCAATGAGGGTTGGATGGGCGGAGCAAGCGGGCTGGGCGATCACACCAAAAGTTTTCTGCGCACCACGAACGGCGGCACGACGTGGTTCCCGGCGGGCTACAACAACACCTACCTCATCAATCGCATCCGGTTTCTGAGTCCCACCCTTGGCTTCGCTTCCGGTGGCAACCTCCACATTTACAGCGTGCCGCTCGCGCTCACATCACAACCGCCCAGCCTCACCGTGGTCGGGCCAACCGATGTAAATCTGTCCGTGGGCGCGGTGGGCAATCCGCCCCTGAGCTACCAATGGAAGCGCAACGGCGTGGATGCACCCGAGGGAACCAATTCAACCCTGACCTTGAGCAACGCCCTGCGCGCCGATTCGGCGACCTACTCGGTCTTTGTCAGCAACGGATTCACCAACGCCCAAAGCACCAATGCTGTGCTGCGCATTCTGGTGCCGGAACGACTGAGCCAGCCGGAAGTGTTGCCGGGAAATAAAATCCAACTGAGCTTCACCGATTCGGACGGCGGCGCGATGCTGACCACGAACGATCTCGCGTCTTTCACCGTGTTCGCCAGCACAAACCTCGTGGACTGGTTTTCCATCACCAACACGCTGTCCGTCACCAACGGCTCGATCATTTTCGAGGACACGCTCACCAACGCGCCGCAGAAGTTCTATCGCGTGCTGGAGCAGTTTTAGGTAGGGCGCGCGGGCGGCTCGCCCGCAAGTTCTTCATTCTCCAACCGGCGCCAAGCCGCCCGCGCTCCTTTCGGCTACGGTTGCTCCAACAACCGCACGGGCCCGAGCAACCCCGACGGCATCAACGGCGTGTCCTTCGTGAGCTTGCGGATGTTCGTTTTTGTAACCCGCTGTTCCTTCGGCAGACTGGCGTCGCCGATGATGCGGTTGGGCCAGAAGTTCACGACCTCCACCTCCAGCTTGTTCGCGCCGGGCTTCACGGCTTTCGAGATGTCCACCCGGAAGGGAGGCGTCCACGTCACGCCGCAGGACTGGCCGTTCACCTTCACCTCGGCGAGTTCGCGGACGTTGCCAAGGTCCAAAAACAGTTTCGGGTTTCGAGTTTCGGGTTTCGAGTTTGGAAGCTCGAACGTCTTCGTGTAAGTCGCGGTGCCGGAGTAGAACTTGATGCCCGGCTCGGGACGCTCGGTCCAGCTCACGAGCGAATCAAACGCGGCGGACGCGGGGCCGCCCCATTTCGGGTCGAAGCGGACGGCCCAAGGCCCGGCAACATCAGCAAGCTGCGTGAGACCAATCGAATTGCTGTTCGTTCGGAGCGGCTGATGCGTGATCGGCTCACGAAAGACGACAAACCAGGATCCGCATGGTTCAAAGTTCATCGCGACTCCGGTCCGGCCATCAGACCCCTCACCGAAGCTTTCTGCTGGGCGCCGCTCACCGCTCACTGCGTTCCACAGTTCCGGCACCTTGCCGGTGACGGCAAACGTGCAGGTTCCGAACATGGCATTCGTCGAGCGGTTAGCCACAAAGTATATTTCATCTTCTCCAACGCGCCTATGGATGAAGTCCAATTGGGCTGCGCCGCCACTGCGTTCCACTGTTTCCTCTCCTTTCCGTCCTCGAAACACAATGCCCGCAGACCATTCCATATCCGGTTTCGCGCGCTTCGCCTCCAGCACGTCGCTGACGGGCTTGGTGCTGATGCGCCCAGAATCCCACAGCTTGTCCGCAAGCTTCTTCACCTCGGCATCGCTCGCGGGATAATCCTTCAATCCCGTCGCGGCTTTCGGCTTCGTGCCAACGATGGCGGCACCGGCGGTGACGAACTCATCCAGCTTCCGCAGCACCGGCAGTGAAATCACGTCGCGATCCGCCAGCACCAGCACGCGGTAGCTGACGCCGTCGGGCAGGACGAGTTTGCCGTCCTTCACGCTCATGCGGTTCAGGATGACTTCCTCGGTGACGACATCGTAATCGTAGCCGGGTCCGAGTTTGGCAGGATCGGATTTGCGGAGGCGCGCGAAGTTGGGCACGCCATCGCCGTAGTAGTAGGCCACGTCAGCGACGGGCAACCCCTGTTGCAGCATCGCCTGGCAGCGGTTGATGTAGTCGAAAAAGGGCTTTGATTTGTCCCACCACGTCACGTTCGGATTCAGGTGCGTGCCGGCGAAGTATTGCTGGCCGGGGATGCCTTCGCTCGTGGGCGAGCAGACGAACGCGTGCCACACGAGCAGGTTCATACCTTCCGTGAGCGCGTGGTCGAACGACGGCTTCAAGTTGTCCCAGATCGTCTCCTGCCAGTGTGGCCCGATGGTGGTGAAGCCTTCGGCGAGCACGAGCTTGCGTCCGTAGGTGTGCGCGGCGCTGGCCGGCTGCTTGACGAAGAAGCGGTTCTCGTCGCCCATGCGATGCCGCCATGACCACGCCCAGAACTCGCTCATCGGCGCGTCGTTGAAGCCGAGGCATTGCTGCGCGTCAATCGGCACGGCATGCGGCCCGCCGCTCTCGGGATGGATGAGCAGGCCGTGCTTGTGCGCACGCTCCTTGAAAATCTTGTAATGATTATCAATCGCGAGGTCTCCCATCGTGCGGCGGAAGTCGTGGAGGAAGCGGTTGCTCTCCTCGCGACTGTTCACGATTTTTCCGGCGATGACCGGCAGCCATGGCAGCAAATCATAGCCGCAGCGCTTCTGGAATTCCTCGCGCAGCCTCGGCGTCCAGTTGGCCACCTCGACTTCCCAGCTATCCGTGTGCAGATACTTGAGCGCCTTGCCCGCGAACGGACCGGCATCCGCGATGAGCGGTTCAACCACGGCATCCCAGTAGCGGATGAACGCAGCGTCGTCGAAGGGATCAATCGCGTAGCCGTCCCAACCTTCGCTGCACGTTGAGACGCGGCAATGGTCGTTCAACGTGTAGCCGAAGCGGATGACCCGCCAACCGCCGGGCGGCGCGTTCCAGACCAGCGTGCCGTCGGGAGCAAGGTTCGTTGTGAGATCGAGCACGTCGGCAGTGCGGGCATCCTCCTCGGCGAGCGTGGGGGGGAATTCCTGGAAGAGCGGCGCGCTGTCGGGAGCGGAGAACGGCTTGAGCGGTTCGAGCAATGCCTTCTCCCGCTGGTTCTGGAGCGGCTTGCGCGCGGGAGTGGAACCGACGGCATTGCCGTCCTTGCCAAGCAGCCTGATCTCGGCGACCTGCGCATTGCGCGGCAACTGCGGGAACTTCGGGTCAAAGGCGCCGGTGATGATAACGCGGAAGACGCGGGCTTTCGCCGCAGGAAAGGAAACCTTCGTCTCGCCAGCGGAACGCGCGGTGAACGACTGGACGGAGCGGAAACTTTTGTCGTCATCGCTGGCCTGGAGTTCGCACTCGCGCGGGCCGTAGTTGTCGCGCGGTGTAAGCGAGAGGGCTTCAGGAGCGACGGCGTCCGCGTATTCGAATTGCAGCCACTGCGGATTTTCCGGCGTGGGGCCCTGGCCGGATTCCGTGCCGGAGGAAACCCAGAAAGTGGTGATGTCGCTGTCCACTGTGAGCCGTGCATCCTGATTCGGCTGCGCGGAACTGGCGGAGACAACGGCCGGAGCTTGCTTGAGGGAAAAGACGCGGCGGATCGGGTAGGCGAGAACGAAAAGGTCCCGGTAGAAGTTATCCCGGCTCGCGGGTGGGTTAAATATCACGGTGGCTGCGGCGTTTGAACCCCCACCAAATTGTGTTTCAGACCACGTTAGTTTCTTCGGCGCGTCCTCCGGTTTCACCATCGGCCCGCCGAGGTTCCATCCGCTTTGAATGTTCAGGCTCATCTCCAGTCCGAGCCGGTCGGCTTCGCGCAGCGTGTGTTTGTAGAGTTCACGCCATTCGGGCGAGAAGAAGGTTGGGCCGTGCGGCGCGCGATCGTTGCCGTCCTGGGCCGAGCCGTCCGCGTCGCAGATAAGCGCGCCGCCGAAGCCCTTGGCCTTCATCTGTTCGAGGTCGCGCGTGATGGCGGCCTTGTCCACATTGCCGTTGATCCACCACCAATAGGCGCGGATGCGGGCGTCGAGTGGCGGATTGTTCCAGTCGGCTTCCAACCGCGATTCAGCACGCATTGAAAGCCCAACTGCAAAAAAAACGACCGCCGCGGCAAGCAAGATTCTGTTCATAAAAATTCCCGAAGGGCGCAATTTTGCCCTCGCCTTTCAAACGGGTTCGTCCGAGGTAGCACGCAGAAGCCGTTTCATGCGAGCCAAAAGCCATGTGGCCCTGACCACCTGCCTCATTCAACCACGATCACGAACGACACGCTCGATCAATAATCCGCCGCGACCGGTTTCATCTGGTTCAATTGCGCGGCGGTGACGCCGGTCCAGTCCTCCTGATAGGCGAACAGCCGGCGCGCGCCCGGGTTCCACGAAGTCATGAAATACATCTTCTCGAACTTGATCCAGCGGGCCGATGCATCGGTGAACACTGCGCTGCCTCCGTCAGGGTGAGTTTTGCCCGCCCGGGGATGCGGCACCCTCGCCTTCTGGCCGGCGGTCGCGCCGTCCGCGCCCCAGCCTTCCGGAGTGAAGCGGGCATTCGCTTCCGCAGCCAGACACCAGCCCGGTTTGGCGCTGGCCAATTTAACCGGACTCGGCGCGCCCGTAATGGTGCCGGCCGGATTGTTCCAAGCCGTGATGCCGCCGAAATACTGGTAGCCGAGCGCGATCTGATTCGGACTGACCGGATCCTGGCGCGGCAGGAAATTTCGCGACGGACAACTCCAGATGTTGTTCTCCTCCGTCGCCTGCGACTTCAAAACCATGCCGTAACGCCGCAGCGTATCGGCCAGGCCGTAATCGAGCGCGAGCGGATGGTAATTGGGCGCGAGGACCGTCCCGAGGTTCAGTGCGGCGAAGACCTTGTCATCGTTGTCACCGGCATACATGGTCACCCCGACGGCGAGCTGCCGCAGATTGTTCAAGTCCTGCGTGCGCCGCGCCCGTTCTTTCGCCTTGGAAAGCGCCGGCAGAAGCATCGCCGCGAGAATCGCGATGATCGCGATGACAACGAGGAGTTCGATGAGGGTGAAACCGGAACGGGCTGAACGAACGGATGCAAGTTTCATAACACTTTGGATTGGCTGTCACGCAGCAATGAACGCTTGATGGCGATGAGGAAGACTAGCAGCAATAGCCGGCAGAAACCATTACCCATACGGGTAATTGGATTATTCCTCGGTGAGGTTAATCCGCCCTCATGGGTCCTGAATAACGCGGTAAAATTTCCGGTCCCCCTGCCGCCCGTTTGGATCGGACAATGCAAGCAGGCCGTTCCCACCTTGAACCGCGGCACCGACATTCGCCCAAGCCGCAGGCGAGAGCGAAGGCGACGATTGCAGTTGATAGGTGTGGCCCGCCGTAGCGGTGAACGTGATCAACGAATCCTGCGCGAGGAAATTAATCGCCACCGGATTGGGCGTCTTCACCCCAACCGCAAAGTCGAACACATGCAGCGGTGTGCCGACGACCGTGGAGGTCCCAGAATTTTCCTGAATGAAGACGGAAAGGATATTGTCCGCCAGCAAGCGGGCCTGGTCGATCAACGGTTCGCCGTTGAAGCTGTTGGTGAATGCCTGCATGACCGTCCAGTTGGTGTATTGGGCGGCCTTCGTCGCGGCGGCGATGACGAGCTTGCCGCTGGTGTAACCGGGCACGACATCGGTGCCGGCGGGATAGGAGAGGAACGCGGCATAAACATTTCCGTTCGCGTCGTAACCGATCTTGGGCCGCGCGCCGACGGGATAAATGTCCGGTGGTATCCGGGTTTGCGACCACGCGCCGCTGACCGGGTCGCGGAAGTAATGGTAGTAAGCAGTGAACTTGGTTGAGAATTGCGCTGAGAAAACGCTTGGCTCGTAACCGGATTCCTGCCGCCGGTGCAACATGAGGACATGCACGCGCCCATCGTTATCCACGCATTGCGCCTGCTGGTTGA
>Ga0154020_10011270_pt1 | contig 10195 bp, 10 predicted proteins | sample Klosneuvirus_201_FD_109709 | JGI IMG/M metagenome (GOLD analysis project Ga0154020, IMG submission 109709) | Active sludge microbial communities from wastewater, Klosterneuburg, Austria - Klosneuvirus_20160825_MG | ecosystem: Engineered > WWTP > Aerobic digester > Activated sludge | place... | reverse complement strand
TATACTATTCAACAGCCGGAGGCAGGCAGACCCGCCGACAGCTATCAGGTGACGCACAGTTCGACCATTTTCCTGGTGGATCCACAAGGCCGGCTCTACGCGAAGTTCCCGCCGCCGCATGATGCGCAGGAAATGGCCCGAGCGTTCCGGATGATCCACGCATTTCATAACGAAAGGTCCGGCAAGAAATGGCTATTCTTCTAAGGTCGCTGCTATTGCTCGTGCCGAGCCTGCTTGCGCTGGGCGCTTTCGCGACCTCCGGTGAGGTCCAGGTGAACAACCCCTGGGTGCAAGAGGCTCCGCCCAATGCAAAGGTCCTGGCCGCTTATCTGGAAATAAACAACAGCAGTGCGAAAACGCAAGTCATAACCGCCGTCAGCAGTGCTGCGTTTGATCGTGTGGAGATCCATCGGACTATTGTCGATCGGAACATGGCCCGCATGGAACTGCTGAAGGAGTTGACCATTCTCCCCTATACCGCGATATACCTGAAGCCGGGCGGCGTGCATTTCATGCTGATCGGAGCGCGAAAACGGTTTCAGGCCGGCGACTCGGTTCCCATCAGTCTTACGCTGAAGGGCGGGAGCACCGTTATGGTCAGCGCCAAGGTGCGCGCCGCCAAACCCGAAGAGAGTCCGGCGGATCATGCCAAGCACGGGAATCATGCGCACTAGGCTGCAGCGCTGGACGATGGCGATCGTCGTCGTCGGCGGCTTGCTGTTCGTGCAAGGCTGCGGGGAGGACAAGGCGTTCAGGAATGTCGCCAACGAGCCTGCTCCCGATTTCACCTTGCCGTTGTTCGACGGCGGCAAGTTCTCGCTCGGCGAGAACAAGGGGAAGGTGGTGGTGATCAACTTCTTTGCTTCATGGTGCGTCTCCTGCGGCGAAGAAACGCCGATGATCGGAAAGGTGGCGAAGGAATATGCGCCGCGGGCCGTGGTGTTCGTGGCGATCGCCGTAGACGATACCGAAAGCAAGGCGCGGGCGTTTCTGCAAAAGGCGGGGCTCACGATCCCGGCGGGTCTGGACAAGAGCGGCTCGATCAAGGATGCATATGGCATTTACGGCATGCCGACGACTTTCTTCATCGACAGGGCCGGGAAGGTGGGCTATTTCCACGCCGGGGCGGTCAACGAACAACTGCTCAGGCACGAAATCGACAAACTGCTGTGATCGTTCGCTTCCGATTGCGAGGTCTTCCATGAAAGGCTGTGCTGCCTTGTCCGTTCGCGGACCGCTTCTCCTGGCTGCGGCGCTGTCTGCGTTCGCCTTGTTCTCCGGCTGCTCTGGAGAACAAGCGGATTCGAAGCCTCAGGCCAAGCCGGCAGCACCCTTCAGCGGGCCTCTGGTCGTCGGCGTCGTCGGACCCATGACGGGAGAGGAAGCCCGCTACGGCACCAGCGTGGCGGATGGGATAGCCGCTGCGGCCAAACGCGTCAATGCCCAGGGCGGGATCGGCGGCCAGGAGATCCAGATCGTCAGTATGGATGACCGCAGCGACATCGAGGCGACCAACAAGATCGTGCGGGAGTTGATCGGACGGAAGGTGGTCGCCATCCTTGCCGCTCCAACGGGCTCTTCCACCTTTGCGCCGATTCACATGGTGAACGATTCCGGGACCCTGTTCATTTCCATCGGCTCCCGCCGGCATCTCAAGGCGAGCGGCCCTTTTGTATTCCGTCATGCCGTCCCAGACGAAATCGCCACAGACGATCTGGTCGGCTACGCCGTCAAGACGCTGGGTTATGCCAGCTTCGCGCTCGTCACCGCCGCCGATCATGATCACTCCCTGGAACTGAGTTCGATGTTCCGCAAGGCACTGATCAAACATGGCGGGGCCATCAACGTCCAGGCCGACAGCTACGATCCCTTGACCGGAAGCCGCAACCTGGACGCGGTGATCGCCGCGCTGAAGAAGAGCCCCGATCCCTTGCATGGCGTGATCTTTACGGGAGCGGCAGGCGAGGGGATTCAACTGGCGCAGGCGATGAGGAAGGCCAGAATGGCTCAGCCTCTGCTCGGCGGCGAAGATTTCCACTCGGAAGAGTTTCTGGGCAGCGGCGATGCCGTGAATGGAACGCTTCTGTACGCCAGTTTCTCGGCAGACCGGAAATCGCAAAAGAGGGACGAATTCATCGGGGATCTGGGCCAGGCCAAGCCGGATCGGTTTACCGCCCTGGCTTATGATACGTTCATGCTGCTTGCCGAAGCCATCAAGACGAGCGGGTCTGTCGATTCCGCCAGGATCAGGGAAGCATTGATCGACAGTACGGATTTCGAAGGCGTGACTGGCAAAACCCGATTCTCGCCAGAGAACTTGCCGATCAAACACCCCCTCCTTTACCGGATCGAGAAAACCGATGGCGGAGAGATGCGATATGTCTTGAAGACGGGAACGCAGCAAGCCCAGTTTCCAGGAGCGACAGGGCGGGAAATCAAGTAGTGCGGCTGTCGAGGAGTTCCTGTCACGAGGCCGTTTGAATTGATCTGAGTCAAGAAAATCGGCTGAAACGACATGCGCCGGATGCGGCGGTGTCGACAGCGGCGCGGCACAGGAGTAACCTCTGCCCAGTTCTTCGGGGGAGGAAATCGCTTACGCGTTAAGTAGTTGCAGGCGCAAGAGGGTGTGGTCAAGCTCGTCTTTCTCCAAGGTGATAACAGCCAGGTTTGGTGCTGAGCCCAAAGATGGGCACTTCGCATTTCAACCTTTACCGAGAGAGTGCTTCATGAGGAATCGATCAAAGGGGATCCAGCAGGCTTTCTGGCTTGCAGCGTCGATGATGGGTGCCGTGGCCAGCGTCTGTGCCATGCCAAGCCCGGTCGCAGCCCAAGAGAAGGCAGCAACCAATCGCGAAGAAATGGTATTGATACCTGCCGGGAAATTCATTTTCGGCAAGGAAGGCAAGCAAAAGCAAATCGATCTGCCCGCCTTCAAGATCGACAAGTACGAAGTGACCAACAGGCAATTCGCCAAATTCAACTTGGATCACAAGTACGATCCGGGTCTGGACACCCTGCCTGCCACCATGGTTTCCCAGATCGATGCCAGGAATCACTGTGAGGCGCTCGACAAGCGGCTTCCCACCGAAGAGGAATGGGAAAAGGCTGCGCGCGGCACGGATGGCAGGATGTATCCGTGGGGGAACAAGTTCGACCCGACCGCCGCGGTGACCAGCGAAACCGACTTCGGGGCATATCCGCCGCATCCGCTGCAAGGGGGGGCGCGCAAGAAGGGCATCAGCCCCTATGGCGTAATGGACATGGCGGGCAACGTTTGGGAGTGGACCAGCAGCAATGAGGGACGCTATTTCGTGCTCAAGGGTGGATCCTTTTTTGAGGACCGGGACTACGCGATGACGACCAGCAGACTGCTCAGCATTCCCAACGACAGCAAGGATTATGTCGGCTTCCGCTGCGTCAAGGACGTAAAGTAGCAGCCAATCATCCCTTCAGGGGAGCTTGTGTTTTTCGATCTGCGCGATCGGATCGAACGGTCGCCGCCAGCCGATTACGATTGCCGTCGCAATACCCAGTCATGAAGATCAAGCAATATCACTGGCACCACTTCTTCGGCGGGATCGCTCTCTGCCTGATGGTGGTCCAGCTCTTGTCGGGGGCGGTGCTGACGCTGTTCTATTCGCCCCATCTCAACGAGGCCTATGCCAGCGTTCAATACCTTTACAACGAGTTGAGCGGGATTGCATGGGTCCGGGATACGCACCGCTGGGCCGCATTGTTTCTGTCCCTGGCCGTCGCCCTGCACCTGATCAGAAGTCTGCTGCGCAAGGATTTCCAGAATCGAAACCGCCAGACGCTATGGCTGACCGGCGTGCTGCTGTTCCTGCCTTTGCTCGGTTTTCTGGTGACCGGGATGATTCTGCCATGGGAATGGCGCGGCTATTGGTTCATGGAGATGGTTCCCAATTATGCCGAAACCATTCCGCTCATCGGACCGGGATTGAGTGCCTTCCTGATCGATGCGTTCACCCTCAACCGCGCCTTTGTGGTGCATGCCGTCATTCTTCCAGTGATCACGCTGGTGCTGATTGACATCCACGCGCTTTCCAGGATCAAGAAAAGAACCGGCGGGTTGTCCCTCTACCTGAGCGAGCACGGGCTTTTCGCCGCGCCTTTCCTGCTGGCCGTGGCGGCGTTGGCCTATCTGCTGCCGATGCCCTCCCAGGACCCGGCGGTCATACCCATGCCCCTGGCGGGCGAGGGCATCCCGATGGCCGAATGGTTTGTGCTCATCTTCTATGCGCCCTACCTGTATTTCAAGGGATTTGCTGCGACCTTCTTCGGCTTTTACCTGCCGCTGGCACTCTTTCTGATACTGGCCGGTTTGCCCTATTTCCTGCGTGCCAAGGCGGGTCGCAGAGTCAGTGGCGCCATGCCGCAGGCGAAATCGTTCAGGGAGAGAATCGCCGGCATGCGTTTTCTTGCGCGTCTGCGCAGGCGCCTCGGCCTGCCAATCCTGGCGAAGGTTATCGGAGCGGTCAGCGTCACCACGGTGGCGGTTGCTCTTTTCGCGCCCATGTATGCGATTTCCCACCCCTCGCCGACCATGGGCTGCAATTCGTGCCACAACATCAGCGCGGGAACCCGCATGGGGATTCCTCCCGAATCCTTCAAGGATCGCGAGAAAAATCCCAACCTGAAGGACAATACCTTCATGGTCGAACACTGGTTTTATCCTCAGGTGGTATGGTAGGGCGTCATCGAAATGGACATGGTGGTTCGGGAAGAGGTGGCAACGAGGAGCGTTGAATGGCCCAAAGAAGCGTGAGAGAACTCGTTTTGGGAATCATGGCCGGACTCATCCTGGGCTTGGCCGGCTGCGCCGCAGGTCAGCCCGACGAGGGTCCTGAAGCGGTCACGCGCCGTTTCTATGAGCTGATATCCGCCTCCAAGGAGGAGGGCGGCACGACCCCCGCGAGTGAAGCCTACAAGCTGACCAATGGGCAGGCCGCCAACATGAATCTGAACCAGTTCCTGGAGGTGATCAAGAACTATCCGCCAGGTTTCAAGGTGAAGGTCGGCTCCGCAGAGGTCAAGGGAGCCCATGCCAAGGTCGCAATCAGCTTCAAAATGCCTTCGAGTTTCGGTGGCGAATACGAGGTGAAGCAGGAGCTTGCTCTCAACCTCGATCCCGCCACCCGCAGTTGGAAGATCGATTTCACCGGCGACACGCACGGCATGCAGAAGGATGATGCGATCGCTGCCAGCAAGGGCGAGGCAATTCCCAGGAAAGAGTAGCGATGGCCAGCGGCGCCAGGGTTGCGGAATGGATCAGGGAGAAGATTCGGCTCAAGAAGGGCAGGCCGATCCCGACGCATGTCAATTTCTTCTACTGTTTTGGCGGGCTGTCGCTGTTCCTCATCCTGCTGCAGTTGGTTACGGGGCTGTTCATGTTGTTCTACTACGTTCCGGAACCCGACAAGGCCTGGCAGAGCATCGTGGCGTTGAGCAACGATGTGGCCCTGGGATGGCTATTCAGGAACCTGCATCGCTGGACCTCGACCCTGCTGCTGGCGACAGTGTTTTCCCACATGATCATCGTGTTCTACCTCAAGGCCTACCAGAGCCCCAGGCATTTCACCTGGCTGACCGGCGTGTTCCAGCTGCTCCTGGTGTTCCTTCTGGTCGCCACCGGACTGGTGCTTCCCTGGGACTGGAGATCCTACTGGTCCTTCGCGATGTGGCTCGACTATGTGGACACTTGGGTCTGGGGAGAGCCAATCAAGAATTGGCTGCTTGACGTCTTTAGCTTGCGGACGATCTTCTTGGTCCACATCCTGGCCATTCCTTGCGCGCTTGCCGTGTTCCTGTTCTTCCATTTCAGGATGGTGAGGCGATACGGCATCTCGCAACCCCTGTAAGTTGCGGCTACTGATCGTGGGGTATGGGGAGCGCTAGACCCTCCGCCCTTTTATTTCCCGGCCAATCCCGCTACACTGCGTCGGTTTTTTCAGAAGTTCCATTTCTTCGGCAAGAGCCATGAGAATTGCAGGGCTGTTTTGGGGCTTGGTTGTCTGTCTGTTCTTCTCGGGGGCGCATGCGGCAGACTTGGCCTTGATTACGCCCCATGTCCGTAATATCTTTCCCGATGCGGAGGCTCTCGGCGAGTTTGAAGGCACCCCGCCTTCTGCCGCAGTGCTCAAGGGTGGCCGAACGGTTGGCTATGTGCTCCTGACAGAAGACATCCTGCGCATTCCGGCCTATTCCGGCAGGCCGATCAACACGCTGGTGGGGATCGACACAGAGGGACGGATTGCCGGTCTGGCCATTGTGCATCATGACGAGCCGATCCTGGCCGTCGGCATCACTCAGGAGCGCCTGAACCGTTTTGTTTCGCAGTACCAGGGCAAGTCGGTCTTCGACAAGATCATCATCGGGGCCAAGCGGGAAGGCTACGTTGCCATAGACGGCATCACCGGCGCCACCATCACCGTGATGGTCGAAAACGCCTCGGTCACGCGTTCGGCGAAAATGGTCGCCGAGGCGCGCGGCTTACGGCCTCCCGCAACGGCTCCCGCCGAACGCAAGCAGGAAATTGGCGCCTCCCCATCGACTTCCCAGGGAGCACCCGCTACAGCGGAGGCAGCGAAACCAACCAGTTCATTTCCGCCAGTTGCAGATGCGATACCGGAAGGTGGGCCCAAGACGCCCAGGGTTTCTTCGACGAGTCCGGCTCAGGAGAAGCGTTCGAAGCAGACATCAACAGGCAAGACGCAGCCGGGAGATGGCGCGGAAACCCGGCCGTCAGTGCGTTTGGAGCCGCAGAGCGCGCCGTTGTCGGACAGGCCGGCTGTCCAGCCTGCGCAGGAAGAGTCGGCCTGGGTGAGCATCTGGAAAAGTCGGATATTCGACATATCCATCCTGACTGGCGGGCTGATCATGCTCACCTTCGTCCTGGTATTCCAGGATTGGCTGGCGCGGGATCCGACCCTGCTGACCTACGTCCGCAACGGCTTTCATGTCTACACCCTGTTCTTCATCGGCTGGTGGGGGTTGGCGCAACTCTCTGTCATCAACGTGCTGACCTTTACGGGGTCGGTCATGAGCGGCTTTCGTTGGGAGAACTTTCTAATCGACCCCATGCTGTTCATCCTGTGGGGCTTCGTCGCCATGACGTTGCTGCTCTGGGGGCGCGGGGTATATTGCGGCTGGCTGTGTCCTTTCGGGGCGCTGCAGGAGTTGATCCTGATCGTTTCGCGCAAGCTCAAGCTGCCCGAGGTCGAATTCAGCGATGCGGTGCATGAGCGTCTGGTGGCGCTCAAGTACATCATTCTCATCCTGCTGTTCGGCCTGTCCCTGCAGTCGATTACCGAAGCCGCCTGGTATGCCGAGGTGGAGCCGTTCAAGACAGTGATCTCGCTGCGATTCCAACGCGAATGGAATTACGTGCTGTATGCCCTGATCCTGATTGGCGTGGCGGCTGTGAACCGCAAGTTCTACTGCAAGTACCTGTGTCCGCTCGGCGCGGCCCTGGCGATACCGGGACGCTTCCGCCTTTTCGAGTGGTGGCTCAGACGACGCAAGGAGTGCGGCAAGCCATGCCAGGTATGCGCCAACCAGTGCTCGGTCAGGGCCATCAGGCAGACCGGCGAAATCAATGCCAACGAATGCCATTACTGCCTGGACTGCCAGGTCATTTACTACAACGATAGAGTTTGCCTGCCCCTGATCGACCGGCGCAAACGGCGCGAGCAACAACTGGTGCGCGGACAGAAAGACCCTGCAAAAGACCAGGAAATTAAGGTGGTTGTAGCGCCGGAAAATCCAGACGACAAGCCGTCGCCCTCAAGACATTGATAAAAATCATACTGTAATATTGATATTTATCAATGAGTTAAAATGCCCCATATTGACCCAAGTCAAGGCTGGCTGGCGCGGTAGGAATTTTAATGCAGCGCTTGATCAGTCCAGGTTTTTCACGTTAGGAGAAAGTCGATGTTCAGCCGCAAGCTCGTATTGGCAGCCGGGTTTTCCCTGCTCGCCGCTTTGCCTGTGCTTTCCTTTGCGCAGGCCAAGGCCGACCACCCGGGAGTCACGCCCGGCGATTTGCGCTACAAGGGCGCGCCGGTACAAATCAAGCCCGAGGAATTCAAGGAAACCATTACTCCCAAGGCCCCGCCGGTCAGTCCGGAGGAGTTCGCCCGCGCCAAGCAGATCTATTTCGAGCGCTGCGCCGGCTGTCACGGGGTACTGCGCAAGGGTGCCACCGGCAAGCCGCTGACGCCGGACATCACCCTGCCCAAGGGCACCGAATACCTGAAGGTTTTCATCGCCTACGGCACCCCCGGGGGCATGCCGAACTGGGGCACCTCCGGCGAACTGACGGAGAAGGACGTCGACCTGATGGCCCGCTTCCTGCAGCACGAGCCGCCCATTCCGCCCGAGTACGGCCTGAAGGAAATGAAGGCCACCTGGAAGGTTCACGTGCCGGCCGACAAGCGCCCGGCCAAGAAGATGAACAAGCTGAACCTGGAGAACCTCTTCTCGGTCACACTGCGCGACGCCGGCGAAATCGCCCTGATTGACGGCGATTCCAAGAAGATCGTCTCCATCATCAAGACCGGCTATGCCGTGCACATCTCGCGCATGTCCGCCTCCGGCCGCTACCTCTTCGTCATCGGCCGTGACGCCAAGATCGACATGATCGATCTGTGGCTGGAGAAGCCCGCCGTCGTCGCCGAGATCAAGGTCGGCCTCGAAGCGCGTTCGGTGGAAACCTCGAAGTACAAGGGCTTCGAGGACAAGTATGCCGTCGCCGGCACCTATTGGCCGCCGCAGTTCGTCATCATGAACGGCGACACCCTGGAGCCGCTGAAGATCGTCGGCACACGCGGCATGACGGTCGGCGAGCAGGAATACCACCCCGAGCCGCGCGTGGCCGCCATCGTGGCCAACCACCACAAGCCGGAGTTCGTGGTGAACGTCAAGGAGACCGGCAAGGTGTTGATGGCGAACTACGCCGACCTCAACAACCTGAAGATTACCGAAATCGCCACTGCCCGCTTCCTGCACGACGGCGGCTGGGAGTCCTCCCAGCGCTACGTCATGATGGCCGCCAACCAGTCCGACAAGATCGTCGTCATCGACACCAAGGTCGGCAAACTGGAGGCCATCGTCCCGGTCGGCAAGATCCCGCACCCGGGCCGCGGCGCCAACTTCAAGCATCCGAAGTTCGGTCCCGTCTGGGCCACCGGCCACCTCGGCGACGAGACCATCAGCCTGATCGGCACCGACCCCAAGGGCAACAAGCAGAACGCCTGGAAGGTGGTGCAGACGCTGAAGGGGCAGGGCGGCGGCTCGGTCTTCATCAAGACCCACCCGAAGTCGAAGAACCTGTGGGTGGATACCACGCTGAACCCGGATGCCGCGATCAGCCAGACCATCGCCGTGTTCGACATCAATAACCTCGACAAAGGCTATGCCACCCTGCCGATCGCCGAGTGGGCCGGCGTGGGCGAAGGCGCCAAACGCGTACTCCAGCCGGAGTACAACAAGGCCGGCGACGAGGTCTGGTTCTCGGTGTGGAGCGCCAAGAACCAGCAGTCCGCCATCGTGGTGGTCGACGACAAGACGCGCAAGCTGAAGGCCGTGATCAAGGACAAGGCGCTGATCACGCCGACCGGCAAGTTCAACGTCTACAACACCCAGAAAGACGTGTATTGATCTGATCCGGCGCAAGCCGACTCGGACGGGGGCCTGCGGGCCCCCGTTTTTTTGGTTCGCCTCGGAGCAGGCGTCAGTCCCGGGCAACTTCGTTCCCGGCCATTGATAAATATCAACGCTTTGAGCGTCACCGCCGGGCATGCTTGGGCCTGTCCGTGACCCGAAGCCCGGCAATGACCCGACTTTCCGCCCTTGGCCTGTGCCTGCTGGCGCCGCTGGCCACGGCCGCCGCCGACCCAGCGCCCGAGCGCGCCCGCGAACTGGTGCGGATGGTGCGCCAGGACTGCGGCTCCTGCCATGGCCTGACCCTGAAGGGCGGCCTCGGCCCGCCGCTGCTGCCCGAGACACTGCGCGAGAAGCCGGTCGAATCGCTGCGCTACACCGTGCTGCTCGGCCGGCACGGCACGCCCATGCCGCCCGGGAGCGCCTTCATGAACGAGGCCGAGGCCGACTGGATCGTGCGAAGGCTTATCGAAGGTTTTCCCGAAGAGACGCGCTGATGAAATCCCTGCTC
>Ga0154020_10011269_pt1 | contig 10195 bp, 5 predicted proteins | sample Klosneuvirus_201_FD_109709 | JGI IMG/M metagenome (GOLD analysis project Ga0154020, IMG submission 109709) | Active sludge microbial communities from wastewater, Klosterneuburg, Austria - Klosneuvirus_20160825_MG | ecosystem: Engineered > WWTP > Aerobic digester > Activated sludge | place... | reverse complement strand
TTGGCCGCGCTCGGCAAGCCGTTCTGGATGGTGGTCGTGGTCGGCGGCCTGCTTTCGCTGGCCCGTTTCAGCGAGGCCTTCCTGATCCTGCGCGGCTCGCAAGTCGGCCTGTCCAACTCCACCGTGCCACTGGTGCTGGTGATCATGGCCGTGGTCTATACGGCCGCAGCCTGGCCGGTCGGTGCGCTTTCCGATCGCTGGTCGCGGCATCGCTTGTTTGCGGTCGGCATGGTGATGTTGATCCTTGCCGATCTGGCCCTGGCATTCGCCAACGGGGCGGCCGGGGTATTCCTCGGCGCTGCACTCTGGGGCCTGCACCTCGGCATGACCCAGGGCCTGCTGGCAGCGATGATTGCCGATACCACGCCCGCCGCGTGGCGTGGCACCGCGTTTGGCGTGTTCAGCCTGATTTCCGGACTTGCCTTGCTCATTGCCAGCGTAGCTGCGGGTGCGTTGTGGGATTGGCACGGATCGCAGACGACGTTTCTGCTCGGCGGCGTATTTGCCCTGTTGTCGGTTTGCGCCTTGCCCTTGCTGAAGCGGGGCAATGCGGGGTAGCCGAGATTCCTCGCCCGAGGAGGTGCGCTCGGCGTTTCCTGTAACGTCATCGTGCGTGGATTTGCGCGGAATCCCGAATGGCTCGTCTACACTCCATGCATCGCATGGCTGGACAAGGTACCTGATCGATGGATGTGCAACGCCTGGTCGCGATGGCCAACGACATCGCCCGTTATTTCGCCAGCGAACCCGAGCGTGATGCGGGCATCGAAGGCGTCGCCGATCACCTGCGCAAGTTCTGGACTCCACGCATGTGCGAGCAGCTTGTCGCGCATGTCGAAATCGACGACAGCGGGCTCGATGCGCTGGCCGCTGCGGGAGTCCGACGCCTGGCGGCGCGGCGGCAGGATGCATAGATCTGGCGTGTAGCCGCTCGGTCCGAGATGACTCCCGGGTCGGGTTGGGGAGTGGCGGCACCTGCGTTTCCCGCCTCGCTGTTGTTATGCGCGGCGTGCGCGAGCTGGCGAAAAGGCGGCGCATTGAAAACGCGTATCCTTGTTTCCTGCGAAGTTTCTCCATCATCTTCTGCGAAACTTCGCCCACGGCGCGCAATCACAACATGTCCGCAGGGTGTAGTGGGCGCGGCGAGGCGGATCATCGGTTGCGCGTCACCGCCCGGAACACGCGCTGCGGTCAACCTGCAAGAATGTGAGGGTTTGCGCTGGCCCATGAATACAAGGAAATGCGCATGTCGCGCGGAAAGCTGATTGCGGGAATCATCATCGTCATCGTGGCCGCCATTCTCGGCTGGCGGATGTTTGGCAGCGGCGGCGAAAGCGGAGCGCGGCGTGGCCCGCCGGGTGCGGGTGGCGATGCTGCACCAATCCCGGTGACCGTCGTTGCCGCGCGCACACAGGACGTGCCGCTGTACCTGAGCGCACTGGGAACCGTGCAGGCCTTCAATACGGTCACCGTCAGTGCCCAGGTCAGCGGGCAGTTGACGGCCGTGCATTTCGCCGAAGGTCAGGAGGTCAGGAAAGGCGACCTGATTGCCGAGATCGATCCACGCAGCTACCAGGCCGCACTCGACCAGGCGTTGGCGAAGAAGAAACAGGGCGAGGCGCAACTGGCCGCTTCACGCAGCACCTTGCAACGCTACGAGGATCTGATCGCGAAGAAATTCGTTTCCGCGCAGGATCTCGAAAACCAGCGTCAGGTCGTGCGCCAGCAGGAGGCCATGATCGCCGGCGATGCGGCGGCGGTCGAAAATGCGCGCACCCAGCTCAGCTTCACCCGCGTGGTCGCGCCGATCGATGGCCTCGCCGGCATCCGCCAGGTCGATGCCGGCAACCTGGTCCAGGCCAATGGCAGCGCGATTGTCGTGTTGACCCAGACCCGCCCGCTGAACGTGATCTTCAACCTGCCGCAGCAGGACATGACCAAGGTTCGCGAAGCCGATCAGACGCCGCTGGCGGTCATTGCGCTCTCGCGCATCGATTCCAGGCCGATCGCCGAGGGCGAGCTCAAGGTCATCGACAACTCGATCGACACGAGCACGGCGACTTTCAAGCTCAAGGCCGAATTTCCCAACACCGATGCGCGGCTCTGGCCCGGCCAGTTCGTCAACGTGCGCATGGCGGTGCGCACGGTCAAGGATGGCATCGTCGTACCGGCGACCGGCGTGCAGCAGGGTCCGGATGGCGAATATGCCTGGCTCGTGCAGGGCGATTCGACCGTCAGGATGCAACCGCTGGTGACGGCCGGCACGGTTGATGGTGGTGGCTTGCTGATCGCCAGCGGCCTCGGCGTCGGCGACCGCGTGGTGACCGAAGGCCAATTCCGCCTGAAGACCGGAATCAAGGTTGCACCCATGGCCCCCGGCGAAGTCGCCGCGCCGAAGCCGGAGCCGAGTGATGGCAAGAAGCAGGGCGAGCGCGGGAAAGGTTGAGCTGCGTGCCGATCGTTGCGTCAATCGATCGCGCAGCGGGCGATGAAACGAAGTGCGCGTCGGTTCTCCGCTGTTGCCATTAGTCCAAGGAAACTGACCTCGTGGGATTCTCGACCCTTTTCATTCGCCGGCCGATCGCCACCTCGCTGCTGATGGCCGGCGTGCTGCTGCTCGGCAGCATGGGCTACCGCCAGTTGCCGGTGTCGGCCTTGCCGGATATCGACGCGCCGTCGATCCAGGTGACCACGCAGTATCCGGGCGCAAGTCCGTCGACGATGGCGGCGCTGGTGACGACGCCGCTGGAGCGCCAGTTGGGGCAGATTTCGGGCCTGACCATGATGACCTCGGATTCCTCGGCCGGCCTGTCGACGATCCTGCTTTCATTCAACGTCGATCGCGATATCGATGCTGCCGCGCAGGATGTGCAATCGGCGATCAATGCCGGGCGCGGCACCTTGCCGAGCAACCTGCCGTATCCGCCGGTGTACAACAAGGTCAATCCGGCCGACGCACCCATCCTGACCCTGGTAATGAGTTCGGATGCCTTGCCGTTGCGCGAGGTCAACAACTATGCCGATTCGATCCTTGCCCAGAAGCTCTCGCAGGTGGCCGGGGTGGGCCTGGTCAGCATTGCCGGCAACGTGCGTCCAGCCGTGCGCATCCAGGTTGATCCGGCCGCGATCGCCAATCAGGGCCTGACCATCGAGGATGTGCGCTCGGCGCTGACCCAGGCCAACGTCAATGGTCCCAAGGGCACGATCGACGGCGCGTCGCAGTCGTTCACCATCGGCACCAATGACCAGATTGCCGATGCCGAGGGCTATCGCAACACCATCATCAGCTTCAAGGGCGGCGCCGCAGTGCGCCTTGGCGATGTCGCCAGGGTGATCGATGGCGTGGAGAACGACCAGCTTGCCGCCTGGGCCAACGGCAAGTCGGCGATCCTGCTCGACATCCGCCGCCAGCCGGGCGCCAACATCGTGCAGACCGTCGACAGCATCAAGGCGCTGCTGCCGGAACTGCGCGCGCTGCTGCCGGCCAACGTGCATCTGGATGTTTTCGCCGACCGTACGGTGACCATTCGCGCTTCGGTCGAGGAAGTCGAGTTCACCTTGTTGCTGACGATCGGCCTGGTCATCGCGGTGATCTTCGTTTTCCTGCGCCGCCTGTGGGCAACGGTGATTCCCAGCGTGGCCGTGCCGTTGTCGATCATGGGCACGTTTGCGCTGATGTCGGCGGCGTCCTATTCGCTGGACAATCTGTCGCTGATGGCGCTGACCGTCGCCACCGGTTTCGTCGTCGACGATGCCATCGTCATGATCGAAAACATCGTGCGCTACATCGAGAAAGGGCGCGAACCCAAGGAGGCCGCGGAAACCGGCGCGAAGGAAATCGGTTTCACCGTGCTGTCTCTGACCGTATCCCTGATTGCGGTATTCCTGCCGCTGCTGCTGATGCCGGGCGTGACCGGCCGCCTGTTCAAGGAGTTCGCCGTCGTCCTGTCGATCGCGGTCGGCATCTCGATGATCGTTTCGCTGACCCTGACGCCGATGATGTGCGCCTATCTGCTGCGTCGCGAAAACGTGCCGCACGAGGACAGTGACGCGATCACCCGACGTGCGGGCAAGCGCGACTGGTGGGATAACCTGGTCATCGGCTACGGCCACAGCCTCGATTGGGTGTTTGGCCATCGCCGGCTGACCATGCTGGTGCTGACCGCCACGGTCGGCCTCACCGTGCTGCTGTTCGTGACCATGCCGAAAGGCCTGCTGCCCGATCAGGACACCGGCATGATCACCGGCGTTGTCCAGGCCGACGAGACGGTTGCCTTCGAGGCCATGTTCGAGCGTACCCGGCGCGTCGCCGAGGCCCTGCGTGCCGACCCTGCGGTCAGCGGAGTCGCTGCATTCATTGGTGCCGGCTCGATCAATCCCACCCTCAACCAGGGCCAGCTCAGCATCGTCCTGAAACCGCGAGGCGAGCGCGATGGCCTGAAGGTGCTCTTGCCGCGCCTGCAACGCAGCATCGAGCGGATTCCCGGCGTTGCTCTGTTTCTCAAGCCGGTGCAGGACATCGCCCTCGACAACCGCATTGCGCCGACCGAATACCAGTACGCGCTGACCGAGGTCGACGAGGAGGAGCTGGGCCGCTTCGCCGAGCGCATGACTGGGGCCCTTCAACAACGCCAGGAGCTTGCCGATGTCGCCAACAACATGGCCGCCAACGGCTTGCAGTTGAACCTGAGCATCGACCGCGACCAGGCCAGCCGCCTCGGCGTGCCGATCCAGACCATCAACGACACGCTCTATTCAGCGTTTGGCCAGCGCCAGATTTCCACCATCTTCACGCAGTTGAACCAGTACCGCGTCGTCCTCGAGGTCGATCCGAAGTTCCGCAACAGCGCCGACCTGCTCAACCACCTCGGCGTGCGCGGCAGCGGCAGCGGGACCTTGAGCGGCAGCAATGCGACCACGCTCGGCCAGGCCACATCGAGCAATTCGGCCACGCCGAGCGGCATCGGTTCGCAAGGCAATACCGGCATCGCGCTGGGCGCAGGCGGAACCATCCCGATGGCGTCCCTGGTCGACGCCAAGGTGGTCAATGCGCCACTCGTGATCAGCCATCAGAACCAGCTGCCGGCGGTGACGATCTCGTTCAATGTCGCCGCGGGTTATTCCCTGTCGGATGCGGTCGAGGCGATCGCGGAAGTCGAGCGCACGATCGGCATGCCGCCCCAGATCCGCGGCAACTACATCGGCAAGGCCGCCGAATTCTCGGCTTCGATGACCGACGAGGTGCTGCTCATTCTCGCCTCGCTGGTGGTCATCTACATCGTCCTTGGCGTCCTCTACGAGAGCTACATCCATCCGATCACCATCATCTCGACCCTGCCGCCGGCGGGCGTCGGCGCGCTGCTGGCGCTGACCCTGTTCGGCTTCAGCCTGTCGATCGACGGCATCGTCGGCATTATCCTGCTGATCGGCATCGTCAAGAAGAACGCGATCATGATGATCGACTTCGCCATCGACGCGCAGCGCGAAGGCATGTCCGCACACGACGCCATCCGCCGCGCCGCCTTGCTGCGCTTCCGGCCGATCCTGATGACCACCTTCGCCGCGATGTTCGGTGCGTTGCCGCTGGCGCTGGGTACCGGCATAGGCTCCGAGTTGCGCCAACCGCTGGGCGTTTCGATTGTCGGCGGCCTGCTGGTTTCGCAGTTGATCACCTTGTACACGACCCCGGTCCTGTACCTGTACATGGAACGGTTTTCCGACTGGATCACCGCGCAGCGTGCGCGCCGCGCCCTGGTGCAGCAGGGGAACCTGGCATGAAACCACGATGAATCTTTCCGGCCCCTTCATCCGCCGCCCGATTGGCACCTTGCTGCTGGCGCTGGGTCTGTTTGTCAGTGGCGTGATCGCGTATTTCCAGTTGGGCGTGGCGTCGTTGCCGAACATGGAGTTTCCGGTGATTTTCGTCGTCGCCAACCAGCCCGGGGCGAGTGCGGAGAACATGGCGACCACGGTGGCGGCGCCGCTGGAGCGGCACATGGGGCAGATTGCGGGCGTCGATTCGATGGGCTCCAACAGCAAGGAGGGGCGTTCCTCGGTCATCCTCTTCTTCAAGTTCGATCAGGATATCGACAGTGTCGCGCGCGATGTGCAGGCGGCGATCAATGAGGCGATGCCGGATCTGCCGAGCGGGCTGCGCACCGCGCCGGTGTATTTCAAGGCCAATCCGAACAACGATCCGGTGCTGATGCTGTCGCTGACCTCGCCCGCGCATACGGCGGCCGAACTTTACAACATGGCCGATTCCCTGCTGTCACCGCGCCTGCGCCAGTTGCCCGGCGTGGGCGACGTCACCCTTGCCGGTGGAGCGACACCGGCGGTACGCATCGATGTCGATCTCGGCAAGCTGACCTCGATGGGCATTTCCGCCGATCAGGTACGCAATGCGATCGCCGCGGCGAACGTGACTTCGCCGCAGGGCTTCCTCAGCGACGGCCAGCGCATGATGACCATCGCCGCCAACGGGGCGCTGACCGAAGGCAGCCAGTTTTCCGACTTGATCGTTGCAGTGAGGGACGGTGTGCCGATCCGCCTGCGCGACATCGCTACGGTCGGGGATGGTGCCGAGAGCAAGGATCAGGCGGCCTGGTTCAACGGTGATCGTTCGATCCTGATGATGATCACCAAGCAAGCCACGGCGAACGTGATCGATACCGTCGACAGCATCCACGCGCAACTGCCGCTGATGCGCAGCTGGTTGCCGCAAGGGGCAACGCTGACTCCCTTCAACGACCGCACGGCGACAATCCGATCCTCGATCCACGAAGTGCAGATCACGCTGTTGATCAGCATGGCCCTGGTCATCCTGACCATGTTGCTGTTCCTGCGCCGCGTCGCGCCCACGGTGATTGCCGGATTGTCGGTGCCGCTGTCGCTGTCGAGCGCGTTCATCGTCATGTACTTCTTCGATTTCACCCTCGACAACCTGACCTTGATGGCCCTGGTCATCTCCATCGGTTTTGTCGTGGATGACGCCATCGTTGTCATCGAGAACGTCGTGCGCCACCTGGAGATGGGCAAGTCGCGGCTGCAGGCGGCGCTTGATGGTGCCCGCGAGATCGGCTTCACGATTGTCTCGATCACCGCTTCGCTGGTTGCCGTGTTCCTGCCCTTGCTGTTCATGGGCGGCTTCATGGGCATGATGCTGCATTCGTTCGCGGTGACCATTGCCGCTGCGATCGTGATGTCGGCGGTGGTTTCGCTGACCTTGACCGCTTCGCTGTGCGGCAGCTACCTGAAGGCGCACAAGGAGGAGAAGCCCTCGCGCCTCGCCCAGCGCATCGATGCCGGGCATGCGTGGATGCTGCGCAACTATGCGCGCGTGCTTGACTGGTCGCTGCGCCACCCGCGCACGATGAGCCTGCAACCGGTGCTGCTGGTGCTCATCACGATCTGGTTGAGCACGATGCTCAAGTTCGGTTTCGTGCCCGAGCAGGATACCGGCATGATCAGTGGCACCACGGTTGCCAGTGCCTCGATTTCCTATGAATCCATGGTCCAATTGCAGCGCAAGGTGGCCGATATCGTCGCCGCCGATCCGGCCGTGGCCAGTCTCGGTTCCTCGCTCGGCGGCACGGGTTTCCGCTCCGGCAGCAACCGTGGCAGCCTGTACATCAATCTCAAGCCGCTCGGCGAAGGCCGCGATGTGGCGACCTCGAAAGTCATGCGGCGAATTGCCGAGAAGACTGCGAACCTGCCCGGGATCCAGCTGCGCCTGCGCCCGGTGCAGGATATCGGTGGCGGTGGTCCGCGTGGCGGTGATGCGTCCTACAGCTATTCGCTGAAGGGCAGCAACTATGACGAGCTGGTCGCCTGGGGGCCAAGGCTCGCTGCCGAGTTGAGGAAATTGCCACAATTTACAAATGTCAGCACCGAGCTGGACGAGGGCGGAGTTGCGCAGAACCTGGTCATCGATCGCGATATCGCGGCACGCCTTGGCGTTTCCATCGGCGCGATCGACAGCAGTTTGTACAACGCGTTTGGCGAGCGCCAGATCTCCACCATCTATTCCGACATGAACCAGTATCGGGTGGTGTTGAATGCCGTCACTGGCCTCAATCCCGGGCTGGATACGCTGAGCGCGCTGCACGTACGTGCAAACAACGGCGCGATGGTGCCGTTGTCGGCGTTGACCCGGATCGAAGCGGGCATCGCGCCCTTGTCGGTCAGCCACGATTTCCAGTTTCCGGTATTCGACATCAACTTCAACCTGGCCGAGGGAGTGAGCATGGGCGAGGCGGTGCCGCTGATAAAGCAGACCGTTTTCAACATGCGCATGCCTGGCAGCATCACCGCCGAAGGCAGCGGCAATTTCCGCCGCTTCGAGCAGCAGCAATCCGGTCAGAACCTGCTGATCCTGTTTGCAATCATCGCCGTGTACCTGGTGCTTGGCATTCTCTACGAAAGCCTGATTCACCCGGTGACGATCCTCTCGACCTTGCCGGCGGCCGGCGTCGGTGCCTTGCTGGCGATGCTGGTGACCGATACCGAGTTGTCGGTGGTCTCGGTGATCGCGATCGTCCTGCTCATCGGCATCGTCAAGAAGAACGCGATCATGATGATCGACTTCGCCCTGCACGCGGAACGCGACGGCGGCCTGACGCCGATCGAGGCGATCCGCGAAGCCTGCCTCGTGCGTTTCCGGCCGATCATGATGACCTCGATGGTCGCCATCCTCGGCGCACTTCCGCTCGCGATCGGTTTTGGCATCGGTTCGGAGATGCGCCAGCCGCTGGGTATCGCGATGATCGGCGGTCTGCTCGTGTCGCAAAGCCTGACCTTGTTCTCGACTCCGGCGCTGTATCTGGTGTTCGCGCGGTTCGCGCAGCGCCGCCGCGAACGCAAGGCCGCGCGGCGCAGCGCTCACCCTCTCCCGGCACCATCGGTGTAGGCATCGGGGCCGACGCTGCCGGATGGGTTGCCCGTGCCCACCCTGCCGGTGGACGATCAATCAGCGACGCATTACCTCTTGCGTGAATCGCGGGGTGGACAAGCGCAGCGCATCCGCCGCACCGTCCATGTCTTGCGCGTCCCGGCGATCAACGCGCGTCGTTCGATGCCGTCAGCGTTGGCAAGTCCGCCATGTATTCGGCAGCAATGGCATAGGGATCGGGCGTGACTGTCAGCGTCGGCATCAGGGTCACCGGCGTCGGCCGGCCCGCGGCGATGCTCCAGCGCACGGCGGCCGTGGGATCGGAAATGCTGGCGCTGACCTTGAGCGCCGGCAGCAAGGTTGCGTGCAGTGGCGCACGTGCGTCGAGCACGGCTGTCGGGTCGGCTACGGCGTTTAGCGACAACACGGCGAGCAGGCTGCCGCCGAATATGAGGCTGGACATTTTGCGATTGATGGATTTGCGAGCATTCATGGGGATTCTCCTGCAAGCGGGGGACTTGCAAGCTACACAGAGCAAGCACCATGCCACTCGTGAAGCCGCGATCGCCTGCAGGAAATGAGATGCGCAATCAATGACTTCGGTTGCTGGGCCGGAAGTCATGCCTGCGCCAGCGGACACGCATGCGGACACTGCCGCACGTCCGTGGACAGTCGCGGCACATCGGATTCATGCTCGATTTCCGACCATCAGGCCCCGCTTCGCTTTCGCACGCGCCTTGCGGCGCGTGCCATGCGAACGGGCGCGGAATGCGACCTTATTCGGACAAGGTCAGCAGCGAGGCATTGCCGCCGGCCGCCGTGGTATTGATGGTGACCGTGCGTTCCGTGGCGAAGCGCAAGAGATAGTGCGGGCCGCCGGCTTTCGGGCCGGTGCCGGAGAGGTTCTCGCCGCCAAAGGGCTGCACGCCGACCACCGCGCCGATCTGGTTGCGGTTGACGTAGCAGTTGCCGACCTTGCTGCGCTTGACGATGTGCTGGATGGTGTCGTTGATTCGGCTGTGGATGCCGAGGGTGAGTCCGTAGCCGGTGGCATTGATCTGATCGATGACTTCGTCGAGCTGGTCGGCCTTCCAGCGCAGCACATGCAGGATCGGGCCGAACACTTCCTTGTGCAGGATGTCCAGTCGCGGGATCTCGTAGGCGCGCGGGGCGAAGAAGGTGCCATTGGCGGTGGCTGCGCTGCTGGCTACCTCGCCGATCAGCGTCGCCTCGCGATCCATGCGCGCGGCATGTTCGCTCAGCACCTTGTGCGAGGCGGCGTCGATGACCGGGCCGACATCGGTC
>Ga0154020_10011268_pt1 | contig 10196 bp, 7 predicted proteins | sample Klosneuvirus_201_FD_109709 | JGI IMG/M metagenome (GOLD analysis project Ga0154020, IMG submission 109709) | Active sludge microbial communities from wastewater, Klosterneuburg, Austria - Klosneuvirus_20160825_MG | ecosystem: Engineered > WWTP > Aerobic digester > Activated sludge | place... | reverse complement strand
TACGTCTTTGCCGTGAACGGTCGCGAGGTGGTGGAGGAGTCGCTGACGGAGATCCGGGTGGTGTCGGAGAAGGTGTTTTTCAGCCGGAAGCCGGGTGCGGACGGCGCGGTGGAGCATGTCTTCAGCCTGGACTGGTGGGAGCGGCGTGCGGTGCCGGAGGAGGAGCGGCTGTTTGCGAAGTTCGTGGCGAAGGGCACCAAGCCGAACCAGCTCTTCCTGCATGAGGCGATGGACCGCAATGTGACGGTGCTGGCGCCGGTGTTTCGCTGGTTCCGCGACCAGCTCGTGGTGCTGGGGCCGAATGATGATTACCTCTCGCTGCGGGTGCAGGAGGCGGAGCGGCAGGACCTGCGGGATTTCACCGTGAGCATCCTGAACCGTGCGGACACGGGCATCGTGGGCATCGAGGCCGTGGATGTGCCGGTGGCCGGGATCGGCATGCCAAAGCAGGTGCAGGACGAGCTGCGCTCCACTTTGAAGGAGGACGACGCGGGGATCATCCTGCGCTCGGACGGCGGAGCGCGGTTCCGCGTGTTTCCCAAAGATGGCGAGCTGATGGCGCGGCGCATCGTGACCTATCGCGACTCGAAGGAGGGCAAGAAGGTGCCCTTTGAGACGAGCGATGAGAGCGACGGCACGCTGCGGCTCTTTGACCTGTCGCCGGTGTTTCACGATCTGGCCACGCCGGGCTGCCGTCGCGTGTATGTGATCGATGAACTGGACCGCTCGATGCACACGCAGCTCACCGAGGCGCTGCTGGAGCACTACAACGGCACGCGGAGCAAGGACACGCGCACGCAGCTCATTTTCACGACGCACGACGTGCTGCTGATGGATCAGGCACTGCTGCGGCGGGACGAGATGTGGTTCATCGAGCGTGGCAAGCACGGCGAGACACTGCTGGAGAGCCTCTCGGACTACAAGGAGGTGCGCTATGACAAGGATGTGCGGAAGGCGTATCTCGAAGGCCGCTTCTCCGGCGTGCCGCGGATCAAGCCCTTCCTCCGAAAGGCCGTGGTGGAGCCGACGCCCGAAGCGGAGTCGTTTCGCCTGAATGAAGAACCTGCCACTTACAAAGCCACGCGGAGGAAAAAGGCATGAGAGGCCGGCGGGTGGCCTTCAAGAAGACGAAGAGGCTCTACGTGATCGCGATGGAAGGCGCGATGACGGAGCCGATCTACTTCTCGGAGTTCCACCCGGGCCGTGATGGCGGCTTTCGCCTGAAGCTGCTGCCGAATCCGAATCACAAATCGCGTCCGAGCGATGTGCTGCAACGTCTGATGGACTACGAGAGCCGTGAGCGCCCCGGCCCGAACACCGAATACTGGGCCGTGATCGACCGCGATGCCTGGAGCGCCGCTGAACTCGATGAAGTCAGCCGTGAGATCGCGAAACACGAGAACTACCACCTCGCGCTGAGCAATCCGTGCTTTGAACTCTGGCTCTGGCTGCACCTGAAGCCCAACCGCCCTTTCGCGGATCGCCACGATTGCCAACGCAGCCTTTGCCGCGAGTGGCCTGACTTTGCCAAAGGCGACTACGATGCCTCGAAGCTGATGCCGCTGGTGCTCCAAGCCTGCGAGCGAGCCAAAGACCTGGATGTCCAACCCGATGCCAAATGGCCGGATGAGCAAGCGACGTGGGTTTACCGGCTGGTGGAGAGGCTGAGGTGAACTCGCCATGAAAGTGGCTGCGGCTTGAGCTGCAATTCATCGCGATGAAGCCGCCGAGGCCACTTTGGAAAGCTTCCCCAGCTCCTCCGCGCTCAGCGCCCGATCAAACACGGCTACGCCGCCGATCCAGCCGGTGAAGCCGACGCTGCGGCTGCTGTGGATGACGCGACCGATGGTGAAGGGGCCGCCGCTTTGGGAGTCCTTCGGCTTGTAGAGGTCGTGCGGATACCACCAGGGGTTCAGACGCAGCGCCACGAGATCACGCGACACCTCTTTGCCGCCGCGCAGCGTGACCTCGATCTTCGTGAAGCGATGCTCGCGCAGCTCGACGCGTTCGTTGGCGGACTCGCGCAGCACCTTTACGCTCAGGGGCTCGCCTTCGGGCGGGTTGTAGTATTGATCCTTCGGGAAGGCCACGTCCTCGCCATCCTGCTGGCCCGGCAGCTTCGCGAAGTGGCCCTGCATGTAGGCGTTGTAGGCAAAGGAGATCAGCTTGTCCTTCTTCGGCTGATCGAGCCAGCGATCGCCGGACACGCCGTTCAGCCAGCCGGTGAGTTCGTCCTTTTCGTGATCAAAAGTCATCGCAAAGCACTGCCACGACGCATCGAGCACCTCCGCAGGCGAATCGGCAGGCACTTCGGGCGAGAGATCGGCGGAGTTGCACTTGTGCAGCGCATACTTGTTCAGGAACGAACTCGCGCCGTTCTCCGATACATGCCCGCAGGCGCTGCCTTGCTTGTTCAGGCCCGCAAAGAGCGCGTATTGACGCTGCCCGCGCTCCACCTTCGCGATGGTGGCGGTGCTCTTCTCCTTCAAATCGGTGCCTTCATGCCAGATGCCCGCCAGCGCGTGATTCCCGCTCTCGCGGATCGCCCACACGACCACCGTGACCGACTTCCCCGCGCCCTTGATGTCGAGCGGCGTGTCATGCAACCGCGACCTCGGCACGAAAAGGAACGGCCGGAAGTTTTCATCCGTCTCTTTGACGATGCGGATGGCATTCCCGAATGGCCCTCGACTCAGCAGCGGAAAATCCGCATACGTCGCCTCACGCCCCTCGCCCCAGTAGTCCTTGATGTAGTTCGCGGCATCAAGCGGGTAGTCGTTCGTCGCGCCAGCGGGCACATGCGCCGTGAAACGCTTCTGCCCCTCCGGCTCACGCTTCACGAAATCCCAGAAAGCGACAAGGCCCGGCGTGCTGGTGACAATGGCGGCGGGTTCAGCGGCAAAGAGTGATGTGGTGAGAAAAAGAAGAGGGAAGAGCTTCATGGGGGAGATGAGGTTTCAAGTTTCAAGTTTCAGGTTCCAAGTTTCAAGAGACAGATGCGCGTGAGCAACCGAATGCCTGTGCACGGATGGTTTTTAACTGGTTTCGTCACCTTTATCGGCAGATTGGATGCAGGTTTGGTAGAAAAATTAGGGGTAGAAAAATTGGTTCTGAAAATCTTTCTACCCCTAATCTTTCTACCAGACTCCAACAGCGACATCACACCCACGGTTCGTGTTTCGATTCGGGAGCGAGGATTGAAGTCTCATGACGAGCGGATGCAGACACATGGAACTCGAAACTTGGAACTTGAAACGCATTCCCACGCTACTCAGCTACCAACTGCAACGCATCCAGAATCACAAAACCGTCCGTGTCGGCATTGCGGATCGTGATCGTCGTTTCGAGGCCTTTTTGGAGTTCGACCTTTCCGATGCTGCGGAAGGCTTCACCGGCCGGAAGTGGCTGTGTTTGGTCGGCGAGCAGTTCGACGGCTTTTTCGCCGTTTTGGATCTTCAGCGGCACTTTCGTCGCGCGAGTCTCATGCGCGGAATAGGCCATGCGCAGGTCATAGCGACCGCTTTGAGGCACTTGGAGGCGGAAAACAGCCACGCACTCGCCATCGCCGCGTTTGTCGTCGTGGAGGTAACCGGTGCCGAGGTGTGGCTTGAAATTCGAGGAACGGCTCCAGGGGCCTTTCAGCTCCGCCTGCGCATCATCGAGCACGATGCCGGGCAGTGTCTTCGGATCGACGCTCATCGCGCCCTTCGGCTCGGGTGGCAAATCGGCGAGCACGGGCAGCTCCAGCACCTGCTTCTGCGCCAGCAGGCGCTCACGCAGCGCCGGATACGGCAGCTTTTGCACGTCGAGATGCTGTTTCGCGCTCAAAGCGGCCGCGATGCCCGCGCTTTGGCCGAGGATCATCCACGTCGGCTCCACACGAATGGATGAGATGCCGACATGGGTGCAGGACAGCGCCACCGGCACGAGCAGGTTCGCGCATTCGGCGGCCTTCGGCGTGATAGCGCGATACGGGATGTGATACGCGTAGCCGTGTTTCCGACCCGGAACACGCACCGGCATGATCGTGCCTTCATTGATGACGAACTCGCCCGTGCCCACGCGCTGGCAGTCGTGCGAGTCGATGGGGAAGGACGACACCACGATCGCGTCGTCCTTCTTCGGCTCATCCATGATGTCTTTTTGTGAAACGATGTATTCGCCAATCATGCGCCGCCCCTCGCGCACATAGAGCTGCGGCGACCAGTGGCCGTAATCGGCGAACTCATCTTTGCAGAGGCCGATTTGACCGTATTCCTCGCGGATCGCGGCAGGCACGGCGGGATCGGTGCTGAGGAAGTGATGCATCTCCAAGGTGTATTGCTTGTGCGCTTCCCAGATCTTAGCTCGACCAGCCTCATCCGCCTCGCTCCAGCCATTGCAGGCACCCATCAGGCCCATGGAGAACTGTTTCCCGATGCCGTTGTTCGCGTCGAACTTGTTCCCCGGTAGCGGATACAGATCCCACAGCAGATGCGGGCGTTTTTCCTGCGCAAAGTAGCGCCGCAGGATCTCCCAGCGTGCGGGATCGTAGTTCGCCGGCTTTGGGAATGGCACGCGATTCTCCGCGTCCTTCGTCACACAAAGACGGAAGCTGTAGATCATGACATTCTTGTCGCCTTCTTCATCTGGACCGGCATCCGTCGCGGTGATGAAGGGCAGGGGTTTCCCATCGGCTCCGAGGCCTGACATGGCCATTTTCTTCTTCGGATACTGCTTCCCCGCGAGCGACTCGCCGAACTCCTTCCGCCCCTCGCGACCAATCGTCCAGCTAACACCATCCGCCGCCATCAAATCGCCCTCGTAGGTGCCATCGATGAAGATTGTGGCCTCAAACTCGCCATCCGTGGTCATGAGTTTCGTGATGCGTGCACCATCCTTCGTCACCGATTTGAGCACACGCTGAGTCAGCACCTTCACTTTGGCCTCATCGAGCATCTCCTGCGTGATTTTCGCCGCCACATGCGGCTCGTAGGTCCAGTGCGTGTGATCCTTCACACTCACCTGATAAGGCAAAGCGACACCGCGAGCCTTGTAGTCCTTTTCCACCCGCGCATGCCATTCATCAAAGAGCCCCATCACTGTGCTGCGCACCGTTTGGTTGGAATCGCTGAAGCACAGCCCGCCCGTGTTCACGCCGCCCACATGCGCCGTCGGCTCCAGCAGCACTACTGATGCGCCTTCACGTGCTGCGGCGATGGCCGCGCAGAATCCACCGGGCGTGGCTCCATACACGATCACATCCGCCTGCGTGGCCGCATGGCATGAAAAAGCGAGGAGAAGGAAGCAGGCGAAGAGGCGAGTCATGGCACACTACAGGCCAGAGATGCGGCTGATTGGACAATCAATTCGTCCGGGCTTATTCGATGGTCATGGAACCACTTCCCACGCTCCAGGAGATCGAGGCTGCCAAGGCTCTTATCCGCCCGCTGATCCGCGAGACGCCGACATATCGCTGGCCGCTGCTGGAGGCAGGGCTGGGCTGCGAGTTGTGGGTGAAGCACGAGAACCACACGCCGGTGGGCGCCTTCAAAATCCGCGGCGGGCTGGTGTACATGGATGAGTTGAAACGTCGCGAGCCTGCTGTGCAGGGTGTGATCGCCGCGACGACGGGCAATCATGGCCAGTCGATCGCGTTCGCAGCGAGGCAGAGTGGTCTGCGGGCCGTAATCGTGGTGCCGCATGGCAATAATCCGGAAAAGAATGCCGCGATGCGATCTCTCGGCGCGGAGCTGGTGGAGCACGGGCGGGAGTTTCAGGAGGCGTTGGAGCATTCGCGCGAGTTGGCGGCGAAAGAAGGGCTGCATGCGGTGCCCTCGTTTCATCCGTGGTTGGTGCGCGGTGTGGCCACGTATGCGCTGGAGATGTTTCGCAGCGTCGAAGGCTTGGATGTGGTGTTTGTGCCGATCGGGCTTGGGTCCGGCTTTTGCGGCATCGCGGCGGCACGCGAGGCGCTGGGATTGAAGACGAAGATCATCGGTGTGGTGTCCGAGCATGCTCCGGCGTATGCGCTTTCGTATGAGCGGCGGGAATTCACCGAGCAGATGAGCACGACGGCCGTGGCAGAAGGTGTGGCCTGCAAGACGCCGAACCGTGAGGCGCTGGCCCATGTGCTGGCTCATGCGCATGATGTGGTCATGGTGAATGACGATGAGGCCGTGGAGGCGATGAGCGAGATCATCCAGGCCACCCATAACATCGCCGAAGGTGCCGGTGCGCTGGCCTTTGCGGCTTTGAAGAAGCATCGGGAGGCCTGGAAAGGCCGGAAAGCGGCCTGTGTGCTCACAGGCGGGAATGCGAGCATGGCGATGCTGGGCCGGGCGTTGAAGTAGAAGCATCAAAATCATGGTGTCGCGGCCGTTTTTGGGTTTGAATGCCGCATGAGCAACAAAGCACGCTCTTTGAAACCACTGACCACACGATTTGCTCAGGCCCCGGCTGCTGGACAGGAGGCCGACCGCTGGCGCATCGCGCTCGAGAGCGCGGGTGACGGCATGTGGGACTGGCATCTCCCGAGCGACTCGGTGATCTATTCCGACCGGTGGAAGACCATGCTGGGCTACGATCCGCAAGAAATCGGTGTTGGCTTCCGCGAGTGGGAGAGCCGCGTTCATCCTGATGATCTGCCCGGCGTCCTCGAGCAGATTCACTCGTATCTGGTGCGCAAGTCATCGACCTACTCCGTGGAGTTTCGCATGCGGTGCAAGGATGGCGGCTGGAAGTGGATCCTGGCGAGGGGGATGGTCACCAGCCGTGATGAGGAGGGGAGGCCTGTGCATATCATCGGCACCCACACAGACATTTCCGCGTGGCGGGCGGCACAGCAGCGCGAGTCAGGCATCCTACGGATGATCATCGAGGGGAAGCCGCTGAATGAGGTGCTGAATGTGATCGTGCGCGGAATGGAGGAGTCTCTTCCAGGGCTCATCGGATGCCTGATGCTGCTGGATGAGCAGACCGGATCGCTGCAGGTCATGGCAGGCGAGCGTTTGCCGGCGTATTTCCGCAAAGGTTTGGATGGCATGCGTCCCGGGCCGCGGGAGGCATGATCGGGGCGTGTGATGCACTTTGGTGCACGAATGGTCACACGCAGCATTGCGGATGATCCATGCTGGGAACATCTCCGGGCACTTGCGGCACGTGCGAAACTCCAGTCCTGCTGGGCGGACCCGGTGCGCAGCGGCTCCGGAAGCCTGCTCGGTGCGCTGGCCTGCTATCGAAAGCAGTCGCATGTGCCCACGGTGGCGGAATTGAGCGCGGTGGAATCCGCGGCGCAACTGGTTGCCGTGGCGCTGGATCATCATCGTGCTCTGGCATCCCTCCGGGAGAGCGAGGAACGCTACGCACGAGCCATCAACGCCAGCACGGATGGCCTTTGGGACTGGGACATGCAGAGTGACAACGTCTATCTCTCGCCCCGCTGGAAACAAATGCTCGGTTACGAACGGGATGAGCTGCCAGACAGCCGTCAAGCTGCGTTCCTGAGCCGCCTGCACCCGGAGGATGTGCCACGCGTGAAGGCGGCGCGGCTGGCTCACCTCAAGCATGGCGCTCCCTATCAGGTGGAGCTGCGCCTGAAGATGAAGAGCGGCGTGTACAAATGGTTCATCGCGCGAGGGCAGGCGCTGTTCGATGACAAGGGGCGGCCGGTGCGCATGACCGGCACGCTTTCAGACATTGATGACCGTAAAAAAGCCGAGGCAGCACTCCAGGAGACAGAGCGGTTTAACAAAACGGTGCTCCAACAGACATCAGCGTTGATCCTTGTCATGGATGACCAGGGTCGTTTCACCCATGTGAACCAGGCAGTGATCGATCTGCTGGGCTACAAGGAGGAGGAGATCATCGGGCGTAATCCATGGGTGGCAGGGCTGCTGGATGCTCATGAGGTGCCGCAATCCCGCAAACGCTTCGAAAACCTGCTCGGCGGCAAGCACAATCCCCCGGTGGAACTGCGCATCCATGCCAAGGATGGCCGGGTGTTCCAGGCCGAAATCCGCAGCACACCCCTGCTAGGCGCGGATGGATCGCTGCAGAGCAGCATCATCACCGGCACGGACATTACGTTTCGCCGCCAGTTGGAGCAGGAGGTCATCCGTGTGGCCGAGGACGAGCAGGCCACCATCGGGCACAATCTGCATGACGGCATCGGCCAGACGCTCACGGGCATCCACTCACTCACGCTGCAACTGGAGAACGAGCTGCAGGGCGAGCACAAGAAGTCCGCCGCGCGCATCGGCGAACTGCTGCAGCAGGCGGTGGCGGAGGTGCGGCGCATGTCGCACGGGCTTTCGCCAGTGTCGGTGCGGCATCGCGGGCTCGCAGGCGGGCTGAGACTGCTCGCGGAGACCATCAGCACCGATTTCCGCGTGAAGACCACCTGTGAGGTCGATCCCGGTGTGCAGGTCGGTGATTCAGAGCGTGAGGCCAACCTCTACCGCATCGCCCAGGAGGCGGTGAACAACGCCCTCCGCCATGGCAACCCACGCCACATCATCATCAGCTTGAAACAGCTCACCGCCTCACACGCCGGGCTGGAGGTGCGGGACGACGGCCGCGGGATGAAACTGAACCAGAACAAGGGCAATGGCATCGGTCTGCGGGTCATGCGCTATCGCTCGGATCTGATCGGTGGCGAGCTGAGCATCCGCTCCACACCACGGCGTGGCGTGCGGGTGACGTGCTGCTTTCCCTGCGCGATAACGGTCAAGCCTGAGCAAAAGCCACCGCGCCGCCGCTCGAGGAAGTAAAAGTGGGCGTCACTCCATCAACCTCTTCACCGTCGGCTCGATCGCTTCTGCCCAGATGCGGTAGCCTTTTTCGTTCGGGTGGAGGAAGTCGGGCATGATGTCCTTCGTGATCAAACCGTCGGTGGTGAGGAATTTCGCGCCAATGTCGAGGAAGGTCACGTTTTGCGTGCCGTCGAGCTTCGCTATGAGTTGATTCACCGCGGCGAGCTTTTCACGTTGAGGCCCGGGCTTCTCACCGCGCGGGAAAATGCCCAGCAGGAGGATTTTCGACTGCGGCAGCTTCTGATTCAGCTCCGCGACGATGGCGGTGATGCCTGCGGCGATGTCCGCTGCCTCGCAGGTGCCGCTGTTGTTCGTGCCGATCATCACCACGACGAGTTTCGGCGCGATGCCGTCCACCGCGCCGTGCTGGAGCCGCCACAGCACGTTTTCCGTCTTGTCCCAGCCAAAGCCGAGGTTTCCAGCGTTTCGTGGCACATAAAACTCGCCCCAGGTCTGCTGGCCGCGCAGCGCGTAGCTGTCGAACTTCTCGCCGCCGAAGAAATGCGTGATCGAATCGCCAATGAAGAGGATTTGCGGCTTCGCATGCTTCACGGCGGCGCTGGTGAGCTCGTGGCGCTTTTTCCAATCATACTGCGGCCAGCTTCGATCCTGTGTCACGGCCACCACCGTGCTCGGAAGCGGCTTTTGGCCCGGCAGAGGCTCAAAGCTCTCGTTGGCGACTTCGCTCATCGTTTTGCGATCCGCCGAAAAAGCACGCGCTTTGACCAAACCGCCTCCCGGCAGCGAAATCGGTGCGAGATACGGATTCGACTTCGTGATCGGATCGGCCTCATTGATCGTGTAGAGCACGTTTTCGCCCGTGAGCGTGACCGTGCCGCCCGCATCCCGCTGAATCTGCGGCGGTGCGAGCTTGGTGAGTGTTTGCGCCTGCAAAGTCGAGGCAGCGAGGAAGATGAGGAGGGTGCGCATGGATGGAAGGGGTGGAGGATGAGGTTTATTTGCGTGCCCAGCGCAGTTTGGCAGGTGCGGCACGGGGATTGGCGCGGATTTCTTCGGAGGAGGGGCGGATGACCTCGTCATTCGTTTCGCTGAAGATGCCGCCGCGCAGCGCGTCGCGGAAGAGGTGCTTCACGCGGCGGTCCTCGCCGCTGTGAAAGGTGAGGATGGCCACGCGACCGCCGGGCCGCAGGCAGTCCGGGAGTTGTTGGAGGAAGGTGTCGAGCGCGGTGAATTCTTCGTTCACGGCGATGCGCAGAGCTTGGAAGACGCGGCGCACGGTGGCCGCGCGCTCTTCTTCATCGAGTCGGTAGGGCAGCGCGGCGCGGATGGCGGCGGCAAAGGCACGCGTGGTGGCTTGGTCCGTGCCGGCGAGAGCTTGCGCGAGGATTTCGGCGCGTGGTTCGTCGGCGTTGTCGGTGAGTATCGTCTGCAATTTGGCGGCGG
>Ga0154020_10011266_pt1 | contig 10196 bp, 11 predicted proteins | sample Klosneuvirus_201_FD_109709 | JGI IMG/M metagenome (GOLD analysis project Ga0154020, IMG submission 109709) | Active sludge microbial communities from wastewater, Klosterneuburg, Austria - Klosneuvirus_20160825_MG | ecosystem: Engineered > WWTP > Aerobic digester > Activated sludge | place... | reverse complement strand
GTGACTCTATTCGTATCCTATCAAAAGCCAAGGCCGGATCAACTTATACCGTGACGGCTATGCTTCGTGGTCTCCACCCAAGTGATAACTACTACGGTTACGGTCTCTGTCTTGTTGATAGTGCGTCAGGTAAGTTGATTACATTCAAGAGCGGAACGGCTGGTTCGATAGCCGTGGAAAACTGGAACAGCCCAACTTCTTTCTTGAATACTACGTCTCCTATTACCGGTAATATCAACACCCAACGAAATAGTATGATTCATCTGCGGATCATCCAGAATGGGACTAACCGTCTGTATCAAGCTTCGGTGAACGGTTATGACTGGATGACCACACACTCTACGACCAACTCCAACTTCATTGGAGAGACGCACGTAGGATTGATCCTGCATACTAATCGTTCAGGTGCTTCTGCATCTGTCATCCAGATGTATTGTCCGCACTTCGTTTCAGTCTAGGAGACATCATGGCACTATCCGATATGCTCGGATCTGATGACTCCTTGCTCGGTAGCATTATATTTGCTGAGAGTAGTTCAGGGGGTGTATACGAGTCAGACTTCTCGGATAGTGTCACGTTCAGTGAAACGCTTTCAGTAGAGACAGTGTTAGAGTTGGTATTCTCTGATACCTTATCTCTGACCGAGCTATTGGGTCTCCAGTTTTCAGGAGACTTCTCTGATTCACTATCGTTGACAGACGACATCGTATCTGCTGCGGCGTATCCTGTTGATTTTGACGATACTCTGTCCTTGTCTGACACGATGTCTGCTGCGGCGGTGTTCAGTCGTTTGACGGCAGATATGATGCCGTTAGCGAGTACGCTGTCTGTGGTATTGACGAGTGGGGTAGAGATCTCGGACACGTTGACTCTATCTGAGACGATTATCGGTGCTGCTAGTATACCGTTAGTACCAGATGTAATTTCGTTCTCAGAGACGATGACCGGTCTAGTGTCGAAGCTATTCAGCGATACGCTGACACTAACGGATAGTCTAACTTTCAATCGCACTGTCGGAAAGACGTTCTCGGATACACTTTCTCTGACAGACACAGTAAGTCGGACTATAACTGTCACCAAGGCATTAGATGACAGTTTGAGTCTGGTCGAAGACTTACAGAGGGTATACGCGAGAACGGCAGAGTTCGAAGACACACTAGTCTTCACAGAAGAAATCTATCGTGAACAGTATTACGAACTGGTCCCCGACACGTTAGATCTGTCAGACTCGTTCGACGGGCAGAAAATCGGTCTTGGAATACTATCCGACTCTCTCGTATTCACCAACTCTACGTCTGTAATTGGTTCGTTCGTCAGACCGTTAGACGACGAGATTATATTAATCGACGGTTTCATTGTGCGTATTAAGAAGGGGTCTGGACAACCTCCGGATACCGTCATTAATCCGGTCGTACCGCCCCCTGGGAGTTATACACCTCCTTCGATTAATGAAGGCGTGATCGGTATACGGAGATTGGTTTTGATCGAAGGATTCAATAGATCCATTGTACTTCCGCCTCCGGAATTCAATGATTTCGAATCTTTCGATAATCAATTGTCGGTACAGCGGTCGATGAGTGGTCAGTACAAGACGTATAAGAAGTCTTCTGACCGGATTCGGAATAACTGGCACTGGATTCTACCGAAGCCGAAGGCCGACGAACTCCGAGCATTCATCGACGCAGAAGATTCCACACTCTTAACCATCACGGATTGGCGGGGTTATATCTGGAAAGCATATTTGCTGACGGATTCTATTGACTTCGCTGAGATCCGACGTTGGCAACCTTGTGGTAATGCAGTAGATGTCACTCTCGAATTCATAGGGACACGCTATGCCTGAGATTAATGACTCTCTTGTTGAAGCTGTCTCGCTGAGTGACAGCACTACTTATGAAGTAACTGACTTCAAACCTATCTACGGGTCGCTGGCAGGGGCAGACCGCTATTTCTCCGAAAAGATCGACGGAGAATGGTGGTCTGTCCAGACCGCAGATAAGAAGATGCGAGCTTTGATGACTGCCACTCGGGCGATTGATTCTCTTCGTTTTCACGGTTCCCAGACTGACGACACCCAGCCACTTATGTTTCCTCGAAATGGGGATACCGAAGTTCCGGCTGGAATTCAGCAGGCGACCTACGAAGAAGCGTTCGCTTTGCTGAAAGGTGCTAGACCAGATACCGAGTATGCTGGCTCCTTCGTAACTTCTCGGGTGTTTGGAAAGGTACGGACGGACTACGACGCTCGTACCACTCCGGATCATGTCGTAAGCGGCATCGCTTCTCATCGGGCTTGGCTATTTCTGCTGCCATTTCTCGTGAGAGGTGACGGGGTGAGACTTCGTAGGGGAGATTGATATAATGTTCGTGGAATTCACGCATCCGTATTTGGGCCGTAAGTATCGGGACGAAGAGGGTAATGAAACCCCTCCGCCGAAGACCTTCACTCAGGAACAACTCAACGAATTCTTGGCTAAGGAAAAGCGGAAACATCAAGAAGGCATGAAGAAGCTTGAGGCTGAACTCAAAGCATTCAAAGAAGCCGGTGTTGATGTAGGCTCCCTGCAAGCCAAGGTCGATGAGTTGAACAACGCTCTGCTGACCAAGGAAGAACTCGCTAAGAAGCAGGCCGAAGAACTTCAATCGAAGTTCCAAACCGAAATTCAAACCGAGAAGACTCAGAGAGAGCATTGGGAAAAGCAATACCAAAATATGCTTTTCCAAACCGAAGTGAGCCGGGCGTCTGCCGAACACGATGCGTGGGACTCTGAGCAACTCGCTACCCTGCTGGCCCCGAAAGTCAAGGTCGCTCCCGATCTGGACGAAAAGGGTAAGCCGAAAGGTGGTTTCAAGATTCTCGCTCAGGTCACGACCGATGACGGTAAGACTCTCGACTTGCCTCTAACTGAGGCGGTTGGTCGTATGCGTCAAGATAAGCGTTATGCGAACCAATTCAAAGTCAAGGGTTCTCCCGGCACGGGGTTGACGTTGAATACCCAACCGGCGGGTCAGTCCGGGGATGGAATGCCTGATCCCAAAGACTCCGCTGCTTACCAAAAATGGTTTGCCGAGCAGCGGAAAAATGGTAACTTCCGATTCTAGGAGATAAGCAGTGGCTACGAACACTTTTGACCCGTTCATTCCGGAATGGTGGGCTAACACCTCGCTGGCGATCCTCAACGAAACTCTGGTGGCTCTGCCCCTGACCAACGTTGACTTCGGTAGCCAGTTCGCTAGCGGCGGTCAAGTCATCAACACTCGGCGTCCGGCCCGGATGACTGCGACCCGTAAGGAAAAGACGACCGCTATCGCCCAACAAGACCTGTCGGCGACCAACGTTGCGATCCCGCTGGATCAGCACATCTATAATAGCTTCGAAGTGCATGACCTTGACCAACAGTGGTCCATGCAAGATCTGATCAGCACTTACCTGGCTCCGGCTACCTTTGCTCTGGCGAAGATGGCGGACGGTGTTGTGCTGGGCCAAATGAGCCAATTCGCGTATGCGGATAAGCTCGCTGGTGACACTAGCCAGACGACCTATAGCAACTTCGTTGATGCTCGGGCGAAACTGGATAACAACCTCGCTTACAGCGAAGGTCGGAATCTGATTCTCAACCCGAACATCGAAGCGAAGCTGCTCAAGGATCAAGTTCTGTACCAAGTCAACACCAGCGGTTCTAGCCGGGCTCTGCGGGCTGGTGAGGTTGGTAATCTGGTCGGCTTCAACCTGTTCAAGACCCAGAACCTCATCAGCAACACGATTGCGGTGACGACCGGTGTGGCTTCGTTCGTCCCGGCGGCTGCGGCCCTGGCTGGTGCGACTACCTTCACTGCTAACCAATCGTCTCCGGTTTTCGCCGCGAACGACTGGATCAGCATCAAGGGTCGACCGTACAAGATCACGAACGTTGCCGGTGGTGGCGACCCGCGAACTATCACGCTGAACAAGGCTCTGCATACCGCTCTGGCTACCACCGACACGATCTACGTGTACAAGGCGGCTACCGCTTCTACCAACTATGCAGAGGGTTGGAGCGAAGCGGTTGTGACCAACACTCCGAGCAACACCTACATCCCGCAAGCCGGCGATATGGTGGAAATCGGTAGCTACCAGTACGGCGTTATCGCTGTGCCGGCGGCTAACACCCTGCTTCTGGACCGTCCGCTCGAAGCGGCTGTGTCCAGCAGCGATCCGATCCGGACCATCCCGGGCGGCAACTCTTGCTTCGCGTTCCACCGGGATGCTATTGCAACGGTTATCCGACCGCTGGCTCCGACTCGGGCGGGTACTGGTGTGGCGAGCTACACTGCGGCTGCGAACGGTCTGACCGTGCGTGCTCAGATGTGGTACGACGCTACTTACCAGAAGATGAAGGTCAGCCTGGACTTCCTGATGGGTGTCCAAGTTCTCGACCTGAACCTAGGTGTCGTGATCAACACCTAATTAACCGACATCAGAGCCACAGTATTTCAAGATACTGTGGCTCTCCTAGGAGGTTAATATGGACGTTCTTCCTACCAAAGACTTGCTAGTATACGTCAATAACTTCGGTGCTGTCGCACTGATTGCGTTGATGGTGTACAAGTCTCCTGCCATTCTCAGTGGTATCGGAGCAATTGTCGAAAAGAATATTGGATACATTCGTGAAGTCCAAAAGGAAGCTCTCGAAGCTTTCAAGGGCGAAATCGATAAGATCCTTCTGATGACGAATGCTCGATTCGAGAATGTCGAAAAGCAGATGATCACCCAGGGTGAAACTCTCAAGCTCATCTGTGAACGACTAGGAAAAGTGGAGTATGCAAACCAGTCAAATGTTGACTGACACGTATTACTTCCTCGTCAAAGATTACGGCACGACGATTACCGTTACCAAACGGGTTAAGTCGGATGTCAATCCTGAAACCGGAGTGAGGACGGCGGCTGATCGTGATTACACGATTGACGCTATCTTCACTCCGGTTGGGATCATGTCTGACTTCTTAGCCAACCTTCTAGGTAAGGTGGAGAAATACTCAACCATATTCATGGTATTGACGAGTGATCTCCCTGAGGGAATCGCAACGACTGATCAGATTATACATGCTAATGTGAAATACCGTAATCTGACGTTTGAAGACTACGATACAGTCCTTCTGATTTCGGGTGAGGCGTTCAAATGACTCGGGAAGACTTAATTCTCTACTGCACTGCGTCTTTCCGAAAGTATTTCGACGCCTGCGGAATTGGACTGCCGGTTCGATACATGCAACAGGGTCCGGAAGACGAAGACAAGATCGAAGATGAGGTCCAGGTTATCTTCGGATACGAGTTCCCCGATTGGGGTAGTCGTAACGAGATGTACATGGTTCTCAACGTTCGATGTCTTGTGAAGACGAAACAAGTACCGACTGATATCTACTACCACACTAGGCTCAAGGCACGGGTGGTTGACAAGTTATCTCGGTATATCAACGTCACGAAGATCGGGTCTCCCGGTCTCAATAAGTCACAAGTTGGTCAACTTCGTCCACTTCCGTCGAGTACCTTGATGGTGGACCCGGCACAAGTAGATAATCCCAACGCCAGTGTGGTAGAGGCAGTTTTCGAGTTTCAATCTTGTTAGGAGTAACGAATGGCTGCTTATCTTGACATGAAGAACTGTGAGTTCTACATTCAGGATGGTTATGCGGTGTCGGGTAAGGTCAACAACGTTTCTGGTTATGCCGTCGGTAAGACGAGCATTACCATCGACGGCGTGACGGGGAAGATGGAAACTGGTATTCTGGTTACGTTTGCTGGGCATGGTACGGAATACACCGTGTCGAGCACGACTGAGACGACCGGGAACACCACGGCTATCGTTATCACGCCGGCTCTGACGAGTGCTCTGGTTGATGACGAAGTTGTGACCTTTGGTCCGCACCGTGTCGAGATCACCATCGGTGAAGGGAACACGACCTATTCCAAGAAGAAGAACCGGGAGTATAAGCTCAACCGGGGTCTTCTGGATCAGGTGCGGAATGGTGATGAAGCACCGTTGGAAGTCAGTATGGCTTTTGCTTGGACGTACCTATCGTCTGGTACGTCTGATACGATGCCCACGATTGAAGAAGCTTTGGACCAAAAAGGTCTGGCTTCGACGTGGGTGACGACCGGTGCTGACTGCGAACCTTATGCCGTCAATCTTGTTCTGTTCAATAAGGTGCCGTCGTGCGGTGCCGAAACCAAGCCGTGGGAAAAGATTACGTTCCCGCAATTCCGTTATGAAGACCTGGCTCACGATTCCAAGGCTGGTCTTGTGACCGTGACTGGTAAGTGCAACGCGACTGACGCTCTCAAGGAACGTCTCGCGTCTAGTTAATAGGAACATCGATGAAGGTTAATGGCGTTTCGCTGAGTGGGTATCGAGTTGTATCTGTAGATATGCCGACGGAAGACGGGATCGTCACCTTCAAGTTTCGTGCTCTGAGTACGAGCGAGAGGTTCGAAGATGTGATGCCTCGCCCCAAGCCGCCTGTGAAGATGGCTCCGGGTGGGGTCAAGCACGTCAACAATGACGATCCGAATTTCATCAAGGCCCTCGAAGAATGGGCGGATAAGAAAGTCGCTTGGGAGTTCCTCAAGTCGATCAACGAAACCCCCGGACTTGAATGGGCCACGATCAATATGGAAGATGCGGACACCTGGACTAATTGGCAAACTGAGGTAGCTAGCTACTTCGGTGAAGCTGGTAAGGACCGACTCTTCCGTGGATTCATTGATGCTCAATACATCAATGAGGAAACGATTGAGAGGTGTCGCAAGCGTTTTTTGACTGGAACCCAGGCTCCTTCCGCGTAACACCGATGCCGAAAGGCAGGAGTGAAACTTACGCAGTTTGGAAAGCCTGTGAGCGTCTGAGGCTAACACCTCCAAATGTGAAACAGGCGTGGAGTGATAATGATACTGAGACCCAAGGTATGATTATCGCATACAGCCAAATTAGGGAGTCTGAGGATGCCGACCTTGCGAGTATCGGCGTCCTTCGTTCAACTTGACCGTGAACGCTATCTACGAGATCTGCGGAAAGCCATTGACCAAGCGGTGATCAAGGCAGCTAGGAAATTTCTCCTAGCTGCCGTTTCTCGTATTCCGATTCTCACCGGGATGGCAAGTCACTCTTTCCGCAATCTCGAAGATATAGCTGGTCGAGTCGAAGGTCGCAAGTCTGGTGGGCCATATCGTATTCGCGGAACACTCAAGGGATCGAGACGTGTCAAGCCCTATACTCGTAAGAGATACTACTATTATCCTCCGGAGGGTGGCAAAGTCTTGCGAACTCCGACGGCTGGTGTTTCTTACGCAACCCCGAAAGACCAAATCTTGACGCGAGTCGATGCCCGTTCCCGAATTACATTCAAGTTCCAAGTAGATATCAAATACATCGACGTGAACGAAGAGAAATGGAAAGCCTTCTCAGCGGGCAAAGAAGCGTTCGACCAAGAACTCAAAACACAACTCAATCGCTTGCCGAACATCGGTAAGTATCTGTTGAGAAGGGAGTTAAGGTGAGTCGTATCCAAGTGGATATGGACATCTCCGATGTAATCACAGAAACGCAACGTATGGTCACTCTGCTGGATCAACAGCAGAATGCGACTAGGCGTGTGATTTCTGCGATGCTGACGGAGAACCAAACACGCGGAACTAGTGTACAACGAATCCGAGAACAGATCAACGCCACCCAAGAGCTAATCACCGTAATCAAGGAAGATGCCGATGGTGAGCAGCAAGTCACGACCACCATCAAGCAGTCGAATGAAGCCCGAAGACAAGCGGCTCAAGCTGCACGGCAACAAGCTCAAGCACAAAGAGAACAAGCCCGTGCTGCGAGAGAAGCGAATCAAGTTCTCCAGCAGACTGAAAAGATAATCCGGGATGTCAATAATGCGGCAGCACTCGGTAAGATCTCTGGATTCGATGATGTTCTCAAACGAATTACTGGTACGATTGCCAACTTGGCGTTGTACCGCGGATTCAACCTATTCGGCAACTTATTCATCGATTCAATTGGTGCGTCCCGAGAGGCTGAAAAGCAACTCAACCTAATCAGGACATTGACCCAAGATCTCGGTGTGACCACGGGTCAGTACGGAGATATCGTCAAGCGAGTTGCGAGCCAAACGGGATCGTCATTCAAAGATCTTGCTGACGCCGCGTATGATGCTGCATCTAGCCAAACTGCTGCTGGTGTGGGTGTAGAGCGATTCTTAACTGTGGCGAGCAATCTAGGACGAACGACTCGGGCAACTGTACAGGAAGCCGGGAAATCACTGTCTACGGTTCTCAATACGTTCGGCAGTGAAGCGGGTACGACAGAAGAGATTGCGGCTAAGTTGTTCAAGACGGTTGACATTGGTAACTTATCGATTAGTCAGTTGTCTGAAAACTTCGGTAACGTCTCGTTCCTATCTCGGACGCTGAACGTTTCGTTCGAAGAGACTCTAGCTACCTTATCCTCGCTGACCCGTCAAGGTCTGAGCACTAATGAAGCTGTTACACTGGTTAACGCGACTCTGCAAAAGATTCTTAAGCCAACGGAAAACCTCAAGGCAGCATTCAGTGGTCTCGGATTTTCGTCTGGTGAGGCGGCTGTCGCTAGTCGAGGATTGTTCGGTGTATTGAATGATTTGACCGGTCTAGTTCAACAAGGCAAGCTCAACGTCGCTGATGTATTCAATGAAGAACGGGCTGTCCGATTCTTCGCATCATTCACGAAGAACGCAAAGCAATACGAACGAGACCTAGATTCGATCAGTAATAAGTCTCAAGGGGCGTTCAAAGGTGCAGTCGATATCGTCAGTACGGGTCCGGCGGCTCAAATCCAGAGGACTATCGAAACACTTAAGAACTCAATCACTGGTGGGTTCGGTGATGGGGTCAACCGGTTGATCGCGAATGTTGTTGATCTCTCGGCTAAGTCGGAAGACCTAGAACGGAATGTCCGGTCTCTGGTGAAGATGTTTGCCAGCGGTGCTACGGTAATTGTTACCACATATACTGCCCTCCGAGTGATGTCCGTTGTCCAAACTACGGTAGCTGCTAGATCTTTGGTTAATCAAGCTAACTTGGTCAAAGAGTCGGCAGCTAGGGTAGCGAACACTGCTGCTGTATCTGCTGAAACTAGAGCGTATCAACAACTCATTGCCGCTCAAGCTGCTTTCGACACTAGGGCCAAAGCAGGGACATTTGGTTTCCTCGCTGCTAATCCATTGCTCGGTGCTGCTACTGCTGCCGCTACCTTAGTTACGACTCTCCTATTATTCGATTCCTCTGTTCCTACTGCTATCGATAAGTCTACTGAATCTTTCCTAGAGTTCTCAAGAGCACTAGAGAAGACGAAGTTAGACGAAAAGTTGGCTAAGGGGACTAACGAAGTCGAGAGGTTCAAGAAGAGTATTGTTGAAGCGAGCAACGTAGTTGGCAACACTCTATCTCGCGGGCTGCAAGATAATACTAAGGAACTCGGTCGTATTCGTGAACAGATTAGCCAAGGGGCTGATGTTCTCAAATCCAAGTTCGCCGGGTATATGGATATTGCCCGGAACAAGGTTCAAGAACTAGAACGCGAATTCAACCAACTCGATAGTCGAATCAAGCAAACTGGTGCATCTGGTTCTGATTTCGCCGACCGAATTGCTGCGTCGAAGCGTAAGATTATCGAAGGATTCGGAAATCCGGTTCAACAGCAACAAGAACTACTCAACGAATTCAACCGCGTCACCGGTAAGGCTGACCAGTTGTTCGCTCAGGGTTCTAAGGAGTCGGTAGACGAAGCTCGACGGTTGTACGACGAAGCACTAGGCTTAATTGACCAACTGGAACAAAAGCAATTCGAACTTCGTAAGCAGAATGCTCAGAACGCCGGACAGAGTAATTTGGTTCTCGATACGACTCCGTTCGACCGGCTCAAGGATCAACTTCTCCAAAGCCGTTTGAAGAACGAAGACACCCTCAAGCAAAAACTGGAAGACCAGAAGAAGACCCAAGAAGTACAGATCGCTAAGGAGAAGGAACGACTCGCTGCGACTGAACAGACGATCAAGAAACTCCAAGAATTCAGTCTACTCGATAAGCAAGGCGATGTACGTCCTGAATTCCTAGATAAGTTCGGTAAGGTCAATACGGATCGGGTTAAGTCTGAGTTCAATAAGCTGCTCGAAAGCCTTAAGAC
>Ga0154020_10011265_pt1 | contig 10196 bp, 9 predicted proteins | sample Klosneuvirus_201_FD_109709 | JGI IMG/M metagenome (GOLD analysis project Ga0154020, IMG submission 109709) | Active sludge microbial communities from wastewater, Klosterneuburg, Austria - Klosneuvirus_20160825_MG | ecosystem: Engineered > WWTP > Aerobic digester > Activated sludge | place... | reverse complement strand
CCGTGATGGCCGTGGTGCCCGTGATGGCCCGAACACTTCTTGTCTTCGGAAATGCCCACTTGGCGGTCCTTCCCTTACCCGGTTAAAATACAGCGTGATTCATGCAGACAGCAAGCCTGGGGAATCCCATGCTTATTCTAGGTGAAAACATGGCACTTCCAAAGGACTTCTGTCGAATAATGGAGCAAAAATGATTTCGAAATTTAAATCCGGGGTGATCGTCGCAAAGCACGACGAAACCATCGCCTCAGCACTTGAAAAAATGGATGCCAACAACATCGGCAGCATTTTGGTTGTGAACGGCGAATCGGCCGTTGGGATTATCACCGAGCGTGACGTGCTCAAGAATTGGCGCGACATCGGGAACCCCGGATTCCTCAGCAAACCAGTCTCGGCACTTATGGCCTCACCCCTCATTACCACCACACCCGACAAGCTGGGCGACGCCGGGCAAATCATGCTAACCAAAAAAATCCGGCATGTTCCGGTACTTGACCATGGCGGAGCAATTCTTGGCATCGTTTCCGCACGCGATATCTTGCACTCCCTTATCGAAGATTCGTTGATCGGCGCAGTCAAAACACGCAAACCCGTGGAGAAAAAAAAGGCCGGTCCGGCCCCGGTTCCAGCGCGCCTAACCCTCCACCTCCTTACCCCATCCATAGGACTGGAGGTCGCTTGCCGAAGCCTCCTCCCGGCAAACTGGATTTTTCAGTCATGGTTAGATCCGCACGCGTTATTCGATGAAAAACGCTTTTCCGCGGACATTCTGTCGGGTCAAGCGGCATTTTTTGTCGATCTGGATGGTTTGAAAAATCACGACTGGCGCGCGGTACTAAAAAAATTCATCCGCCTTTTGACGGAAAAAGCGCAACCGGAAGTCTTTATTGCCTGGTCGCCGGCGATGCTGAACGAGGCCGAAGTAGATGCCCTTATCAAGGTTGCAGCATCCGCGAGATGGAACATCTTCCAAAAACCCCTGGCGTTGGGCGCTCTGGCTGAAGAATTCCGTAAGCTAAACGAACGAGTTTCTACGCGCCAATCATAAAGACGGCAGGTCGTGTTTGATCACTTCAATCCCCACTTGCCGGAAAATCGCCAGAGAATCCTGACTGCGGTAGTCCTGGCAATAATGGACCCTCTTCACATTTCCGACGTTGATCAACCGCTTTGCGCACATGACGCAGGGCAGATGGGTGACGAAAACGATCTTTTCGACATGACGTGGGCTGTCGCAGTTGATCACAGCGTTTTCCTCGGAATGAAGACAGCCACACACGCCGGCTTCGTCGCGGTCGCACTTATTGGGCAAACCCGAAGCATTGCCGTTGTACCCGACGGCGAGCACTTTGCGGTAGTCTGTGCTGGTAATGACGGTTCCCACACCAAGGCGCTTGCAGGTTGAACGCGCAGCCAGGTGCAAAGCCAGACTGAGATAAATCTCTTCAAAGGTCGGACGTTTTCGATCTTGGTGGTTTTCTGCTTTTTTTTCCAAATGATTATCTTGCGTCACGGCGCCAATATCCTTCAATTAAAGTATCCCGCCCCAAAGACACAGAACGTCTGATCTGCAGCGCAGGGGGAATACCTGCGTGTCCCACCCACCGTAGAGCTGCCGGATCGTCACCCGGTAAACCACTATCATCCGGCGACCGGTACCAGTGAATTTTGTCCACAACCCCCGAGGCCAAAGCGCTGCCATACACACCGGCACCGCCCTCAATCAACAAACTCTGCACACCTTCTGATGTTATCTGATTGAGAATTTTTGACCACTCAAAGCGCGGCATCGCCGGGAGGTACTCTACCCTGACGCCGGATTTTCGCACGGAATCTCCCACGTCCACTCCCTCCCCCACCATGATCAAGGTCTTTTCGGGCTGACTTTGAAACAGATTCGACTCAAGCACACGGGGGGACTTCACGACCTCGCCGACCGGATCGAGGACAATCCGCAGAGGCGTTCGCCCGACGACAGGATGTCGCACCGTCAGGGAGGGATTGTCCGCCAAAAATGTTCCCGGTCCGATCAAAATAGCGTCGTATCTAAGACGCAAATAGTGTCCATGAGCCCGAGCCCTCTCGCCGGTAATCCAGGTGCGCTGATCGCCACGACGGGCAACCAGACCATCCAGGGTCGACGCGACTTTCATTCCGACAAATATCGCAGGCCGTGTTCCCGCTGGACCCTTTCTCTCTGCAGAGCGCAAAAAAAACTCGGCCAGCTCACGACAATCCTCTACCCATGATTCATCCAAAGTGACCCTAATGCCACCTTCCCGTATACACGCTGCTCCAGCCCCGTTTACCCGCGGGTCCGGATCCTGGAATCCATACACCACTTCAGCAAGGGGGAGCCTGGCTATGGCTTCAGCACACGGAGGCGTTCTGCCATGGTGGGCGCAGGGCTCGAGGGTGACGTAAAGTTTCCCGCCCTGTAGACGTGACATAAGTCCATTACGAGCCAGATCCTGCAACAAGCCCGCTTCCGCATGTGCCTCACCAACACGCAAGTGTGCGGCTGCCCCAAGAAAACGATGCTCAGCATCAACGGCGACAGCCCCCACCAGTGGATTAGGACTGACGGATCCGGTGCCCCGGAGCGCCACAATAAGAGCCAGGTGCCGACTTTTGGCTGGCGAAACGAGGTCACCCACCTCTGGATATCCCTGAAAGCCGAAAAGCTCGTCATGGGGGACACAATCCCAGGGGTTTTCCTTTGTTTTTGTGTCCAACGAGCTTTCTCTCATCAAGGATTCTTATCGCGATTCACATGGCGATTCAACCTGGCGGGCAATTCCTGCCGCGTTGACCTGCTGCTGGGCACACGGCATCATTGTAGTAAGTACCGAATACTTCTTAATTAACCGACAAATCGACCAAGGGTGCAGGCGTGATCGGCAGTTATCGCGACATTCCATTGTTCAAATACCTGACCGATGCAGAATGCCACCTTCTTAAAGAGAAGGCGATGATCGTCAGCAAAAAACAGGGCGAGGCTTTGGCTTTGCATGGCGAACCCGTTGCCGGCATCAATATTGTTCTTTCGGGAGAGGTTGGCGTTTATCCACCGGGCGCGAAACGCTCCTTTTCGACCTTAGGTGCGGGAATGGCTTTTGGTGAGATGAGTTTTCTCGACAACAGCAAGGCTTCGGCGACCATCCGCGTCGATAATCCAGTCACCGAGATCGCGCTTATTCCCCACCAGACCCTCCAGATGCTGATTAAGAGCAATCCCCAGCTCGGGGCAAATCTTTTCCGGGGCATTGCCGAATCAGTTGCGCACAAACTTCGATCCACTAACGAAAAGATCTCTAAGGAAGTCGCCGCAACCCATCGCAAACTTCTGGACGCAAAAATCGGCAAACCTACGGATGGCGCTTCATTAATTGAAAAACTAAACTCCCGGACCAGCCAGCAGATGAGCGCGCTGTCCCAAAAACTGTCGTCTATGAGTCAGATTGCAACCAAACTGACCCAGGCTGTCCCCGAGAAAGCGACGGAGTTAAACGCGCTGGGCAATGAGCTTGACTCGCTCACCAAGACCATCAGGGCTGCGCTCGACGATTTCAATGCGCAGATGTCCGACCTTCATCAATTCGTTTCAGTGATCGAGCGAACATTGCATCACTAAGTGGCCGCACCAATTATGGACTCAGACCTGAAAAAGTACGCTGACCTCGATGCCGCTCTCGTCAGCGCCGCAAAGGAAATCAAAGTCCTCTCCAAGCTGACCTGGCCAGCTGAAGTGGGTGCCGTTTTTTTGGAAAATTGGAGCAGGGGCACACCAAAACTTCCGACACCCGCCTACCCTTCTCACGACTTCTCTGACGCGAGGCGCAAACTCGAAGACGTCATGACTCAATGCAGCCTCGAGCATCCGGTCGGACGCTATGTGCACCAGACTGCTCACAGCTATGTGCAGGCTGCCAGTATGCTTGAGAATGTAGGCAAGCCCGGTTTTTCTAAGATCTCAGCAAAGTTGTATGGACTACCCGACGACAGTCTGGGTAACTCCAGAGTTTCAAATCTTTTGGCAGCGGAACACTTTATCAAATCGACTGATGATTTTGCACAATATCTTGGCCTGCCGGAGGCACCCCATTGCCTGACACCGGAGTCGGTGGCGGGCGACCTACGCAGCTTAACGGGGGGATTTTTCGCCAAACACCCGGTTGAAGTATCCATTGATGCGAAGCTTGCATCGAAGGCCGCGGCCGGAGCCAGACGCATAAGAATCCGCGGGGGAACGAGCTTTTCGTCTCTGGATATTCAGCAGCTTTGGCAACATGAAGCCCTCGTCCATACGGCCACCATGCTCAACGGCAGAGAGCAACCCCATCTCAAGAGCATGGGCCTGGGTTCTCCCAGAACGACATCGACACAAGAGGGCCTCGCGACTTTTGCCGAATTCATAACGGCCACCATGGATATCTCCCGCCTAAAACGAATTGCCCTACGAATTAAGGCCATCGACCTGGGATTGAAGGGCGCAAACTTCATCGATGTCTTTAGATTTTTCGTGGATTCGGGGCAGTCGCTCCAGGAAAGTTATCAGTCAACGGCGCGAATTTTCCGGGGCGGCGATGTTCGCGGCGGCGTCGTCTTCACCAAAGACATCGTCTATCTGCAAGGCTTGATGTTTGTTCATACTTTTCTGCGAAAGGCTATCGCGGAAAATAAAATCCATTACCCTTTGTCGCTATTTGTTGGACGCCTTACCCTGGGAGACGTTATCGCTCTGGATGACTTCATTCAAAATGGCTATATCGTTGCGCCGCTCTATCAGCCACCATGGGTGACGAATAAAGAATGCATCGCCGCGTATCTTTGCTACGCGACGTTCGCCTCGCAGATAAGTGTAAATCAGGTCTCCTTTGAGGACTTCGTCAACTTCGACGGGTAAACGGCTTTAACGTTCCAAAATGAGATGCAGGTAGGTCATGAGCGAATATTTTTCTGCCTTTCTAGCCTGCTACGTCGCGATGATTGTCATCATTGACCCCTTCGGCGTGGCTCCCATCTACCTGTCGCTGACCAAAAGATACTCGACGGAGCAACGCCGGCAGATTCGCAACAAAGCGATCTGGATCGCAACCGGAGTCCTCCTAACCGTGTGCCTGACCGGACTCTCTGTCTTCAAGTTTTTTGGGATCACAATCCCGGCCTTTCAGATCGCCGGTGGGATCCTGCTGCTGCTTATGGGTATCCAGCAACTAAACGCCAATCATCCGACCATCAGCAAAGAGGAAAAAGACGAAGGACTCGAACGCGATGACATCTCGGTGTTTCCGCTGGCAATTCCCTTACTCGCCGGCCCCGGTGCGATCTCAACCATTGTCATTTATGCAGCCAACGACCCCACCTGGACCCGCCTCGGGACGTTAACCATGGGGGTCTGCGCTGCAATGGCTACCTCTTGGCTGGCTTTGAAATACGCACCGATGATTTTTAAAGTGCTGGGTCAGACCGGACTCAATCTGCTGACCAGATTAATCGGCATCGTGCTGACTGCGGTTGCCGTTCAATTCATACTCGACGGACTTACGGCGGCGCTGGCGAAAAATCACCTGCCTTAGAGGGCTGAGGTCCCATCATGGTCAAGTACGCAACTTATCGGCGCTTCTTGAAGTAAATTCAAATCAAACTCTGCAGTAGGGCTTCCGACGGACTCGGAAAACCCCTCTCCTGAAATGGTAACTGGCTTGTGAGGTGTTTGGGTCCAAACGCGGTTTCCTTTGACGTCCTGCCGCCGGATCATAGCCTCCATCCCAGCGATATCCGCTGCCGCCAGAGTTTTTGAATAATTTGCTCCCATGACTGAATGACGGCTGCGACCGGTAAAATAGTGGCTGTCGCAGTTGCTGCTTCCGGTCACATTTTCCAGGTAAACATCACACATCCCCCAAAGGTGCCCGGCTTCGTGGAGCATAACTTCTGACATCTTACTGGTCTCATCGCAGACGACGACAGCGCCATGGTCGACGTAGGTCAAGGCTACCGCCTTGGGGAATTTTTCACAGAGTTTGGCGGCTTCCGGTCGGCTACGACCTATAACAAAAATGTTTCGACCCGCGCTGACATCGCGGGTATCGCAGGCCTTACCGGCGTTTTCCACGATCCAAAGCTCACCGTCTCGTCCGGCAACCTTGCTCCAAGCCCGTACGCCCGCTGCCAGTTCCGAAACGTGGTCCCCACATATTTTTATGACCCTGCCCGGGTGTTCCTGAGTAAGCCACGCTGAACGGCCTCCCCAAAGATGCCCCCAGGTGCCATCACCGGAAAACCCGGCTTTTTCGATTGGTCCGTCCTCGCCCATATCGCGTATGAGCTTCCCGGCTTCGTCCGCGCCGCATCCCGACAAGAAGAGCGTCGCGGCCAGAGAGAGAGTCGTCAGCACTTTTTTTCCAATTGCTGTCGACATACTAAATGATCGATCCCATCGGTTCACGCAGCATTTTGCGGCCTTTGATCTCTTCGCGCACCATCGCCATAAAATCCTGCCGCGACATGGTTTCCTGTTCTTTAACACCATATCGCCGAACCGTCACAGTCTGTTCGGCCGCTTCTTTCTGACCGCAGATCAGCATGATCGGAATTTTGCGAACAGTGTTATTCCGGATGCGCTTATTGAAACTGTTGGCACTATCATCCACTTCAACGCGCATGAATTCTTCACGCATCGCCGCAGCCAACTCATTGCAGTAGGGCGTCATCTCGTCTGCGACGGGAATCAGTGCTACCTGCACGGGCGAACACCAGGTTGGGAACGCACCACCATAGTATTCGATCAGGAAACTCATAAACCGCTCATGAGTAGAAAGCGGAGCACGGTGCAATATGACCGGGCGTGCCTCCTTTCCCGACTCATCGATATAGGTCAGTTCAAAATTCTCTGGCGAAAGAAAATCCACCTGGATCGTGGAAACCGTCTCTTCACGGCCCATGAGATTTTTAAACTGAATGTCCACTTTAGGTCCGTAGAATGCCGCTTCGCCGACACCCAGGTAATACGGAATCCCGGCATCTTCGAGGGCGTTTTTAAGGAGTTTTTCCGCCATATCCCACATCGCCGCATCGCCCTGGAACTTTTCCCCTTCGCCGCGCATCGACAGACGGAAGCGATATTCTTTCAAGCGGAAAGTATCGTAAAATTCTTTGTACATCCGAATCAGATTGCCAAACTCTTCGACGAACTGATCACGCCGGATGTAGAGGTGAGCGTCGTTCATCGTCATACATCGCACGCGCAGCAGACCAGTGACTTCACCTGATTGCTCGTACCTGTAGCACGTCCCGTACTCAGCAATACGCAGCGGCAGATCGCGGTAGCTACGCATGCGGCTCGCATAAATCAGGTGATGGTGGGGGCAATTCATCGGCTTTAGATAAAGCTCTTCCTTTTTACCTTCCTCATCGTGCACCACCATCGGTGGGAACATGGACTCCCGGTAGGCGGGTAGATGCTTCGACTTATAATACAGATCTGACTTGGTTATGTGCGGGGTCGCAACCCGTTGGTAGCCGTATTTAAATTCCATTTCCTTCGCGAAGGCTTCAATGGAATCTCTTACAGCCGTTCCGGCGGGAAGCCAGAGGGGCAGCCCCTTACCGACGATATCTTCTATGTGAAACAGATCGAGCTCTTTGCCGAGTTTTTTGTGATCAAACTCTTCCGCGGCCGCGCGGCGTTTCAAATAAACATCAAGCTGCTCTCGGTTTTCGAAGGCAAGTGCATAGATGCGCGTCAGCATCTTGTTTTTTTCATCTCCAAGCCAATAGGCGCCAGCGACGCGATCGAGTTTGAAACAGTCCGGAGGAAGCTCGCCGGTATGCTCTACATGGGGGCCTTCGCACAAATCCAGAAACTGCTTCCCGTTGGGAAGTTTGTTCACATAGAAAGAAAAATTCTTTACGCCACGCCCCGCAAGATTGCGCACATTTTCGATTTTGTAGGTTTCCGTTCCCGTTGCAGCAAGTGTCGCGACAGCCCCTTCAGCATCGCATTCAATGCGTTCGAATGCCTGCCGCTGCCCGATGATCTTGCGCATGATTTTTTCAATCTCTTTTAATTCGTCGAGCGCAAAAGCTTTAGATCCGAAATCAAAATCATAGAAAAATCCGGTCTCAGTCGGTGGACCAAATCCGAGCTGCACCTCCGGAAATTTTACTTTGACCGCCTGAGCCAATACGTGGGCCAGCGAATGCCGAATGCGATATAGTTTGGGGTTTTCGTGCTCTTCCATCGCCGGGAACTCCAGTCCAATTGCAGGTCCAAAGGTAGACAATCTGTGGAACGCTTTATTATCACCGAGTATGCGGAATTGCTAAACAGATATTTATCGATCTTTTCAGTGGCTTACGTGACATCTTGGTGGCTGTTTCATGCTATACTTAAGGCCAGACCGTTCAATTCAGGAGTGTTCCAGTGCAGTTTAAGCAGCCATTTCGCCTTGTTACGATTGGTTTGGGCATGGGACTCTTGTCTCTCTCGGGTGAGGGTCTCGCCAGCTCAGCATCTAACCGCGAAATTGTGCGTGACCTGAAGCCCGAGGGCTCGTCGACCACTGCTAATCCGGCCCCTTTACTGTCCGCCGAGACCACACCGTCGGGTAAGAAGAAGAAAAAGAAGAAACGTAAAAAAAATCGGAGCAAGGAGAGTAAGGAGAGTCCGGCCTCAGCCACTGAAGACAGCCTATCTAGCGATTCGCCATCGGCGTCTGCAAGCAGCGAATCGGCCTATGTCTCGGGTTCCGTCCCCGACTCACTGGAGTTCGATCGCTACCCTGTCTCTATCCTGAAGTCGGAAAAAGGTGGCGTTCGCGCCGCTGGTGCCTTTGTGACTGAGAGTGAAAAGACCACCTTCGAAAGCTCGGACGGAGGCTCGTCATCAAGCGGCACACAATTTCTAATCAATGCCGATTATCTACATAAGATTGGAATCATTGGCATCGTGCCAACTTTTTGGTTCGGTACAGCAAGCAGCTCCATCGAATACACCACAGTTAATGCAACGGGGCAGCCTGAAGACGTAAAGTCCACCGCCAGCACGACCCTGATCGCTCCCGGTGCAGGAGTCGCAATTGCCGTAACCCCCATGTTCGACGTAGGACTTAATCTCGACTACATCATTGGCTCACGTAAATCCGAGGATTCCTCTTCTTCCTTTTCGATACTTTCGTTTGACTTTGGAATGGGAGCGCATACCAGGATGTTTGAGGGTGGCTTTGGTTACCGACCAGGTTCAAAATACAAAACCAAAGTCTCCAGTGATGCTGGAGACTCCGAAGGTGACGGAGAATATCCAAGTCGCATGAACCTCATGGGGCGCTACCTGGTGAGTGCGCCGATATTCGTGGGTCTGCAATACGACTCAGAATCAATGAAAGACTATAGCGAGTCCAACATTGACTTCGAAGGTGGCATGACAAGCGGCGGCATGCAATACGGAGCATCCATCGGTTTGGCCGACAAAAAAATAGGCGAATCCAAGGAAAGCGGCTTTCGCCTGCTTGGACATGTCCTCATCGGGACGCCAACAAAACAAAGTTTCGGCGTCTCCGGGGGCTTCCAGTCGAGCTCGGGAAGTTCAGAGTTCTCGAAGTCCACCAGCACTCAATTTTTCGCAACCGCCAGCGCGAATATCGCGTTCTAGCCGTCTTCCGACCGCTCAGCTAAACGTAAAATGCTCCACCATCGACTCTCGACCATGGCCCCTCCTCTTCGCCCCTCTACCCTTGACGCTCGCCGCCAGGCTTACGCTCCGTTTTTTCAAAGCCTCAATGCCAAACACGCGCATGGCGGCCCGCTGATTACACGAAAAACACAATAATCGCAGGTTTTCCATAGTGGTCTCTCCTCCCAATCCCACAGGCTGCACGTGATCAAACTGTAGGTTTCTCTGTGATTGGCACCTTGTACACTTTCCCCCATCCCGTCGCCAAACGGCATGTTTGATTTTTTGTGGGACATATCGTGGATTTTGGATTTTTGCCCGCTGTTCGTTCTGCATCGGCCGCTCGCGCTGCGTGGATCGCTCGATGACCTGCTCTCGGACCTGTTCGCCGGTCCGTCGTTTACCGAATTTTTTCTCTTCAAGCTTGGCAATACTCAGATCGGCCATCGCGGAAAAAAGCTCCGCATGCGACATCAGCGCGCCTTTCGCGCCGAGCAGTCCCCTGACTTTTTCGAGTTTG
>Ga0154020_10011262_pt1 | contig 10197 bp, 5 predicted proteins | sample Klosneuvirus_201_FD_109709 | JGI IMG/M metagenome (GOLD analysis project Ga0154020, IMG submission 109709) | Active sludge microbial communities from wastewater, Klosterneuburg, Austria - Klosneuvirus_20160825_MG | ecosystem: Engineered > WWTP > Aerobic digester > Activated sludge | place... | reverse complement strand
GGCCTGCGATACAACGGCATCGAGTTCCTGCCCAATCTGGGCCAGACGTTCTTCGGTGCCGTCGGTGGCGGGCTCGGCTTCTCCAACGCCGCCGCCAGCCAGAACTCTCTGGCCTTCTCCCTCACCAACCAGAGCGACCCCACCAACTTCCGCCTCACCACCCGCGCCCAGCAGGGCAACGGCCTCCGCATCGAGCGCTCCGTTTCCTTCGGTCGCAACGACTCCTTCTTCGTCATCGACGTCACGCTCACCAACGCCTCCACCGGCGGCCTGACCGACGTGAGCTGGATGGAGGGCTTCAACCCCAACCCCGGTATCTCGCTCGGCGACAATCGCGCGACCACGGTGAACGACGTTGCCTCCGGCCAGCCCTTCGGCACCGCCGTCTATACCAACAACCAGTTCACCCAGGGCCTGACTGTCGGCCTGGGGGCGCCCACCACCGACACCCGCGCGGGCGTCACCTTTGCCAACGGCGCCGTGCCCCGCGACCCCGGCGTGCTCATCGCGCAGGGCGCCATCGACCCCAACGGCACCTCCGGTGACTTCCAGATGGTCATCACCTTCGACCTCGGGGGCCTCTCCGCGGGTTCCTCGACGTCGATGCGCTACTTCGTGTACTTCGGCACCACGCCCGCCCAGGTTCAGAACCTCCACGCCGCCATGAACGCCGGCACGGGCACCGGCCACCTCGCCGCCGAGTCCGACCAGCCCGCGACCGAGACCCTCTCCGAGGGCTCGACCGTTCCGGTGCTCCCCTACCGCGTGTACTTCCCCGAGGGCGCCACCGGCGACAACATCTTCACCTTCGTCCCCATCAGCAACCCCAACAACACCCCCGTCCGCGTCGTCGCCATCGCCCGCTATGAGGTCGGCGAGCGCGACCAGGTCGTGGGCGACGTGGTCATCCCCGCCCAGTCCCGTGGCGGCTTCACGCTCATCGACCCCGTGCTCAAGGCCAACAACCAGACGCTGGTCCGCCTCCCAACCACCGAGAACCCCTTCGTCCAGTACGCGCTGGAGATCCGCTCCGACCTTCCCGTCGCCGCGACCTTCAGCCACTACGACCTGAACCTCGTGAGCGGCGCCAATAACTTCAAGGCCGCCGTCGGCGAGGCCTTTACCAGCGTCACGAGCAACACATGGTCCTTCGCGCAGGTCGAGAAGGGCAACGGCAACGTGAACTTCATGGTCTGGCTGAACACCACCAGCGCCAACAGCAAGGTCGACGTCTTCTTCTATCCGCAGGCCGGTGGCCAGGCCTACCAGACCACCATGACCCTGGGAGCCTTCCGCCGGGGCGGCATCTCCGTCAACGACGCCGTCGTCCAACGCCTCGGCCAGCCCAACGACCCGCACATCAGCCTCCCCGACGGGAACTACGGCGTGGTGCTCTCCAGCCCCGTCGCCATCGTGGCCTCCCTCTCGCACTACAACGGCGGCGAGGGCGTCGCCGAGGGCGCCATCGGCAACGTCGGCGCGGGCTCCACCACCGGCGTCATCCCCGAGGGCCAGATCGGCCTCAACGGCACCTCAGAGTCCATCGCCATCCTCAACACCGCGGGCTCCGCCGCCACCGTCACCATCTCCTTCCTCTTCGACAACGGCTCCGCCTATCGCGCCGTCCGCACCGTGCTGGGCAACTCCAGCAGCACCATCGTCGTCGAGGACCTTCCGAACTTCACCGGCGGCCGCCCCTACTCCGTCTTCTACGAGTCCACCGCCTCCGTCATCGTCTCCGCACGCTCCAACGCGTTCAGCGGCCAGCTCGCTACCTCTACCGCCGACGCCGCCTACTCCTGGTGGGGCTTCGGCGAGGGCTTCCGCCCCGGTGACACCGACTCCAACCATCCGGGCGTCGTCGAGAACCTCCGCCTCTACAACCCCGCCTCCACGGCCACCACCGTCGAGATCACCATCGCCTACGACGGCATCGCGGGCACGGAGGTCTTCCGCCGCACGCTCTCGGCCCGGACGGTCAGCGAGTTCAACGTGCACGACTTCGTGACGGGCACCCGCCGCGCCTCCAACCAGTGGTTCTCGATCACGGTCAAGGCCCCCACGCCCATCGTCGCGTACATGGCCCACTACGACCGTGCGTTCCAGGGTGCGTTCGGCACCCTCGGCACGCCCCTGGGCCGCATCTCTGCCGTCTCCTGATTTCGCCAGATCACCCCGACTTCTCCCGCACCCCCCGCCCAGCCGCGGGGGGTGCTTTCGTACCGGAAACTTGTGGCCCGCCCCGCGGCCCCCTACCATCCCCCCTGCGCTCGAGGGCGTAGCTCAGTTGGTAGAGCAGCGGCCTTTTAAGCCGTAGGTCCAGGGTTCGAGTCCCTGCGCCCTCATTCCGCCGGCCAGTTCACCACCTCCCGCCATGGACGCGCGGGCAGCCCGGCCCCGAGCCGGCGAACGGAGAGTCGAGTTGCTGTCACAGGTCGTTCACGCCAACTGGAGCCAGGGGGCCCTTCACCTCTGGGTGGAACTCGCCGGAGCATCCACGGGGGCCGCCGCCGAACCCACGGAGCAACACACGCACCCCGCGGCGCGCGCGCTGACCGCGGAGGAAGTCACGGCTCTAACCGGCCGCACCCTTCAGCCGCCGTCGGGCCAGTCGCCGACGCTCACGCTGCGTCTGCCGACGCGTGCCAGCGCGCCGATGGCCAGTTCTACCCTCGCCCACGCGATGGGCCGTTCGGCGCTGCTGGAGGACGACGAGCTCTCGGGCGTCTCGATCGACCGCTGGAGGGTCCCGGCGCTCCCCGTGCCGCCCCACGCCGCGGGCGATTTGCTGCTCTCGCTCGCGGAGAACCTGACGGACGTGTCGCTGCTGGACGAGTCTCCGTGGCTCGCCGGGTCCACGCTGCGGTACTTCGCCGAGTGTGTGCGGCTGGCCCGCTACCTCCAGATCCAGCAGCGCGTGGTGCCGATGCTCGTGCAGAGCGGTGCGGAGACGCTGGGGGCGTGGGAGCCCTGGATGTCCGACGCCGCCACCGCGGAGCGCGTGGTGTCGCTGGTCTCCGCGATGCCGGCGGCTGCCCGGGCCGCGGACGACCCCCTCCGCCACGATGCCTGGGCCGTCACGCGGGAGTTCCTCGGCGCCGTGGTCGACGCGGAGGCAAGAGCCATCCTCATCCGGGAGAGCTTCGCGGACTCCATCGACGGGCGCGACCCAGCGAAGGACGCGCACGTCGCGTGGCTCTCGGGGCTTCTGGGCCAGTCCGACGCGGTGTCCGGCCCGGCGGCGCTGCGGGGTGAGCTCTCCCGCCGCGTGCGCACGTGGGTCTCAACGCTGGAGGAGCGGGGCCCAAGCTCGCAGTGGAGGCTGCTGCTCCGCGTGGAGGAGCCCGCGCTCGCGCCGGGTGCTGAAGCGCCCCCGCCCGAGGCGCAGGCCTGGAAGGTCACGTTCCAGCTCCAGTCCATCGACCGCACCGCGCTCGTGCTCGATGCGGACGACGTCTGGATGCTCCCGGGCGAGTCCGCGACGATCATGGGCAAACGCATCGACCGCCCGCAGGAGCTGCTGCTGGGCGAGCTCGGGCGTGCGTCTCGTCTCTACCCGAGGCTCGAGTCCGCGCTCTCTCAGTCCCAGCCCACGCACCTCACGCTCTCCACGCGACACGCGTACGAGTTCCTCCGCGAGATCCGCCCCATCCTCATCGAGCAGGGCTTCGCCGTCGAGGCCCCGCCCTGGTGGGACTCTCCCGCGGCTCGCCTTGGCGCCAAGCTCCGCCTCCAGACGCCGGACCAGGACCCGTTCAGCGCCGCCGCCTCGGGCGGCCTCTCGAATGCCGCCAAGACCCAGCTGGGCCTCTCGGCCCTGGTTGATTACCGCTGGGAGATATCCGTCGGCGACGCGACGCTCACGCTGCACGAGTTTGAGCAGCTCGCCTCGAAGAAGTCCCCGCTCGTGCGCGTCAACGGGCGCTGGGTGGAGATCCGCCCGGAGGACGTGCAGGCCGCGATCCGGTTTATCCGCGAGTCGCCGGGCGGGAGCATCCCGCTCGCCGCCGCCCTGCGCATGGCGTACGCCGACGAGTTCGACCGCGCGGGCATCCCGATCGTCGGGCTCGAGGCGACCGGTTGGCTCCACGCGTTCCTCAGCAGCGAGGCGGCCAGCCGCCACGTGACGATGCTGGAAACACCACGGTCCTTCCGCGGGACCCTGCGCCCCTATCAGGCGCGAGGCGTCTCGTGGATGGCGTTCCAGGAATCGCTCGGCTTTGGCATCTGCCTCGCCGACGACATGGGACTTGGCAAGACCGTGCAGCTCCTGGCGCTCATGGCGTGGGAGCGCCAGGTCGATGGCCCGCCCAATGCCGGCGAGGCTCCATCCCCGAGCGCCACCGTCCCGCCCACGCTGCTGCTGGTCCCGATGTCCGTCGTGGGCAACTGGATGCACGAGACCAAGCGGTTCTGCCCGGAGCTGCGCCTGCACGTGCACCACGGCCCGGCCCGCCCGCTCGGTGATGCCTTCGTCGCCCGGGCCGCAGCCAGCGACCTCGTCGTCACGACCTACGCCCTCGCCCACCGCGACCGCGAGCTGCTCGCCCGAGTGAACTGGGCCCGCGTGGTGCTCGACGAGGCGCAGTACATCAAGAACCCGACCGCGAAGCAGACGCAGGCCGTCCGGGGCTTGCAGGCGCAGCGGCGCGTCGCCCTCACCGGCACGCCGGTCGAGAACCGCCTGACCGAGCTGTGGTCCATCATGGACTTCCTGAACCCGGGCTACCTGGGCTCCGCCGCGGGCTTTCGCACGAAGTTCGCGGTGCCCATCGAGAGATACCACGATCGCCACCGCGCGGAGAAGTTGCGCGGGCTCATCCGCCCCTTCGTGCTGCGCCGTCTCAAGAGCGACCCCACGGTCGTCGCCGACCTGCCGGAAAAGGTCGAAGGCCGCGAGTACAGCCACCTCACCGGCGAGCAGGCCTCGCTCTACGAGTCGTGCGTGAAGCGCATGCTGGCGGAGGTGGATCAGTCCGAGGGCATCCAGCGCCGGGGCCTGGTGCTCGCGACCCTCGTCAAGCTCAAGCAGATCTGCAACCACCCCGCGCTCGCTCTCAAAGAGGCCGACAACGGCACGCCCCCGGACCCCGCCCGGTCCGGCAAGTGCATCCGCATCCTCGAGATGCTCGACGAGGTCGTGTCGCAGGGCGACCAGGCCCTTGTCTTCACACAGTTCCGCGAGATGGGCGACCTTCTCGAACGCATGTTCCGCCACGCCCTGGGCAAGGAAGTCCTCTTCATGCACGGCGGGACGACCCAGCCTCAGCGCCAGGCCATTATCGACCGCTTCCAGAAGGCCGACGGCTCCACGCCCGTGCTCATTCTCAGCCTCCGCGCGGGAGGCGTGGGGCTCAACCTCACCGCCGCCACCCACGTCTTTCACTTCGACCGCTGGTGGAACCCCGCCGTGGAAAACCAGGCCACGGACCGCGCGTACCGCATCGGCCAGACTCGCACGGTGCAGGTGCACAAGTTCGTCGTGCGTGGCACTCTGGAAGAGCGCATCGACGCCATGATCGAGAGCAAGTCCGAGCTCGCTCAGAACATCATCGGCGCGGGCGAGGCATGGATCAGCGAACTCTCCACCGACCAGCTCCGCGACATCCTCACCCTGCGCAACGACGCAGTGGACGACGAGGCCTAGGGGGGCCCTTCGGCCTTCGGCGGGGGTCTTACTTCCGCGCCTCGCGTCGCTTCCACGCGCTGGTCGTCGTTGATCTCGTCCCGCCGTGGGTCAGCGTGTAGGTCAGCCGCCCCTCGATGGGCCAGGTGCTTCCGAGCATGACCAGCGCGTCGCCCTGGCTGCGGGCCGCGATGGAGTGCACCTTGGGCACGTCCTTCTTCCGCCCGGCCCGCACCTGCAGGTCGCGGACGGTCCGGGCCATCACGCCCGCGACGTGCTCCTGCTTCAGCGACACGCCCCAGGCAACCCGGGCTGTCGTGGGCGTCAGGTCCAGCACCGCGAAGTTCGCCGACGCGGGGAATGGCTCACCCCCGAACGGGTTGGGGAGCAGCGCGTCCGCGTGCGTCTGTCCGTGCGTGCTCAACTCACCCGCGAGGCACCCCAGCACGGTCGCGGGCGCATCCAGCACCAGCGTCTCCAGGCTCTCTCGCGTGCGGATTCGTTCCAAGACCTCCCGCCCCGTCTGCTCCAGCGACGCGTTTTCGCCCAGCGCGGGCCGGCGCGCATCCACCGCGTCCGCCAGCCTCGCCGCGAGGTCGCCGCTCAGCTTCTCCCAGCCACGCACGCCCCGCATCTCCCCCGAGCGGCTGAGGTCAAACTCGATCCGGGCCCCGCTGAGCATCGCGGCGATCAGTTCGTCTTCGCCCACGCTCACGCGCCCCGGTGCCGCGTGCTTCAGCTCGCCCCACGTCCACGAGAGCACAAAGCCCCATGCCTCCATCGTCTCCACCGCCACCCGCGCCGTGCCCAGCGTGGTCTGCGTCTGCACCTTTCCCTTGGGCAGGGGCACGACCTCGCTGCGGCGCCACTCCAGCTCCACCGAGTCTCCGCGAGTGAAGTTCGGGGACAGGTCGACCGTTCCCGCGGGCAGCCTTTTCCTCAGAGGCGGTGGGGGAGGCGGCGCGGGCTCCTGCTGCTTCCCCCGCGGGTTGCTGATCTGAGCGCGCGCCTCAACCGACGCCACGCAGCACGCGGCCGCCACAACCGCCGGCAACATCCTCCGAACACACATCATCCTCATGCCGGTTCCCGCGTGAGCCCTCCGGTACATCGACCAGGACCAGCCGCACCCCGTTCTGCTTCCTCCCAACCCGCCCAAGGCCCACCTTTTCGGACCGGCTTCCGCGGCACTACCGCCAGCCGCCGGGTGAACAAAGTCCGTGCAACACCCAGGCGGGCGTGGTATGCTCCGGCAGGTTTCGGGAGGTGTCCATGCCGCTGCTGGTGGTGAATAACGCGGTTCTCAAGTGCTCCTGCGGCACGGCCCCCTCGGCTCTGGCCGTAGTTCCGGTGACGACCAAGGGCGAGAACCAGCCCGCCGCCACCATCATGGACTTTGCGCCGAATGTCAACATCAAACCGTTCGGGATGTGCACGACGACGTCGAACCCGCAGGTTGCGGCCGCCACTTCGGCGGCGAGCGGCGTCCTGACCCCTCAGCCCTGCATTCCGGTCACCCCCGCCCCGTGGACCCCGGGTTGCAGCAAGACGATGATCGACAGCAAGCCCGCCCTCCACGACGGGTGCACGTGCAGTTGCGCGTGGACCGGCTCCATCTCAGTCTCCAATCCCGGCCAGAGCAAGATTCAGGTGAGCTAAAGCGCCGACGGGAGCGAGCCTCTCGCGCGTCATGGAGTTCTGGACGACCCCATGAGCCAGACCGAGACAGTGACCCTGACCAGAGCAGCGACGAAGGCGACCGCCGCCGATGACGCCGGGGGGCCGCCCGCGCCCGCCGTCACCATCCCGGCGCGTCTCGGCCCCGTCCAGCTTCTCCGCGAGATCGGGAAGGGGGGCATGGGCACGGTCTGGCTGGGCCGGCACGAGATGCTCCACCGCGACGTCGCGGTCAAGTTCATGCTCAACATGGTGCAGAGCCAGGATGACCCCGGCTTTGCGACATTCCTGGAGGGCGCCCGCGCCGCCGCGGCGATCCGCCACAAGGGAATCAACTCCGTCCTCAATGCGGATGTTGTCGAGGGCGTGCCCTTCCTCGTCATGGAGTACGTGGAGGGGCCGACGCTGGATCGACTGGTCGAGCTCGGCGGCAAGTTCTCCCCCGCCGTCGTCCGCGTCGTGCTCGAAGCCGCCTGCGAGGCCGTGGGCGAACTGCACGATCAGGGCATCGTCCACCGCGACATCAAGCCCTCGAACATCCTTGTGCAGCCGGACGGCACGCCGGTGCTCACGGACTTTGGCCTCGCGTGCACCCGCCGCGCAGAGAGCATGGGCGACCGCGTGGAGGGTGTCGCGGGCACCCCCTGCTACATGGCCCCGGAGATGTTCGAGCGCATGGTCTCCGCGCGGAGCGACGTGTATGCGCTGGGCGTCATGGCCTTCGAACTGCTCACGGGGCGACTGCCCTTCGACGGCTCACTGGACGAGGTTCGGCGGGCGCAGCGCGAGACCGAGCCAGACCTCGGTGCCATCCGGGCAGCCCACCCCGCGCTCGCCGAGCTCATCTCGCGCGCAATGAACAAGAACTCGATGTTCCGCCTGAAGTCCGCGCGCCACATGCGTCACGCGGTCGAGGAAGCCTTTGGCCAGATCGACCAGATGCTCGTGGCCCGTGCCAAGGGCGAGGCCGAGCTCGCCGCGCTCCTCGCGACCTGGAGCCGGGGGGGCCGTGCCGCCTCCGGCGGGGCAGAGCCCACGCCCGAGCCCTCGTCGTACTACGACCGTCTGACGACGCTCGTCTCCAAACGCAAGAGCGATTCCGACCCCGCCCACAGCGCGGAGGTCGATCAACTGATCGAGCGCGTGCCGCAGGGCGTGCTCTGCGTCCGCTGTGCCACGCCGATCGGGGGCGAGCCCGTCACCGGCCGCTGCCCCGGGTGCCTGCTGCTCGTGCGATTGACCCTGAAGCCCGACGCCGCGCCGCAAGTGTCCGTGCGGCCTTCGGGCACCACGCTGGCGGAACCGCCGGGGGCGGCCTCAGCCTCGCCGGCCTCGCCGGCACCCGGCTCGCCCGAGGCCGCGCAGGCCCCGCCCCAGCGCCCCGGACTCTTCACCCGCCTCGGGCGCGCGTGGCGAGGCTTCTGGCACCAGTAGCCGGCGCATCCAGCGCGTACGCCCTCCCCTCCGCCCGCGCGGCGGCCCGGTGGTCAGGCGCCTTCCTCGTCCTCCGTGGCCGGGGCGGTCTGCACGGGCGCACGTCTTCCGAGCCTCGCGGCTTCCTTCGCCTCGGCCTCCATGAGCTGCGCCTCGTACCTCGCCTTGTTCGTGCGATAGTCCATGAGGAACAGCACCTTCTCCGCGTTCTTCGCGCCGGAGAGCTTCGCCACCCGCTCCTTCGCGAACTGCATGTCCGTCCGCCTCGAGACGTGTACCAGCACGATGTGCTGACACTCGAGCACCCGGAGCCATTCCGCGATGTCGTCGATGTGCATGTGCATCCCGATCTTCGCCCGCTCCTTGTGGTCGGGCTCGAAGAACGTGCACTCGGAGATCACGACGTGCGCCTTCCGCACGTCCTCACGCAGCAGGTGCGGGCCGGGCAGCGTGTCGCCCGTGTACGCGATCTGCGGGATCTCCAGCACCCGAACGATCTCAACGCCCCGGTCCTTCAGTTCTCGCAGCTTTTCCTGGGGCAGCTCGGCGAACTCGGGCTTGAGCTTCGTCCGCCGCTCGTACACCACGTAGCCGAAGCTCGGTGCCGTGTGCTCGGTCTCGAACCCACGAATGAACATGTTGTTCTTGATCTCGTAGGGCTGGTCCGGCAGGAGGGGGACAAGGTCGTAGGGCGTCCGCTGACGCTCCAGGTCCACGTACCCCTCCATCATCCGCTTGATCGACCCCGCGATCCGTGCATCGCAGATGACCTTCGCGTTCCCCATCCCCTGGAACCGCCTCTGCGAGCAGTAGTACGCCAGGCCCCCGATGTGGTCCATGTGCCCGTGCGTGATCGCCAGGTGCTTGCTCGGCAAGATCGCCCGCGGGCAGCACCCGATGTCGAACGCCAGGTCCAGCTCGGGCACCATCATGCTGGTCGATTCGCCCGCGATCGATTCCCCGTACAGGCGGTACGGCGGGAGATACAAGAAGCCCAGCGAGGGCTCACGGGGCGGTGGCTTGGGGAGCATCGGGCAAATCCTCCTTCGGCGGGCTCTCGCCCGGACGCGGGTGTGCAACGTCGGGTCGATCATACCCGCTTCCGCCACCCAACGAAAGACCGGAGGGGGCGGCCCCTCCGGTGTCGTACTCGCTTCGATGCCGCCGGGGCCTTACTCCTTGGCCTTCTTCTCTGCGGCGACCTTCTTCTCTGCTGTGGGCTTGCCCTTGCCCTTCGCACCCTTCTTCTCCCCGTCGGACCCGGATTCGGACTTCTTGTCTCCGCCGCCCCAGCCCACCACACGGGCCTTGTCCGCCGCAAGGGCCTGCTCGAAGATGTCTACGCGCTTGCGTTCGACGCGTTCGCCGCGCTCGCCGCGCTCGCCACGCTCGCCACGCTCGCCACGCTCGCCACGCTCGCCACGCTCGCCACGCTCGCCGCGCTCGCCACGCTCGCCACG
>Ga0154020_10011261_pt1 | contig 10197 bp, 11 predicted proteins | sample Klosneuvirus_201_FD_109709 | JGI IMG/M metagenome (GOLD analysis project Ga0154020, IMG submission 109709) | Active sludge microbial communities from wastewater, Klosterneuburg, Austria - Klosneuvirus_20160825_MG | ecosystem: Engineered > WWTP > Aerobic digester > Activated sludge | place... | reverse complement strand
TAGGATTAATAGGATTAATAGGATTGTTAGGATTTCTTTAGTGCAAATAAAAATAGTTCCTAAAAAAATCACGGCTTAATAGGCATAAATTAGACTTTATCCATGAGAATCAGTCTGCGTACTTTCCTAAATGATTAAATTGAATCTCCTATTGATAATACTACGTTAATTGAAATAACTGATGCGGGAAAATGAGCTTAATGGTTTTCATCCTTCGGATTTTTATTTCTTCTGCATTTTTCACTGCAATACTTCACCTCATCCCAGTTCTTTTCCCATTTCTTACGCCAGGTAAATGGCAGTTTACATACAAGACAAATTTTTTGTGGCAGATCACTTTTTTTCATCTTTATGATTTCAATTCATTCGCTTTTTTCGAACTGATTTTTCCTCTTTGAATTCTATTCCTGGTATGCTTTTGGATGATTCTTTGATTCTCTGCCTGAACCTGTTCAGTTTTTCGATGCCCATAGATTTTGTCCTTTGCAATTTTCCCCGCATGTTCCAGATCTACAACCGGCAGAGGATAACCTGTACCTATAGTGATTCCGATAAATGTTTGCTCAAGGTCTGTCATTTTCCAGGGTTCATGGATGTGATTAGCAGGTACATTTTGAAGTTCAGGCACCCACTTTTTAATAAACAGACCTTCCGGATCATGCTCTTTAGACTGCTTTACAGGATTATACATGCGGATTGTATTTATGCCCGTGGTACCGGCCTGCATTTGAAATTGGGGATAGTGAATACCGGGTTCATAATCTAAAAACTGCCGGGCCAAATGATAAACCCCTTTTCGCCAATCAATATCAAAATGATAGCATAGCATAGAGACTAACATAGCCCTCATCCTGAAATTTATCCATCCTGTAGCCTTCACACATCGCATACAAGCATCTGCTAGTGGAAAACCTGTTTTTCCTTCTTTCCAGGCCTCCAAAATTGCACTATTGTTTTCATGATCCAGTGATTCATATCCTTCATTAATACATCGCAACTCATAGCTGCATTCCATCTCAAATTTTTGAATAAAATGACAATGCCATTTAAGTCGGGTAATCATGCCCTCAAAAGCAAACTTATTCTTTGGATATGCCTCATGTCTTTTAATAAACTGAAAGGCTTGCCTGATTGAAATATTACCCCAGGCTAAAAATGGAGATAGGCGACTGCAGGATTTGCGGCTTTCAGATGGTTTTGAAATCATTTTATGATAAACATGACCTCTGCCTTCTGCAAAGGACTGAAGATAGCGCCAGGCATGCTGCTCGCCGGCGGGTTGAAATTCTTGTGGATAATTTTCAAGTTCAGCCTTAAGTTCAGCGGGTAAATTGAAATCGTGGTTTAAAAACAAACAGTTTCTTGATTTTTGGTTTTCAATAATTTCTCTGCAAACATTTTCAAACCATAGCTTATCCCAGTTTTCTCGATTAAGTATACCCCGGACTACACCATCTTTCTGAAACTCTGTCCATTTGATATTGTTTTGTTTGCAAAATTGTGCCACCCATTTGTCTTTCCGCCAGGTAAGGGAAATGCCGCTTTCCTGATAGCTGAACATGTTCTTTATTTCGAAAACAGCATTTAAGGATTCAAATACCTCCTGAGCCTCTGCATAGAATAAATGAATCCACTTGCCAGTTTGTTGCTGATTCGAATTAAATTGCTGGATGGAATGGTACTGAAATTGAAGGTGTCTTAGGGAAGTGTCCTTGTATTTTATAATGGAAGGCTCAAAGAGGTAGATGATCAGAAAGGGTATAGTCCCGGCATCTGCATGAAACAAGGATTCATGATCCTGTGAGCGTATATCCCGTTTGATCCAGACAATATTTATTTCCTGTTTCTTCAAAAAATCTCTTTTTAAAATTGACATTCAGATCCGCGGATCTTCAGAACCAATATTCTGCATCAAACAATATCTTTTAGATATTTTATTCATGCTGACAGTCCTTTGCCTTGAACATTTAAACCGAAGCATATCAGGGTTTGCTTTAAATTCATGTTTTATGCCCACTCCTGATGAAACTCGTTTTCGCCAGCGCTTGAAGCTCGACTGTTTGAGTTCCTTGCGCATCAGTTTTTCGACTTCACCCTGTGAAATACCAAACTGTGCTTTTATGGCATCAAAAGTAGTCCGGTCTTCCCAGGCCATTTCCACAATTCTATCTTTTTCTGAGTCGTTAAAATATTTCATCCCGATCTGGGTTAATGTTGTCATTATATAAAAGCAAAAATCTTGTTTTGTATAATATAGTCTGACGAATATTCTAATTGGTTTTTGTGTGGATAAATATAGAAATTACCGAATTGACTAAGATGCTGTTATGGGCTGCAGTATTTATTATTACAATAGAATGAGGATTCTGTTTTGGGTTTAGTCGGATAGGTAAACTTTTACACTAGCTTAGATATTTGTCAATTTAGCCATGATTTACTGACCATTATTTTTATAAAATTCTTCCCTTTTTTTTCCAATCAGATTTATACTTTCATAAAGAAGGGAGCTATTGGTTATTAGCCGGTCAAGTTCCTGCTCGAAAAACTGTGCAGTAAAATCATTCCATTGACATTGATGCTTCTCAAGTTCCCTGAAACTATTTCCTAGTGTGCTGATATATTCCTTTTTTTGGGGAGCATCACTTATAAATATAGGTGGATATAAATCATACATTAGCATCCAGTTTTTTGCGACTCTGGTTACTCTCCCGTTTCCATCAGCAAATGGATGAATACGAATAAGTTCATGATGAAAATAAATGGCTTTGATGATTGGATTTTTTATGGATTGCATTTTGAAAAAAAGCTCAGAAACCAATGCAGGAACCAAAGCCGGTTCTGGACAAATATGTGCACCTATCTGTACCAATGTTTGCCGGTAGCGATTGGGGTGGATTGCATTCGTTTCAGGAGAAACCAGTCGAAGCAACTGGAATAACTGGATCTCTTTTTGAAAAGTATTGTGCGAAATGATTTCTTCGATAACGAAATCAAGAGAAATTTTCAGATTTTTCAAATATTCTACGGCTTCTTCTTCATTTTGAGCCTCCATTTGGGCATTTTTAATACTCAACAGGTCTTTCAGATTATTTACACCTTCTAAATAGATATCCAGAAGATCGTCGTCAAAATGATAGCGGCTATAAATAATCAGCCTGTAAATTGACTTCCAAATCGTGTCAATTTCATTTATCTTTTTGTGGTTGATTTGAATATTTTCGATGGGAAGTAATTTCATTTTATGCGGGTGTTGTTTACGGGATATTATTTTTTTTTGATGCTGGAAACCATCTAAATCAGATCTAAATATAAATGAGTTTCAGTATGGATTCAGTAAGGGATATGAGAATTGACTTTGAGTTTACGAAGCCGCCGCTATTAACATTTTAAGCTGTTTGACATGCTCCGAAGGGCATGTCGAATAATGAGATGATGCGGGTTTCAAACCCGCTTTATCAGAAGTTATTGTGAATAACCTCTGCTTCTCAAAAATATAAAATCCACTATTCAGGATGATGTGTAATAATTTGTAATGTTTGGATTTTAAATCCATTTTATCTAAGCATTCGACATGCCCTGGGGAACATGTCGAACAGCGTGGTAGTTAATTCCTCCTACCTGTCAATCGTCCTGAACGTAAGGTTTACTCTGGGCCTGCTGATTAATTTGGTAGGAGGGAGTCTGTGCAGCCAATGGGATTGTGTACTGTCCTTCATTACCAATAAACTGCCATGCTCTAAAACTAAGCTGATAGTTTCTTTATTTTCTTTGTGTTTGAAGGCAAATTTTCGTTCTGCACCAAAACTTAGGGAGGCTATTGCTCCGTTCTTTTTCAAATCCTTTTCTGCATCACTATGCCAGGCCATTCCTTCTTCACCGTTATGATACAAGTTCAATAGACAGGAATTAAAGGTTTCACCGCTTTGATGTTCAATAAGCAATTTAAGTTCCAGGAGTTCTTTGGTCCAGGCTAATGCAGACTTTGTGGTATTGGAGTAAGTGTATTCATAGGACTTGTCTCCATACCAGGCAACTTTTCGTTTAGTTATGATCTTTTTTCCATAGATAACAGCTTCATCATTCCGCCATTCAATTGTATCCAGCAGAGTATTTAGATAATAATCAGCCTCTATTTGATTAAATACTTTACCATAGTAATTTACTGTTCCGTCTTTAGGCAGGTAATTTTTGTTTTTATCCGGAAGGGTATTGAATAGATCCATTTGCTAAATTAAGAATTAGATGATGCTGTAAATAACCCGTCCTGGTCGAAATTTATTTGAATAATCTATATCTATCATATAAGTCTGATTCAGAGTCATTTGTCTGGATTAGGATTGGTAGGATTAAGATGATTATTAGGATTTTTTTCAAAATCATCTTAATCACCAAAATCACAGTTCAGGCACCGTTATCCACCCGTTGTCTGAACTATGATTCTTATGATTTTTGTGATTTTCCTCATTAAGGTGATTCTGCTTTTTCATAATAATCCTGCTAATCAATTAAATCCTAGTTCATAATAATCCTGCTTGTAATTAGTTTCGCAAGCAATAAATTCGGAACCCAGCATAACCAGGCTACAATCACATAAGCTTTATTAAAATCTCCAAAAATCATGATTAAAATCGGAAGCCAGATTCTTAAAGTTACGGCTGCAAAGCATGCAGCATAGCTATAAATCATCATTTTTTGATGTTGTTCAATCCGTTTGTTCCGGATATGCAAATAAGCCATCAGAGTGGTGTAGAACCAGATAATACCCAAAGAAATAAAGCCCAGGGAGCTGATGATGCCGCCGGTGGCATAAAATCCGATATAAATTCCTGCAATCGAACTTAGAAAAACTGCTATCAGGTAAAACTTGCCAACCTGTTTATGCAGCAAAATATTCCTGGTCCGCATTTTCGAACTGAATTGGATCCAGCCTACAAGTAAAGCAAGTCCTCCTGAAATTATATGGGTATAAAAACCAATGTTCCAGAATATGCTGTTTAATAATTCAGGTTTTTTTGAGGATAACAGGCCAAATTCTCTGGGTATCAGGAAGTAGATACCCGGGTAAAGTCCGATAACAATAGCCAGAGTCACAAACAAAATCCAGGATATTTTTTTTATCATAATAGTGTACAAAGCGCGCTTGCCGGACAAAATTCTTTATAATTTTTTATTCACTGAATTTTATTTTCCCCCCATACTAATTAATCAGGATTGATTCCATAAACACCCTTAACGGTTATTAGTCAAATCGAAAAGCTTTATTGTGTAATCAAATAATTCAGTTCCACCCCATTTTCCATGTCCCGGAATTACAATTTTTGCTCCAGGATATGTTTGTTCGATTTTACGCACGGTTTCCGACCATGCTTCGGTATTTGCATCGCCAAGAAAACCTTTTGAAGCTCCTGTTTCCTTTATCAGACATCCTCCAAAAATTGCATTGTCCTCAGGAAAATATCCTATGATATTGTCTCTGGTATGACCTTCTCCAAAATATGCTGCGTACACTTTTTTGTACCCTATCTTAATGCTGAATTTATTATCAAATGAGTTTATAGGTTTTGAGAATTTTATTCCGCGCTCGTTCAGCAATTCAATAGTCTTAGCGGATGCATATGCCGGGATCTTAAATTCATTAAATTTTTCCAGACCTCCGACGCAATCATTATGAAAATGGGTAGGGATAATTGCCTTTATTTTGCATCCAAGTTTGTTAGTTAAATAGTTTATTAATTCGGCTGAGCCTTGATTGTTTGAAGGAGTGTCGAAAATAATTGCTTCATTTTTGTTAACCACAATCATTCCATTGCAGGCCACATTTCCAAAATCATTTGTTTTTAAAAATGAAACATGTGCATAAATATGATTTGAGAGTTTCTGAATGATCAGATTTTGATTTTTATAGGAGGTTAAGCTATCTGCTCTGGCCTTGAGGGTTTCAGCTGCATTGATTTGCTGAGTCACAGAAATTTGAAATAAACTAATTAACAGGACTTTAAAGAAAATGAAACAATGGTTTTTCATATGTTCTTAATTATAACTGGCTGATTCAATTGTAATTTCTTGCTGCCTCTTGCTGGTATGCGGGACTTTTTGTGTTTTCTTAATCTGATCAATTTATGGATAAACTAAACACGAATATAAGGCGGGGGAGTTAATCCATAAAATTAATCTAAAACAGCATAAGGTAAGTGATTTTTAGGGTATTGTTGGTTAATGCGCTTATAACTCAGGATCATCTGCCTGAAAAGCTTATGTTTTTTTATTGATTTTCCTGATTATAATGGCCTTTTATGCTAATTATTCTTTGATTTTATTTTATTAAACCTGTTCTGTACAAGTCCAGTGCTTTTTTTAAAATATGTTCAATCGTCCTGATTGGTAAATCTTTTTCGGGTTCAAGTCTGAAAATTTTCATTCTTGCCCGATCACCAGATTCTAATTCGGGATGATCCAGGTGTTTTCCTTCCACCATCAGGATATAGGGTTTATGTGTCTTTTTATCGATCCATAGATAACAAAATATCTTCTTTTTATAGCAAATGCAGGGCATACCATATTTCTGAGTTTCAGTAATTTCTTTGTCCTGAGCAAGAATAGTACTCCGTAATGCAAGCAAACAATTTTTAATTGCTTCTTCCTTATTTAAGTAGAAGTTATGAAGGGCTTCTTGCATTAACGTTTTGGGGGTTAAAGTTGTGCCGGTTTAATGGCACTTTTCGTTCGCCTAGCACTAAGTTAAATAAAAAGCAGAGTAGTTTTAGTTAGTACTTCAGCCGGCATAATTTTAACCAGATGTTAGCTGCTGGGCGTACAGTAACTTTTTAATTCGTGGCCGAATAAACCAGATTCCTAATGGCAACAACCAGATTAAAGCAGAGTCAATCAAAATGTTATTGTCCTTATTAAATTCTTGTTTTTCGGCTCTTCCCAGGTTTCTGGCAATAAAATAGACACATAGTAAGAAACATAGTGGCGGGACTAAACCTAGTAGCCCTAAAAATGAGTCAAACTCACTTGTCAAGAAAGCCTTTAGCATGGGAAGTATTATGAATCCTAAAGAAATTGAGCCAAAAAATAAGCAATTAAAGGTATTGAAACTAGGTCTGAATATATTGGTGTATTTCTTATGAACATTTTGAGCCACAGTCCATAACCAACCAAAATAGGTTATGCACATCGTCAGCGTAGTACATATTGCGGCTATCATAGTCCACTGAGTCATATTAGTCATTTTAACTAGGATTGCTCCTAGGATAATTATAAGCGCAGGAACGATAATTATAAGCACAAATACTTTCCAAGCTTTAATTTTAATAAGGTTTTCCATAATAGTGTGTCTGTAGGGCCTTGCCACTAACGTTTCGGGGCTTTGCGATGGTGGGGCAATCGAAGCACAAATCTTCAATTTTGCACAATAAATGAACCGAAGAACTGCCGTTGAACTTTGCAGTTTCGCCCCACTATTGCAAAACCCTTGTTAGCTGACGTATTTTATTCGGATTTTAGTTTTGGTTCCTTTACCGTCAATTTTATATTCAATTCCATTTTCGATTAGTAATCCTTTGGTCTTATCAGAATTCTTTTCTTGTCCGTGTTTTACATCTGTGTTTATTGTCTTGCCGTCAAATTCTTTCGTGATGTCTTCCATAACTGAATGTCCAAAAACAATCTTTTCAGCTTGATAAAATTTAAGTACTTCGTTGAGTTCGTTCTCTTTGATTTTGTCGTAGTATTTGTAGTCTTGTGCAAGACCCCGATACCAATAAACACCTTTTTTGCCTGTAATAAAGTTCTCTACTTTGTTATTTTCTTCTTCATCATAAAGATTTTTGTCCCAATTATTTCTTGCGATTTGGTTAATGTCAGAAAGTGAAACGTTATATTTTAAAATCTCTGGACTTATACCTGCGTGAACAAATATATAGTTACCAATCCTTTCAACAACATTTTTAGAACGCAACCACTTTCCTAGTTCTGTTTTGTCGGAATACATAAATATTGTGGCTTCTCGCAGACTATTATTTTTACTTATAAGTTGTGCAACACGTTTATACTTTTTGTTATTATAATTCGCATTACCTTGGAAATTCATTATTTCGTGGTTGCCTAAAATATAATGTAATTTTCCGCCTTGCTTTTGGGCTTGGTTTTCAATTTTATAGATTAACCACAAAACTTGTGTTACATTTTCGCCTCTGTCCACGAAATCTCCGTTTAAAAGCAAATGTCCATTGCCAAAAGTCCAATTGAAGTTTTTATCAATTACTCCATTGTTGATGAGGAAACTTGAAAAGCTGTCAAAATTTCCTTCAATATCAGAAATGACAATCAATTTTTCAGGTAATTCATAAAAATTAGGTTCGGAAGTTATGCTATCTTTAAGCTGAAATGTAAATTGGTCATTATCTGAATTATTTACTTTTACTACAAGTTTTGCCTTTCTGTTGATATTTTTGTTTAGTAATTTATTTTCTTTTGTTACTTCGTAAAGTTGATTATCAATTATATAAGGTCCGTCTATACCATTAAGGTTAAAAGTTTTCTTTTCCCAAATTAGAAAACGTCCTTTTTCTTCGTCAAATCCAAGAATAGTTTTTTCAGGTGTGTTGATGCTACCGTCAGTAAATCTTACAAGAATTACAGCGGTCAGAATTAAAAAGGTTATAATTCCAAAAAGCCATTTTAGTATTTTACGTACGGTCTTCATAATATGTCAGCTAACGGTTTTCGGCTTGGCGATGTGGCGGATTTTTAGCACAAAAGCTCAATAGAATTACTGCTGTTGACCTTGCACAAATGTTTCATAGAAGCACTTCAGCCGCCATATTGCCAAACCGATGTTAGCGGTTAGGCGTTCTTGGCTTTCTGTGAATATCCAATTATTTCAACCCACGATTTTTGCGGTCTGTTTTTTGGATAGCCGTTTTCAGTACGAAACTTTTTTCGTTCTTCCGTAAAGTCCCACCACGTTTTTTTATTGTCGTTTGTGTTTGCAAAGTTTACTACTAATCTGAACTGGTCTTCAACACAAGGGTCTGTCCAATAACCCTTCTTTTGTTCGTATTCGTCTGTCAGTTTTGCTCCATCTTTATTTTTAAGTTCATTGAGTGAATAGTAACCTAAAAACACAAGGTCTTCGGCAAATTTTATTCCTACTGATGGAACGGTTTGAAATTCCGCTAACGCATAAACTTCTTTTGCTCTTTCGGTTGTGGCGTTAAGCAATACTTCTAATTCGTCTGTTGCAAAGTCAAGAATGTTTGAAATTTTGATTTTATTTTTTCTCAAATTTGCTTTTTCAGCGTCTGTCAACGGAAGTTTTATGTTTGTCTTACTTTTCATCCTCGGAATAAGTTAGCAAATAGCCGTAATTATCTTCAAGAGAAAATTCGGTCGCACCAAAAAATGTTTTTTACTCTTTATTTCTTATCATTTTCGCCCTTGCAAAAGGATGCAGTTTTCCATTCTCTTCGCTATCCATAGTCCATTGCCATGTATCTACAGTTCTGTCATAAAAAAATGTCGTATGAAACAGAAACGTGTCACTGAATTTGAACAATAACTCTATCTTGTCTCCATTTTGTTTTGCACGACCGAGTATTCCGTTAGAAATTCCTTCATTGCTTGTATTGTCTAACCAAAGACAGTGATATTCTTCTTTAGCTTTCTGCCAGCACATGTACACCAATGCGTTATAATCCAAATTTCCCTTTGCATCCTTTTCTCTTGACACTTCTTCTATCTGAACGTATTGCCCGTCAAGCACCCTTTTCACATAAATGTCATGAGTTATTTTTTTCTCGTCAATAATTCCTGTAAGTATCCATCGACCTACCATCTTATCAAGTAGTGAATCTGGTTGAGTTATTTGTTGGGACTTTACTATAGATGGGAAAATCATTACCAACAATAAAACAAGTCCTTGAAGTTTCTTCATAAATTAATTATTTCTATTTTGTTTAATTTTAAGGCTGTCGTCAGTGTGTGTTCTCCACGCTTACCGCTAACGTTTTTCAGCTACACGCAGGCAGGGATTTTTACCACTAAGCTACCTACGATGAACTGAACTTTAAATTTACCACTTTCCTGTCTTACGAAGCACGAACCCCCTGCTTGCGTATAGGTGATGTTATGCGGTCGGCTTTCATTTTCTCTTCTTTCTCGTTAATTTGTCAAGCAAAGTTACTAAATTTG
>Ga0154020_10011260_pt1 | contig 10197 bp, 5 predicted proteins | sample Klosneuvirus_201_FD_109709 | JGI IMG/M metagenome (GOLD analysis project Ga0154020, IMG submission 109709) | Active sludge microbial communities from wastewater, Klosterneuburg, Austria - Klosneuvirus_20160825_MG | ecosystem: Engineered > WWTP > Aerobic digester > Activated sludge | place... | reverse complement strand
TTGCAACACCACCTCCGGCAGCGGATGCCAGACGAGTTCTGCTGCATTGGAAAGATCGAAGCAGGGATCGTTCAGGTACACATTTCCACCCACATTGTTTCCGGCAATGGCGGCCACGTAGTACGTGACACCGGTTTGCATGGTGGCCGGGTCGAACGTGAACGTGGGTGTATTGCTGATCGCGATAATGCTGCCCAGCGTGTCGGCTGGATCAGAGAAGAGGATGAACTGGAGCAGATCGTCGTTGTCCAGCACCTCATCGCCGTTATGGGTGAGGGTGGCGGGTTCGTTGATGCAGGCGTGCAGGGTTTGGGGCAGCATGGTACCGGCATCGGTGGGGCAGCAGTCTTCGCCATTGCATAGGTTGGTTTCATCCAGATCAATACTTTGGTTGTCTGCCGTTGCTTCAATTGTAGCAGGGCCATCAACAGCGGTATAAGTAAGGTTGGTAACTGGAAGCGATAAATCTACCACCGTTATCGAGGCATCTTCCGGACAGCATCCTTCCACATTGCCGGCGGCATCTGTTTTGAGGATGAAGATATCCTGTCCGGCGCCAGTACATTGCCCGATGGCGACATAGCCGCCATCAGGTGCAGGGCGTACATGTGTCATGCGCCCGTTGCTGCCGAAGGGGTGAGCTTTGGCCCAGGTGATATTACCACTGTCATCTAATTTGACCAAATAGCCCACAGACTCGCTTGCGTCATATTTGTAGGGCGCACACACCAGGCCGCCATTGGGGCAATTTTCTGCGTTGAAGTCGTATGGATTACCACCAGGCATCAGATACCGTTTAGCCCAGACCAGTCCACCGGAACTGTTAAAACCGAAAAGCCCCGGATGTACTTGCCCGTTGATCCAGGCACTACCTGATCCAACCACTCCGGGACCACCCGTGGTCAGATTATACAAGATTTCGTTTTCCGCCGCCGTTCCGAATCGTTTGGTATCAACCACAGTTCCGTTTGCGTCAATACGTTGCAGTGTGCCATCCAGAAAGCTTCCGACAAAAACATTGCCGGAAATCCAGATTTGTCCATTTGGTGCCGCCCAGGGTTCTCCGCCATTTTCCTGACCACTGGTGCCGTAGGCTTTGCTCCATACGCTGTTGCCGTCGAAGTCGAGTTTTTCTGCAAAAGCATCTATGATGCCGTTACCAAAACCTTGTACGGTTGCAGTTACCACATACCCGTCGGATACCTCACAGATGCCGCGAGGAATATCCGGGCTTCCACCACCGCAGGTGCGTTCCCACAGTACATTTCCGCTCAGATCAAATTTGATGACATATAAATCAACGCCACCTGCTCCAAAACCATTTGTTTGCCCCAGCGCCAGAAAATTTCCGTCGGTGCAGGACAGAATTCGCCAAAAACTTTCATTGCCGGCACTGCCGTACTCCCGGGCCCACTCCACATCTCCGGTGGCGCTGAATTTGACCAATATGGCATCTCCGCTACCAAATCCGCCTACAAAACTGCTCCCCCCAACGATAAAGCTGTTGTCGGGTAACACTTCGACACACCATGCCAAATCCAAACCGGAGGTTCCGAATCGTTTTTTAAATGTGGACTGCCCTAACAGGCAACAGACAGGCAGGAGTAAGGCCAGTAACAGAAGGTATCTGAACATGATCAAGCGAGGGTGTAAATGAATCATAGACAAGTACAGTATGCATCGGTTAAAGTCGTAGCCTGCACCATAAAACTCCCCGGCGGCGTACCAGGCGGCGGGCATATTTCAAAGGTACCGGTATTGTCTTGAATAGTCACCGTCGTCGCCCCCGCCGGACTGCTCACCGTCAGCGTAAACGGCGGCGTTCCTGTCAATACGGCCGTCAGGGTGCGGCAGTCTCCCTGACACACATCGCTGTTGTCGGTTTGCAATACGACTTCGGGTAGAGGATGCCAGATGAGTTCTGCAGCGTTGTCGGAAAGGTCGAAGCAGGGGTCGTTCTGGTCTACATTGCCGCCCACGTTGTTTCCGGCGATGGCGGCCACGTAGTACGTCACGCCAATTTGCATGGTGGCCGGGTTGAATGTAAACGTGGGCGTGTTGCTGACAGCGATGATGCTACCCAGGGTATCGGCAGGGTCGGAGAACAGGATGAACTGGAGCAGGTCATTTCCATCCAGCATTTCGTCGCTGTTGTGGGTGAGAGTGGCGGGTTCGTTGATGCAGGCGTGCAGGGTTTGTACGAGCATGGTGCCGGCGTCGGTGGGGCAGCAGTCGGCGCCATTGCAGAGGTTGGTTTCAGTCAGGGTAATCTCGTCGTTGGCTGGTGCCGGAGTACCAGATGCAGGTCCGCCGACCACCGATGGCGAAGCCGTAGTTGATGCCGGATTAATAGTTTGTGCGGTAATGGGGGCATCCACGGGGCAGCAGCCCTCAATATTTCCGTCAGCGTCTGTTTTCAGGATATATATATCTTGACAGGCACTGCTACAAAACCCGACGGCTACAAACCCGCCGTCGGGAGCAGGCCGGACATGGAGCAAACGCCCGGCACTACCGTCGAATGCGTAAGCCTTGGCCCAGGAAATATTGCCGTTGTCATCTGTTTTCACGATATATGCGTTGGCTTCATCGGCGCCCGCCCGGATTGGTACAAACACCAAGCCGCCATTCGGGCAGTATTCCAGATTGGCATCGTAAACGCCGCCGGGTAGCACGTAATTCTTGGCCCACACCAAATTGCCGGACGTATTGAAACCGAGTGCAAACGGCCGATATATACTATTCTGGATATTGCCGGACGCGACCAATCCTGGACCACCAGGGGTCAGATAAAACAATATCTCGTTATTGGAATCACCGACCCGCCTGGTTTGAATTACGGCGCCACTCGCATCCAGATTTAACAGCACACAGTCCGAGTTGCTGCCGAAATTCGTGTACGCGGCCACCCATATCTGGTCGTTTGATCCGGCAATAGGTTCCCCGGAAAAATCCGCGGTACTCCCTCCGTAAGCATTGCACCATGTGCTGTTACCAGCGAAGTCGAGTTTTTCTACAAAAACGTCTCCGGCTCCGTTTCCAAAACTAAATGTGTTGCCTGTAATGATGTAGCCATCGGAAACCTCACAAATTCCGCGCGCGTTTTCGATGTTGCTGCCTCCACAGGTTCGTTCCCATAACACATTGCCGTTTCCATCAAAGTTGAGTACATAGATGTCTGTATTGCCGGCGCCCATACTATTGGTTTCTCCCATTGCCAGAAAGTTACCGTCGTTACAGGCTATTATTTTAGTGAACCGATCGAAACCTGAGCCACCATAAACCCGGCTCCATTCCACATTGCCGGTAGCGCTAAATTTGACTAACAAGGCGTCTTCGCTCCCAAGCCCTCCTCCAAAACTACCACCCCCAACGATAAAACTGTTATCTGGCAAAACTTCGACGCACCAGGCCCTGTCTATTGCGGAGGTGCCGAATCGTTTTTTAAAGGTTGACTGTCCCTTCAGACAGAATCCAGGCAGCAGTATGAACAGGAATAGAAGGTATCTGGACATCGTGAAATAATGTAGTTGATAGTTATGGACAAGTACAATACATATCTGTCAGTGCCGTCGCCTGCACCATAAAACTCCCCGGCGGCGTACCCGGCGGCGGGCAAATTTCAAAGGTGCCGGCATTATTCTGAAACGTAGTGGTAGTCGTCCCTGCCGGGCTGGTTACCGTCAGTGTAAACGGTGGGGTACCGGTGAACGCCACATCAATGATCTGGCATCTTCCCATACATACATCCGGATTTCCAACAGAAAATGTTGCCGTCGGCAGCGGGTGCCATGTCACTGTGATTACATTGGAGAGGTCAAGGCAAGGGTCATTGACGTCAACATTGCCGTTCAGGTCATTACCCGCTATCGCAGCAACATAATAGTCTACCCCGGTTTGCATCGTTGCGGGGTTAAAACTGAATATGGGGCTGTTGTTGGTAGCGATGATGCTTCCGAGCGTGTCGTTGAGGTCTGAAAACAGGATATACTGCAGCAAGTCATTGTTGTCCAAAAAAGTATCTGTGGCGAAGGGCAATGAAACCGTATCACCCATGCACAAATCTTGTTCTGCGGATGTAATTTGTCCGGCATCGGTAACACATGGCGGACAGCAGATCACAACCTGGACAACCGTGCCGTTAGGATGGTTGGTGAGCCATATATTTTCAATTTTTAACGTACTCATGGTTTCTGAAATAAGGACATCCTGCCACGAGGCTCCTGCATTCCCTGCGCCAGGGTTGGCACGGATGGTTCCTTGCGCTGTAATGGTAGCGGGTGGACGACATCCGTCATCCATTCCGGGGTTAACAATCGGATAAAAACTCCCGTTAACTTCGAAAGAAAGTTCTTCAAGTCCCGCTGTGTTATTGTTTATTCCTCCCAGGCTGATCCAGACCTCGGATACGGCCGGCGAAAATGAAAATGTGTAACTCCCAGTGGCTGTTGGCCCGATCAAATAGGGGGCATAGCCACAATAGCTGTTCGTACCAACTGACCCGTTGGATGTAACGGTGACTTCTGTGCAACCCACCGTTACTGTGCCAGACAAATGCATGATCTGGACATAGTCACATTGGCCCCAGATGTTGGAAGGTTTCACACTAACTACAAGTAAAATAAACACTCCGATTTGTTGAGAAGGGAAAGTCATATCGTTCATGTTTAATCTGCTAAAAAGTCACTCACAAGTGCAATACGCATCCGTCAACGTCGTCGCCTGCACCGTAAAACTCCCCGGCGGCATACCCGGCGGCGGACAAATTTCAAACGTGCCGGTGTTGCTCTGAAACGTAAAACTCTCTATTCCGGCCGGCGAACTTACCGTAAGCGTGAACGGAGGCGAACCGGTCAGCACCGCTGTCAGGGTGCGGCAACCGCCGGGGCAAACGTCGCTGTTGTCGGTTTGCAATTCCACTTCCGGAAGCGGATGCCAGATGAGTTCTGCGGCATTGGAAATATGGAAGCAGGGATCATCAAAATCCACATTTCCACCCAGGTTATTGCCAGCAATGGCAGCCACATAGTACGTCACGCCGGTTTGCATGGTGGCCGGGTTGAAGGTGAAGGTGGGCGTGTTGCTGATCGTGATGATGCTGCCCAGCGTATCGTTGGGGTCTGAGAAGAGGATGAATTGGAGCAGGTCGTCGTTGTCCAATACCTCATCGCCGTTGTGGGTGAGAGTGGCGGGTTCGTTGATGCAGGCGTGCAGGGTTTGTTCGAGCATGGCGCCGGCATGGGTGATGCAGCATGAGGGGCCGTTGCACAAATCGGCTTCGTCCAGATCAAAATCTTGATTATCTGCTGTCGCGTCAAGTGCAACAGGACCATCAACTGCGGTGTAGGCAAGATTGGTAACGGGGAGCGACATATCTACTACCGTTACTGCTACATCCTCCGGGCAACACCCTTCCACATTGCCGGCGGCATCGGTTTTCAGGATGAAAAAATCCAATCCTCCGTAGATCCCGATTGCAACATAGCCGCCATCGGGCGCCTGGCGCACATGCGTCATCCGGCTGTTGTTGCCTATGGAATATTTCTTGGCCCACGTAATGTTGCCGCTGTCATCTGTTTTGATCAGGTAGCCCACTGATTCGGGGAGATAATACTTATAGGGCGCAAACACCAGGCCGCCATTTGGGCACCTTTCCGCATGAATGCTGTATTCCGCGTTTGCGGTTGGCATCACATACTGCTTGGCCCACACCAATCCGCCCGAACTGTTAAAACCGAAAAGTCCCGGACGGGTTTGCCCGTTGGTCCAGATGCTACCCGACCCAATCACCCCGGGGCCACCCGGGGTTAGATAATCCATGATTTCGTTTTGATCCCCCGTTCCGAATCGTTTGGTATCAATTACCGAACCGTTTGCATTAATGCGTTGCAGTGAGGCATCCAGTTTGGTTCCGACAGTAATACTGCCGGCAATCCAGATTGGTCCATTTGGATCCCCCCAGGGTTGTCCTCCATTTTCCACACTGCTGGTGCCGTAGGCTTTGCGCCACACGCTGTTCCCGGCGAAGTCAAATTTTTCTGCAAAAGCATCTGTTTGGCCGTTTCCAAAACCTTGTACGGTTCCTGTTACGACATACCCGTCGGACACTTCACAGACACCCCGGGAAAAATCCTCGCCGCTCCCACCGCAGGTGCGTTCCCACAAGACATTTCCGCTCAAATCAAATTTGACAACATAGAGGTCGGTGGCGCCTGCACCAAATCCGTTTGTATGTCCCACCGCCAGAAAATTTCCGTCGCTGCAGGACAGGATATAACGAAAATCTTCGCTTCCGCCGACACTCCCGTAGGCCCTGCTCCATTCCACATCTCCGGTGGCGCTGAATTTGACCAATACGGCATCTCCAATACCAATTCCACCCCCTAAACTGAAACCTCCGACGATAAAACTGTTGTCGGGCAATACCTCGACACACGACGGCCAGTCCATTGCGTTGGTTCCGAATCGTTTTTTAAAGGTGGACTGTCCCGTCAGGCAAAATGCCGGAAAGAGCAAACTGAATAAAACGAAGTATCTGGACATGGCGAAACGCGATTTTGAATTATTTATGGACACGTACAATACGCATCCGTCAGCGCCGTCGCCTGCACCGTAAAACTCCCCGGCGGTGTTCCTGGCGGCGGGCATATTTCAAAGGTACCGGTATTGTCCGGAATTGCCACAGTCGTTGTGCCCGCCATGTAATAGGTGACGCCTTGTTGCATCGTAGCCGGGTTGAAGGCAATGCTCGGGCTGTTCGACTGTACTAGGATACTTCCCAGCGTATCATTGGGATCGGTAAACAGCACATACTGCAAAATATCTCCGCTTTCCAACTGGCCATCGTTGTTGTATGGCACGATGATACCGTTCGTGCCGCATGGATTGTATTGATTGGGCGTGATGCTCCCGGCGTAAGTGCTGCAGATACAGGGTTCCTCCGATACCCCCGACGGCAGACTTGTCAGGCCGGAAAGGCCAAGGTTGGTAGGAAAAATGCACTCCTGCGTATAGGAATTTGTGCTCGCATCATATTGATAGAGCGCAAAGTTTGCAAATATCTGAGTCGTGAAACCACCATCAGCAAAGCCTCCGTTGGTTCCACCGGCCTGGTTGAAGGGCGGGTTTTGCTGCACAATTACTGTGTTGCCAGGCACAACCAGATCCACCTGAGCCAGTTTTTTTTCCCAAATTCCCGGCCCTTGTGTTGCATTCGCGTATAAGGTACCATTGTAGAAGAAAATCTCCTGCGCAATCATGGCAGTGGGCCACTGTGTTTTTTAATTGTTCATTTATAATTGATTATTGACAGGTGCAATATGAATCCGCTAACGCAGTCGCCTGCAACACCAGGCTTCCAGGCGGCGAGCCGGCAGCAGTGCAGACCTGAAACGTGCCCGTATTCGCTGAAAAAGTCTGCGTCGTCGTACCCGCAGGTGTCGTGTAGGTCAGGATAAACGGGGCGGTCCCTGTAAAATTCGCTGTTACCGTGGTGCAAGCCCCGGCGCACACATCGGGGTTGTCAACAGAGAATGTGACCGCAGGTAGCGCGCGCCAAGTGACCTGGATGGCATTTGAAAAATCAAGGCAGGGGTCATCCAGGTCCACATTCCCGTTTAGATTATTGCCTGCTATGGCGGCTATATAGTACGTCACGTCTATTTGCATGGTGGCAGGGTTGAAGGAAAATGTAGGGGTGTTGCTTGTCGCGATGATGCTGCCAAGTGTGTCATTTGGGTTGGAAAATAGGATGTACTGCAGCGTATCGTTATTGTCCAAAAAAAACTGTAAAGCGGGAGGTACTTCAGCAGTGTTTCCAGCACATACATCAAGGGGACTGGCGGTGATCTCCCCTGCATCGGTAGAGCAACTGGGACAACAGAGGTACAATGAAAAAAGAACCCCGGCAGGTGAACCGCTCAGGTAAATATCTTCCACTTTTATCGAGCTCATGGATTCCGTGATGACGATGTCATCCCAGGAACTGGCACAGTCCGGACATGCCTCAATGGTACCGGTAGGCGAAATGCCGGCCGGCGATAGGCACCCGTCAGGGACACCCGGGTTCGTGACCGGGTAAAAAGTACCGTTGACTGTAAATGCTATCTCTTCAGTACCTAAAACGTTGTTGTTGATGGCATAAACACCGACACGCACGCCGGATATTGCCGGTGAAAAGTTGAATGTGTAACTTCCGGGCCCCAAGTTTCCTATCAGATAAGGGCCTTTATTACAGATGGTTACAGTACCTGCAGAGCCTTCAGATGTGACTGTTACGCTGGTGCAGCCTACTTGTTGTGTCCCGGACAAATGCATGACCTGTGTGTTGCATTGCCCCCAGGCGCCCCAAGGCAACAAACAAACAAAAAGCACAGCGATTAATCCGGATTTTAAATTTCCCTCCATCGAACCGGTAATACATACCCTTTCACGATGCAGGAAAAGCAAACCGGCACATGTAGATACACCCTGTGCCTTTGTTAAATTTTTGGGCATGGAAATTCAATTTTGGAATGACAAAAGTATACCACCGGGTGACTTCGAGTCACCCGATGAATGGGCACAGCGATAGAAATGGCTAGACATTCGTCCGACGACAAACTCGTCCGAATGAGGTACCACGCCCTACCGCACCAGCGTCACATCCCCTTTCACAATTTGCGTACTGCCGTCCGAGAACTCCAACTCTGCCCACCAGACGAATACTGCCGGGTTCATGTCCTGACCCTGGAATTTTCCGTCCCAGCCCCTGGCCGGGTCATTGGGCACGATGTTGTTGAACACCGCCATGTGGTTGCCCCAGCGGTCGTACACTTGCAACTGACGGATGTTGACTAAGTCCTTGTCTCCGTAAATCGTGAACCCGTAGTCGTTTGCACTGCCCGGTTTGATGACGTTGGGCGCGTAATACGTCCCCGTTGCCTTCACGATAATCAGGAACAAACCCGTGGCTTTGCAACCACCAAAACCGGCCACATCCAGTTCCACCAGCGTGGTACGTACCGGCGCAATGGACGGGCTCAGGCAGTCGTCGCAGGAAAGGTCGGTGGCCGGTGTCCAGGTGATGAACAGCGGTTCGATTGTAATGCCGGCTCCGGCGTTCAGCGTCACTGTGTCGCCTTTGAAAATGAAGAAAGTGTCGCTCACGAATTCTTCAATTGCTTCCGCCGGCAGCAGTACAACGGTCTCGTTCGCTTTGCAACCGTTGGCGTCTGTTACTTCGATCTCGAAGGTGCCCGCGTCGAGGGTGCTGAAATTGATCGGCTGGGTGCCGTTGGTGGTACCGATGTCCTGTATCAAACGCACAGTGTATGGACCAAAGCCGCCGGTCACCTGTGAGACTTCGATCAGCCCCGGATTCTGACAGGTCGGATCTGTGGCATCAATTACCGGTTCGACCGGTGCCGGTTCGTTGAGCGTGACAGTAGCCGTTCCACTGCATCCGTTTGTATCGGTAAAAGTGACGGAATATGTGCCTGCGCCCAGATTTTGGGCTACCTGACTGGTGGCGCCGCTGCTCCATTGATAACTGAACGGCGCCGTACCAGTGGCCGGCGTAACGATAGCCGAGCCGTTGGAATCGCCCGTACACGCCACAGCAAAGCCGTTGAAATTGCTCAACACGGCGGATGTACCGGTTACTAACACGGGGGAAAGGGAGGTTTGCGTGATCACCACGCTGTCGCAGCCACCCGAACCGGGGAACACCTGCACATTCGTGCCCACATTGGCCGGATTGCAGGTACTCCGTTGAACAAAAGCGGTATCCGCAGTTCCTGCAACAACACTAGCCACTGCCGTACCCGTACAACCCAGCAGGTCGGTCACGGTCACCACATAAGTACCGGCGCCGGTTACGGTTATTGTCTGGGTGCTCTGTGTCGTACTCCACTGGTAGATAACAAAATTTCCGGACGCGCTCAGCGAGCCACTTTTGCCCGGGCAAAGGGATGCCGTACCGGAAATAGTAGGCGCGGGCAGTGGTTGGGCAGTAGCGGATTGGGATGCGAAAGCAGTACATCCCAGCGCATCCGTCACCGTTACCGAATAGTTGCCCGTGATATTCACCGTGATTCCGGGCGTGGTTTCGGTGGTGCTCCACAGGTAACTGACGAAGCCCGGTGTGGCGTTCAGCGAGGTGTTGGTATTTTCACAAAAAACCGGATTCCCCGAAACAGCCACCACGGGCGGAGCGGG